>Ga0187893_10001744_pt1 | contig 50539 bp, 64 predicted proteins | sample MA1701074metaG_FD_139574 | JGI IMG/M metagenome (GOLD analysis project Ga0187893, IMG submission 139574) | White microbial mat communities from a basaltic lava cave in the Kipuka Kanohina Cave System on the Island of Hawaii, USA - MA170107-4 metaG ... | reverse complement strand
TTCGAGTCGGTCATGATCGAGCGCACCAGGTTGATCTCGATCTGGTCGCCGAGGATCACCCCGAGGATCAGCGGCGCGAGCGGCAGGCCGCCCTTCACCATCGCGTAGCCGAGCACGCCGCAGGCGAGCAGCACGTAGACCGTCGCCATCGTGTTGCCGAGCGCGTAGGCGCCGACCACGCACAGCACCAGGATCACCGGGAACAGGATCGACTTCGGCACCAGCACCACGCGCAGGAACCAGCGCACGCCGATGAACATGATCACCAGCATCAGCACGTGCGCGATCAGGTAGGCGGCGAAGATGCCGTAGGCGAGCGTCTTCTCCTGCGAGATGAACAGCGGCCCGGGCTGGATGCCGTGGATCGTGAGCGCGCCGAGCATCACCGCGGTGACGGCATCGCCGGGGATGCCGAACGCCATGATGGTGACGAGCGAGCCGCCGACGTTGGCGTTGTTCGCGGCCTCCGAGGCGATGATGCCCTCGGGCGTGCCGGTGCCGAAGCGCTCGGGATGGCGCGAGAACTTCTTCGCCTGGTCGTAGGCCATCACGTTGGCCGCGCTGCCGCCGATGGCCGGCAGCACGCCGATCACCAGGCCGATGATCGAGGTCCACAGCAGCAGAACAGGCCGCGACAGGATCTCCCAGATCACTTTCAGGTGGGACACAACGAGCTTGGGAACCGTAAATCCCGCGCCCGCCTGTTTCCCCTTCCCCATGCGCTCGACGTCGGACATGATCTGAGCGAAGGCGAACACGCCGATCAGCACCGGCAGGAACGGCACGCCGCCCTCGAGCCACGGGATGCCGAGAGTCAGGCGCGGGGCGCCGAAGATCGGGTCGTTGCCGAGCACCGTGATCACCAGGCCGATCGCGCCGGCGAGCAGCCCCGCGGTGATCGAGGCGCCGGTGAGCCCGGCGACCATCGACAGCGCGAACACGAAGAGCGAGAAGTACTCCCAGGGGCCGAACTCGAGCGCGAGCGAGGCGAGCGGCCCGGTGGTGCCGATCAGGAACACGCCGCCGAGCAGCCCGCCGAAGAACGACGCCCAGATGCCGAGCCACAGCGCCCTGCCCGGCTCGCCCTTCTGCGACATCGGGAAGCCGTCGAACATGGTGGCGACCGACGAGGGCTTGCCCGGGATGCCGAGCAGGCACGAGGTGATCAGGCCGCCCGACTCGCCGCCGACGTAGACCCCGATCATCACCGCCAGGCCCTGCAGCGGCTCCAGGCCGAAGGTGAACGGCAGCACCATGATCACCGTCATGGTGTTGGTGATGCCCGGCATCGCGCCGCCGACCACGCCCACCAACGTGCCGATCGCGAGCGGCAGCAGGTACTTGAGCTGCAGCACGTTGGCGATCCCGGAGAGCAGCAGCTCGTACATGCGCTACCAGTCCGTCCAGCGGCCGCGCGGCAGCAGCACCGACAGATAGTTCTGGAACAGGATGTACGTGACGAGCGTCGTGATCAGCGCGGTGGCGAGCACCACGATCCAGCCCTTCACGCCGTTCGGCGGCTCGAGCAGCGACTGCAGCGCCGCGACGAACAGGAACGTGGAGATGCGGAAGCCCAGCCCGGGCATCAGCCCGATGTAAATCCCGAACACCACGAAAACCAGCAGGACCATGGCGTAGTTGGCCTTCGGTTCGTCTGCGGTGGGTTTCCCCGAATACAGGTCAAAAGCAACCAGCAACAGCGCCAGGGCGGCGCTCAGGCCCAGCACTATGCGCGGGTAGAAGCCGGGCCCGATCGGGACCAGCGGGTTCGGCTTGAGGCCGAGGGTGAGCGCGAAAAGGACGAGGCTCGCGACGAGCGCCGCGAGCCCCGCCCAGCCGACCCGCGACAGCTTCAACGCTTCAGGAGACCGAGGTCCTTCGCCAGCTGGCGGTTGAGATCGTCGTTCTTCTTCAGCCAGCTCGAATACGCGGCGCGGTCCATGTAGCGCACGTCGGTGCCCTGCAGCTTCATCGCTTTTGTGAAATCGGGCTCCTTCGCGGCGGCGGAGCAGGCCTTGCCCAGCGTTGCGATCACGTCGGCCGGGGTGCCCTTCGGCACCACGATGCCGCGGTTCACGTCGTAGACCACGTTGACGCCGAGCTCCTTGAGCGTCGGGATGTTGGGCATCTCGGGATGGCGCTTCTCGGTGGCGATGGCGAGGAACTTGAGCTGCGCCGCCTCGACCTTGCCCTTCTGCGTCAGGTTCGCGTCGGTGAGGTCGATGTGGCCGCCGAGGATCGCGTTCATGCGCGGCGCGAGGCCCTCGTAGGACACGTACTTGAACTTGATGCCCGCGGCCTGCTCGATCAGCGCCGGGAAGAAGTGGCTGGTCGAGGCGAGCGTCGCGCCCACCGTGATCTGGCCGGGGCGCTTCTTCGCGTCGGCGAGGAACTCCTGCCAGTTCTTCCACGGCGTCTTCGGGCTCGCGGTCAGCACCGACGCGGTCGAGGAGATCAGGCAGATCGGCTCGAAGTCCGAGTACTGCACGTCGGCGACCCCGGCGTAGTAGGTGGAGTGAATGTAGTCGTGGATCGCGTACAGCGTGTAGCCGTCGGGCGGCGAGTCCTTCGCCTCCTTCGCGCCCTTGGTGCCCGAGGCGCCGCCGATGTTCGCGATCACCACGGTCGCCTGCCCGCCGAGGTGCTTCTGCAAGAGCGGCGCGAACGGCCGGAAGATGTTGTCGGTATCGCCGCCGGCCGCCCAGGGCACGATCATCTTGATCGGGCGATCCGGATACGCCGCCTGCGCGGCGAAGGCGAAAAATACTCCTGCCAAACCTGGGAACAGTCTTTTCATGGGGTCCGTCCTCCTGGAGCGATGATAAGTCAGGAAAACGAACGAATCCATCGCCGGTCGATGCGGTCCTTCCACCACCACACCCAGCGCCCCTGCGCGCGCCAGCCGCCGCGCTCGGCGATCGCGTAGCGCGCGCCGCAGGTGAGCAGCGCCAGGGCCCTTTTCTGCGGCGCGTAGGGCTCGAGCGGCGCGCCGGCGACGGCGCGCCGCAGGTTCCCGATCAGCGCCTCGCCGTGCCGGACCGCGAACACGCCCGACTTGGGGTGGGGCGCATCGCGCAGCGTGGCGCAGTCGCCGAGCGCGAACACCTCGGGGTGCGAGACGCTCTGCAGCCGGTCGTGCACCAGCACGAAGCCGTGCTCGTCGGTCGCGAGGCCCGAGGCGCGCAGCCAGGGCAGCGGCGCGGCGCCGGTCGCGAGCAGCACCAGGTCGAACTCCTGCCGCGCCGGCCCGGCGATCACCACCGGGCCAGGCTCGAGCGCCGTGGCCGGCATCCCCGGCCTGTAGTCGATCTTGCGCTTGCGCAGCTGCTTGACCACCCTGGGCGAAAGCGCGGGCTTTTCCGAAAACAAGGTGACCAGAGCGCCGCGGTGACCCAGCGCCATGGCGAGCTCGGCGCCGGCCGCGCCGGCGCCGACGATCGCGACCCGCTCGGCGATGCGCAGCCGGGCGATGAACTCGTCGTACGGCTTCACCGCAAGGGCGTGCTCGGCCCCGGGCAGCGAAGCGTCGACCAGCGAGCCGACGTTGAGCGCGGCGATGTCGTAGACCAGGGCCCGCCCGTCGGCGAGCAGCGCGAGCCTGCGGTCGGGCTCGAGCTGCTCGACCACGCCCAGCTCGAGCTCGACATACGCCCGCTCGGCGAGCGCGGCGACGTCGATCTCGGCTTCGGCCCTGCGGTAGTGCCCGGCGAGCACCCCGGGCAGCATCCCGGAATAGATCTGCCGCGCGCGCGGGCTGACCAGCGTGATGCGCGCGCCGTAGAGCGGCTTCTCCGCCAGGCTGCGCAGGACCGCGAGGTGCCCGTGCCCGGCACCGATGAGCAGGAGCCGCTTCAATTACCGGCCGTCCGGCTTCGGATTCGCCTTGGCCGCGGTGCGCCCGGCCTTGCGGGCTTCCTCCTTGATGCGCTCCTCGACGCCGCGCTTGACGCGCTCCTCGATGTCCTGCTTCTCGGCGAGCAGCTGGTCGATCGACTCGTCGACCGCCTGTCCCGCGGCGCGCTCGCGCAGCGCGAGCCAGAACGCGCACGCGTTGGCGAGCACGAACAGCACCTCCATGTACAAGAGCGGAACGAAGATCCTGCCGCGCGCGGCGCCGCCGAGCGCGAACTGGAAGCCGTCGAACGAGCCGCTGCCGAAACGGCCCGCGATCGGCTGCGACTCGTACGGGGGGAACAGGAACACCAGCGCGAGGTTGAGGAACGTGAGCCCGACGACGAGGTTGCCGGGATCGACGCGCGGCCGGCCGTCCTTGCCGCTCGAGAGCAGGAGCCAGGCGAGCGCCGCGTTCGCCGCCACCCCCATCAGCGCGTAGTACAGAAGGTTGGCGTTGATCGCGCGCTGCGGCGGGATGGCGAAGAACGGATAGAACGCCTCGAACGAGGGCGCGCCGCGCGCCAGCGACTCGGCGTCGCAGGGCGGGAACAGCATCAGGATCCCGGCGCTGACGCACGCGCCGCCGAGCACGATTTTCTGATAGCGGTTCACCCCTTGAGCTCCTCGCGCTTGCGCAGCTCCTTGCGCTGCACCTTGCCGGTGGTGGTCATCGGCAGCGCGTCGATGAACTCGATCTCGCGCGGGTACTCGTAGGGCGCGAGCCTTCCGCGCACATGGTGTTGAATCTCTTCGACCAGCCGGTCCCCCGGGGAGTATCCCTGTTGAAGAACCACGAACGCCTTGACGATCGAGCCGCGCGTCGCGTCGGGCTTGCCGATCACCGCGGCGTTGAGCACCGCGGGGTGCTTCACCAGGCAGCTCTCGATCTCGGCCGGGCCGATGCGGTAGCCCGCGCTCTTGATCACGTCGTCGGAGCGCCCCTGGTACCAGAGGTAGCCGTCCTCGTCCATCTTCGCCTGGTCGCCGGTGCAGCCCCAGTCGCCGATGAACTTGTCCTTCGTCGCCTGCGGGTTCTTCCAGTACTCGAGGAAGAACACCGGATCCCCCACGCGATGAACTGCGATCTCCCCGAGCTCTCCTCTCGGGAGCTCGACCCCCTGGTCGTCGATCACCGCCACCCGGTGCCCTGGGTAGGGCCTGCCGATCGAGCCGGGCTTCGCCGGCCAGGCCGATTGGCAGTTGCCGACGACGTAGTTGATCTCGGTCTGGCCGAACATCTCGTTGAGCGTCACGCCGAGCTCGGCCTTCGCCCACTCGAACACCGTCACGCCCACCGATTCACCCGCGCTCATGATGCTTCTGAGGTTCAAGGAATACTTCCCCCGGGGTGAAGGCACTGCCTTCATCATCAGCTTCAAAGCGGTCGGGAAGAGGAAGGAGTTGCGGATGCCGTACTTCTCGATCAGGTAGTAGGCCTTCTCGGCGTCGAACCGGCCGCGGTAGCCGAGGATCGCCACGCCGAACAGCCACGACGGCAGCAGCGCGTCCATCAGGCCGCCGGTCCAGGCCCAGTCGGCGGGCGACCAGAACATGTCGCCCGGCTGCGGGAAGAAGTCGTGCGAGTGCACGAAGCCCGGCACGTTGCCGATCATCACGCGGTGCGCCTTGAGCGCGCCTTTCGGCGGCCCGGTGGTGCCGCTGGTGTAGATGATCAGCGCGGGATCATCTGCCTTTGTATTCAGACACTCGAATCCCGTGGACGCCTTGGCGAGCAACGCCTCCCAGTCCAGAACCCCGGTTTCCCGTGCGCCCCCGACGCCGATGACATGGCGCAGGTGCGAGAGCCTGCCCTTGATCGCCCACAGGTTCGCGATGGTGGCCGGCTCGACGATCGCGACCGAGGCCTCGGCGTGCTCCATGCGGTACTCGAGCGCATCGGGGCCGAACAGGTGCGACAGCGGCAGCGCGATCGCGCCCATCTGGAACACCGCGATGTACGCGATCGCGGTCTCCGGGCGCTGCGGCAGGATGATCGCGACCCGATCGCCGCGCTTCACGCCGAGAGCCGCGAGCGCGTTCGACAGCCGGTTGGCGGCCTGCTGGATGTCCCAGAACGAGTACGCCGCGGCTGCGCCCGACTCGTCCTCCCAGTAGAGGGCGAAGCGCGACCGGTCCCCGGCCCACTGCCCGCAGCACGCGCGCGCGATGTTGTAGCGCGCGGGAACGTTCCAGCGAAAGCTCCGGTAGAGCTCTGCGTAGCGGTCGGGCACGGGGAGATTTTATACTTCGCCCCATGGCCGCCGAAGCCTTCGTGTTCGACGCGTACGGCACGCTGTACGACGTACACTCGGTGGCGGCGCGCTGCGAGTCGTGCTGGCCGGGAAAGGGCGCGCCGCTCTCGCAGCTCTGGCGCGCCAAGCAGCTCGAATACACCTGGCAGCGCAGCCTGATGCAGCGCTACGCGCCCTTCTCCACCGTGACGCGCGAGGCACTCGCGTACGCGTGCGAGGCGCTCGGCCTCGAGCTGAGCGTGGCGCAGATGGAAGGGCTGATGGCCGAGTACCTCAGCCTTGCGACCTACCCCGACGTGAAGCCGACAATGCAGTCCATGAAAGGAAAGAAAACCGCGATCCTGTCGAACGGATCCCCGGACATGCTTCTCCCCCTGGTCGAGAATTCGGGCCTGAGATTCGACGCCGTCATCAGCGTCGATGAGGTAAAGATCTTCAAGCCGGCACCGCAGGTGTACGAACTGGCGGTCCAGAGACTCGGAACACCGAAGGACAAGATCGGCTTCGTCTCTTCGAATTGCTGGGATGCGCTGGGGGCGAAGTCGTATGGATTCAAAGTGCACTGGATCAACCGGTTCAACGCGCCGCTCGACCGCCTTGGATTCAAACCGGACTCGGTTCTTGAGTCGCTGGGCGACCTCGCCAGATGAGAATAATAGGGACTGTCCCTATTTATGATTTATGAAGTTCTGCTGTAACTGCGCCTCGCCGGTCATCCGGCGGGTGCCGCCGGGCGACAGCCTGCCGCGCTGGGTGTGCGACCAGTGCGGCGAGATCCACTACCAGAACCCGCGCCTGGTGGTGGGATCGATCCCGGAGTTCGAGGGCAGGCTGCTGCTGTGCCGCCGCGCGATCGAGCCGCGCTACGGCTACTGGACGCTGCCGGCCGGGTTCATGGAGAACGACGAGACCACGGCGCAGGCGGCGCTGCGCGAGACGCTGGAGGAGGCCGGCGCGCAGGTCGAGCTCGGCGCGCCGTTCAGCATGATCTCGGTGCCGCACGTCAACCAGGTGCACCTGTTCTACCACGCGCGCCTGCTCGCGCTCGACTTCAGGCCGGGCGACGAAACCCTCGAGGTCGCGCTGTGGGACGAGGCGGCGATCCCGTGGAAGGACATCGCCTTCAGGACCGTCGGCTTGACGCTGAAGCGCTGGTTCGCGGATCGCGGCAACGGGGCCTTCGGTTTTCACGCGGAGGACCTCACCGCGGGCTGAAAGTTGTAGTAGATTGACGCGCCAACAACATGCTTTCCGGCCCAAAGGGGGGTTCATGAGCAAAGCACTGATGGTCCCGCTGTTCCTCCTCAGCTCTTCCGCTCTCGCCGCCGAACCTCCCAAGCTGGACCCCGCCAACACCGCATGGATGCTGACCGCCTCGGTGCTGGTGCTGTTCATGACGCTGCCGGGCCTTGCCCTCTTCTACGCCGGGCTGGTGCGCATGAAGAACGTGCTCTCGGTCCTGATGCAGTGCTTCGCGATCACCTGCATCGTGACGCTCGCCTGGCTGGTGGTCGGCTACAGCGTCGCCTTCGGCGACGGCGACGCCTGGTGGGGGGGCCTGGGCAAGGCGATGCTTTCGGGCATCGAGGTGAAGACGGTGAAGGGCAGCATTCCCGAGACCGTGTTCGCGATGTACCAGCTCACCTTCGCCATCATCACCCCGGCGCTGGTGATCGGCGCTTTCGCCGAGCGCGTGCGCTTCGGCGGGATGCTGCTGTTCACCCTGCTCTGGCTGCTCCTGGTCTACTGCCCGATCGCGCACTGGGTGTGGGGCGACGGCTGGCTGCAGAAGCGCGGGCTGATGGATTTCGCCGGCGGCACCGTGGTGCACCTGAACGCCGGCATGGCCGCACTGGTGTGCGCGCTGGTGCTCGGCAAGCGCCGCGGCTTCCCGGAGACCGCGATGCCGCCGCACAACATGACGATGACCGTGACCGGCGCGGCCATGCTGTGGGTGGGCTGGTTCGGCTTCAACGCCGGCAGCGCGCTCGCCGCCGACGGCGCCGCGGGCATGGCGATGCTCGTCACGCACATCGGCGCCGCGACCGGCGCGTTCGCCTGGATGCTGTGCGAGTGGCTGCGCTACGGCAAGCCCTCGGTGCTGGGGATCGTCACCGGCATGGTCGCGGGGCTCGGCACGATCACGCCGGCCTCCGGCTTCGTCGGCCCGATCGGCGCGCTCGTCATCGGCGGCGCCGCCGGCATCGCCTGCTTCTTCGCCACCAACTACATGAAGCGCGCGCTCAACGTCGACGACTCGCTCGACGTGTTCCCGGTGCACGCCGTCGGCGGCATGCTCGGCACGCTGCTCACCGGCATCTTCGTCTCGGCGGCCTTCGGTGGCATCGGCTACCCCGACAAGGTGACGATGGGCGAGCAGGTCGTGACCCAAGTGATCGGCATCGGCGCCGTCGCGGTGTGGTCCGCGGTGCTCACCTTCGTGCTCCTCAAGCTTGTCGACGCGGTGGCCGGCCTGCGCGTTGCTGGCGAGGAGGAAACCGAGGGACTCGATACCGTGCTGCACAACGAGAAGGGCTACAACCTGTAAGGGCATGGAGCGCCGTGGCTTCATCAAGTTCTGCGCCGCATCAGCGGCCGCGATCGGCTCGCCGGCCATCGCCGCCGATGCGCGCGCGCATTTCTACGGCAAGGCCCGGCTGGTGGACGAACAAGGCGCGCCGCTGCGCGCCGCGGCGATCCCGCGCGACCGCAATTTCATCTTCCACTACCCTTTCGCCGCGACGCCCTGCTTTCTTCTCAACCTGGGCAAGGCGGTCAAGCCTGCGCAGCTGAAAACTGTCGCCGGCGAGCCCTACGAATGGAGGCGCGGCGTCGGGGCCTCGGGCGCGATTGTCGCGTACTCTGCCATCTGCGCACACCGGCTCGCCTACCCGACGCGCGAGATCACGTTCATCAGCTACCGCACCGAGAAGAGCGCGCGCAACCGCCTCGGCAACGTGATCCACTGCTGCGCCGAGCACAGCCAGTACGACCCCGCCGAAGGCGGACGCGTGGTCGCCGGCCCGGCGCCGCAGCCGCTCGCGGCGATTTTGCTGGAGCATGATTCCGTCATGGACGAGCTGCACGCCGTGGGCACCCTCGGCGGAGAGATGTTCGGCGAGTTCTTCGACAAGTACGCGCTTCGCCTGTCTCTCGAGCACGGCGCGCCGCGCGCCGCGGTGTCCGGAAACTGCGTGGTGCAAGAGCTCGACAACTACTGCCGCCAGCAAGTGAAGTGTTAGCGTGGCTCGAAGCTAAGGACCCTTTCCCGCCGGTCGAGCGGGCGCTGAAGAATCCCAACGGGCTGCTCGCCGCCGGCGGCGAGCTCTCCACCGAGCGGCTGCTGCAGGCCTACCGCCGCGGCGTCTTCCCCTGGTATTCGGGCATGGAGCCGGTGCTCTGGTGGTCGCCCGATCCGCGCATGGTGCTCTACTGCGACGAGCTCAAGGTCCCGCGCTCGCTCGCGAAGAGCGTGCGCAACAAGGGCTACGAGGTGCGCATCGACACCGCCTTCGCCGGGGTGCTGGAGGGCTGCGCCGAGCGCCCCCAGACCTGGCTCGGCGCCGACATGAAGGCGGCTTACCTGCGCCTGCACCGCGCCGGCCACGCCCATTCCTTCGAGACCTGGCGCCGCGGCGAGCTCGTCGGCGGCCTGTACGGCGTGGCCATCGGGCGCATGTTCTACGGCGAATCGATGTTCTCGCGGGCGACCGACGCGTCAAAAGTCGCGCTGGTGGCGCTCGGCGGGGAACTCCGCGCCCGGCAATTCCCTCTCATCGATTGCCAGATGCATACGCCGCTGCTCTCCTCGCTCGGCGCCCGCGAGATCCCGCGGCGCACCTTCCTGCGCGAATTGACGGCGCTGGTAAACTATCCCGAGTCCGTGGGGAAGTGGAACCTTGTCACGACTTAACGACCTGCCGCACGCCGTACTGCAGTTCTACGTGACTGCGCCCTATCCGTGCAGCTACCTGCCGGACCGCATGGCGCGCTCGCAGGTCGCGACGCCGAGCCACCTCATCAACACCGAGCTGTACGGCGACCTGGTCAAGGCCGGCTTTCGCCGCAGCGGCATCTTCACCTACCGCCCGCACTGCGACGCCTGCCGCGCCTGCGTGCCGGTGCGCATCCCGGTGGGGCAGTTCGGCGCCAATCGCTCGCAGCGCCGCGCCTGGAAGCAGCACCAGGCGCTTACCGCGCACCCGCAGCCGCTCAAGTTCCGCCTCGAGCACTACGCGCTCTACCTGCGCTACCAGTCCAGGCGCCACTCGGGCGGCGGCATGGACAACGACAGCCGCGACCAATACTCGCATTTCCTGCTGCAAAGCCGCGTCGACACGCGCCTGGTGGAGTTCCGCGACGCCGGCCAGCTCGTCATGGTGTCGATCGTCGACTACCTGCCCGACGGCCTGTCGTCGGTCTACACCTTCTACGAGCCCGACCGGCGCAACGCGAGCTTCGGCACCTACAACGTGCTGTGGCAGATCGAGCAGTGCCGCGCCGCCGCCCTGCCCTACCTCTACCTCGGCTACTGGATCCGCGAGAGCCCGAAGATGGCCTACAAGTCCAAGTTCGAGCCGATCGAGGGCTTCGTCGGCGGCGCCTGGCGCCGCCTGGGACGGCGGCTGACCGAAGAAGAGAAGCGGGCGTGAGCTGGTATGGGCTCGCGCGACCCTTCCTTTTCTCGCTAGACCCCGAAACCGCCCACAAGTTATCGCTGCAGCTCGCATGGGCAGCGGCGCTGGCGACGCCCAGGCCCGCGCCGCGCCCGGTGCGCGTCATGGGCCTGGATTTCGCGAACCCGGTCGGCGCCGCGGCCGGGCTCGACAAGCACGCCGAGCACGTCGACGCGCTCGCCAGGCTCGGCTTCGGCTTCCTCGAGCTCGGCGGCGTGACGCCGCGGCCGCAGCCCGGCAATCCGCGTCCCCGGCTGTTTCGCATCGAGAAACGCAAGGCCATCATCAACCGCTTCGGGCTGAACAGCGTCGGCGTGGAGGCCTTCGCCGAAAACCTCTCGCGCGCGCGCGCGAAGTGCATCATCGGGGTGAACGTGGGCAAGAACAAGGACACGCCCAACGAGCGCGCGGCCGATGACTACCTGCGATGCCTCGAAGTGCTGTACCGGCACGTTCACTACCTGAGCATCAACGTCTCCTCGCCGAATACCGCGGGGATGCGCGACCTGCAATCGGAAGCGGTTCTCACGAGCCTTCTGAACACTCTGTTTCTGCAAAGAGACAAGCTGCGGGAGCGCCACGGCCGCCACGTCGCGCTCGTGCTGAAGATCGCTCCCGACCTCGACGAGCAGGGCCTGCAGACGATCGCCGACGTCGCGCGCCGCGCCCGCGTCGAGGGCATCGTGGCGACCAACACCACCGTGTCGCGCGAAGGGGTCGAAGGGCTGCCGCACGCCGCCGAGCAGGGCGGGCTTTCGGGCCTGCCCTTGCGCGAAAGATCGACGCGCGTGCTTGGAACGCTGGCCCGCCTGCTCGGCAACGAGATCCCGCTCATCGGCGTCGGCGGCGTCATGAGCGGCGTCGATGCGCGCGAGAAGTTCGCCGTCGGGGCGTCGCTCATCCAGATCTACAGCGGGCTGGTGTACCGCGGCCCCGGGCTGATCTCCGAATGCGTGTCGGCATACCCCGGGAAGTAAAGGACGGCGAGAGCCGCGTAGCGCTCACGCCTTTGGCAGTGAAGGAATTTTCAAATGTCGTGGTCGAGCCCGGTGCCGGCGGCGGAGTTGGCTTCACCGACGATGACTACCTCGCCGCTGGGGCAACGCTCGGCGATCCGTGGGAGTGCGAGCTGGTCGTCAAGGTGAAGGAGCTGCAGGAAAGCGAGTACCGCAAGCCGCGCCCCGGCCAGACGGTGTTCGGCTTCCAGCACTTCGGCCCGGACCCGGAGCTGCTCGACGCCGCGCTCGCCTCGGGCGCGACCTTCGTCGCGTTCGAGACCGTCGGGCAGGCGAGCGGCCTGCCGATCCTCGCGCCGATGTCAGCGATCGCCGGCCGGCTCGCGGTGCAGGTAGGCGCGTGGTGCCTGCAGAAGCAGAACGGCGGCAGCGGCGTGCTGCTCCCGGGGCTGGAGGGTGTCCCGCCCGGCAAGGTCGTGATCCTCGGGGCTGGCAACGTCGGCGCGAATGCGCTTGCCGTTGCGTACGGCATCGGTGCTCAGGTCACCGTTTTCTCACGAACCGAAAAAGCTCAATTGAAGGAGCGCTATCCCAGCGCCGCTTTCCGCACAGGCCCTCCCACCGTCGAGGACGCCGACCTCGTCATCGCCGGCGTGCTGACGCCCGGGCAGATGTCGCCCAAGCTCCTGTCACGTGCAACGCTGGGGAAGATGCGACGCGGCTCCGCGCTGGTGGACGTCGGCATCGACCAGGGCGGCATCGCCGAGACCTCGCGCCCGACCTCGCACAGCGCCCCGATCTATGTCGAGGAAGGCGTGGTGCACTACTGCGTGCCGAACATGCCCGCCGCCTGCGCCCGCACCGCGAGCTTGGCGCTGGAACGGGCGGTTTTGCCTTTTGTGAAGAAGATTCTGAGCAACGAAATCAATGCCGATCTGGCCACCGCTATCCAGGTCAAGGCCGGCAAGGTGACCCACGAGCACCTCGCGCGCGACACGGGGCGCGCATACTCCCGGCCATGAAGCGACCCGGCGTCGCCCTGATCGACGAGAGCCGCTGCATCGGCTGCACGCTGTGCATCGAGGCCTGCCCGGTGGACGCGATCGTCGGCGCGGCGCAGCTCATGCACACGGTGGTCGAGCCCTGGTGCATCGGCTGCGCGCTGTGCGTTCCCCCCTGCCCGGTCGACTGCATCGCGATGGTGCCGGCGCGCGGCGAGTGGACCCCGGCCCTGAAGCGCGCCGCGGGTGAACGGGGAAAGACTCGTGCAAGAAGAATCAAACGGCCTGAAATCGTCGAACGCAACCCCGACCGCAAGGCGATCCTCGCCGCAGTTCTCAGGAAAAAATGAACCCGCAGAAGCGGCGCGAGATCTTTCGCCGCCTGCAGGCGGCGAACCCCAACCCGACCACCGAGCTGGAGTACGGCTCGCCCTACGAGCTGCTGGTGTCGGTGGTGCTCTCGGCCCAGGCGACCGACAAATCGGTGAACCTCGCGACGCGCCGGCTCTTTCCCGCTACTCCGGAGAAGATCGCGAAGCTTGGCGTCGCAGGCTTGGAGCCCTACATCAAGAGCATAGGCCTCTACCGCACCAAGGCGAAGAACGTGGTGGCGCTGTCGGAAATCCTGCTCGCGGAGCACTGCGGCGCGGTGCCGCAGAACCGCGAGGCCCTCGAGCGCCTGCCGGGGGTCGGGCGCAAGACCGCGAACGTGGTGCTCAACACGGCCTTCGGCCAGCCGACGGTGGCGGTCGACACGCACATCTTCCGCGTCGCGAACCGCACCGGCCTCGCGCCGGGGAAGGATCCGCTCGAGGTGGAGCAAAAGCTGCTCAAGTTCACGCCGGTGGAGTTCCTGAAAAACGCCCACCACTGGCTCATCCTGCACGGGCGCTACGTCTGCCTCGCGCGCAAGCCCGGCTGCCCGCAGTGCCTGATCCGCGACCTGTGCGAGTTCAGGCCGAAGACCAGGGATGTTTGATCCGACGCGGGAAGAGGTGCGGGAAACGTTCTATGGCGCCTGGCGCAAGTACCGCGCCGGCCAGCCGATCTCCGGCATCGAGGCGCTGGCGCTCGAGGTGATCCTGCTGCACCCCGAGTACCACGGCGTCCTGGACCACCCCGGGCGCAGCCGCGACAAGGACTATTTCGACGAATCAAACCCGTTCCTCCACATGAGCCTGCACGTGGCGCTGGAGGAGCAGCTCTCGATCGACCAGCCGCCGGGCATCGCGGCGCGCTTCCAGGCCCTGCGATCGAGGTTTCACGACAGGCATGAAGCGCTGCACCAGGCGCTCGAGTGCCTCGCCGAGACGGTGTGGCGCGCGCAGCGCGACCGCGCCGCGCCCGACACGGCCGCCTATCTCGACTGCCTTGCCGCACGCGCGCTACGGAAGTAGCGCGGCGACGACAGGACTACGGTTGAGCCACAGGGACTAGTCGCGCTCGAAGCGACGGACACGTTCGCGAAAGCATCATGGCCGCACAAGACAACTCGGAGATGGCGCCATGAACGAACGCTTGTCCATACCGGCCCTTTTCATCGCCGCCTGCGCCATCGCCGCGATCGCCTTCTGGTCCTCGCCCGCGCGCCCGGCCGACATGGCCGAGGACTCGATCATCCTGGTCGCCAAGCGCCAGCTCCTCGGCAAGCTCTTCCCGACGCACGAGCCGTCGCGCAAGGTGACCGATCCCGTGTTCCTCGGCGGGCCGGTGAGCCCCGAGGTGATCTTCGCGCTGGTGCAGGGACGCCAGAGCCCCGGCGGGCGCTCGATCCGCATCCTCGACGATCTCTACCTCGTCATCGACAGCGAGGTGGTCGACAGCGTGATCGAGAAGCAGCCGGCGCAGGCGCGCTTCTTCGCCGGCATGGTGCTGTGGCGCCCGGGCGAGCTCGCCGACTAGGTGAAGCGCGGCCAGTGGTACGTGAGCGACGCCAAGGCCGAGCTCGTGCTGCGCAAGCAGACCGAGGGCCTGTGGGAAGAGATGCTCGGGCGCTCCGAGCGCAAGGCGAACGCGATCTAGCTGCGGTTCACAGGCCGAGCAGCCGCTCGGCCGCGGCAAGGTGGATGCGGGCGGCATCCACCACTTCCTCGAGCTCGACGAATTCATTCGGCATGTGGCTGTCGGCGCCGTCGCCCGGGCCGATGACCAGGATCTCGATCCCGTCGCGCGCGAAATGGCGCGCGTCGCTCGCCCCGACCACGTTGAGCCTCTCGGGCGGCCGCCCGGTCACCGCCCGGATCGATTCGAGGAACGCCCTGGCCCCTGCTCCGCTTTCGGACGCGCTGAAGCCGGGAGTCCCGGTCAGCAGCTCCACCTCGTCCGCCCGCGCACACAGGGCCTTCAGCTCTTCGAAGGCCGAATCGAAGCCGTCCTGCGGAAGAAGGCGCCGGTCGATCTCGATCTCGCAGTAGTCGGGCACCACGTTGGTGTTCTCTCCGCCCCGGATCCTGCCGATGCTCAGCGTGGAGCGGTGCCCGGTTTTCGACGTTCTGGACCGGAATTTCTGCAGGTCGGAGATCACGCGATGCATTTTCAGGATCGCCGATTCACCGGCATGCGGCGCGCCGGCGTGCGCCGCCTTGCCGCGCGTGACCGCCTTCACCCACATCACGCCGCGCTCTTCCAGCACCAGGCGGTTGCGCGTCTGTGCGGCCACCACCAGGGTGTCGGGTTTGATTGCCCCGGAGGCGCGCAACGCGGCGAGCCCCTGCGACCCGAGGTTTTCCCCGCCGCCGACGAAAGTGAAGACCACCTCGCCGCGCTTCGGCCCGCCGCGCCGCGCGACCTCGCGCGCGAGCCACAGGTGCACCGCCATCGCGCTCTTGCAGTTGCACGCGCCCAGGCCGTACACCTTGCGCTCGACGAGCGTGGCCTTGAAGGGATCGGTGCGCCACGCCGTGCGCTCGCCGACGTCGACCGTGTCGGCGTGGGCGTTGAACACGATGGAAGGCTTGCCGCTGCCGAGCCGGGCGACGAGGTTTCCTTTCCCGATAACTTCGGCCTCGTATTCCTCGAGGAAATCCTTGCAAAACCCGGCGATGCGCGCCGTGTCGCCGGGCGGGGTGGTCGAGGGGATCGCGACGAGCTCGGACAGGAGCGCGAGGAGCTCCTGCCGCATCAACCCACTTTCCGGACCGCTCCGCGCGGCTTGGTGACCGCCGCGGTGGTCTTGTCGGTGTTGCGCGGCGCCGGCGGCGGCATCTTCTGCTTCGCCGGCTTGCCCCAGCCCGGCTCGGCGAGGAGCTTGCCGTCCTGCATCACGACGCGGCCGCGCACCATGGTGAGGCTGGGCCCGCCCTGCACCCGGCGCCCGTGCCACGGCGAGATCTTGCTCCTGGAGAAAAGCTGCGCCTGGTCGATCGTCGCCGTGCGCTGCGCGTCGACGAGCACGATGTCGGCGTCGGCGCCGGGCTGGATCACGCCCTTGTTGGGGAAGAACCCCCATGCCTTCGCCGGATTTAGGCAGGCCCAACGCACGTAGTCGGAAATCGTCATGCGCCCGCGGTTCACCTCGGTGAGCATCAGCGGCATCTGCGTCTCCACTCCGGGAAAGCCGCAGTCGCACTGCCACACGCTGGCGCGCGTCTTTTCCTCCGGCAGGTGCGGCGCATGATCGGTCGCGATCATGTCGACCACCCCGCTCTTCAGCGCCTCCCACAAGGGTTCCTGGTGCCCGGGCTCGCGGATCGGCGGGTTGACGCGCAGCAGGTTTCCGAGCCTTTCATGATCCTTGGTGCTGAGAAGCAGGTACTGCGGGCAGGTCTCGACGGTCACGTCGACGCCGCGGCTCTTGGCGTCGGCGAGCACGTAGAGCGCGTCCTTGGAGCTCTTGTGCGCGATGTGCAGCCGCGCGCCGGTCCATTCGGCGAAGATCACCGCGCGCGACACCGCCTCGATCGCGCACACCTCCGGACGCGAGGCGAGGTGCGCCAGCGGGTCGGTGCGCCCGGCGGCCTCCAGCTTCGCCTGGCGCCGCGCCATGATCGAGGCGTTCTCGGCATGCACCGTGCAGCGCAGGCCGAGGCGCGCGAGGATCTCGAATCCTTCCAGCATCGCGCCGTCGGAAGGCGCCGGCAGATCGCCGAAGGTGTTGCCCATGAAGCACTTGAAGCTCGACACGCCCGCATCGGCCAGCGCCTCGAGCTGGTCGAGGTTGTTCTCGTCGAGCAGGCCGTAGATCCCGTAGTCGACGTAGGCCTGGCGCGCGGCGATGCCCTGCTTCTGCCGCAGCGCCTCCGGCGTGCCGGTCGCCGGCCGGGTGTTCGGCATCTCCATGACGGTGGTCACGCCGCCGCGCGCCGCGGCGCCGGTGCCGGTCTGCCAGTCCTCCTTGTGCTCGTAGCCGGGCGCGCGGAAGTGCACGTGGCTGTCGATCACCCCGGGAATCACATACTTGCCCGACGCGTCGATGACCTGTTTTGCATTTTCAAAGAAGCCGACACCGACGATCTTTTCGCCGGCAATCGCCACATCGGCGCGGTACACGGCATCGGCGGACACCACCTGCCCGCCCGCAATCACGATATCGACGCTCATATCACCCACCCGCCGTCGACGGCTATGTCCTGGCCGGTAATCTGACGTGAAACGTCGCTCGCGAAGAACAGCACCGCTTGGGCGACATCCTCGTCGGTTGAGACCCGCTTCAAAGCATACTCCTCGGCGTGCCTGCGCATCGCGTCCTCGACGCTGATGCCGAGGCGCTTCGCCATCTCCTCGCACACCTTGCGGAAGCGCGGTCCGTCGACCATCCCCGGGCAGACGTTGTTGACGTTGACATTGCAGGCGCCGAGCTCGAGCGCGAAGGCCTTGGTGATGCCGCGCAGGCCCCATTTCGAGGCCGAGTACGCCATGCGCAACGCGCGGCCGCGCAGCCCGAAGGTGCCGCCGATGTTCACGATCTTGCCAGAGCGCTGCTGGCGCATCGTCGGAGCTACCGCGCGCATGGTGAGGAAGCAGCCCTTCATGTTGAGCTCCAGGATCTGGTCGAACTGCTCGGGCGTGGTGTCCCAGGCAGGCGTCTCGAGCGGCCCGCGGCCGCCGGCGACGTTGACCAGGATGTCGATGCGGCCGGCGAAAGCGTCGAGCGTCTTCTTCACCATCGCGTCGACGTCGGCGGCACTGGTCACGTCGCATTTCACCTCGACGACCTTTCTTTTCAGGTCTTTTGCCCGGGAAGCGACCGGCGCGATCGCCGCCATGTCGCGCCCGGCAAGGCACAGGTCGACGCCTTCGCGCGCGAGCGCGAGCGTGATGGCGGCGCCCATTCCCTTCGCCGGCCCGGTGACGATCGCGGTCTTTCCCTCGAGCCCCAGCTTCATTGGGTTAGTATAGTTTCATGCGCACAATCCTCGCGTTTCTTCTCATGCTGGCGTCGGGCTGGTCCGCGGCGCAGGGCTTCCCGTCCAAGCCGGTGCGGGTGCTGGTCGGGTTCTCCCCGGGCGGCGCGCCCGACATCATCGCGCGCATGCTCGGCATCAAGCTGCAGGACGGCCTCGGCCAGGGCGTGGTGATCGAGAACCGCCCCGGCGCCTCCGGCAACATCGCCGCCGACGCCACCGCGAAGAGCGCCCCGGACGGCTACACCCTGCTGATGGGCAACGTGTCGCTCACCATCAGCGCGCACGCCACGCCCAAGCCCGCCTTCGACGTGACCCAGGACCTCGAGCCGGTCGGCATGGTCGCGTCGCTGCCGCTGATGCTGGTGGTGCATACCGGCGTGCCGGCGAGCTCGCTCAGGGAACTGCTCGACTACGCCAGGGCGAGGCCCGGTACGCTCAACTACGCCTCCGTGGGCGTCGGCAGCGCGCATCACCTGTCGGGCGAGCTGCTGAGCAGCCTCGCCGGGGCGAAGATGGTGCACGTGCCCTACAAGGGCGGCGGCGCCGCGATCCAGGCGCTGCTCGCCCAGGAGTCGCATCTCCTGTTCCTGACCCCGCTCGCGCTCGCGCCGCACGTGCGCGCCGGCAAGCTGCGCGCCATCGGCGTGACCTCCACCAAGCGCACGCCGGTCGCCCCCGAGGTGCCAACGCTCGCCGAGGCGGGCCTGAGCGGCTTCGACGTCGACAACTGGCACACGCTGTTCGCGCCGCGCGGTACGCCGCGCGAGATCATCGCGCGCCTCAACGCGGAGCTGAACCGGGTGCTGAACCATCCGGAAGTGAAGCAGCAGCTGCTGGCGCAGCAGGGCGCCGAGGCCTGGCCCTCGACCCCGGGCGAAGCGCGCGCGCACGTGCTAGCCGAGACCGACAAGTGGGGAAAGATCCTGCAGAGCTCCGGGGTGAAGCTCCAGCAGTGAGCTAGCGCTGGTCGTGCAGGTTGGACTTCTGGCTCGCGAACCAAGCGGCCACGTCCTCGATCTCCTTCTTCGACAGGCCGGCGGCAAAACCACGCATGATCGCGTTGGTGCGCCGGCCGATCTTGTAGTCCGTGAGCGCGCGCGCCAGGTAATCGCGGTACTGGCCAGCAAGGATCGGGGTGCGGGCCTTGGTCGCCGCATCCGGCGAGGAAGGCGTGGCGCCGTCGGCGCCGTGGCATTCCACGCACACCTTCGCCGCGATGGCCTTGCCCGCCTGCGGATCGGCGGCGTGAACCGCGCCAGCCGCGGCGAACGCGAGAAGCGCGGCGAGCAGCCTCACTTGCCGTTCCCTCCGTAGTAGTCGGCAAGCTTCTTCATGTCCTCTTCCGTCAGGCTCGCCGCGATGCCGCGCATCGACGGGTGCGAGCGCTCGCCCGACTTGTAGGCCTGCAGCGCGGCCACGATGTAGGCGGGCTGCTGCCCGGCGATCTTGGGCACGTGGTAGACGCTGGGAAACGCGGTCTTGTAGCCGGGAATGCCGTGGCAGCCGATGCACATCGCGAGCGCGTTCTGCAGTCCCTGCCCGGTTTTCTTTTCCTGCGCCTGCGCCGCGAACGCGAGCGCGGCGCCGAGCGTTGCCAAGAGGAGTCGGTTCATCGTTGTTATCGGAAGGCGCGGCGATTTTATAGCATACTAGGCCGATGCGCTTCAAAGGCTCGCAGTCCTACGTCTCGACCGAGGACCTGACGCTCGCGGTGAACGCGGCGATCACGCTCCAGCGGCCGCTCCTCGTCAAGGGCGAGCCCGGCACCGGCAAGACCATGCTCGGGCTCGAGGTCGCGCGCTCGCTCGGGCTGCCGATCCTCGAGTGGCACATCAAGTCCACCACCAAGGCGCAGCAGGGCCTGTACGAGTACGACGCGGTCAGCCGCCTGCGCGACTCGCAGCTCGGCGACACGCGCGTGCACGACATCCACAACTACATCGTCAAGGGCATGCTGTGGCAGGCGTTCACCTCGGAGCGCACGGTGGTGCTGCTGATCGACGAGATCGACAAGGCGGACATCGAGTTTCCGAACGATCTCCTGCGCGAGCTCGACCGCATGGAGTTCTACGTCTACGAGACGCGCGAGCTGGTGAAGGCAAGACAGCGGCCGGTCGTGTTCATCACCTCGAACAACGAGAAGGAGCTGCCCGACGCCTTCCTGCGGCGCTGCTTCTTCCACTACATCCGCTTCCCCGACAAGGCGACGATGGAGAAGATCGTCGCGGTGCACTTCCCCGACCTCAAGAAGTCGCTCCTGCGCGAGGCGATGGAGGTGTTCTTCGAGGTGCGCGAGGTGCCCGGCCTGAAGAAGAAGCCCTCGACCTCGGAGCTGCTCGACTGGCTGAAGCTGCTGCTCGCCGAGGACATCCCGCCCGAGGCACTGCGCTCCAAGGACCGCAAGACCATCATCCCGCCGCTGCACGGCGCGCTGCTCAAGAACGAGCAGGACGTGCACCTCTTCGAGCGGCTGGTGTTCATGACCCGCGCCAAAGCGTAGCGTTTCGCAACGATGCGGTTGGCGTGGAGGCCGATCACCTCATCCACCAGCCAGGAGCATGCGTTAGTGCCTAGGAATGCGATCTCTGAAGACGGAGAACATCGCCCCGCTCGTACATGTTGTGACCGCATCGGCATCTCCGACGATGATGTCACAGATTGTGACATCAGCCCGGCGCAAACTGGTTGCAGCACCCTACGCGTTCACAGAACAGGGCGTAGCGATGCTCTCCAGCGTACTGCGCTCGCCGCGCGCGGTGGAGGTCAACATCGCCATCATGCGCACGTTTGTGCAGTTGCGCCGCCTGATGGATTCGAACAGACAGCTGGCTCGGAAAATCGAGGCGCTGGAAAGGAAGTACGACGAGCAGTTCGCCGTCGTCTTCGACGCAATCAAGCGGCTGATCGCCGAGGAAGACGCCCGTAAAGCGCTGCCAAAGCGTCGCATCGGCTTTGTCTCCTGACCGACTAGAGCTTGATCCAGTCTTTCAGCGGTAAACCCGAATCGAGCTTTGCGAGCCGCTCGTCCTCGCGCTTCGCCAGGCGCTGAGCGACCTCCAGCACCTCGGCCGCGCGCGCAAAAGGAACGAAGCACACGCCGACCTCGTCGGCGACCACCAGGTCGCCCGGGCGCACCGCGACGCCGGCGATGCGCACCGGCTTGTTGCCGGCCATCGTGCGGATGCGCCACTTGCCGGTGATCGGGCTGACGCTCGAGCACCACACCGGGTAGCCGATCCGGCGGCTGTGGTCGATGTCGCGCACCGCGCCGTCGACGATCGCGCCGGCCTCGCCCTGGCGCTTGCCGACCGAGGCCGACACGCCGCCCATGCTGGAGACGTTCGCGATTCCCTGAACCACCAGGACGTCGCCAGGCTCGGCCAGGTTGTGCGCCTCGATGTCGGCGAGGCCGGATCTGCGTGAAGAGAAGGCCTTGACCCGCTTGTTCAGGATGGTGACAGCTTGACCCACGAGGCGCGCCTTCGGGTCGGTCGGCCGCAGCGTCGACCCGGCGACGACGCCCGCGATCCGGCACTCGTCCAGGGCATCCGAGGTCGTGCCGGAGAGGTCCGCCAGCGCGCGAAACCCCTCGAGGATGCGTACCTCGAGCCGGGGCAGTTCCAGCATGCCGAAGGCCCTCGCGTCCAGGCGGCCGAGCGGGGTTTTGGCCATACAATGCGCGCCAATTATGAGTGAGCCCGCATCTTCCCCTAAGCCCTCGTATCACAACAATCCGACCGAGCCGAAGCTGAAGCTTCCCGCGGGCGCGGCCGACTGCCACTTCCACGTGTTCGGGCCGAAGGCGAAGTTCCCCTTCGACGAGAAGGCGCCCTACACGCCCGCCGACGCGCCCAAGGACGTGCTGATCGACCGCCACATGTTCCTCGGCATCGAGCGCGGGGTGGTGGTGCAGTCGGCGGCGCACGGCTTCGACAACTCGGCCGCGGCCGACCTGCTCGCCGACAAGAAAGGCAGCTACGTCGGCGTCGCGCTGGTGCCGGCCAGCGCCGACATGTCGGATCTCAAGAAGCTCAACGAGCAAGGCTTCCGCGGCGTGCGCTTCAATTTCGTCCAGCACCTCGGCGGCGGGCCCGCGCTCGCCGACGTGATGAAGCTGTCGTCGAAGCTCGCCAGCCTGAACTGGCACCTGCAGCTGCATGTCGAGAGCTCGATGATCCTGAAGATGAGCACCGAGCTCAAGTTTTCCCCGGTGCCGGTGGTGATCGACCACATGGGGCGCATCGACGCCTCGCACGGCCTCGACCAGCCGGGGTTCACGCACCTGCTGAAGCTGATGGAGGACAAGCGCTTCTGGGTCAAGGTGAGCGGCCTGGAGCGCGCCTCGCGCCAGGGCGCGCCGTATGCGGACGCGGTGCCCTTCGCGCGCAAGCTGGTGGGCGAGTTCGGCGAGCGCGTGGTCTGGGGCACCGACTGGCCGCACCCCAACCTCGACGCGATCCCCGACGACGGCATGCTGGTCGACCTGGTCGGTGAGTTTGCCGACGAGAAGCAGCGCCAGGCGCTGCTGGTCGACAACCCGCTCAAGCTCTACAAGTTCGGCGCGTGAAGAAACTATTTCTCGCGATGCTCGCGGCGGTGCTGCCCGCCGCTTCCTGGTCTCAGGCGTATCCCGTCAAGCCCGTGCGGCTGATCGTGGGCTTCCCCGCCGGCGGCCCGGCCGACATTTTCGGGCGCGCGCTCGCGCAGGGCATGGGCGCCGAGCTCGGCCAGACGGTGATCGTCGAGAACATCTCGGGCGTCGGCGGCGTGCTCGGCGTCGACCGCGCGGCGAAGGCCGCGCCCGACGGCTATACGCTGTGCATCAACAGCGCCTCGCCGCTGGTGATCGCGCCCTACTCGCTCTCCAAGATGCCCTACGACGTGAAGAAGGACTTCGCGTTCATCACGCTGGTGGTGCGCGTGCCCGAAGTCCTCGCCGTGCACCCGTCGCTGCCCGTCAATTCGCTCGCGGAGCTTGTTTCGTATGCGAAGGCCAATCCCGGCAAGGTGAACTTCGGCTCGGCCGGCGGCGGCAGCATCACGCACCTCGCGGGCGAGCTGCTCAAGGCCGAGGCGAGGATCGACATCGTGCACGTGCCGTACAAGGGCGCGGCGCCGGCGGTGAACGACCTGCTCGGCGGCCAGGTGCAGATGGGGATCTTCGACGTCCCGATCCTGCTCGGCCACATCCGCAGCGGCAAGCTCAAGGCGCTCGCCATCACCAGCGCGAAGCGCGCGCCTTCGCTGCCCGACGTGGCCACCACCGCCGAGCTTAACTATCCCAACGTGAATTCGGACAACTGGTACGGGCTGGTCGCGGCAGCGGCGACGCCGCCCGAGGTGCAGCGCCGCATCCATGCCGCGGCGGTCGCGGCGCTGAGATCGAAGGCGGTCGAGGAGCAGTTTTCCAAGGTCGGCGGCATCGCCTCGCCGACGACTCCCCAGGAGTATCAGGGCTTCATCGCCGCCGAGCAGGCGAAGTGGTCGCGGATCGTGCAGGCGATCGGCTTCAAGGAATGAGCCTGGCGCGCGCGGCCCCGCTGCTCGCGGGCACGATCGCGCTCGCGTGCCATTGCGGCAGCGCGGCCGCCGACGCCCGGTCGCAGGGCATGCTGGCCCTGTTTCACTGGCATGGATTCGACCTCAAGCCGGAACGGCCGGCAGCCTGCCGGCTCGCGCTGCCGGCCGCCGCCGCGAGCGAGTCCTTCGGGCAGGCGATCCTCGCGCGCTGCCACCTCGCCGGCATCGAGGTGGAAAAGGACCACGCCAGGGCCCGCGCCCTGTCGCGCGCGAGCGCGCTGGCGGGGAACAACGAGGGCAGCTTCGTCTACTACATCACCGTGCTGACCGACCCGGCCCTGAGCTACATGGTCGAAGGCAAGCTCGATCTCGCCAGGTACCGGGCGCTCGCCGCACGGCCTGTCCGGCGCGCAATTCAGGACCAGCAAGGCACCTTAGGAAGCTATTGGGAAGCAATCGCGGCCAGCTTGGAGCGTAGCTCCGCTGGTAAAGGCACTCCCTTCCGCGCCTTGGTGTCGAAGCAGACCTCCACCGCCTTCTCGGTGGCGCAGTGCGTCATCGAATCGGCCTCGTACAGCCGCAGCTCGTAGCCGAAGCTCTTGGTGCCGACGCGGGTGACCGCGCCGCGGACGAGCGCGAGCTGCCCGGCGGTGATCTCGTGGTGGAACTCGATCGTCAGCGTGGCCACCACGGTGCCGAGGCCGCGGCTGCGCACCTCGTCGAGCGAGATCCCCGCCATGCCGAGCATGTGCCAGCCGGCGTCGTCGAAGAACCCGGCGTAGTGGCGCACGTTCATGTGGCCGTACGAGTCGCAGTGCGCGGGCAGCACGATGGTGCGCGAGAGATCGAACCATTTCATTCGGGCAATGGAGCAGCGTCCCGGCGAAGACCCTAACCAGGCTGCGCAAGATCCAGCGCAGCCCGAGCCAGCACCCGCACGCCGACCGGGATAGCCAGCTCGTTGCAGTCGTAGTTCGAGCGGTGGATCGCGGTCTCCAGCCCGTCGATCTTCGAGCCGATCCGCAGGTGCGCCGCCGGCACCCGCTCGGCGAACCACGCGAAATCTTCGCTTCCCATGGAAGGCTCGGGAAGCTCGAGGACGTTTTCTTTCCCGATCGCGGCGCGCGCGCTGGCGAGCGCGCCTGCCAGCACGCCCTTGTCGTTGTGCAGCGGCGGCGCCATCCGCTTCCAGTCGAGCGTGTAGTCCACCCGCATGCCGGTCTTGATGCCCTCCAGCATGCGGCGCACCGCGGTCTCGATCCGCTCCGAGAGGCCCGGCTCCATGGTGCGCACTATGCCCTTCAGCTCGGCGCCGCCGGCGATGATGTTGCGCGCGCGCCCGGCGTGGAACTCGCCGACGGTGACGACCGCGGGCCAGTTCGGTTTCACCTCGCGGCTGACGATCGTCTGCAGCTGCGACACGAGATGCGCGCCCGCGGCGAGCGCGTCGACCGCGAGGTGCGGGTGCGCGCCGTGGCCGTCGCGGCCCTTGAGCGCGATGTCGAACGCGTCCGCCGCGGACATCACCGCGCCACTGTTATAGCCGACCTTGCCGGCCTGCACCGCCGGCCAGTTGTGGTAGCCGAGGATCAGGTCGAGCTTCGGATCTTCCAGCACGCCGTCGGCGATCATGGCGGCGGCGCCGCTCAGCGTTTCCTCGGCGGGCTGGAAGATGAACTTCACCTTGCCTTTCAGGGAAGGCCTCAGCTCGGCGAGCGCCGCCGCCACGCCCAGGGCGATCACGGTATGCACGTCGTGGCCGCAGGCGTGCATCCTGCCGGGGATCTTCGAGGCGAACGGCAGCCCGGTCTGCTCGTGGATCGGCAGCGCATCCATGTCGGCGCGAATGCCGATCGTGCGGCCGGGAGCTGAGCCTTCCAGCACGGCGACCACCCCGGTCTTGCCGACTCCCGTGCGGAACGGCACCCCAATCCGGTTCAAGAACCCCGTTACCGCCTTCGCGGTCTCATGCTCCTCGAAGGCGAGCTCGGGGTGCTGGTGCAGCCGCTTGCGCAGCGCCGAGAGCTCGGGCGTCAGCCGATCGGCGATCGCGCTGATGCGCCGATCGACGTCCATCTACGCCGGCGCCTCCTCGCGGTACAGCCCGAGCGCCTCGAACACCGGCCGGTCGCTGATCGAGAACAGGATCGCGTCCTCGGCCCCGGTGTTCGCATGCTCCTGCAGCGCCCACGAGGGAATCGCGACGATGTCGTTCCTGCCCCAGTCGAAGGTCTTGCCGTCGATCACGCTGCGCCCGCTTCCCTGCCGCACGCAGAACACCGAGCTTCCCGCGACGCGGCGCGCCTTCAGCCGCTCGCCGCCGCGGATCAGCTGCACGCGGCAGCCGATGGTGGGCAATACCGGGCCGCCGGTCTGGGCGTGCGTGTACTCGAGCGCGATGCCCTCGTAGGGCGAGCCCTCGCGGTCGCGCAGCGCGTGCAGCGCCTCCAGGGTCTGGTCCCAGGAATAGAGCAGGAGCGGCGAGAACCTCGGGCGCTCGCGGGTCCAGGTCGGCGCGAGCCGGCCGTGGCCGTAGAGCGCCTGCGAGCCGTTGACCGGCTTGCCGGCGCTCTGCCGGAGCTGCGGGTTCATCTCGAAAAAGATGGCGTTGAGCGCCCTGGTGAGCGGCACGTCGAGCCCGTCCATCCATACCACGACCTCGCCGGTCTCGTTGCCGTGGTCGTGCCATTGCCAGCTCGGCGTCAGCACCAGGTCGCCCTCGCGCATCACCACCTTCTCCCCTTCGACCGCGGTGTAGGCGCCGTTCCCCTGCATGATGAAGCGGATCGCGGCGGGCGAATGGCGGTGCGCGCGCGCCACCTCGCCGGGCAGCAGCACCTGCACCGCGGCGATCAGCGTGCCGGTGGTGGCCCACTGCCCGTTCAGCCCGGGGTTGAAGAGCTGCATCGCGCGCCGCTCGTCGCCGAGCGGCACCGCGACGCCCGACTCCTTCACCACCCGCTCGAGCAGCGACCACTTCCACTGGTACGGGATCGCCTCGGGGCGCGGGTGCGGCGTCATCTGGGCTGCGATCTCCCACAGGCCGTACATGTGGTTCTCGTGGATCAGCTTGTGGAAGGCGTCTTCGTGGGGTGCGTTCATGGCGCAAAAGTCTACTAGAACACCGACTTCACCAGCAGATCCGGCAGCCAGGTCGCCAGCCCCGGGAAGAAGATCACCAGCAGAAGGACGGCGCCGTCGCCGATGAAGAACGGAATCGTTCCCTTGATCACGTCCTGCAGCGGGATCCTGGAGGTTCCGCTCACGGCGAAGAGATTCAGGCCCACCGGCGGCGTCACCACGCCCATTTCTATATTGAGCGTGAGCATGATGCCGAGCGCCACCGGGTCGATCTTCATCGCGTAGGCCACCGGGAAGATCACCGGCACGGTGAGCAGGATCATCGCCACGCCGTCGACGAACATGCCGAGGATCAGCAGGACGCCCATGTAGGCGAAGATGAAGCCGAGCGGCGTCAGCCCCCAGCCGACGATGGTGTCGGTGATCCTCTGCGGCCAGTACATGTTGGCGGCGAGGAACTGGAATACGCCGACGCTGCCGATGAGGAACAGGATCACCCCGGTGAGGTTCATCGCGCGCATCGCGGTCGGCAGCAGCTGTCTGACGAACTCTCCGCGGCCCACGATGAGTCCGTAGATCATGGCGTATCCGCAGGCGGCTGCCGCCGCCTCGGTCGGAGTGAACAGGCCGCCGTAGAGGCCGCCGAGGATGACGACCGGCATGCCGAGCGCCGGCACGGCGCCCTTCGACTCGCGCAGCACGCGCTTGCCGTCGAACGCGCCGCTGCGCGGCAGCTTGAGGTAGAGCGCGATGCCGATCACCGTGACGATGTTGCCGGCCGCGAGGAGCAGGCCCGGGATCACGCCGGCGAAGAACAGCCGCACCACCGAGGTCTCGGTGACGATGCCGTAGATCAGGAGCGGAATGCTGGGCGGTATCAGGATGGCGATTCCGCCCGCGGTCGCCACCAGGCCCCCGGACAGCCAGTCGGGATAGCCGCGCTTCTTCATCTCCGGGATGGCGATGACGCTCATCGCCGCCGCCATCGCCACGCTCGATCCGGAGATCGCGCCGAACAGCACGCACGCGATCACGGTCGCCACGCCGAAGCCGCCCGGCAGGTGGCCGACGAGCGAGTCGGCGAAGCCGAACAGCTGCTTGACGAGACCGGTCTTCTCCATCAGGAAGCCGGCGAAGATGAAAAGCGGGATGGCGGTGAGCGAGTAGCGCGCGAGGAAGCTGAAGAACTGCCGGAAGATGACGTTCGGCTCGAGCAGCGGGTCGACCATGATATAGGCCGCCGCCGCGGAGGAGAGCGCGATGCCGATCGGCACCGCGAGGAGCAGCAGCGCGAACAGCACGATGCCGACGATCGCCATCAGTGGGTCCCGTCCGCTTCCTTGCGCTCCTCCACCAGCACGCTGCGCCCGCGCAGCGCCTGCACCTCGCGCCAGATCTGGAACAGCATGGTGATGCCCATGCAGGCGAAGGAAAAGAGCAGTACGGCGAGGAACGGCCACATCGGAAAGGCCAGGCTCTCGGTGCGCACCTCGTACTTGATGCTGTCCTCGACTTCGGGGAGGCCCCACAAGACCACCGCCGCCATGAAGGCGCACGAGAACATCAGCGCGGCGAGCTTCACGATCTCGGCGGCCGCGCGCCAGCGCCCGCCGAACACGTTGAACAGCTCCGGGATCAGCGTGACGGTGAGGTGCGCGTCACGCCGCTGCGAAATGCTGAAATAGAGGAACACCCCGCTGAGGATGAAGAAGGTGACCGCGTCCTGCTGCCACTCGAACGACAGGCCGAGCAGGTAGCGCCGCCCGACCTCGATCAGCGCGAGCAGGGTCGAGCCGACGAACAGCGCCGCCGCGGCGTACGCGAGGAACCTGTCCTGGAACGTACGCCAAGCGGCGTAGGCTTTTTCCAAGCCTATCTAATGACGATCTTCGAGGCGTGCTTCGAGCAGTCGATCCTCTCGATCCACGACGAGCCGACCGGGTGCTGCGCCGAGAGTGTCTTTCCTTCCTGCTTGAAGGTGTCGACCCACTTCGCGGCCTCGGGCGGCATCTTGCTCTTGATCCAGCGGCTCGGGCCCTCCCCCAGGGCACCGGTGAGCGCGGTCACTTCGGCCTGCGTCATCCAGTACACGCCCGGCTTGCTCGGGTCCTTGGTGCCGTACTTCTCGTAGGTCATCTTGTCGACGCACCAGTTGAACTCCTTCTGCAGCTGGATCGTCTCGCTGATCAACCCTTCGAGCGCCGTCTGCGTCGCTTTGGGCAGCCGGTCCCACCAGCGCCGGCTGGCGCTGATCATGTAGTAGTCGCCGGTGAAGACGCCCGCGCCGCCGGTCGTGTAGTACGGCGACTGCTCGCGCACCGCCAGCCAGCCGCCGATGCTGGTCATCAGGCCGTCGATCACCCCCGACTCGAGCGCGGTCGGCACCTCGCCGAATGCCATCACCACCGGGCTCGCCTTCCACGACTCGAGCACCGGGTTCTCGGCCGGGCCCATGCTGCGGATCTTGCGCCCGGTGAAGTCCTCGGCCTTGACGTAGCGCTTCTTGCCGCCCACGCCCATGCCGAAGCTCATCTGCCCGGCGCCGAACACCTTGATCAGCTGGCGCTTCTCGAGCCGCTCGACCAGCATCTGGTAGGTCTTGGTCTTCTCCAGGTTGTCGACCGCGCCGGCGGTGGTGAGAACCCCCGGCCCGACGACCGCCATCATCCAGGGCTCGACCGGCGCCGCCTTGCCCATCTGCATCCAGGTCATCTCCAGGTTGCCTTGGCGCATCGCCTCGAAGGCCTCGGGGATGGTGTAGAGCGCGCCCGAGAAGTAGAGCCGCGCCTCGCTCCCCGGGATCACCTGCGGCAGGCGGTCGCCGAAGTGCTTCATCGCCATGCCCGCGGGGTGCGGCGGGCCGGTGAAGTCCGACACGAAGCGCAACACCACCGGTTTGAGCTGCGCCTCGACCGGCTGGGCGAAGACCGCCGCAGCCGCGCACGCCAGTGCCATTAGCTGTTTCATTTGTGCTCCTCCTGAAGTAGATTCTATTGGAGGAGGACACGAAGAATGAAGAAGTTATTCCTGACCGCCGCCGCCGCGCTGCTCGCGGGCTGCCAGAGCACCCCGGACGACCCGCCGCGCGCCACTGCTGCACTGCAGCCTACGAAAGGCAGCAAGGCCTTCGGCGAGGCGACTTTCGAGGAGGTCGAGGGCGGCAAGGTGCGGGTGATCGTCTTCGCCCAGGGCCTGCGGCCCGAGCGCGAGCACGGCTTCCACATCCACGAGGCCGGCGACTGCAGCTCGGGCGACGGCATGAGCACCAAGGGCCACTTCAACCCGCACGGCAAACCCCACGGCCACCCGACTTCTGGCGAGCGCCATGCCGGGGACCTGCCGGCGCTGAAGGCCGGCAAGGACGGCCGAGCCAACCTCGACGTCACGATGGACATCATCGCCGTGCGGCCCGGCCCGGCGAGCGTCGTCGGCCGCGGCCTCATCATCCATGCCGACCCCGACGACTACAAGACGCAGCCGACCGGCAACGCCGGCGCGCGCATCGCCTGCGGTGTCATCAAGGCTGGCTAGCGGTCTTGCCGCGGCAGGGCTCGCGCTCTCGCTCGCCCTGCCGGTTCATGCCGAGGAGCTCAAGGTCGAAGCCGTCGAGGTGCGCCTCACGGCGAGGGGGCCGGCGGTGCTGCTGCGCGTCGGCAACCGCGCGATCCCCGTGATGGTCGACCCGATCGTCGCGGACTCGATCCAGGGCGCGCTCAGCGGGCGCAAGCCCGTGCGGCCGCTCACGCACGACCTGATGCACAACGTGCTCGCCGGGTTCGACGGCCGCGTGACCAAGGTCGTCGTCACGCTGCACGACGGGATCTTTTACGGCGCGCTCACCGTGGCGGTGCGCGGCACGAGCAAGGTGTTCGACAGCCGCTCCTCGGACGCCGTCGCGCTCGCGATCCACGCGGGCGCGCCGATCCTCGTCAGCCGGCAGCTCCTGGACAGCGCCGGCATCGAGCTGGAGGCAAAAAAATAGTGTTGAAGAAAAACGCCGCGCCGTGCTGATCGATTTCTTCCTCAAGCTGAAGAGCCACAAGCTGCCGGTCTCGATCAAGGAGTACCTGACGCTGCTCGAGGCGATGGGCAAGGACGTGATCGGCCCGTCGATCGACGAGTTCTACTACCTGTCGCGCGCCGCGCTGGTGAAGGACGAGGCGAACTACGACAAGTTCGACCGCGCCTTCGGCGAGTTCTGGCAGGGCGTCGAGACCATCCCCGGCATCGAGGCCGAGATCCCGCTCGAGTGGCTGCTGAAGCAGGTCGAGCTGCACCTCACCGAGGAGGAGAAGAAGCAGATCCTGGCGATGGGCGGCTGGGAGAAGCTGATGGAGACGCTGCGCCAGCGGCTGGAGGAGCAGAAGGGCCGCCACCAGGGCGGAGCCAAGTGGATCGGCACCGGCGGCACCTCGCCCTTCGGCGCCTACGGCTACAACCCCGAGGGCGTGCGCATCGGCCAGGAGCGCTCGCGCAACCGCAGCGCGGTCAAGGTCTGGGACCAGCGCGAATATCGAAATCTCGACGATTCGGTGGAGCTGGGAACCCGGAACATCAAGGTCGCCCTGCGCCGCTTGCGGAAATTCGCCCGCGAAGGCGCGCCCGATGAATTCGACCTGCCCACGACCATCGACCAGACCGCGAAAAAGACCTACCTCGACATCCACATGCGGCCCGAGCGCCGCAACGCCATCAAGGTGCTGATGTTCATGGACATCGGCGGCACGATGGACGACCACATCAGGCTCGCGCAGGAGCTGTTCAGCGCGGCGAAGACCGAGTTCAAGCACCTCGAGTTCTTCTACTTCCACAACTGCCTGTACGACTTCGTGTGGAAGGACAACCGGCGCAGACATTCGGAGCGCACGCGCACCTGGGACCTGCTGCACAAGTACGGCCACGACTACAAGGTGATCTTCGTCGGCGACGCCACCATGAGCCCCTACGAGATCCTGCAGCCGGGCGGCTCGATCGAGTACTTCAACGAGGAGCCCGGCGCGGTGTGGCTGAAGCGCGTCACCGACGTGTACCCCAAGTGCGTCTGGCTCAACCCCGAGCCCGAGGAGATCTGGTCCTACCGCCAGTCGATCGGCGTGATCCGGGAGCTGATGAACGGGCGCATGTACCCGACGACCCTCAACGGGCTCGAGCGGGCGATGAAACTGCTCGCAAAATAGCTGTGATTTCTCGATGCGCTATATTGCGCGCCATGGCCGAGCCGATGCACCCGGTGCAGATCGAAGGCTTCCGGCGCATGACGCCGGCCGACAAGCTGCGCATGGTGGCGCAGCTCTACGAGGCAGGCATCGGGCTGCGCATCGCCGGCCTGCGCATGGCGCACCCGGACTGGCCGGACGATCGCCTGGAGCGCGAGGCGCGCCGCGCCCTGTTGTATGCCGGCACCTAGCCCGCTTGCGCCTTTCCTCGATCCCCTCGAGCACCTCGGTCTCCCCTACTGCATCACCGGCTCGGTCGCCGCGAGCGTGTACGGCGAACCGAGGCTGACCGCCGACATCGACGTCATCCTGCTGCTTCGGCTCGAGGACATCGCCGGGCTGCGGGCCGCGTTTCCCGAAGCCGGCTACTACGTGCCGCCCGACGAGACCTTGCGCATCGAGCTCGCGCGCAGTTCGCGCGGCATGTTCAACCTGATCCACCTTGCGAGCCAGTTCAAGGCCGACGTCTACCTCGCCGGGCGCGATCCGCTGCACGCCTGGGCGCTCGAGCACCGGCGTCGCATCGATCTGGAGGGCGGCGGCGCATGGATCGCCCCGCCCGAGTACGTGGTGCTGCGCAAGCTCGAGTTCCTGCGCGAAGGCGGCTCGGACAAGCACGCGCGCGATATCCGCTTCATGCTCGCCGCCACAGCGCTCGATCGCGCGTTCGTCGAGGCTCAGGTGACCCGCCTCGGCCTGGAAGCCGAGTGGCGAAGAATCGCCGCATGAACGCTCCCGCCCCGCAGGAATTCCTGACGCTCCAGGAGATCGTCGCCGCCGCGCGCAGCGACCTCGCGCCGGGCCCCTGGAGCTACCTCATCGGCGGCGCGGAGACCGAGACCACCGTGCGGCGCAACCGCCACGCGCTCGACTCGATCGCGTTCCGGCCGCGCGTGCTGCGGGATGTCAGTCGGATAGATACGTCCGCGAAGTTTCTCAACCATCCTGTTCGTCTTCCCGTGATGCTGGCGCCCATAGGCGGGCTGGAATCGATCGTGGAAGGCGGCGCGGCGGCCGCGGCGCGCGCCGCGGCGCAGTTCGGCGTGCCGCAGATGCTCTCCTCGGTCTGCCAGCCCGGCCTCGAGCAGACCGCCGCGGCCGCCGACACGCTGCGCGTGTTCCAGCTCTACGTGCGCGGCGACGACGCCTGGGTGGACGATTTCGCGCGCCGCGCGAAGGACAACGGCTTCCGCGCGTTCTGCCTCACCGTCGACGTCGCGGTCTACAGCCGGCGCGAGCGCGACCTGATGGGGCGCTTCGCCAAGCCCTGGCGCGCGAAGGCCGCCGAGGGCGCGCCGTTCCAGGCCGCGCTCTCCTGGGACAAGGTCAAGCGCTTCAAGGACAAGCACGACCTCCCGCTGATCATCAAGGGCATCGCCACCGTCGAAGACGCCGAGCTCGCGGTGCAGCACGGCGTCGAGGTGGTCTACGTCTCCAACCACGGCGGCCGCGGGCGTGCCCGGCCTGGTGCGCACGCTCGAGCTCCTCGAGGAGGAGATCCGCATCTGCCTCGGCCTGCTCGGCGCGACCTCCTACGCCGAGCTCACGCCGGCGCACCTCGCGCCGGCGCCCGCGGTGACCACGCCCGATACCTTCAGCGCGTTCCCGCTCCTGTAGCTACTTGTGCGGGCGCGAGCGCGCCCACTCGGTGTACTTGGCCGCCTTGGCGTGGAGGTCCTTGTAGTAGCGCAGGTACTCGTCGCCGACCATGACGCGCAACTGCAGGCCCGCTTCCTCCATCTTCTTGAGGTGCTCGGGGTCGTCCATGGCCTTCTTCAGCGACTGCTCCAGGCGCTTGATCACCGGCTGCGGCGTGCCCCGCGGCACCGCGATGCCGCGGGTCGAGCTCGAGAGGACGGTCGGGTAGCCGAGCTCGCGCATCGTCGGGACGTCCGGCATGAAGGGCGAGCGCTGGTTGTCCATCACCGCGAGCGCGCGCACTTCGCCGGTCTTGATGCGCCGGAAGACGGAGCCGACGTTGTCGAACGCGGACTCGATGTGGCCGCCGAGCACCGCGGTCATCACCGGCGCGCCGCCCTCGAAGTGCACGATGCGGAAGAACGTGCCCGGCGCGGCTTCCTCCATCATCAGGATCGCCAGGTGGTCGTCGCTCAGGATGCCGGTGGTCGCAGCGCTGATCTTGTGCGGATTCTTCCGCGCCGCGTCGATCAGGTCCTTGAGCGTCTTGTACGGGCTGTCGCCCTTCACCCAGATGATGCCCGGGTCGAGCACCTGGTTGATCACCGGGACGAAGTGGTCGATGGTGAACGCGGCCTTGCGGTCCGGATCGAGGATCACCGTATTGAGCGCGGGCAGGTTGATGAAGCCCATGTAGTAGCCGTCGGGCTTCACCCGGCTCATCTCGGTCCAGCCGACCTGGCCGCCGGCGCCGCCCTTGTTCACCACCACGATGCTCTGGCCGAGGTCCTTCTCGGCGATCGCGGCGACGATGCGCGCGGCGATGTCGGTGCTGCCGCCGGCGGGATAGGCGACCATCAGCTGGACCGGCTTGTTCGGAAACGCTTGTGCCAATGCCACCGCGGGGATTGCCAGCAGCAACGTCAACAACGAACGCAGTTTCATGAGCCTCCTCCTCGTAAGGATTTCAACGCGGCGATTCTGAACGCGGAAACGACCAGGATCAGCGCGGCGCAGGCGAGCAGCGCCGCCGACAGCGGCCGCGTGAGGAAAATGCCGAAGTCGCCGCCCGACATCTCGAGCGAGGTGCGCAGCGACTTCTCCATGAAGGGGCCGAGGATCAGGGCGAGCACCGCCGGGGCGAGCGGCAGGCCCAGCTTGCGCATCGCGTAGCCTATGACGCCGAATACCAGCATGACCCCGACATCGAACAGCGTGCCCTTGAGGCTGTAGGCGCCCACGATACAGAAGAGCAGCGTGCCGGCGCAAAGGTATTGGTAGGGCAGCTTCAGCAGCCGCGCCCACAGCCCGACCAGGGGCAGGTTGAGGATCAGCAAAATAACGTTGCCGATGAAGAAGCTGGCGATCACCGCCCACACCAGGTCGGGCCGCTCCTTGAACAGGAACGGCCCGGGGGTGAGGCCGTTAACGATGAAGGCGCCCATCAGGATCGCGATCGTCGGCGAGCTCGGCACGCCGAGCACGAGCAGCGGGATCATCGCGGCGTTGGCGTAGGCGTTGTTCGCGGTCTCGGGCGCGGCCACGCCCTCGACCACGCCGGTGCCGAACTTCTCCGGGTGCCTCGACAGCCGCTTCTCCAGGATGTAGGCCATGAAGGTCGGGATCACCGCGCCGACGCCGGGGATCAGCCCGAGCAGGAAGCCGATCAGCGTGCCGCGCCCGATCGCGCCGCCCGAGCGCTTCCACTCCTCGGCGCTCGGCCACAGCCCCCGGAGCTTTGTCCATACGGATCTCCGAAAGGGAGATTCGACAACCAGCAGGATCTCCGCTACGCCGAAGAGGCCCATCACCACCGGCACGAAGCCGATGCCGTCGTAAAGCTCGGGGATGCCGAAGGTGAAGCGCGGCGCGCCGCGCACCGGGTCGATGCCGATCAGCGCGAGCAGCAGGCCGAGCACGGTCATCAGCAGCGCCGCGGCGAGCGACTGCCCGGCGAGCCCGGTGACCAGGCACAGGCCGAGGAACATCAGCGCGAAGAATTCCGGCGGCCCGAACGAGAGCGCGAAGCGCGCGAGCGGCGGCGCCACCACCACCAGGGCGAGCGCGGCGAACATGCCGCCGACGAACGAGCCGATCGCGGCGATGCCGAGCGCGGTGCCGGCGCGCCCCTGCCGCGCCATCTGGTAGCCGTCGAGGCAGGTGACGACCGACGCGGCCTCGCCCGGCACGTTGATCAGCACCGAGGTGATGGTGCCGCCGTACATCGCGCCGTAGTAGATCGCCGCCAGCATGATAATCGCGCCGGTGGCGTCGAGCGTGAAGGTGAGCGGGATCAGGATCGCGGTGCCCGCGGCGGGCCCGAGCCCGGGCAGCACGCCGATCAGCGTGCCGAGAATGCAGCCGACGAGCGCGAACGTGAGGTTGGCCGGCGTCATCGCGGCGGCGAATCCCGAGGCGAGGTACTGGAGGCCTTCCATCAGGGCAGCGGCACCTTGAGCAGGCCGGAAAAGAGGTGATACACGCCGAAGCTGCCGGTCACGGCGAACAGCGTGATCGCGATCCAGTTGCGCGCCCCGAGCACCAGCAGCAGGTAGACGAGGAGCGCGAGCATCGCGATGCGGAAGCCAGCGAGCTCGAGCAGCGCCGTCGCCAGCACGACGCCGGCGAGGACCTGGCCCACCGGGCGCAGCTCGAACTTCAGCACCGGGGTCTCAAATTCCACGGTGCCCCGCTGGACCTGGATCAGAAGCGCCACTCCGATCAGGCCGCCCGCGACGCTCAGCCAGAACGGGAAGAACCCCGGCCCGGGGCCGAGGGCATCGCGCAGCGAGAGCCGCAGCGACTCGACGGCGAAGAACGCGAACACCAGGAGCAGAACGGCTATCGCCGCCTGCCAACCGCGCTTCATCTCGCGCCCTGGGTGACGATCAGCGCGAACTCGGAATTTAACTGGCGCGCCGAGTAATCGAAGGCGCCGCTGGTCTCGATCAGCAGAAGCGCGTCGCGCCCTGCGGCTCGCGCCTCGATCGCCTCGATCGGGGTCGCGAAGTCAAGCACGTCGAGTCGTCGCTGGCTCGCCGGCTCGATGGCGGTGTCGAGAAACCTGACGATCAGGCGGCGGCCCTGCCGGGCGACGTCGATGCCCGCCGTGGCGGCGGCGCTGGCGAGCACCCGGCCCTCGCCGCCGACGCCGCGCTCGAACCTGAGGTCGCGCAGCAGATGCTGCGGCGCCGCGGCGCCAAAGCGCTCCCAGCGCTCGCCCGGCCGAAGCGGCGGCGTGCGGCGCAGCGTCACCGACAGGATCCTGCCTTCCATGGCGAGCTCATAGCTCGCCGCCGCGGCGAGCTCGATCACGACCCGCGTGCCCTTCGGGTGGCCGAGAAGCCGGACGCTGCGCACCAGGCCGCGCTCCGGCTGAACGATTTTCTTCTCGCCGGCGGAGGTCTCAGGCAGCTCGAGCACCACCCGGGGCGCGGGATGAAACACGCGGAAGCCCGGCGGGCGCTGCGCCAGCGGCCGCGCGAGCTCGATCCGGACCAGCGCCTCTGCGGCGTGCAGCGCGGCGTGATCGACCCCCTGCACCGCGTTCGGCTGCGGGGCGCCAGCCAGCCACAGCGCCAGGAAGAAGGAGCTCACTCCACCTTGATATTGGCGGCCTTGATCACCGGCCACCACTTCTCGATCTCGGCCTTGCCGGCCACGGTCTCGATCACCGCCGGCTGGCCGAGCGCCGGGCGCATCGCCTCGGCGATGATGCGCGCCGTGGTGTCGGTCGAGCCGCCGGGCGGGAACGGCGAGATGAGCGTGACCGGCCGGGACGGATAAGATTGCCCAACCGCAATGCCGGACAATGCGATCAATGCGAGAAACGACAGCGCTCGGACCATGGTTCCCTCCTCAAGCTAGATCTTAGCCGCGATGCCCTCCAAGTTCTTGTTTGTTTCCTGGGAAGGCCTGATCGCCGACATCGCGTGGCAGACGATCAAGGAAGGCCACGAGGCGCGGCTCTGGATCCAGAACCCCGAGGAGAAGGAGATCGCCGACGGCTTCGTGCCGAAGGCGGCCGACTGGACGCGCGAGGTCGACTGGGCCGACGTGGTGGTGTTCGACGACGTGCTCGGCATGGGCGCGCTCGCCGAGGAGCTGCGCGGCCGCGGCAAGCCGGTGGTCGGCGGCTCGGCGTACACCGACCGGCTCGAGGACGACCGCGCGTTCGGCCAGCAGGAGCTCAAGAGCGCCGGGATCTCCATCATCCCGCACGAGAACTTCACCTCGTTCGACGACGCGCTCGCCTACGTGCAGGCGAACCCCAACCGCTACGTGATCAAGCCGAGCGGCGAGGCGCAGAACATCAAGCGCCTCCTGTTCGTCGGCGAGGAGGAGGACGGCCGCGACGTGATCCAGGTGCTGCAGGACTACAAGCGCTTCTGGTCCGACAAGGTGAAGGAGTTCCAGCTCCAGCGCCGCATCCTGGGCGTCGAGGTGGCGGTGGGCGCGTTCTTCAACGGAAAAGAGTTCGTGACGCCGATCTGCGTCAACTTCGAGCACAAGAAGCTGTTCCCGGGCGACATCGGGCCGGCCACCGGCGAGATGGGAACCTCGATGTTCTGGAGCGAGCCCAACCGCCTGTTCAACGCCACGCTGAAGAAGGTGGAGCCGAAGCTCGCCGAGGCGCGCTACACCGGCTACATCGACATCAACTGCATCGTCAACAACAACGGCATCTACCCGCTCGAGTTCACCTCGCGCTTCGGCTACCCCGCGATCAGCATCCAGCAGGAGGGGCTGCTGACGCCGATCGGCGAGCTGCTGCGCGAGCTCGCCGCCGGCAGCACCAACCGGCTGCGCGCGCGCAGCGGCTTCCAGATCGGGGTGCGCATCGTGGTGCCGCCCTTCCCGTACAACGACCCCGAGACCCTCGAGAGCACCTCGAAGAACTCGGTGATCCTGTTCAAGACGCCGAGCCGCGAGGGCCTGCACATCGAGGACGTGAAGTCGGTGGACGGCGAGTGGCTGGTCACCGGCACCTCGGGCGTGGTGCTGATCGTCTGCGGCACCGGCCCCACCATGAAGCAGGCGCAGCGCCAGGCCTACAACCGCGTGCGCAACGTGATGATCCCCCACATGTACTACCGCGACGACATCGGCGAGCGCTGGACCGAGGACAGCGACCGCCTCCACGCCTGGGGCTACCTGAGAGAAGCCTGATCCAGCCCCGCAACGCGCTGCCGCTGAAGTGCACGCTGCACGAGTGGCGCTGGGTCGCGGCGGCTGCGGTGCTGGTGGCGCTCGCCGTCATCGCAGGAGTCGCGAGCCGGCCGCGCCCCGACGCCACGCCCGAAGGCTTCAAGAAGATGCAGGGCGAGTTCGAGAAGCAGTTCCGCTGGGCGGACGCGAACGGCGACGGCACCCTTTCGCCCGACGAGGTGCGCGGCAAATTCCCCGGCATCGCGCGCGAGTTCGCCCGCGTCGACGCCGACGGCGACGGGCGCATCTCGCTGCGCGAGTTCTTCCAGTTCCGGCGCCTGCAGATGGAGCGCAAGTCCCTGCCGAAGTAGGAACAGGGGTAAGATGTTTCGTCCCGCGCCGGCGGCGGCGCGGGCATCTCTGGTCAAATTACAAAAGAGGGGGAGGATGTTCGGCGTCTACTACCGCGAGCTCGAGGGCACCGCCTATCTGCTGGCGCATACCATCTGGCGGCTCGGCGTGCTGCGCCTGCCGCCGGTGATGGAGGAGCTGGTGCGCCAGCTCTACTTCACCGGCGCTTCCGCGACCGGCGGCATCGTGCTGCGCGGCGCGTTCATCGGCACGCTGATCATCGCCTACGTGATCGAGGTGCTCAACGCCGACGCCGCGCTCGCGGTGAAGATGCTGCTCTGGGTGGTGCTGCGCGAGGTCGGGCCGCTGATCGCCGCGGTGCTGGTGATCCAGCGAAGCGGCACCGCGGTCGCCACCGAGCTCGCTTTAAAGGAGATCTCGGGCGAGGTCGCGAGCCTGCGGCGCATGCGCATCGCGCCCGAGGACTACCTGGTGGTGCCGCGCGTGGTCGGCATGGCGCTGTCGCTCGCCGCGCTCACGCTCTACGTGCAGCTGATCGCGGTCGGCGGCGGCATGGTGCTCTCCTCGATCCTGATCAACGTGCCGCTCAACGAGATGCTCGAGCACTTCTTCCAGCTCGCGAGCCCGCTCGACCTGGTGTATTCGCTCGCGAAAAGCCTGCTGTTCGGCGCGGCGATCGCGGTGGTCGCCTGCTACCACGGGCTCAACCCCGGCGGCCGCTCGATCAACGCGGTGCCGCGGGCGACGATACGCGCGGTGACCGAAGGATTGCTGCTGGTGATGCTGCTCAACGTGGTGTTCGCCTACCTAGTGTACGGCACCGCCCTGTTCGGCCTGGTGACGGCGGAACAATGAGCGCCGTCCTCGGCTACGAGCCGGTCCCCGAGGACGAGTTCGCCGAGCGCGTGTGGCTCGAGGCCTGCGGCTGCCACCGCGTCGCCGCCGCCTGCAAGGACGAACTGGTGGCGGCGGTGCGCGAGCTCAGGCCCCGCAAGGGCGCGCGCCTCGTCCTGCTCGGCGCCGACGTAGGCGAGCTGCCCGAGGAGGAGCGCCAGCGGCTGCTCGTGCGCGTCGGCTTCGTGCCCGCGGACGGCGGCCTGATCAGCAGCCTGAACGCCTGGGAGAACATCTCGCTGCCGATCGCCTACCACGCGCCGCGGCGCCTGCCCGGCCTCCTTCCGGAGGTGCGCGAGCTCATCGACGAGCTCGGCGGGGTCGACGACAACCTGCTCGGCAAGCTGCCCGAGCACATGACGCTTTACGAACGGCGGCTCGCCGCCTATGTCCGGGCAATGCTCGAGAAGCCCGAGCTGCTGGTGGCCGAACGCCCCGCCGCGCACCTCGGGCCGACCAAACGCAAGCGCGTCGCGCGCTTCGCCGAGCTCTACCAGGCGCGCTGCCCGGGGGGAACCTACGTTCAGCTCGAGGAAGCGAAGGGGGAGTCATGAGCGACAAGCAAACACCGCCGCGGCGCTTTCGCGGCATCCGCAAGCAGGTCAGCGCGTTCCTGCTGACCGCGCTTCTCGGCTTCGCCGGCGTGGTCGGCCTGGTCGCCTGGAAGCAGGGGATGTTCGTGAAGCACACGCAAGTCTACTTCCACGCGCCCGACGCGAGCGGCATCAGCAAGGGCATGTCGGTGCGCCTGTACGGCGTGCCGGTCGGCTCGGTCAAGGACATCGAGTTCGGCGACCGCGGCGGCGTGCGGGTGCGCCTGGGCATCAACAGCGACTACATCCCGCGCGTGCCGCGGGGCTCGACCGCGCGCCTGGTGCGCGAAGGCGTGGTCGGCGCCGCCTCGATCCAGATCCTCACCGCCGCCGGGCCGAGCCGCGTGCCGGTGGAAGAAGGCGAGGTGCTCAGGTACATCCCCCACCGCACCATGAACGAGATGTTCGACGAGGTGCGCCAGCAGATGACCCCGGCGCTCGAGGAGCTGCGCAAGGTCGCCGCCGAGATGGGCGACCCGAAGAGCGACTTCCGCCGCTCGGTGGCCGCGACGCGCGAGCTGCTCGAGGAGCTGCCGGGGGCGACGCGCGACTTCCGCCAGCTGGTGCGCGAGACCGACCGCACCGTGCTCGCGCTCGGCCGGCGGGTCGAGGCGGTGAGCAAGCAGGCCGAGGCCACGCTCGGCACGATCGAGCGCGTGGGCGCGCAGGCCGAGCGCGATCTGCCGGTGCTCGCCGGCAAGCTCGCGACCACGCTCGACTCGCTCAACGCCACCGCGACCCAGGTGCGCGAGACCACGCGCGTGAACGGCGACGCGTTGCGCGAGCTCCTCCGGCAGGCGCCCGAGGTGGTGCGCGGCAGCGGCGAGCTGGTGCGCGACAGCCAGGAGATCGCCGCCGCGGCGCGGCAGACGTGGCTGCTGCGCGACTACATCGAGCCCACGCGCATGCGCACGCTGCCGGTCGACAGCTTCGAGTCCTTCGGGAAGCGATGAAGGGTTTGGCCTTATTCGTGGTTGTTTCCGTCCTGGCGGGCTGCGCTCAGGCGCCCAAATCCACGGTGGCGGCGGTGCAGGCCGCGGCGATGGAGGCCAACCGCAGGGGCGAGACCTACGTCCGCCACGGCGAGCTCGAGAACGCGGCGCGCAGCTACACCGAGGCGCTGCGCCTGTCGCAGTCGCTCGAGGACGTGGAAGGCATCGCCGCCAACGCGATCAGCCTGTCGATCGTGCGCCAGCGCCAGGGCCGCTTCGCCGATGCGCGGGCCAGCCTGGGGGTGATCCTGAACCAGCCTGACTTGCGCTTTGCCGCCGCGCACCTCGCCGAGGCGGAGCTGCGCCACGCGGTGCTCGACCTCGACGAGGGCCGCTTCTCGCGCGCCGAGGACCGCGCGATGCGCGCCGCGAGCCACTGCGCCGAGCGCTGCGCGGCTTCGGGCGCGATCCACAACGTGCGCGCCCAGCTCGCGCTGCAGGCCGATCGGCTCGACGCCGCCGCGTCCAGCGCCCGCAGCGCCCACGACGCGGCGCGCGCCGCGGGCGACAAGGCGGAGCTCGCCAACGCGCTGCGCCTGCTCGGCGTCGTGGCGCTGCGCGCCGGCGACGCCGCCAGAGCGCGCGCCAGCCTCGAGCAGGCGCTCGCGCTCGACCGCGAGCTCGGCTTTCCGCGCAAGATCGCCCTCGACCTGCTCGCGCTCGGCCGCGCCGCCGCGCTCGCCGGCGAGCGCGAAGCCGCGCGCGCCTACTACGCGCGCGCCCTCGCGGTCAGCGAGGCCGACCGCGACCGCATCGGCGCCGCCCAGGCGCAGGCGGCGCTCGACGCGATGGACAAGGCCGCCGCTACCGGCAAGTAGATCCCTTCAGGCAAAAAAAGAGGGCCGCAGAGCGGCCCAGGAGGAGGAGACTTGAAGAGGGTCAGGCGTCGTTGCGCAGGTGCCTGAGCGGGAGCAGCTCGTCTTCCAGCGCCGGGTCGAGCGCCTTCGCCTTGCGGGAGGGCAGCATCGCCAGGAACCCGCCGTAGGCGAGAAGCAGCACCGACGCCGCTTGTCCGAGGCTGTAGAGAAGGTCGAGCATGTTGCAGTCAATCTACCGCGCGCCCGGGGCCGGGGATAGAAAGGAAGCCACAGGCGGCCTGTGCGGGATTCACGTTTCCCCCGCCCCCGCGTGCGGGAAGTCACGCTACCAGCGCGGCGGCGGGGTCTTGTTGATGGTGATGCGCCCGGCGTCCACGCTGACGTAGCCGCCGGCGGTAAGGTCGCGCAGGATGCGGTTGATCATCTCGCGCGAGGCGCCGACGCGCGCCGCGATCTCCTTCTGCGTCATGCGCTCGGGGATCACCAGCTTGCCGCCCTGCTCGACCGCAAGCTCGAGCAGGATGCGCGCCACGCGCCCGTAGACGTCGAGCATCGCGAGGTTGCGCACGTTCTGGTTCAGGCCGCGCGCCACGCGGATCAGGTTCTGGATCAGCTGCAGCGCGACTGTCGCGTGCTGCAGCAGGAAGGCCTTGAAGTCGGCGCGCGACAGGATCGCGAACTGCGCCGGCTCGAGCGTCATCACCGAGGCCGAGCGCGGCTGCTCGTCGAGCACCATCTCGCCGAAGTACTGGCCCGGGCCCTTGATCGCGAGGATCAGCTCCTTGCCGTGCTCGTCGGCGAGGTAGATCTTGACCCGGCCGGCGAGGATCAGGTACAGCGAGTCGCTCTCGTCGCCCTCGCTGACGATGATCGCCTGCTTCGGGTAGCTGCGCGTGGTGGTGCGGGCCGCGAGCGCGCGCAGCTCGGCGTCGGGGACGCCCTCGAACAGCGGGATGCTTTTCAGGTCGGCCGCCATGGCGCAGGGTGCGTCCCATTCTAGGCGGCGCGACTGTGACGCTACAAGCGTGAATCTTTACGTCCGCGCCCGGTGCGGAAAAATGGGGACAGACCCTATTTTCCGTTGCTCAGCGCAGCCCGCAGGAAAATAGGGTCTGTCCCCATTTTTCCTGCCCGGTGCTTGATTCACCTCAGCCAGGGCAGCGCGGCGGCGGCGATCCCGCCCCAAGCGCCGACGCCCGCGACCAGCGTCTGCACGGTGCGCCGGTCCGGCCACAGGCGCGTGACCGCCAGGTTCCCGTCGTCGGTGTACGAGTCCATCCACTCGACGCCGGGCTCGGCGTCGACCTGGCGCACGTTGTCGAGCTCGAGCATCGCCCGGGGGGGAACTCGGCGAAAGCCTCGTCGTACGCGATCTTGGAGGCGTAGGCGCCCTCGCCGGCGGTGAAGCTCAGTCGCCGCGCGATCGGGCGGCCGTCGAGGTCGAGCCCGCACGCGAGCCGCGCGCCGCTCCGGACCAGCGCCACGCGCAAGTCCTCGCCCTGGCCGAAGGCCTCGAGCGCCGCGCGCGCGAGCTCCTCCCACCCCGGCACGACGCGGGCGAGCTCGCCGCGGCCGCGCGCCACCGTGACCGTGCAGGGTTCGAAAAGGGGCCGGGCTCCCATAGGCCGGCGCTGGTGGAACCCACTTCTGCCGCCCCCATAATGCAGGGCATGTGGTCTGGTCGGACCATCGCGGCGGCAACCCTGGCCTTCGCCGGCTGCATGGGAGTTCCTGTCCATCAGGAAAACCTCGAGACGCGCATCGTCGCCGCCCTCGAGCGCCGCGGGCTCGGCCGCGACGCGCTCTCGGTGATCGACAACCTCCTGCGCCACGGCGCGCCCCCGCCGCGCGCGGCGCCGCCGCTCGTCCTTGAGCTGCTCTCGCGCCCCCTCGATGCCGCCGATGCCGCAGCGCTCTTCAGGCGATCGGTACCTGCAGCGCTCGGGGAATTCGATCTGCCGGCAAAGCCCGCTGCCTTCGAAACCCTGCTGAAAACCTATATCGCCGAGCTCGCCGAGGCGCAGCGGCTGCTCGGCGCGGCGACGCGGCCGTTCGCGGACGCGGCGCTGCTCGCCGGCCTCGCCCAGGGCCTGCCGCCGCCCGAAGCGCTGCTCGCGGCAGGCGACGCGGTGGACATGGCGCGGCTCGAGGCCGCCAACCGGCTCTTCATCGAGGCGACCGCGCGCTTCGCGCGCGCCGCGAGGACCGCCGAGTGGCCGCGGCAGCCGAGCCGCTTCCAGTCCGCGATCGGCGTGGTCGTGATCGGCACGCGCGGCAACGACCGGCACGGCCCCGGGGCGGCGCTGATCCTCGACCCGGGCGGCGACGACGTCTACCAGCGCGAGCCGGCACGCGATGGCGCGGTCTCGGTGATCGTCGACCTCGCCGGCGACGACCGCTACCTCGGCTCGGACCTCGCGTTGCGCGCGCTGTCGGCGATCGTGGACTTCGCCGGCGACGACCGCTACGCGATGGACGGCCCCGGCCTCGGCGCGGCGATCGCCGGCGCGGCGCTGCTCGTCGACTACGGCGGCAACGACTCGTATGAAGCGAAATACTTCGGGCAAGGAGCGGCGGCTTTCGGCTTCGGCGCGCTGCTCGACCTCGGCGGCGACGACAGCTACCGCATGGCGGCCTGGGGCCAGGGCTTCGGCCTCGCGGGAGGCACCGGCCTCCTCTGGGACCGCGGCGGCAACGACCGCTATCTGGCGGCGGGCATGCCTGACGCGTTCAACCGCGGCGGCGGGCTGAGCGGCGCCCAGGGCCACGCGTTCGGGCTGCGCGGGGTGCTCGCCGGCGGGATCGGGATCCTGCGCGACGACTCCGGCGACGACCACTACGAGGCGCAGATGTTCGCGCAGGGTACGGGCTACTACTACGGCGTGGCCCTGCTCTGGGATCTCGGCGGCAACGACCGCTACCAGGCCGTGCGCTACGCGCAGGGCAACGGCGTGCACCAGGCGATCGGCGTGCTGCGCGACGAGTCGGGCAACGACCGCTACGAGCTCGCGCTCAGCTCGGGCCAGGGCATGGGGCTCGATCTCGCGGTGGGCGTGCTCGTCGATCGCGGCGGCAACGACTCTTACCGCGCGTCCTCGCTCGCCCAGGGCGCGGCGACCGCGAACGGCTTCGGGCTGCTGGCGGACACCGCCGGCGAGAACCGAATGGAGTTACTGGATGAATACGGGTGGGGTCGCGCCGAATGGCTGCGCGGCCTGCCGAGCGTCGGCGTGCTGCTCTCGTCGAAGGACGATGCCGGCGGACCGCTGGGCGATTCGCCGCCGCAGAGCGAGGTCGCGCCCGCGCGCATCTGCCCGGCGCCGACGCAGGCGGCGCCCGAGCCGGGGCTGCCGCTCGGCGAAGCCCTGCGGCGCAGCGGGCCCGGCTTCTACGGCGAGCCGTTCGATGCCGGTGCGTATGCCGAGCTGCGGCGCCGGCTCGCCACGCGGCTGCGCGCGACGATGAGCGAGCTGCCGCGCGACGCGCCGGACGCCGCGTGGGCGTTCGGCTACGCGCTCGACTGCGCGCTGCGCGACGCCGCCGACGCGGAGGCGGCGGCGATGTGGCGCGACATGGAACAGTTTCTCGCGGCGGATCCCGCGACGCCGTTCGCGGTCGACGTCGCGCTCGCGCAGCGCGCGCGCGCCGCGCCCGAGGCGCAGGCCGAGTCGATCGCGCGCCTGCTCGAGCAGCACCCGCGCTGCAGCGTGCGGGCGCTGGCGCTCCGCGCGCGGCCGCGGCTTCCCGCGGCGCACGCCGCCCTCGGCTCCGGCTGCTGGCGGCTGCAATCCGCGGCGCGCGCGGCGCTCGCGCGCCTGGGCGCGCCGCTACCGGCGGACGCCAAGCTCCCTACCTTCCTGCGACAGATTCCGCCTGAGGAAAACTAGCGGCGCAGCGCCGCGGTCTTCTTCAGCTGGCGCTCGATCGCGCCGAAGCCGTGGTTGATGAGCGCCGGCAGCTGCGCCGCCAGGTCGTGGATGATGCGTGCCTTGTTCGCCGCGAGGTCGTGGTGCGGCGGCATGCGCACCTCGACCATCAGGCGGTAGCGGTTGCCCTTGTGGTGCGAGGCATGGTCCTGCGTGAGCGAAACGCGGCAGGTGGTGATGCCGTCGGCGAACCGGTCGAGGCGCTGCACGCGCTCCAGGATGTAGTTCTCGACCCAGAGGGAACGCTCGACGTCGTGGAAGGTGATTTCGGGCGTGGTCTGCATACCCGTTCGACAGCGCAGGCCGCGGGGAGAGTTCCCCGCAATTTACAGCTTGTGCGAGACGCCGTTCCGCAGCCGCACGACTTTCCAGAACAGGTTGACGCGCGACATGGTGACGTCTCCGTTGGCTGCCTGGGGCAGCATGTCGCGCAGCTCGAAGTCCATGTGGAAGCCGAGGTGGGGCGAGAAGCCGCCGATCGCCTTCTCGAGCGTGCCGAGGACGCGGTTGTCGGAGCGGAAATGGTTGACGATGAAGATCTCGCCGTGGCGGCGGCACACCCGGTGCAGCTCCTCGAGCAGGCGCTGCGGGCGCGCCACCACCGACACCACGTACATCGCGACCACCTTGTCGAAGCTCGCGTCGGGGAACGCCATCGCCTCGGCGTCCATCTCGAGCAGCGCGTCGATGTTCTCGAGCCGGCGGCGCGCCACGCGCGCGCGCGCCTTCTCGAGCATCTCGCGCGACACGTCGATCCCGGTGATGTGCACGTCGCGCGGATAGAGCGGCAGGGAGAGGCCGGTGCCGACGCCGACCTCGAGCACGCGGTCGCCCGACTTGAGGTCCAGCGCCTCGAGCACCGCGCGGCGCCCGGGCTGCAGCACCGGGCCGAACAGCGCATCGTAGACCCGGGCGTAGCGGCGATAGACCGCCTTGACCCTCGCCACCTGCGCGCAATGCGCGACGCTTTGCGGGTGCGGATTGTTCATCGCCGCAGCACGGGACTGTACCAGACCCTTTTGCGACCGCGCGCGAAATGCTATCATCGGCCGCCGTCTTGCGGGCGTGCGCCCGGGCGCCGCGCCGGGCAATCGGCGCGGCGAGCGTAACGAGAACAGACGGGGAAACCGGAACTGCACGCATGCACGCGTTGATCCTTGCAGGAACCTTGCTGGCCATGGTGATAGCGCTGCTCGCGATCCGCGCGCGCGCGCGCCTTCATCCGCGCACAACGAGCCTGGACCTCGAGAACGACGCCGCGCCGCCCGCCTTCCGCTTCGCGCGCGGTCTCGGCCCGTCGCCTGCGGCCGCGGCGTTCGCGCGCGCCCTGCTCAGGAACCCGCGCGCCGTCGGCGCCTGCTGCCCGAGCTCGGTGCGGCTCGCGCGGACGGTCGCCGCGGCCGTGGACCCGTCCGCCGGCGGGCTGGTCGTCGAGCTCGGCGGCGGCACCGGGGCGATCACCGCGGCGCTGCTCCAGCGCGGCGTGCCGCCGGAGCGCCTGGTCGTGATCGAGCGCGACCCGTCGCTTGCGAGCCATCTCAAGCGGCGCTTCGGCGAGGTCCGGGTCATCGCGGGAGACGCGCGCGAGCTGGCGAGCCTGCTCGCCCGCCGACGCGCCGCTGCGCGCGTCGCCTGCATCGTTTCGAGCCTGCCGATGATGTCGCTCTCGCGCGGCGATGCGCGCGCCATCGGTGCACAGATCTGCGCCGTGCTTGAGCACGGCGGGCTCCTCGTCCAGTACACCTACCAGATGGGTTTCGCGCACGAGCGCGTGCCCGCCTGCCTGGCTTTGCTGTCCGCGAAGCGCGTCTGGGTCAATCTGCCGCCGGCCCGCGTCGAGGTCTATCGCCACGACGGTTGATCTTTGCCGGCTCGATTTGCATGGTTGCGGCAGATCCGCGAGCAATCGGCATTCCCGGCGCGCAAGCACCCGGAGCGAGTGCACGTAGTCCGGCGGGACTACGCTGGCGCGGGAGTTTCCTGACAGGAATGACGGGGCCATGAGTCTGCCGGAGGATGGCGCGGTCCATGCGGCACACGCCAAATGTCGGCATGCCGGGACGCCATCTGCTCACCTTCGAGCTCTCGGAAGAAGGTGACGAGCTTTCCATCTACGGCGATCCTCCCGGGCTGCGCCTGCTGGCCGAGCGGCTTGCGGGCCTCGCCGCGCGCGCCGAATCCGGAGCCGACGGCATCGACCAGCTCTCGACCAGCGTCTGGGGCGGCAACGAGCTTTCGCTCGAGCCGCAGGGCTCCGAGACGCGCCTCATCTACCAGGTGAGGGTCGTCGCCCAGCCCGGCCGGCGCCAGAAGTAGCGATATACTGGTTCCATGCACGAGGGAGGCTGCGTCTGCGGCGCGGTGCGCTATCGCGTGAAGAGCGCGCCGTTCCGCACCGGCGTATGCCACCTGGACGCTGGAGCTCTTTCCCGACGGCCGCGGCATCGCCGGCGGCACCCTCGACGACCCGGGCTGGCTGAAGATCGAGCGCCACACCTGGACGCGCTCGAAGCAGCACTGGGTTCCGATCCCCCCCGAGACAGAGACCTTCGAGAAGGCTTCGATCAAATGATTCGCATCGCGACCCTGGTTGCCCCCGCCCTGCTCGCCGGTTGCGTGAGCGTGCAGCAGATTCCGCTGACCGCGACCACCGGCGGAGCCCTGCGCGACCGCGAGGTCAGCCTCGCAGTGCGGGACAAGCCCGATTTCGCGGCCATGACCCCGGGCAAGGCGGCGATCGGCGGGCTGATCGGCGCGGCGCTGATGATCGAGGCCGGCAACCAGATCATCAAGGAGCACAGCGTCGAGGATCCGGCGTCGCAGATCGCCGAGGCCGTCCGCGCCGGCCTGAATGAAAGCTACCGGGCTCGCTCCTCGTCGAAGACGGTGCGCATCGCGAGCGACGACGTGGCGCAGACCTCGCGCGACAACGCCGCGCTCGACCTGCTGCTCGACGTGCGGACGATTAAGGAAACTCTGAAAAAGCGGCGAACCGTCGTTCCCGCGAAAGCGGGAACCCATGCTTCGAAAAAGAAAAACTGGACCCCCGCCTTCGCGGGGGCGACTTCTTCAGACCTTCCTTAACTGGAGCTTCGTCTACTTTCCGACCAGCTGGAACCGCTACCGGGTGATATACACCGCGCGGACGCGCCTGATCGACGTCAAGCGCGCCCAGGTCGTGGCCGAAGGGGGCTGCAAGCACATACCGGAGGACTCGTCGAACGCGCCGAGCTACGAGGAGTTCCTGGCGAACGGCGCCGAGCGCCTGAAGAAGGAGCTGCAGACGGCGGCCGCGGCGTGCGTCGAGCAACTCTGGACGGCGACGCTTGCGCTGTCCGGGAAAGCACCGCAGATCGCCGCAGCGCCCTCGCCGGTGGCCGCGGCAGCTCCGGTCGCTTCCGCAGCGTCACCGACACAGACGGCTGGAACGACGCGCACACCACTGCCGACGGCCATAGAAGTAGTTTCGCCCGCCGCCGGCACCGCAGGCGCGGCGTTCTCGGGCAGCTGGATCGGCAAGTGGGACGGCCAAGTGGACCACACGCTGATCGTGGAGAAGATCGAAGGCCGCAAGGCGATGTTCATCTATAGCTGGAGCGCCGCGGAGGACGGGCGCGGGCCGAGCAAGCCCGGCTTCCAGCGCGTCGTCGGCACCATCGACGACGACGGCGCGCTGCGCGGCACGCTCAACAACGGCGCGAACGTGATGTACCGGCTGTCCGGGGACCAGCTCAGCGCCGAGTGGCAGAACCGCCGCCGCTACACCCGCGCCACCCTGGTGCGCGGGCCCTAGCTAGCCCGGGCTCCCCTTCTTCGACACGAGGTGCGCGCAGCCGGCGCGCGTCGCCCAGTATTCCCACGCGCGCCAGGTCTCGGGCGAATGCGGCTTGTAGCCCGCGTTGCGCGCATCGATCTCGCCCCGGCTGAGAGCTTTCAGTTGGCCCAGTTGCAATGCCTTGTATTGAACGCGCGCATTGCGCGGCGCGTAGACCGACATCTTCACCACCTCGATCACCGAGCGCGCCGCGGCGGCGAAACCGTGGCCGCGCATCAGGACCAGATTGTTTTTATCCAAACATCCGGCCAGGTCCCGCCCGAAGAGCAGCGTCTGGAGAAGGATCCCGATCGGCGGGTGCAGGAGGCGATCCGCCTGGTGTTCGAGCAGTTCGAGAGGATCGGCTCAGTTCGCCAGACGCTGCTGTGGTTCCACGAGCACG
>Ga0187893_10001743_pt1 | contig 50549 bp, 49 predicted proteins | sample MA1701074metaG_FD_139574 | JGI IMG/M metagenome (GOLD analysis project Ga0187893, IMG submission 139574) | White microbial mat communities from a basaltic lava cave in the Kipuka Kanohina Cave System on the Island of Hawaii, USA - MA170107-4 metaG ... | reverse complement strand
GGCGCGGGCGCGGCTACCGCGACCACGAGTACCTCCTCCTCAAGGTGCAGAAGGCCACTGCCGAGCATCGTCAGCGGCAGGCCGCATGAACACTGTTTGCGTTACACATTCTGTGTCAGAGCGCCCTTGTCTATGCTCCATTCAAAGCGACGTTTTGCATCCTGGGCGCCATCACCAGCGTCGCAGTCCTGCCCTTCGGGACCGATACCGCCGGGAAAGTCGTCGGCGCGAGCTGCCGGGGAACGTGGGTGATCAGTCCCGATGTCGTCAGGGGCAAAGAGCCCGTTAACTTCGTCGGCGACACCTCCCGGCGCTAATTCTCGACCACAACGAGGAGAGGGGCTGACTGCGCTGTTTCGAGGCAAACCGCAGTCAGGCCGTCTGGCCCCTGAGGGGACCATGGGACACGCATCGTGGACGAGGATCGGGCTCGCTGCGGTTTCAATCATCGTGGTCATGCTGGGCGGATGCACCGCGATCCGACGCGACCGAGCCGCGGAGACCACAAGCTTGTTGACGCAGGCGGGGTTCAAGGTCCTCAAGGCCGACACTCCGGGGCGAGCCGCGAAGCTGCAGACGCTGACGCCGTACAAGGTCGTCCCCTGGAAGCGGAAGACCGGCGGCACCGTCTACGCCTACGCGGAACCTGACCTCTGCAAGTGCGTGTACGTGGGTAGCCCCACGCAGTACGCCACGTACCGGCAGCTCTTGAGCGCCGAGCAGGCGGCTGAGATCGCAGCCCAGGAGGAAGCCTGGGAGGACGAGCCGACAGAGTTCTCCGACTCGACCATCGAGGAGTGAGCCTTACGGGACGGACCCCGCCCGTAACTACGGCAGGACGCAGAAGCCCTGGGCCTCCACCCCGAGGGCCACGTTGAACTTGCTCCGGAAGTTCTCAACGGCCACTGCCGCCGCCAGCTCGACGGTCTCCGCCTCCGAGAAGTGCGCGCGCACGCGAGCGAATAGCTCGTCGGTCACCTTCTGGCCGGTGATGGTCATCGCCTCGGCGAAGGTCAGGGCCGCTTGTTCCCGCGCGGAGAAGAGCGGGCTCGTGGCGAACTGGGCGACGGCGCCGATTTTCTCTCCCGACGCGCCGGCCTGCATCCCCCGGGATGCATTGATGTCCATTCAGAAGGGACAGCCGTTGATTTGCGCCACGCGCAGATAGACGAGCGCGAGCAGCTCGGGGGGAAGCTGCCCGGATTTCTCCACGGCCGCCGAGAGTTGCTTGGCTGCTTTCAGAATAGGCGGGCAGTGCGCCTGGACTTTGGTGGTATTGAGGACGAAGCCGAAGAGCTGGCGGTCGCGCTCGAACTGGTCCCGCAGAACGGGATCGTCACCGGGTTCTTCGATCTCTCGTACGCGCGGCACAGCCCTTATTATACGTCACGGTCGGCGGGGCGGCGAACCGAGCAACCAGCGCTCGATGGCGGGAAGGGCCTCCAGGAGCACGTCTGCCACCACCTTGAGGCTGCGTGGCGAGACCTTGTCGACGGTGTCGTTGGCGGTGTGCCACGGGGGATACTCAAAATCAATGAGGAGGGCGGCCGGGACCCCGGCCCGCAAGAACGGCGCGTGATCGTCCTCCACCGGGATGGAGGCCGAGGAGAAGTGCCGTTGGTAGCCCAGACGCGCGGCCGCCTGCCAGATGAGATCGGTCAGCGCGTCCGTAGAGAAGACTTCGCGCCGGATGGTGAGATCGCGGTCGCCGATCATGTCAACCACGATGACCGCCCGCGGCAGGCGTTGCGACCGAGTGAGGTCGGCCGCCATACGACGTGAGCCATAGAGACTATCGGTGGCCGTCCACGACTGGCGCGCCTCTTCCCCGTCGAAGAAGACGACCCAGTAGGTGAAATCTCGCCGAGGGCGGGCCAGCGCCCGGGCCAGCTCGATGAGCAGGGCAGCGCTGGAGCCGCCGTCATTGGCCCCCACGAAATGGCGATCGTTGAACCACTTCGTATCGTAGTGGCCACCGATGAGAATCACCTCGGCCCGGCGGCCGGGAATGACCGCCACCACGTTGGCCAGCCGCAACCGCCCGTGGGGGGTATCGGCCTCGAACGGTTCCACACGGACCTCGAGGCCGGCCTTCTTGAGCTCACGAACGATGTAGTCGCGCGCTTTGGCTCCCCCGGGCGAGCCGGCGACGCGGGGACCGATGGCCACCAGTCGCTCCACGTGGGCCATGGCCGACTCTGCGTTGAACGGCGAGGCGGCGACGACCTGGGCGGTCAGGATGACCGCGAGGAGTCCGCCGACCAGCAGACGCAGTCTCAGGCTTTCCTCCCGACGGCTCCATAGTAGTTGGTGGTGAACAGGAAGGCGCCGCGCGCCACCAGGTCGGTGAAGCCGTCGAGCCAGTGTTGCGCGGTGGCCGCATCGACGATCCTGAAGCGAACCGCATTCTCCGCCCGGCGCTCGAGAAAACTCTTGGTGTAGGGCTCCAAGGTCGTGTCCTGATAGACGTCGGTGAGCACGCGCACATCGTCGAGGCCAGCTTCGCGGAGCAAACGCGGCAGGCGACGGCCGCTCAAGGGTTCGGGGTACAGGCGGGCGGCGACCTCGTCGAGGATCCGCGCCGTGAGCGCGCGCTTGGGGTGCTCCACGGCCACCGTCCCGAAATCCTGATCCTGAAGCCCTACCCGACCGCCGCGGCGGACCACGCGGGTCATCTCCTTCACGACGGCCAGCGGTTCCGCCACGTGGAGCATCACGGTGATGGCGAGCGCGCGGTCGAAGCGGCCGCTGCGAAACGGCAGCCGCGCCCCGTCCCCGACGCGCAGGGCCAGGCGCGAGCGCAGCGAGTGCTCACGGGCGAGCATCCGCGCCGCGCGCAGAGCCAGCCCACTCGGATCGATGCCAACCACGCGACCGCCGGGACCGACCAGGCCGAGGAGATCGCGCAGGACCACACCGGTCCCGCAACCCACCTCGAGGACGAGGTGACCGGGTTGCACGGCGGCCAGGCGAAGAAACCGCCGCCGAAGCCGCTGCTGGGCGGGGGTGCGACCGCGCGTCTCCAGGGCCTCGACGAAGCGGAGCGGATCGGGCTGGGCGTCGATGTCGCGATAGGGATCAGGATGGCCATGGGCCCGCCCCGGCACGGAGACGACCGGACGACGCGACCTCAGTCCAGGCTGGCGTAGCGCCGGGCGCATTCGGCGCTACAGAAGTAGTGAAGTCCAGTGGCGTCGGTGTGCGCCACCGCCCGCGAGCGCGAGACGTACGTGTTGCACACAGGGTCTTTGACCAGTTCGTCGTAACGGAGCGCGGGTGGCTGGGCACGGGGAGGGAGGGCCCGCCGCATCCAGAGATAGACGAGACCGAGGACGACCAGCACCCAGACCAGGATCAGCGCCAGCCGCATCGGCCTCAGCGGTCGGGTTTGATGGAAACGGCGCGGAGGAATTCGCGGTCCTGCGCCGTCAACTCGAAGGACGGGTTGCCGCGCCCGCGGGTCCCCGCGAAGAAGATCCCCGTCTCGGCCCCACGCCGCAGAATTTCCTGGACGGCATCCCGGGCGGCATCGGTCGCCGCCAGCGAGACTTCGATGGTGTGCAGGAGCTTCTTCACGAGGGCGTCGAGAGGGCGCTCACGCGGCATGCTGAGGCTACGATACCGGTGGGCGTCAGCACGTGTCAACGGCATGACCGGCGCCGGCTACCCCAACGCCTGCGCGAGATCCTCGATGAGGTCGTCGGGATGCTCGAGACCGATCGAAAGGCGCAGCAGATTTTCGGGAGTCCGGGTGCCCGGCCCCTCGATGGACGCACGATGCTCCACAAGGCTCTCGGTGCCGCCGAAGCTCGTGGCCCGCGTGAACAGGCGCAGGCGCGCGGCCACGGCCATGGCGCGGGCGGCGTCACCTTTCACCTGGACGGAGACCATCCCGCCGAACGCCGCCATCTGTTTGGTGGCCACGCTATGCCCAGGATGGCTGGGCAGACCCGGATAGTGCACGGCCTCCACCGCGGCGTGACCTTCGAGAAAGCGCGCCACCTGCAAGGCGTGCTCGGAATGTGCACGCACCCGATAGGGCAAGGTGGCCAACCCGCGGAGCACGAGCCAGCAGTCGAAGGCCGAGGGCACGGCGCCCGCCGCCACCTGGATGCGCGCCACCTTTGCCCACCAATCGTCGAGCTCACGGGTGATCAGGGCGCCCCCCATGACATCCGAATGCCCGCCGAGGAACTTGGTCGAGGCGTACATCACCAGATCGGCCCCGAGGCTGAGCGGGCGCTGCAGGGCGGGCGTGGCCACGGTGTTGTCGCATGCGCACTTGGCGCCGGCCTCGTGCGCAATGTCGGCCAGCCGGGCGATATCCGTCACCTTCCACTGGGGATTGGAAGGCGTCTCGACCCAGACCAATCGCGTGCGCGGGCACCGCGCTGCCTCGGCTTGTCTCGGGTCAGTCATGTCGACCAGCGTGTACGTGAGCCCCCAGGGACCGAACTGCTCACGGAGGAGACGCTGGGTGCCGTAATAGGCGTCGACCGGCGCGATCACGTGATCCCCCGGGCTGAGGGCCATGAAGACGGCGGCGGTGGCGGCCGAGCCCGAGGCGAAAGCCACCGCGGCTTCTCCGCCATCGAGTTGGCCGAGACACTCCTCCAGCATCGATCGCGTGGGGTTGCTGTTGCGCGCATAGAGATGTCCACGGGGGTAGCTGCCGTCGGTGTCGCGCTCGAAGGTCGTGGAGGGGTAGATGGCGGGCGTCACCGCGCCCGTGGCCGGATCGACACGTCGTCCGGCGTGGACGGCCAGCGTCTCCATGCGTCGCGCTTCGCTCATGCGATCCGCCTTTCCTTCGGTCTTTCGTGTGGGCCGCTGCCGGCTAGGATACCCCCGTCGAGGGCGTCACTCCCTCTCACGCTCGTACGCGCTCACCGCGAGGATCGTAGAGCGGCTCAGGCCTCACCTCGGCCCGGATGGCCTCACCGAAGATCTCGACGGCGAGGAGCGTTCCCGGCTGCGCACTGGCCGTCGGCACGTAGCCGTAGGCGATCGGGGTCTCCAGCGTGTAGCCGAAGCCCCCGCTCGTCACGTGCCCGACGGTCCGATCCCCGTGCATGATCGGCTCTCCACCCATGGGCACCGCCCCGGCCTCGCTCAAAGTGAGGCAGACGAGCCGACGCGCAAGGCCCCGCGCCTGCTGGGCGACGAGGGCCGCCCGCCCGACGAAGTCCCCCTTGTCGAGTCGCACGCAAAAGCCGAGGCCGGCTTCCCAGGGCGTGTCATCCGGGGTGACGTCGGCGCTCCAGTAGCGATACCCCTTCTCCAGGCGAAGCGAATCGATGGCCCGGTAGCCACCGGCGCTGAGCCCGACATCGCCGCCCGCCCCCCATAGACGGTCCCACACGGCCAGCCCCTGGTCGAAGGGCACGTACATCTCCCAGCCGAGCTCACCGACGTAAGTGACGCGCAAGGCGAGGACCTCGGTACCGGCCAGGGGGATCGGACGCGCCGTGAGATAGGGAAAGGCCGCTCCACTGAGGTCGGCCGGCGTGACACGCTGGAGAATGGTTCGGGCCTCGGGTCCAAACAGTCCGAAGCAGGCGAAGCGCGCCGTGACGTCCTCCATGCTCACGCGCTCGGCCTCGCGCACGTGGCCGCGAAGCCAGGCCAGATCGTGCAGCCCGAACGCCGAGCCGGTGATGAGCAGAAAACGGTCAGAGGTCAGGCGCGTGATGGTGAGGTCCGCCTCGATGCCGCCGCGCTCGTTCAGCATCTGCGTGTACGTGATCGCCCCCGGCGGACGATCCATCTGGTTGTCCGTGAGGCGCTGGAGGAACGCGAGAGCGTCGGATCCCCGCACCTCCAGTTTGCTGAACGAGGTCTCGTCGAAGAGCGCCGCTCGCTGGCGGGTGGCCCTGTGTTCGGCCTCGATGGCCCGCGACCAGTCGTGGGCGTACCAGCCCCTTGGCACGAACCGGGACTGCCCCCCTTCGTTGGCGTTGAGCCACAGGGGCCGCTCCCATCCCGCTTTCTCGCCGAAGACCCCGCCGAGTGCCAGCAGCCGCTCGTGCACGGGCGAGGTCCGGAGCGGCCGCCCCGCCCGCCGCTCCTCGAACGGGTAGTGAATGTCGTAGTAGGCGGCGTACACGTCGCGCGTCCGGGCTAGGGTCAGGCGGCCGTCTTCATAGTGCGGGCCGAAGCGACGCACGTCCATGCGCCATAAGTCCATCGGCGGCCGTCCCGCCACGATCCACTCGGCGATCACGTGGCCGACGCCGCCGGCGCCGGCAATTCCATGGGCGCAGAAGCCGGCCGCCACGAAGAAGCCCCTCACGTGCGGGGCCTCCCCCAGGATGAATTCCCCGTCGGGGGTGAAGGACTCGGGGCCGTTGATCAGCCTGATGACTTCAGCGTCCTCGAGCGCGGGAACACGGCTGACGGCCTTGCTCAAGAGGTCGGTGAAGCGCGGCCAATCCGGGGTGAGCAGGGTATGGGTGAACTCGCGCGGGATACCGTCGAGCCCCCAAGGGGCCGGGTTTCGCTCGTAGCCTCCCATCAGAAGGCCTCCGACCTCTTCGCGGAAGTAGACGAGCCGATCAGGATCACGCAGAGTAGGCAACTCACGCCGCACTTGGGGTAACGGCCGGGTGACCAGGTACTGGTGCGCCATCGGGACGATGGGCACCGTGAGGCCGACCAGACGTCCCAGTTCGGGCGCCCAGATCCCGCCCGCGTTGACGACCACCTCGCAGCGAATAGGGCCGGCGTCCGTCAGCACCTCGTGCACCCCTCCCCGCTCCAGCCTGACGCCTGTCACGTTGACCCCTGTCCGGAAGGTCACGCCGCCCCTGCGCGCCCCCGCCGCCAGGGCCAGGGCGAGGCCGGACGGGTCGATGTGCCCATCGGTCGGTAGATAGAGGGCCCCCTCCACGCCGTCGACCTCCAGGAGGGGAAAGAGAGTGCGGGCTTCCCTTGCCGTGATCAAAGTGAGCGGGAGCCCAAACGTCCGCGCCCAGCCAAGCTGTCGCTTCAATTCGAGAAGCCGGTCGGGGGAGGAAGCCAGACGAAGGCTCCCCACCTGCCGCCAGCCGGGATCGTGCCCGGTCTCGCGCGCCAGCCGCGCGTACAGCTCCACGCTCGCCATGTTGATCCGCGTGAGCGCGACGGAGGAGCGGAGCTGGCCCACCAGCCCCGCCGAGTGGAAGGTGGAACCCCCCGTCAGCTCCGCTCGGTCAAGGACAACCACGTCCCGCCGGCCAAGGTTGGCGAGATGGTAGGCGATGCTGCACCCGGCCACCCCGCCCCCGATGATCACGACCTGGACCGCGTGCATGAGTGGGGGCTTCCCGCCCTTCCGGTCAGGACCGGCGCCACCCTTGCGTGCGCCGCTCGAGCCAGTGCGCCAGCCCCGCGTGCAAGGTCCGCGCTCCGACGTTGGTGTAAAAGATCATCATGGCCATTGCCGCCGCCGAGGCAATCTCGCCCGTATCGTCCATGTTGAGCACCGAGACCGAGGCGAGCTCCGTCCGAGGCCCGTACAGGAAGACGACGGCGGAGACGGTGGTCATGGCGTTGACGAACAGATAAATGCTGATGTCGAGGATGGTCGGCAGGCTCACCGGAACGGTGACCCGTGCGAAGGTCCGGTAGACGGGCTGCTTGAGTGAGGCGGACACCGTCTCGAACTCGGGGTCGATTTGCTTGAGGGCGGTCAGGGCCGTGAGGTGGGCCACCGTGTAGAAGTGGACGATGGTGTTGATGACCAGGATGGCCATCGTGCGATAGAGGCCCCGCAGCGGATTGCCGGGATCGTTGAAGAAGAAGATGTAGGCGAGCCCGAGAACCAAGCCCGGCACCGCCATCGGCATCATGGCCAGGAACTGCAAGACGGCCCGAGCCGCCGCGAAGCCGCGGCCTTTCTCCACGAGATAGGCGCCCACGAAGATGATGGCGGTGCCGGCCCCCGCCGTCCACAGGGCCATCTCGATCGAGTTCCCGTACGACAACCAGCCGCCCCCGCCCTTGCGGTCGAAGTCGTAGTGGGCAAGGGTGAAGCTCAAATCATAGGGAAAGAACTTTACCAGCGCCGCGTACTGTGAGACGGCGAGGATGGCCACCAGGTAGCTCCCGATCACCGCACTGCACCCCAGCATGATCAGGTCGAAGCCTCGGTGCGGTCGAGGCGCGTACGGCACCGCGCGGGCAGAGAGGAGCGCCACTTGGCGGCGGCGGGCCACGTGGTCGATGGCAAAGGCGAAGGCGGCGGGGACCAGCAGGATCACGCTGACCACCGCCCCCATCCCGAAGTTTTGCTGGCCGATGACCTGCTTGTACACGTCGGTGGCGAGCACGTTGTACTGGCCCCCCACGACCTTGGGGGCTCCGAAGTCGGTGATCACCATGGTGAAGACGACAAAGGTCGCGCTGATGAGGCCGTAGCGCGCTCCGGGGACCGTGACGCTCCAGAACATCCGCGGTCGGGTGGCCCGGAGTGCGATGGCCGCCTCGTACAGGCGCGCGTCGGCCAGCGACAGCGCCGTCACCATGATCAGCAGGGCATGGGGAAGAGTGAAGAACACCTCGGCCATGACGATCCCGATGGGACCGTAAATGCGGTGACCGAAGAGCAGCTCCTTGAGCAGGCCTTGATTCCCGAACAGGTAGACGAGCCCGATGCCGGGAAGCAGCGACGGCACCAGGATGGGCGCCAGGGCGACACTCTTGAAGAATCCACGCCAGGGCATGCAGGAGCGCGTGAGCGCGTAGGCGTACACGAAGGCGAGGGGCACCGTGATCACGGTGCTCACCAGGGAGACCCACAGGCTATTGCCGACCGACTGGAAGAGGGCCGGCGTGGAGAAGTACTGGATGTAATTGGCGGCGCCCACGAAGGCCCCGCCGGGCCCTTGCAGGCTCTTGGCCAGCATGATGCCGAGTGGAACCGCCAGGGTGACCACCAGGTAAAGTCCGAGGAGGACCATGAGGGCGCGCATGGCCCAGTCGTCACGGCTCCACCGAGGCCGGACGATGGGAAGGGTCTCGGCGGCGTGAACCGCGTCCACGGGATCAGGGATGGATGGGGGCGGCCGGGTACACGCGGATGCGCCCCGTCGGGAGCCCGACGGTGAGCGGCTGTCCCTCACCGATCGCCCGCCGCCGCACCAGCTCCACCGGGAGGTCCGCCCGCAGCCGAGACGCGGCGAGGACGTCTCCCACCAAATCGGCCCGGAAGAACGAGCCCAGGAACACCAGCCCGTCCACCCGCGCTTCGAAGACATTGTCCTCGTCGCGCCCCGCTTCCTCGACCACGATGTCTTCGGGGCGGATGGCGAGGGTGACCGCGGTGCCGGGGGCCATGCCGTCCGTCTGACAGTTCAGCTCGAGCTGGCCGAGGCGGACGGTATGCGCGCCGCTGACGGTGCCGGTCACGAAGTTCATGACACCGATGAAGTCGGCCACGAAGGGCGAGGCCGGTTCCCGATAGATCTGGATCGGCGTGCCGACCTGCTCGATGGCGCCCTGGTTCATGACCACGATGCGATCGGCCATCGTGAGGGCCTCTTCCTGGTCGTGGGTGACCATGATCGTGGTCACGCCGAGTCGCCGTTGCAGCTGACGGATCTCCTGGCGCAGGTAGACGCGAACCTTGGCGTCGAGGGCGGAGAGCGGCTCGTCGAGCAGCAGGAGCCCGGGCGAGGTGGCCAACGCCCGCGCGAGGGCCACCCGCTGTTGCTGCCCCCCCGAGAGCTGGGCTGGGTACTTGTCGCCGTGCCCGCCCAGCCCGACCATGTCGAGCAGTTCCCGCACGCGCCGCGCCACCTCGGTCCGGTGCTTCCGAGCGTTCTGGAGTCCGTAGGCAACGTTCTGGGCCGCCGTCAGGTTCGGAAACAGCGCGTACGACTGGAAGACGATCCCGAAGTCACGTCGCGTCGGTGGCAGCGCCGAGATGTCACGCCCAGCCTGCTCGATGCGTCCACTCGTCTGGATGTCGAGGCCGGCGATCGCGCGCAGCAGAGTGGTCTTGCCGCACCCGGAGGGACCCAGGAAGCACACGAACTCCCGCTCCTGGATCTCCAGAGAGATCTCCTCGAGGGCGATGAACGCGCCGAACTTCTTGGTGAGCCTCTCGATGCGAAGGTAGGGGGAACCCTCCCTACTTCTTGGGCTCGGACTTGGCGCCGTAGCGCTTCTCCCACTCGGCGAGGATGCGGGCGCGATTGAGGGCCGCCCACTGGAAATCGTTCTTGATCATGAGCTGGAGCATGTTGTCAGGCAGAAACTCGATGGGCTTGGACATCTTCGAGATGGCGACCACGGCGTAGCCCTCGTTGTAGAGCTTCATGGCCTTCTCGGTCACCGACCAGTCGACCAGGACCTTGGCCGCCTCCAGATGCTTGGTGCCCCGAACGATGGCGGTGGCCTCCATGTCCCAGCCCGACCCCTCCGCCGGAAAGATGATGTCGAGGGGGGCACCCTGCTTCTTCTGTCGCGCGGCCCTGAACTCGAACGACACCCCGATCGGGTACTCCCCCGCCCCCGCCATCGTGCACGGTTTCGAGCCCGAATGGGTGTAGACGGCGATGTTCTGGTGCAGGGCATCCATGTACCTCCAGCCTTCCGCCTCGCCGAAGAGCTGGAGCCAGCTCGACACGTCCAGAAACCCGGTCCCGGAGGAGGCGGGGTTCGGCATGACAATCTGGCCCTTGTACACGGGCTTGGTGAGGTCCTTCCAGGACGTCGGCTTGGGCAGATTCTTCTTCTGGGCCTCGATCGTGTTGAAGCAGAGGGCGGCCACCCAGGCGTCCATGCCGACCCACGCCGGTGGATTGTCGCGGTCGCGGAACTGCGGATCGAGCTTGTCGAGGCCCTTGGGCGCGTACGGCAGCAGCAGGCCCTCGGGCTTCAGCACGAGCAGGCTGGTGGCCGCCAAGCCCCAGATCACGTCGGCCTGCGGGTTGGCCTTCTCGGCTAGGAGCTTGGCCGTGACCACACCCGTCGAGTCGCGCACCCACTTGATCTCGATATCGGGATGGTCCTCGTTGAACCGCGCCGCGTACTTCTTGAGGTCGTCCGCCTCCACCGCGGTGTACACGGTCAACGTCGTCTTGGCCGCGGCCATGTCGACGAACCCCGGGGCGGCCAGCACCGCCACCGTCAAGAAGACGAGGAATCGGGCGAGTCTGACGCGAGCCATGACATCCTCCCTCCGGAGCGGCTCCCGATCTGTGCTTCACTCCTCGGCCCTTGGCCGGAAGTGCGCATGCTCCGAGTGGCGCATTCTAGCAGATGGTCACGTTGCAGGACCGTTACAAGAGGAGCCGGTGGAGCCGGCGCCCCGCCCTAGTCAGGGGAGCGATCGCCCGTCATGCACGCCCCGCGCCGGGCGAGTCATCTCGCCCAAGTACCACTCCGTCCAGCGAACCACGTTGTACTCGCGCTTGGTGGAATAGGGCCCCGGGGTGAACGCGCGCGACCGCACGCCGGCCTGGTTCTGCTCGCAGAGCTGCCAGTCCTGCTCGCTGGTCAATTCCCAGAAAGGAAGCAGGGTCTCGAGCCGGTAGTCCCTCCCCTCGACCGCCTCCGCGTCCACGAGCCACTGGACCTGGATCCGCGTCGTCTCGGGTCCGGCCGGAGTCAACCGCGTCGACACCACGTGATCGCCACTGGCGGGGCTCCAGAAGTTCGGCATGGTGCGCATGCGCAGGGTGCCCACGTCACGCGTCGGATACCGCCCCATCCGGGGCGCCACCGGTTGGCCATCCATGGACTCCGTGACCCAGCCCGGGACGAGCGGTGTGCGGTTGATGGACCACCAGCGGCCCGGCGCCGGGAAGGGGGCCATGCCCGCCTCCTGATAGTCGATCGTGAGCCCATGGACCCGCAGCCCAGCGGAGGTCGCCTCTGCGCGCGCGGCGATCTGCGCCCGGAGGTGGACATCATCGAGGGGAGCGTCGTCGTAGTTCGCCTTGACGTACTGCGGGTGGTTCGCCGCGCAGTGCCAGCACTCCCGATTGTTCTCCCACACCAGCTTCCAGTTGGCGCGTACCGTGTAGTGACGGACGGCGGCTACCTTGGCGCGCTCGAGGCCTTGCGGCTCGAGCATCGACCCCAGCGCCCCGGAGGCCGCCTCGAAGGGGGGCGGCTCGGCGGCCAGGCACACGAAGATGAGCCCGCCCACCTCGCGAACGTGAGCGCCGTGCAGAGCAAAGGCCCGGCGGTCGAGATCCCCATCGCGATCCATGCCGCCGCAGGCCAACAACCGGCCGTCCCGCCCGTACGCCCATTGGTGATACGGGCAGACCAGACGCGCCGCCTGTCCCTCTTCCGTCTGACAGATCTTCATTCCCCGGTGCCGGCAGGTGTTGTGGAGCGCGTGGAGCTGGCCGCGGTCGCCGCGGATGACGATGAGCGAGTCCACGTCGACGTCAAAGACGATGTAGTCGCCGGGCCGCATCACCTGACATGCATGACCGACGAACAGCCAGCCGCGGCGCCAGATCCGCTCGAGGTCCAGCTGGTACATACCAGGATCGGTCTGAAACGCCCGCGCCAACGCATAGCCGGGCTTGTGCTCGGCGAGCAACCGGTCGAGCAGCGCCTCCGCCGAGACAGGCAGCGCCGAATCGCCCCGCGCCTCGGTCACCTCTGATCACTCCTCCGCATCGCGCCTCACATGTTAGGGCACCCGACCGGAGCGTATTCGCCGGAGTCTACGTGCGCAGCCGGATGCCCTGAGGATCGTACAGCACGTCCGGAGCGACGGTGGCCCCCAGCCGCTCCCCGAAGGCCTCGACCGCGAGGGCCGTTCCCGGCTCGGCCAGCTCGAGGGGCAAGTAGACGAGCCCGATGTGGCGGGCCACCGTGTAGCCATAGCCGGCGCTGCGCAGCCGGCCGATCACCCGACCCCCTCCGTAGACCGCCTCGCCCCCATAGAGGACGACGTCGTCGTCCGTCGACGGCGTCACGGTCAGCGTACACAGTCTACGCGAGCGGCCGCTCTTGGTGGCCTGGAGCAGCGCGTGCCGTCCGATGAAATCTCCCTTGGCCATTCGCACACAGAAGCCAAGGCCGGCCTCGAGGGGGTTCTCGGCGGGTGTGATGTCGCTGCTCCAGTAGCGGTACCCCTTCTCGAGCCGGAGCGATTCCACCGCCTTGTAGCCGGCCGGTCGGATGTCGAACGCCTGGCCGGCCGTACGCAAGGCGTCCCAGACCGCTCCCGCCGCCGGGGGCGCCATGTAGAGCTCCCACCCAAGCTCTCCCACATAGGTCACTCGCTGGGCATGAACTTCGACCCCTGCCACGTCAATGACGCGAGCGCTCATGTATGGGAAGGCCCCGTTGGTGAGTGCGTGGGTCGTCACCGCCATGAGCGTGTGTCGCGCCGCCGGCCCCCAGAGGCCGATGCAGGCGACGTTGTCCGTGACGTCGCACACGTCGACGGAGCCGTCGTCCGGCATGTGCATCCGGATCCAGCCCAGGTCGCTCGACACGAAGTTGCTCCCCGTAATCACACGAAAGCAGTCTGCGCCCCACCGGGTGACGGTCACATCGCTCTCGATCCCGCCGCGCGGGTTCAGGAACTGGGTGTAGATGACACTGCCGACCGGACGATCGATGTCGTTGTCAGCCAGGCGTTGCAGGAACGCCAGCGCCCCTCGTCCGGTGATGTCGATCTTTCCGAACGAGGTGAAATCGAAGAGGGCGACACGTTCGCGCACCGCCCTGTGCTCGGCCTCGACGGTGCCGAAGAACGGGGCGCGCGTCCAGCCCCACCCTCCCTGTTCGGCCCCTGCCCGGCGGCCAACCGTACCCGGGGAAAAATAATTGGCACGCTCCCAGCCGTTCTTTTCCCCGAAGACCGCGCCGGCCGCGCTCAGCCGCGCATCGAGGGGGCTCAGCCGTTTGGCGCGCCGCGACTCATTCTCGTCGTGGGGATAGCGGAGGGTGTAGTAGTACTTGTACGACTCGCGCGCGCGGGCAGCCGTGTAGCCGAGTTCATCGTAGACGGGCCCGAAGCGTCGCACGTTGAGCTCGCTGACGTCATACGGCGGCTCGCCGTTCACGAGCCACTCGGCAAGGACATGCCCGATGGCTCCGCCAGCCCCGAATCCCGTGTGGGATAGGCCCGCTGCCACCCAGAACCCGGGAACGCCGGGGACAGGGCCCAGCAGCGGGCGACTGTCAGGCGTGATCCCCTCGGGTCCGTTGACCAGGTGCGCCACCTCGGCGGTAGCCAGCAGGGGCACGCGTCGTACCGCGCCCTCCATGATTCCGGCAAACAGATTCCAGTCGGGGGGCAACAGGGACTGCGTGAAATCCCACGGCACGCCGTCCACCCTCCACGCCGCCGGTTCCTTCTCGAAGCCCCCGATCAGGAAACCGCCGACCTCCTCTCGCATGTAGACGAGGTTCTCCGGATCGCGCAGGCAGGGCGTATCGCGCGGCAGCTCGTATCCGGCGATGGGCTTCACCGTGAGGTGCTGGTGCAGGAGGGGGATAACCGGTAATCCCACTCCGACCATGGCGCCCACCTGCCTCGCCCACATGCCCGCGGCATTGATTACACACTCGGTGTGGATCGGACCGCTCTCCGTGAGAACACGCTCGACCGCTCCCCGCCCCGTGCGCTCGATGCCGGTCACGCGCACACCCGTGCGCAGGCTCACCCCCGCCTGGCGTGCCCGACGGGCCAGCTCCAAGGTGACGCCGCTCGGATCGAGATAGCCATCGCGGGGCAGGTGCATGGCGCCGTACAGGTCATCAGGAGACATGTACGGGCAGAGACGAAGCGCGACCGCCGGGGAAGTCATGTCCACCTCGAGACCGATGGCGCGCGCCATACCGACCTGACGCAGGAGGAAGCGGTACTGGTCGCGGCTCGAGGCTACTCGGACGCTGCCGACCTCGTGCCAGTGCCGGACGGCGCCGGTCGCCGCCTGCAGCTGACGGTACAGCCCGATGCTGTACTGGCGCATCCGCATCAGGGTCGACGACGTGTGAAAGTGCGTGACCATGCCGGCGGCGTGCCAGGTCGACCCGCTGGTCAGCTCTCCCTTGTCGAGCAGCACCACGTCGCTCACCCCCAGCGCGGCCAGATGATAGGCGATGCTGCACCCGACGATGCCGCCGCCGATGATGACGATCCGGGCCGTTTCCACCCCTAACCAGCGGTGAAGCCACCATCCACCACCAGCTCGGCTCCCGTCATGTACGACGACTCGTCGCTGGCGAGGAACAGCGCGACCTGAGCGATCTCACGAGGATGCGCGATGCGGCCGAGCGGGATTCCCGTCTCGAACTCCTTACGGATGGCGTCGGTGAGGTAAGGCGCCTGCAGGGGGGTGTCCACGATGCCAGGATGGATCACGTTGCAGCGAATCCCCTCCTTGGCGAACTGGATGGCCAACGACTTCGTGAGCGAAATGAGGGCGCCCTTGGCCGCGGTGTAGGCATCTTGGGCGCGTGTGAAGCCGGCGAGGGCGGACACCGAACCCATCAGAATGATGGACCCGCCCCCGGCGCGCCGCAGGTGAGGAATGCCGTGCTTGGTCACCCAGAAGACCGATTTGAGGTTCACCGCCATCACCCGATCCCACCAGCGCTCGTCCGTCTCCAGCACCGATCGATCGCGATCCTTCCAGAGCACTCCCGCATTGTTGTCGAGCACGTGCAAGACCCCGAAGCGGTGCACGGCCTGCTCGAGCATGCGCGCCACGTCGGCCTCGATGGCGACATCACCGACCACCGCCAATCCCTCACCACCCGCAGTCTGCACGCGCGCCACCGTGTCCCGGGCCGCCCCCTCGTCGATGTCAGCCACGACCACGCGCGCGCCTTCCTCGGCGAACAGCATCGCCACCGCCTGGCCGATGCCCTTGCCACCGCCGGTCACGAACGCGACCTTGCCGGCCAGCCGCGCCACGGCCTAGATCCGCTCGAAGCCGCGCATGAGCTCCCAGTCCGTGACGGCGGCGTCGAAGGCCTGCTGCTCGAGACGCGCGGCATGCACGTAGTGATCGACGACTCGCTTGCCGAACGCGTCCACGGCCGTCTTCGATCCTTCCAACGCCGCCAAGGCTTCCCGGAACGTCTTGGGAACCTGAGGCAGGGTGGCGTCCTCGTACGCGTTACCCGCGTAGAGCTTGGGCGCCTTCAGCTTGTTCCGGATACCGTGGAGCCCGGCGGCGATGGTGGCGGCGAAGGCCAGGTACGGGTTGGCGTCGGCGCCGGGGATGCGGTTCTCGACGCGGAAGCCCGCACCCTCACCGCACAGCCGGAAACCACACGTACGGTTGTCGACCCCGGCCACAATGCGGGTGGGCGCGAAGGAGCCCGCCTGATAGCGCCGGTAGGCGTTGATCGACGGGGCATAGAAGAGCGACAGCTCACGAGCGAGGGTCAGTTGCCCGGCCAGCCACGCGCCAAAGAGGGGTGACGTCGCTCCCCCGGCAAACAGGGCCCGCCGACCCTTCTTGTCCCACAGGGACGAGTGCAGGTGGAAGGAAGAGCCGGCGGCGCCCATGTCGTACTTCGCCATGAAGGTCACCGACCGTCCCTGCTGATCGGCGATCTCCTTCGCCCCGTGCTTGAACAGCGCCGTCCGGTCCGCCATCTCGACCGCGTCGGTGTAGCGCAGGTTGATCTCTTCCTGGCCTCGTCCCCACTCCCCCTTGGAGCCTTCCACCGGCACGTTCGCCGCCTCCATGCCGTTGCGGATGGCGCGGATCAGCCCTTCCTCGCGCGAGGTTTGAAGAATGTGATAGTCCTCGAGGTAAGCGGACACGGGCGTGAGGTCGTGGTAGCGCTTGGCTCGTGCCTCACTGAACGATTCCTTGAAGCAATAGAGCTCCAGCTCGGCCGCCGTCTTGACCAGATAACCCATGGCCGCCGCACGCTCCACCTGGCGCCGGAGCATCCAGCGCGGCGCTTCTTCGATGGGTTGACCGTCCTCGGCGTACACGTCACAGAACACCAGGGCTGTCCGCGGCAGCCAGGGAATCACGCGCAGGGTGGAGAGATCGGGGACGAGCTTCATGTCGCCATACCCCCGTTCCCACGACGTCAGCTTGAATCCGGGCAGCGGCTCCATATCGATGTCGACCGTAAACAGATAGATGCACGCGTGGAGGCCGTGCCGGGCCGCCGACTCCAGGAAGAAGCGGGCGACCAGACGCTTACCCATCAGTCGGCCAAAGCTATCCGGTACCACGGTGAGCACGGTGTCCACCTCGTCCTGGGCGACGAGGGACTCGAGCGTTGCCAGGGTGAGCCGGCCGGACATGGCGCGGATGGTAGCGCACCGAAGCGACGTTCGCCAAGGCTGGCGCCGAGAAGGACGCTGTGCCATCCTGCGCGCCGTGAACCTTCCCCGGCGCACGGTGCTGGCCTGGGCGCTCTACGACTTTGCCAACTCCGCCTTCTCGGCCATCATCGTGGCCACCATCTTTCCCGTGTACTACACGGAGGTGGTGGTCGGCAACCGTGACGGGCGCGGCGATTTCTGGTGGGGGCTCGCCAGCTCCGTCTCCATGATCCTGGTGGCCATGGCATCACCGATTCTCGGCGGTTTCGCCGACCATGCCGGTATGCGCAAGACCTTCCTCATCGGCTTCACCCTGGCCTCGGTGGCGGCCACCGCCCTCCTGGCAACGGTGGGCCCGGGTATGCTGGCCTGGGGCTTTACCCTGATCGTGATCGGCGTCGTCGCCTTCGAATCGGCCTTCGTCTATTACAACTCCTATCTCACGCGCATCACCACCACCGACACACTGGGCCGCGTCTCGGCTCTCGGCTTCGCCGTGGGATACGCCGGCTCGTTGATCGCCTTCGTGGCCGCCTATCCCTTCGTGGCCGCGGGCGCCTACTACGGCGCTTTCCTGGCTGCCGCCGCGCAGTATCTGCTCTTCGCCGTCCCCGCGTTTCTCGTCTTGCCCGCCGACGAAGGTCCCACCCAGTCGCTGGGCTCCGCGATGGTCCGGGGCGTGGCCAACACCCGGGCCACCCTGCGCGAGATCACGCGTGAGCCTGCGCGGCGGCAGATGCGTCGCTTCCTCCTCGCCTATCTCGTTTACGAGGACGGGGTGAACACGATCATTCTCTTCTCGGCCGTGTTCGCCTCGAAGACCCTCGGCTTCGCCACCACCGAGATCATCGGCCTCTTCCTCGTGGTGCAGATCACCGCGCTGCTCGGATCCGCCGCCTGGGCGCGGACCACCGATTCCCGTGGCCCCAAGCTGGTAGTCACCCTCATGCTCGGGCAGTGGACGGCCGTGACCGTGATCGCCTTCTTCGTCCAGTCCAAGTGGCAGTTCTGGATCGTAGCCGTACTGGCCGGTACCGGTCTCGGCGCCATCCAGGCGGCCAGCCGGACCTTCATGGCCACGCTCGTTCCCCCGCGCCGCGAGGCGGAGTTCTTCGGGTTCTATGCGCTAGTCGGCAAGGCAGGCGCCATCCTGGGGCCCCTGGTGTTCGGTAGCGTCTCCTGGGCCACCGGCGGCGATCAGCGCGCCGCCATTCTGGTGGTCGGCCTGCTGTTCGTGGTCGGGCTGGGCCTGCTCGTTCGAGTTCAGGCCGGCGGCCCCACCGCGCTCGGCCCTCATCCCCTCCGGTAATCCCGCCGGTTGAGGCACGCGTCGGAAGCGTCCGGTTCCGGTATTCCCGTGCCCAACTGTACCTCTCCAGGTGCCCAGCAAGGCCGTACGAATTCACGAAATGAACGAAGAAAGGGAGTACAGCGCCGGGAGTCCGGCCGGCCGACGTGCTACCCTCAATGCGCGATGCACGCCTTCACCCGGCGCCTGGGCCAGGGCCCCCTCCTGTGCGATGGTGGCATGGGGTCCTTTCTCTATGCGCGCGGGGTCGAGCTCGACCCCTGCTTCGACGCCCTCAACGTCACGCAGCCGCGTCTGGTGCAGTCGGTCCATACGGAGTACATCGCGGTGGGAGCGGACGCCGTCGAGACGAATACGTTCGGCGCCAATCGCTTCAAGCTGGCCGCCTTTGGTCTCGACGCCGAGGTGCGCCGCATCAATACCCAGGGAGCGCGGGTCGCCCGCGACGCCCGGGAGAGCAGCGGTCGCGACGTCTTCGTGCTGGGTTCCATGGGTCCCCTGGGCCGCTACCTGGCCCCCCTGGGCACGGTCACGCCGGACGAAGCACGCGCAGCCTTCCGCGAGCAGGCAGAGGCCTTGGCCGAGGGGGGTGTGGACGCGATCATCGCCGAGACCTTCGCCGACCTGACGGAGATCGCGTTGGCCATCGAGGCCATCCGCTCGGTCGCGGACCTGCCGATCGTGGCCCAGATGAGCTTCACCGAGGAGTGCCTGACCTTCACTGGCCGCACGCCGGCCGAGGTCGCCCGGACATTGCGCGATCTCGGCGTGCAGGCCATGGGGGCAAACTGCTCGGTCGGATCCAGCATTCTCTACGAAGTGCTCGAGCACATGCTGCCGGAGGCGGGCGCCACCCCCCTGGCCGTGCAGCCCAATGCCGGCTTACCCACGCAGATCGGGCAGCGCCTTATCTACATCTCCTCCCCCGCCTACATGGCCGAGTACGCCGGTCGCATGCTCGAGGCCGGCGCCGCCATCGTCGGCGGTTGCTGCGGCACAACCCCGGCCCACATCGCGGCCATGCGGGAGGTGATCGATCGGCGCCTGGCTTCGCCGCGACGCATTGCGCGGCCACCGCGGGTGGCCGTGCGCGAGCCACGCGTCGTCGCCGACGCCGCCGCCCCTCCAGAACCCACGCCACTGCAGCGGAAGCTCGAGGCGGGCGAGTTCGTGGTGACCGTCGAGTTGGACCCGCCGCGCGGCCACGCCGTCGACAAGCTCGTGCAGGGTGCCAAGCTGCTGAAGGAGCGTGGGGTGGAGATCGTGGACATCAACGACGGTTCCCTCGGTCGCGTGCGCATGGCCGTGCTCCCGACCGCCCTCCTCATTCGAGAAGCGACCGGCCTCGACGTCAGCATGCACTTCACGTGTCGCGACCGGAACCTCATGAGCATCCAGGCCGAGTTGCTGGCCGCTCAGGCCCTCGACATCCGGAACATCTTGGCCATGACCGGCGATCCGCCCCGCACGGGCGACTACGTCAATACCACGGCCGTGTTCGACGTCGACGCGGTTGGACTGCTCGAGGTCATTCGGCGGCTCAACGAAGGACTCGACGCCACCGGGACCAGTGTCGGATCCTCGACGTCGTTCTGCGCGGGGGCGGTCCTCAATCCGACCCCCGCCGAGGTAGGACGGGAGATCGAGCGGGTCCATCGGAAGATCGAGGCGGGCGCGCGCTGGCTGCAGACGCAACCCGTATACGATCTCGAGCAATTCGAGCGCTTCGTCGCGCGATGCGGAACGTTGCCGATTCCCCTGGTGGTGGGAGTTCTCCCCCTGCACAGCTTCCGGCACGCCGAGTTCCTGCACAACGAGGTCCCCGGGATCACCATCCCCGACACCATCCGCACGCGTCTGCGTGAGGCCGGTGACGCCGCCCTCCGGGTCGGTATCGAGATGGGACAGGAGCTCGTGCTCGGGATTCGCGCCCGCTTTCCCGGTGTCTACCTGATGCCCTCGTTTGGGCGCTTTGAGGTCGTGGCCGAAGTTCTCGAAGCGCTTCGCTGATTGGGGGGCCCCGATATGGCCCCCCAACCCCCCCAGCGCTCGGCAGCGCCCCGGCAAAGCCGGGTCGCTTCTCGACTCTCACGGACCCGCCTCCTCAGCCGAGTTCGACGGGAACCGGGGGGATCAGGAGGATGAGCAAGATCAAGCAGACGTAGCCGAGCAGCCGACGGGACGGGGTGAGGGGGGTCACGTCGTCCAGCGGGGCGCTGTGACGGAAGCCGACGAAGAAGAACACGAGGGCTGCCCACACGAACCAGTTGGGCGACCAGGTCACCAGGCCCAGCCCCACCAGCCCCCCGACTGTCAGGTAGCCCACGAGCCGGTGCCGACTCCCGAACAACGCGTAGGCGATGCGTCCCCCGTCCAGCTGGCCCACCGGAAACAGGTTGAGAGCGGTAACGAAGAGCCCTACCCATCCGGCGAGTGCGACCGGATGGACGAATACGTCCATCCCCGCGGGGATCCGGCCAAAGGTCAGGTACACGAGCAACCTCATGAGAACGGAGTCCCCGAAGACGATGTGGCCGCCCGCAGGAATCGTGGCCACCACCGACCATCCCAGTCCGAGCACCAGTGCCGGGACCGCAACCAACAGCCCGGCCAGCGGCCCCGCCACCGCGATATCGAACAGCGCGTTGCGGTCGCGCACCGCCGAACCCATGCGGATGATGGCGCCCAGGGTTCCGAACAGGAACGGGGGAGGAGCGGGAATGAAGTAGGGCAGCGAGACCGAGGCCCCGTGGTAACGGGCGGTGAAATAATGACCGAATTCATGGGTGCCGAGTATGGCGAGCAACGTGAAGGCAAAGGGCACCCCGGTCAGGATTCGAGCCGGGTTCTGGAACGGATCGAAGGTGAGAAACGCCCCGGAGCCAGCCACCAAGGTAGTGGCGCAGGTGAGCACGAAGAGGATCACATTCACGGCCACCCGGGCGGGGGGAGCCGATTCGCGCGATGGCCACGCCTCCAGCACGATGCTCGCGCCGTCGCGTCGCAGTACCGGCGTGTAGCCGAGCGGCCGGAAGCGATCGAGCAGGACATCGAGGGCGTGGCCGGCCTCCGCCAGCAGCTCCCCCTTGAAAACAACCACCCGCCCCTGCACGCTGTGCTCGCGGACGGTGAACACGTCGTCCGTGTGGCGCCGCAAGATTTCTTCCACGAGGAGAAGGCCGTCGGAGGGCGCCCCCATCGAGCGTCGCCGCGACCAGAACGGCATGAGTCAGGCTACCACAGGGCGAGACGACCCACCGCCGTACGCACCGCCGCCAGGCCACCTTCGAGATGGACCGCGCCCAATAGGGCCTCCAGGGTTGTGGCCAAGGTGGACTCGCGCTCGCGCCCTCCCGTCTGCTCCTCGCCCCGACCGAGCCGCAAGAGCGCCCCCAGGTCGAGCTCTCGTGCCCAGCGCGCGAGGGCGTCGCCCGCCACCAGCTGGGCGCGCCGCTGGGTCAGCTCTCCGACTGAGGCGGAGGGTGTGGCACCCAGCAGGTACTCGGCCACCACCAGGCCCAGCACGGCATCGCCGAGAAGGGCCAGACTCTCGTGGTGCAGAGCAGGCGGGTACTCGTGCGCGTACGAGGCGTGGGTGAGGGCGCGCTCCAGCAGGCGCTCGTCGCGAAACCGGTGGCCGAGCCGCTCCTCGAGGACGGCGCGCCGGGCGCGCTCCACCTATCCGTGAAACCTATCCGTGAAACTTGCGGAAGGCGAGGGTAGCGTTGGTGCCGCCGAAGCCGAACGCGTTCGAGAGCGCAACCTCGACCTCCTGCTTGCGGGCATGGTTCGGCACGTAGTCGAGATCGCACTCCGGGTCGGGCGTCTCGTAGTTGATCGTGGGCGGCAAGAGACCGTTGTAAATGGCGAGGAGGGTTGCGATGGCCTCGATACCGCCAGCCGCCCCCAGCAGGTGTCCGGTCATCGACTTGGTCGACGAGACCGCGAGCCGCGCCGCGTGCTCGCCGAAGACCCGCTTGATGGCCTGGGTCTCGAACTTGTCGTTGTAGGGTGTCGAGGTGCCGTGGGCGTTGATGTAGCCCACCTCCGTCGGCGCGAGGCGGGCGTCGCGGAGGGCCGCGCGCATGGCCCGGGCGGCTCCGTCTCCATCGGGATCGGGCGCGGTCATGTGGTGAGCGTCTCCGCTCATGCCATAGCCGACGATTTCCCCATAGATCCGGACGTCGCGCCGGCGCGCGTGCTCGAGCGCCTCCAGCACGAGGATGCCGCCGCCCTCGCTACACACGAAGCCGTCCCGCCCGAGGTCGAAGGGGCGGGAGGCCTTCTCGGGCTCGTCGTTACGGGTCGACATGGCCTTCATGGCGCAGAAGCCGGCCACGGTCAGGGGGACGATCATGGCCTCGGCGCCTCCCGCGATCATCACGTCGGCTTCGCCGCGCTCGATGAGCCGGCAGGCATCGCCAATGGCGTGGTTGCCCGTGGCGCACGCGGTCACCACCGACGAGTTCGGTCCCTTGGCCCCGAAACGCATGGAGACCAGCCCCGAGGCCATATTGATGATGAGCATGGGAATCACGAAGGGCGAGACGCGGTCGAATCCCTTCTCGATGCGCGTGCGCTCGCCCTCCAGGAGCGTGGTGATCCCCCCGATTCCCGAGCCAATGAGGACCCCGAAGCGCTCGCCGTCGACGGAGCCGGTGTCCAGGCTCGCGTCCTCCACCGCCATGCAGGCGCAGGCCATGGCGTAGTGCAGGTAGGGGTCCAGGCGACGGGCCTCCTTCCTGTCGACATACTTCAGGGGATCAAAATTCCGGACCTCACCGGCAATACGCGTGGGATAGCCGGAAGCATCGAACCTGGTGATCGCCCCGATTCCCGACCGGCCCTCGACGAGGGCCGACCAAAACTCCTCGGCCGTGTTCCCCACCGGCGTGAGGGCGCCGAGCCCGGTGACGACAACCCTTCGTCTGTCAACCACTACATGTGGTCCTTGATGTACTCGATGGCCTCGCCCACGGTGGAGATCTTCTCGGCATCCTCGTCGGGGATCTGGATGTCGAAGTGCTCCTCCAGCGCCATGACCAGCTCCACCGTGTCCAGCGAGTCCGCCCCCAGATCCTCGATGAACTTGGCGTTGGGGGTCACGTCGTCCTCCTCAACGCCAAGCTGCTCGACGATGATCTCTTTCACCTTCTCCTCGACCGACTTCGCCATGAACTCGTTTCCTCCAACGAGAGAGTCGCTGAGCGGTCCCGCTACATGTAGAGCCCGCCGTTGACGTGGAATACCTGTCCCGTCACGTAGGCGGACCCTTCTCCGGCCAGGAATCCTACCATCTCGGCCACCTCGCGCACCGTCCCCACCCGCCCCAGCGGGATCTGAGCGAGGAGGGCTTCCCGGGCGGCGGGCGGGATGGCGGCCGCCATATCAGTCTCGATGAGCCCGGGCGCCACCGCATTGACGAGGATCTGCCAGTGCGCCAGCTCCCGAGCGGTGGCTTTGGTGAGACCGATGAGACCGGCCTTGGCCGCCGAGTAGTTAGCCTGACCGGCATTGCCCATCACGCCCGCCGTCGACGTGATGTTCACGATACGACCACTCCGCTGTCGCATCATCACACGGCCGGCCGCCCGGGTCATCAGGAACGCTCCGCGCAAGTTGATCTCCATGACACGATCCCAGTCGTCGTCCTTCATTCTCACCAGGAGCGCGTCGCGCGTGATCCCCGCATTGTTCACCAGGACGTCGAGCCGTCCGAACTGCGACCGGGCCGCTTCGACCAGGCGCTCGGCGTCCTCGCGGCGCGCGGCGTCCGCTACCACACCCACCACGGAACGCCCCTGCGCCTCCATCGCTTGCACGGCCGCCTTCAAGCGGTTCTCGTCGCGGCCCGACACTACCACGGCCGCACCACGCTCGGCCAGCAAGCCGGCGATGGCCACCCCGATGCCGCGGCTGCCGCCCGTCACCACGGCGACCTGGCCTCGGAGCCCGTTCACGGGCGCCCGAGCGCGGCCAGCACGCGGTCCAGGCCGGCCGGGTCCTCGACGGACCACCCGCTGGCCCCCTCGACGATGCGCTTGACCAGGCCAGACAGCACCCGTCCCGGGCCCACTTCAACGAACGCGGCGGCCCCCTCGGCGGCCAGCCGATTCATGCAGTCCGTCCAGCGCACGGGGCTCGCCACCTGCCGGAGCAGGAGTGGCTTGACCTCGGCGGCCATCCGGGTGACGCCACCGTCCACGTTGCGGACGACCGGCAGGCGCGGGTCGGCCACGGCCACCGCGGCCAGCTCGCGGGCCAGGCGCTCGGCGGCGGGCGCCATGAGGGCACAATGGAAGGGCGCGCTGACGGGGAGCAACACGCTCTTGACGCGACTGCCCTTGGCGCTGGCACCACCCACCGCGCGCTCCACGGCCGTGCGGTGTCCGGCGATGACGATCTGCGCCGCCGAGTTGATGTTGGCGACCTCGACCACCTCGCCCTGGGCCGCCTCCGCGCACAGCGCTTCGGCTGCGGTCAGGTCGAGCCCCATGAGAGCGGCCATGGCGCCGGTGCCGACCGGTACGGCCACCTGCATGAATTCACCCCGCTTGCGCACGATGCGCACCGCGTCGGCGAAGGTCAGCGCGCCCGCCACGACCAGCGCCGAGTACTCACCCAAGCTGTGCCCGGCCGCCAAGGCGGGACGCAATCCGTGCTCGGCGCACACGGCCGCCGCCGCGACGCTTACTGTCAGCACGGCCGGCTGCGTATTGGCGGTCAGGGCGAGATCGGCCTCGGGTCCCTCGAAGATGACGCGGCTCAGGTCGGTCCCCAGCGCATCGTTGGCCTCCTCAAAGATGGCCTTGGCCCGTACCGAGCTGTCGTAGAACCCTCGGCCCATGCCCACGGTCTGGGAACCCTGCCCCGGAAAGAGAAAGGCGATCACCATCGGTACAGGGCGGCGCCCCACGTGACGCCACCCCCGAAGGCGGCCATCAACACGAGGTCACCCGGCTTGACCCGGCCCGCGCCGACTGCCTCCTCGAGTGCGAGGTAGACGGAGGCGGCGCCCGTGTTGCCGTAGCGGTCGAGGTTGATGAAGACCCTGTCCATCGGGAGACCGAGCCGCTTGGCCGCCGCCTCGATGATACGGAGGTTGGCCTGGTGAGGAACGAACAGATCGACGTCGGCAGCCGTGAAGCCATGGCGGGCCAGGATGGTCGCCGCCGACTCGGTGAACATCCGCACCGCAACCTTGAACAGCTCGCTCCCCTTCATCTTGGCGAAGTGCATCCGCGCGTCGACCGTCTCGTGGGAAGCCGGATGCTTGGAGCCGCCGCCGGGCATGTACAGGAGCTCCCAGTGCGCACCGTCCGAGTAGAGGTCGGCGTCGATCAACCCGCTCGCGTCCGGCGAGGGAGCGAGGACGACCGCCCCCGCCGCGTCGGCCAGGAGCACGCAGGTGGCGCGGTCCGTGAAATCCGTGATGCGCGACAGGGTTTCGGCGCCGATGCAGAGCACGCGTGCGTACTTCCCCGTCTGGACAAACTGGGCGGCAATGGACAGGCTATAGATGGAACCGGTACACGCCGCCCACACGTCGACGGAACCGGTCTTGCGGCAGCCGAGCTTGGACTGGACATAGTTCGCGGTGGAGGGAAACTGCATGTCGGCGCTGGTGGTGCCTACCACGATGAAATCGATGTCGTCGGGGGTGAGGTTGGCCCGCTCCAGCGCCTGCTGAGCGGCTTTCACGGCCAGATCGGAAGTCGTCTCCGTCTCGTCGGCCAGTCGCCGCTCGCGGATCCCGCTCCGCTGGACAATCCACTCGTCGCTGGTGTCGACCATCTGCGCGATGTCGGCGTTGGTGACCACACGCTTCGGCGCATAGGCTCCCACCCCGATGATCTTGGCCCGCGTCATTCGCGGCTCCCCTCTCGTTGGCTACGTGTGAGCTCGGCATCCAGCGCGGCTTTGATGTGCTCGTTCAACCCCGCTTTGGCCCATTCGGCGGCCACCCGCACGGCATTCTTGATCGCCTTGGGCGGCGACGAACCGTGCGAGATGACAGCCGCCCCGTCGATGCCCAGCAGGGGAGCCCCGCCCATCTCGGTGTAGTCCACCCGCTTTCGAACCCGCTGAAAGGCCGGCAAGGCCAGGGCCGCACCCATGCGCGAGCGAAGGTCACGGGCCAGTTCCTCCTTGACCATGCCCCCCAGCATGTCGGCCAAGCTCTCCGAGATCTTGAGGGCGACGTTTCCGGTGAACCCGTCGGTGACGACCACGTCGCAGGTGCCGTTGTAAACGTCACGCCCCTCCACGTTGCCGACGAAGTTGAGTGACGACTCGCGCAACTCGTCGTAGGCCTCGCGGGTGAGGTCATTGCCCTTGCCCTCCTCCTCGCCCACCGAGAGCAAGCCGACGCGCGGCCGCTCGATGCCGAGGATGTCCCGCGCGTACACGTGACCCATCACCGCGAACTGGAACAGATGCCACGGCTTGGGATTGACGTTGGCGCCCACGTCGAGGAGGACCATGTAACGCTTCAGGTTCGGGAGGACGGCGGCGATGGCCGGTCGGTCGACGCCCCGGAGGACCCCGATGGTGAACATGGCAATCGCCATGGCTGCTCCCGTGTTGCCGGCCGAGACGAAGGCCGAGGCGTGACCATCCCGCACCAGTTCGGCCGCGACGCGCAGTGAGGAGTCGCGTTTGCGGCGCAGCGCCTGCGACGGACTCTCGGCCATGCCCACCACCTGCGAGGCATGCCGGATCTCGACGGCCGGACCGCGCATGCCGAGCCGGGTCAGCCCCTGTTCGATGGCCCCTTGGTCACCGACCAGGATGACGGACACGCCGAACTCCTGCTGAGCGACGACCGCGCCCTCGACGACCACGGCGGGCCCATGGTCACCTCCCATGGCGTCAACGGCGATCTTCATGGAGCGGCCGGGGCCGGCTCAGGCTCCTTCGATGGCGACGATCTCCCGGCCCCGATAGTACCCGCAGTGCGGACAAACCCGATGCGGCAGCTTGACCTCTCGGCACTGCGGGCACATCGAGGCCGTGGGGGCAGCCAGCTTGTAGTGCGTGCGGCGCTTGCGTCCACGTGCCCGCGAGTGTCGTCGCTTCGGCAGGGGCATGAGGTGATTCTCCCTTCAGTGATCCGATCTCGAGTGATCGAGTCGTATGGTCAGACTGCGAAGCCCCCCCAGCCGAGGATCCGGCGGGCGCGCAGGGCACGCACAGGTGATGAGGTTGCGGTTGCCTCCGCACGCCGGACAGAGTCCCAGGCAGTCGGGGCGACAGAGAGGCTTCATGGGCAGCGCCAGCGTGGTCTCCGTTTCCACCAGGGCACCAAGGTCAAGCTGGTCGTCGGCGTAAAAGTCTGTCTCAAAGTCGTCCGGCGACAGCTCGAGGCTGTCCGCGCTGGCCGGGCGGGGCAGGAAGCGCAGGTCGAGAGCCGCGCGCACGCCGACCCGGAAAGACTCGAGGCAGCGTCCACATGTTTGGGGAACGGTGGCGCTGACCTCGCCCACCACGACGACATCCATCCCGTCACGCGCCACGCGCAGGCGCACCCCGTCCAAATGCCACGTTTGGTCCTGGTACGGTGAGCCTACCGTAGCGGGGTCATCGATGGTCAGGCCATCCCCCGGAAGCTCGGAAACCTGGATGATCACGCCTCGTTTGTTCCTGGTAAGTGTCCGTCAGAAAAGATCTTTCTATGAAACCGGGCCAGTATATCGGCCGTGCACGCCCAAGTCAAGGCATTTACCCCTCGATTTGACCCCCTGAGAGTCGTCTGCTACCCTCGCGGAAAAGCTCGGCGCACCGAGGAGAGTCTGGTATGTCGAACGTCTTCAAGACGGGGCTTCTGCTCGCCGTGCTCACCGCGATCTTGGTGCTCATCGGAGGGGCCGTCGGCGGGGAGCAGGGCATGATCATCGCGTTCGGGCTCGCGGTCGTCATGAATTTCGCGAGCTACTGGTTCTCGGACAAGATCGTGCTGGCCGCCTACGGTGCCAAGCCTATCGAGGAGAGCCAGGCGCCTCGCCTGTACGCGATCGTGCAACGGCTGGCGAACCGGGCCCGCATTCCGATGCCGCGCGTCTACTTGATTCCCAACGATACGCCCAATGCTTTTGCCACCGGGCGCAACCCGCAACACGCGGCGGTGGCGGTCACCGAGGGAATCATGCGCATCCTCGACGAGGACGAGCTGGAAGGAGTCCTCGCCCATGAGCTGGCCCACGTGGCCAACCGGGACGTGCTCATTTCGACGATCGCCGCGACCCTGGCCGGCGCCATTACCTACCTCGCGCACATGGCCCAGTGGGCCGCCATGTTCGGCGGACGGCGCGGGGACGACGACGAGGGGGGAAGCAACCCCCTGGCGGCCATCGTGCTTGCCGTATTGGCGCCGATCGCAGCCATGGTCGTCCAAATGGCCGTGTCCCGCGCCCGCGAGTACCACGCGGACGCCTCCGGGGCCCGCTTTGCCGGGCGGACGGCAGGGTTGATCAACGCGCTTCGAAAGCTGCAGATGGCGAACCAGGTCGCCCCCATGGATGCCTCGCCGGCCACCGCCCACCTGTTCATCGTGAATCCCTTGAGTGGTCAGAGCTTGATGAAGCTGTTCTCCACGCACCCACCGCTCGAGGAACGGATCGCGCGTCTGCAGACCATGCGCGTGTAGTGCATGTGGGAACCTCCACAGGGACCCGTCCTCCGAGGAAAGAGCGCACGCCCGACCTCCTCGTGACATCGAGGGGTGTCCTGGGTTTCCCAGGACGCCCCGAGCGCGTGGGGGGAAATGGGGGGCCCTTTCGAGGCCCCCCATTCAAACGGTCGGTTTCTTGACCCGCCCCGACCCCTAGGGGACAATGACGGCGCTTGGTTCCCCTCATCCGCGTCGCCGGCCTCACAAAGCGGTACGGCGTTCACTTCGTGCTGGACGGCGTGAATCTCGACGTTCACCCGGGGGAGGCGCTCGCCTTGCTTGGGGCCAATGGAGCCGGTAAGACCACCTTGCTGAAGATCATCGCCACCCTGGTTCGTCCCTCAGCCGGAGTGGTTGCCGTCGCCGGCCATGACTGCGTGCGGGAGGCTGAGCGCGTACGCCGGGACATCGGCTACGTGGCCCACGGCTCTCATCTCTACGAGGATCTGACGGCGGCCGAGAATCTCCGGTTCTGGACCGAGCTGGCGGGGAAACCGGTCGGACGGGAGGCGATTCTGAGCGCGCTGGCGGCAATCGAGCTCGAGGCCGTGGCCGATGACACGGTCCGAACCCTCTCGGCGGGAATGCAACGCAGGCTCTCGCTAGCGCGGCTCCTGCTGGTGCCGCCCCGCGTCCTTCTCCTCGACGAGCCGTTCGCTAGCCTCGATCAGCGAGCAGGCAAGTGGTTGGAGGAGCACCTGCTGGCGCGCAAGACCCGAGGGGCGGCCATTGTCATGAGCACGCATAGTTTTGGTCGTGAACTCGATGTGGTCGACCGCGTGGCTATCCTGGCCGAAGGCCGGGTGGCGGTGGCCGTGCGCCGTGAAGGGCTCACCGTCGATGAGCTCCAGCGGCTGTATGCCATGCACGCGGAGGGGCGGGCGTGAGCTTCGGCCGGCGAGCTTACGTCGTCCTGTGGAAGGACGTGCTGATCGAGTGCCGCTCCAAGGAAGCGCTCAACGCACTTGTCTTCTTCTCGTTGTTGCTGCTCTTTCTGTTCCAGTTTGCCCTGGGGGGAGATCGTGACCACCTGACCGCTGCCCTGCCCGGCTTGCTGTGGCTCGGCTTCATCCTCGCCGGTCTCCTCGCTCTCGGGCGGAGCTTCCTCATCGAACGGGAAAACGACTGCTGGGAGGGTCTCCTGCTGGCCCCGGGCGACAAGTCGGCAATCTACTTGGGCAAGCTGGCCGGTAATCTGTTGCTGATGTTCGCGGTGGAAGCGCTGGTGCTGCTACTGTTCGTCGTGTTCTTCAACGTCGACGTGGCCGGTGTGCTTCCCGCCCTCGTGGCCGTGATCGGGCTCGGTACGGTTGGGCTGGCCGCCCTCGGAACGCTCTTCGCAGGCATGACGGCGCACGTCCGTGCCCGCGAGCTCCTGTTTCCCGTTCTGGTTCTTCCCCTGCAGGTGCCCCTGCTCCTGGGAACCGTCAGGGCGACCGAGGCGGTTCTCTCCAGGGAAGGATTGGCCGCCGTCGGTCACTGGCTCGCGCTCTTGGGGGCGGCTGACGTTATCTTTCTGGTAGCGGGATTCCTCACGTTCGAGTTCATCCTCGAAGGTTGAGACGAACGACCATTCGCGTATTGGGCTGGCTGACGGTGCTCGCGCTCCTGCTCGGCCTGGTCTGGGGCTTTGGAGTGGCGCCGCGCGAGGTCACTCAGGGTAACGTTCAGCGGATCATGTACCTGCATGTGCCGAGCGCCATCGTGGGTGAGTACGTGGGCTTCGGAGTCTTGTTCCTCGCCTCCATTGCGTATCTCCTGACGCGCTCCGAGCGCGCCGACCGGCTCGCGCGCGCCTCGGCCGAGGTCGCCGTCGTCCTGCTGGCCATCACGATCGTGTCCGGCTCCATCTGGGGCAAGCCCACCTGGGGCACGTGGTGGACATGGGACGCGCGGCTGACCACCGTGACGATCCTGTTTGTGATGGGCCTCGCCTACCTGCTCTTGCGGGGAATGATCGAGGACGGGGAGCGAGCCGCCCGTTTCGGCGCCGTCCTGGGCATTCTCGCTCCCCTCAATGTCCCTCTCGTGCACTTTTCGGTGTACTGGTGGCGTACCTTGCACCAGCCTCCCTCGCTCCTCAAGCCAGGCCCGTCCATGATCTCGGGTGATGCGATCAAGGACGCCCTGTACATCAATCTGGCCGCTTTCGTGCTCCTCTACGCGTACCTCGTGGCTACCCGTGTGCGGTTGCTGCGCCGCGAGGTGGAGGCTCTTGCCTGATGCCGGACAACTGGGGCTACGTCGTCGCCGCCTATGCCGTGGCCGCCGTCTTCCTCGGCGCCTACTGGCGCTACCTGGCCCGCCGCGCGCGACAGCTCGATGCATACTCCCTGCGCCGCCGGCGCCCACCGTCCATGGGCCATCGCGAGCCACGCGCGCACGTGCCCGCCCCATGAGCCGCCGCCTGAAATTCGTTACGGGAGGCGCCGTGATCGCGCTGGCCTTGGCCTATCTCATCTACGCCGGGGTGACCCAGTCAGCAGTCTACTTCGTCACCCCGGCCGAGCTGCGGGCGGCGCCGGTCGCTGGAAAGTCTTACCGTCTGGGAGGCATGGTCGTCCCGGGAAGCCTCGCCTGGGAGCCCCAGACGCTCAACCTCAGATTCACGCTGTCCGACGGCCAAGCCACCATTCCCGTTCGCCACCGCGGCACGCCTCCCGATCTCTTCGGGGAGGGACGCGGCGCCGTGGTGGAGGGCCGCTGGCAGCAGGAGGGCCATTTCCAGGCCACGCTGATTCTCGCCAAGCACTCGGAGGAGTACAAGGCGCCCCACGACACCTCCCAGCCCGGATACAAAGAGCTCATCAAGACGCTCAAGGGAAGCCAGCCGTGACCCCCGAGATCGGCGCCGGCGCGGTCATGGTCGCCCTGCTGCTCGCCCTCTATGGCAGCGTGGCGGCCGCCGCCGGCGCCAGCACCGGCCGCACGAGTCTCCTTCTGTCCGCGCAGCATGCGGCGCTCGGCGTCTTCCTTCTCGTGACGGCCGCGCTCGGCCTGCTCGTCTACGCTTTCCTCACCTTCGATTTTTCCGTTCGCTACGTGGCCACGAACACGAACCTGGGGACACCCTTCTACTACCGGATCACCGCGGTGTGGGGCGCGCTCGAGGGCTCGATCGTCCTCTGGGCCTGGATGCTCGCCCTCTACACGCTCATCGTGGTGGTCCGCCACCGTCAGAACGCCCGCGAGCTGTATCCCTGGGTGCTCGCCGTCATGCTCGGCGTGCTGGCCTTCTTTCTTCTGGTGATGGCGGGACCGGCTCCTGTCTTCCAGCGGATGATCCCGGTTCCCAACGACGGGCGAGGACTCAACCCCCTCTTGGAAGACACCGGCATGATCACGCACCCGGTGTGTCTCTACCTCGGTTTCACCGGCTTCACCGTGCCCTTTGCCTTCGCGGTGGCCGCGCTGGCCACCGGCCGCGTGGGCGATACCTGGATCGCCCTCACCCGACGCTGGACCCTGGTGGCCTGGTATTTTCTCTCCCTGGGGCTCCTCATCGGGGGGTGGTGGAGCTACCACGTGCTCGGCTGGGGCGGCTACTGGGCCTGGGATCCCGTGGAAAATGCGGCCTTCATGCCGTGGCTGACAGGGACGGCCTTCCTGCACTCGGTCATGATCCAGGAGCGACGGCGAATGCTGAAGCTCTGGAACATTTCTCTCGTCGTGCTCACTTTCAGCTTGACCCTCTTCGGCACGTTCCTCACCCGCTCGGGCGTCATCGCCTCCGTCCATGCTTTTACCCAGGGGTCGATCGGTGCCTTCTTCCTGGGTTTCCTGGCCCTGGTGGTCCTGACCTCGCTCGCCCTCATTGCCTGGCGCTGGGATGCCCTGCGCGCGCAGGGCGAGCTCGATTCCGTGGTGTCACGTGAGTCCGCCTTCCTCCTCAACAACGTGTTCCTGGTGGCCTCAGCCTTCACCGTCTTCTTCGGCACCGTCTTTCCGCTCCTGGCCGAGGCCGTACGCGGTGAGAAAGTGAGCGTCGGCGCGCCGTTCTTCAATCTGGTCAACCTGCCCCTGTTCCTGGCCCTCATCTTTCTGATGGGGGTCGGACCGCTCATCGCCTGGCGACGGGCTTCGCTGGAGAACCTCAGGCGCAACTTCCTGGCCCCGGTGGTGATCGGCATCGCCGCCGCCGCCCTCTTTCGCGTGGCCGGGACCGCGTCGGCGCTCACGCTGCTGACCTTCGGACTGACCGTGTTCACGGCGACAACGCTCGGGGTGGACTTCACCCGCGCTACTCGGGCCCGCCTCCGCATGGGAGAGCGGCTCGGGGCGGCCATGGGCGGCTTGTTGATCCGGCACAATCGGCGGTACGGGGGCTTCGTCGTCCACATCGGCATCCTCGTCATCGCCCTCGGCGTGATGGGCTCACACGCGTGGTCGGTGCAGACCGAAACGACCCTCAAGCGCGGCGAGACCACCGAGTTGGCGGGTTACAAGGTTCGCTTCGACGGCCTGGCCGCCCGTCAGGAATCGAACCACTTCAAGGTGGTCGGGACGTTTACCGTGTCCAATCACCGGCCGAACCTGGCGGTCCTGCACCCGTCCAAGAAGTTCTATCCCCAAGAGCAGGCGCCCATCGCGGGGGTCGACTACCGCCTGGGGTTGACGGAGGACGTGTACCTCGTCCTCGGCGACTTCGCCCGGGACGGCTCGCACGCCACCATCAAACTGCAGATCAACCGGCTGGTGAGCTGGATCTGGGTCGGGGGCGTGATCATCACGCTGGGAACGGTTCTCGCCATCCTGCCCGAACGACGGAGGGCAGGATGAGGCGCGGTTGGCGATGGCTGCTCCCGCTCTCGGCGATCCCCGTCCTCGCCTTGCTCGCCTACGGTTTTCGGCTGAGCCCGCGCGACATCCCGTCGCCGCTGGTCGGCAAGCCCGCGGCACCGTTCGCTCTACAGACCTTCGACGGCCGGCCCGTGAGCCTGGACTCGCTGCGTGGCCAGGTCGTCGTGGTGAACTTCTGGGCCTCCTGGTGCTACCCCGCCTGCTATGAAGAGGCCCCCGTCCTCGAGCGGGGCTGGCGCGAGTATCGTGAACGCGGCGTGGTCGTCCTCGGCGTGGACATCCAGGACAAGACGGAGGCGGCGGAAAAGTTCATTCGCGACTTCGGGCTCACCTTTCCCAACGCGCCCGACCCTGCCGGCAAGGTTTCGGTCGACTTCGGAGTCTATGGCGTACCCGAAACGTTCTTCGTCGACCGAAGGGGGCGGATCCGGGCCAAGCACGTCGGCGCCGTGACCGACCGGGTGTTGCGTGAGCAGCTCGACCGTCTCCTGGCGGAGTCCTCTTGACGTGAGAACCCTGCGCGCCCTCATGCAGATCGGTCTCATCGTGGGAATTCTCGGCCCCCTGCTCGGCCACGCGCAGCAACCGGCCCTGCACGTCAACGAGCGCGAGGTGTACGAGGTGGCTGCGCAGCTTCGCTGCGTGGTGTGCCAGAACCTCTCCGTGGCCGATTCGCCTTCCGAGATGGCCAATCAGATGCGGGCCATCATCCGAGAGCGGCTGGCCACGGGCGACAGACCGCCGCAGATCATCGAGTACTTCGTCGAGAAGTACGGAGAGTGGGTCCTGCTCTCACCGCGCCCACGCGGCTTCACCTTGCTCGTGTGGGTCGCGCCCTTCGTGGCGGTCACCCTCGGGCTTGCCTTGGTGGCCGTTCGTCTTCGACGGTGGACTCGCGGGCGCCCGACTCGCGCGTCTATGACGCGGCCGGCGATCGAAGCGTCGATGAGCGAGCGGATCCGCCGTGAGCTGGAAACCGAGCCATGACGGGGACGGTGGTGGCCGCGCTCCTCATCGGCCTTCCGGCCTTTGCCTTTGCCCTCTGGCCCCTCCTCGTACGGAGCAAGGGGGGCGCGCTGCTTCGCCTCCCGCCCGACGCGCGGGAGCAACTCCTCGAGCGCAAGCGCCAGGTGCTTCGCGGTCTGCGGGAGCTGGATTTCGAGTACGAGTCCGGTCACATCTCCGACGACGACTACCGTGATCTCCGGGCCCGGGCGGAAGCGGAGGCCTCCGATACGCTGACCGAACTGGATCGTCTCGGCCCCGCCCCCACAGTCGAGGCAGCCGAGCCACGGGAAGCGACGGCGCCCGCGTCTCGGGGTTGGCGTCACCCAGCGGCCATCGCGGCGGGCGCGGTAGGCCTGCTCGTTTTCGGCATCGCACTCGGTGCAGGGGTTGTGCGGTACACCGCCCCCGATCCGAGCGCGAGCGCCGCCGCCATCGGTTCAGGGCCCATGGCCCCTTCCCCTTCGGGCGGGAGTGGCGAGTCTCCCGTCGCCGCGCCAGGAGGGGAAGGGTCACGCGCGCTCACCCCCCAGATGTTGCAGGGCATGCTGCAGGCGGCACGCGCAAGCCTCTTCGAGGGGCGATACGGAGAGGCTATTGCGGCCTACCAGGCCGTGCTCAAGCGGGAGCCGAAGAACGTCGACGCCATGACGCATCTCGGGCTGATCGTGGCTCTCGGCGGTCACGTGGACCAGGCCCTCGAGACACTCGATCGAGCCCTCGCCATCGATTCGAACTATCCCCCCGCTCTCCTCTACCGAGGTCAGATTCTCCTCGAGTCCAAGAAAGATGCCCCGGGAGCGATCAAGTCGTGGGAGAAGTTCGTGGCCGTGGTGCCGCCCGGCGAGGACCGCGATCGGGTTTCCAAGTTGCTCGATCAGGCGAGGGCGACCCGCTAGGCAGGGACCTCGAGGTACACCCAGATCTTGGCGGCGGCGGGGAAGCCCAGTGCCACCGTCCGCCCGTCACCGGACGCAGTGATAGTGCCCGCCCACGGTGCCACCTCGGTGATATGCAAGCGCCGGCCGGGTCGGACCTCGTTCCGCCACAGGTACTCGAGGAGGTTCTTGTCGGCCTCAGCCTCCTCGGTGATTCGCTCCACGACCACCGTGGTGCCTTCCCGGGCCTGGCTCAGCGGAAAGACCTCGACATGGGGTGAGGCGGCCATCCCCGGAATGGGGTTGCCATGGGGACACGTGCTTGGCATCCCGAGCAGGGTCGCCAGGCGATCCTCGACTCGTGGCGAGAGCGCGTGTTCGAGACGATGAGCCTCTTCGTGGGCGTCCGTCCAGTTGAGACCGAGCGTGTCCGTCAACCAGCGCTCCAGCAGCCGATGCCGGCGGGCCATGACCTCCGCCACCTGCCGACCCTTCACGGTGAGGAGCAGCTCCTTGCCGCGCCCCACCCGGACATAGCCGCCGCGCGCGAGCCGTTGCACCGACTCGGTCACCGCAGGCGCCGAGATGGCCAGGTGCTTGGCCAGGCGCGCGGCGATGACCGGCTTGCCGCTGCCCCCAAGATCGTAGATGGCGGCCAGATAGTCCTGGACGGACGCGGTGGCCGACATCGAGGTCGCCCGCGCCCTCGATTCTAGGCTTGACACTTTCTTCATATTAGGTATACCTAATCTCTAGCCTCGCCGCGGCCTCTCACCTCATTATAGCTCGCCTCCCCACGGAGGGGCAGCGAGGAGGGCGCCGGCGGGCTACTCTAACAGGGCACGAGGTCGTCTATGCACACCAGGACAGGGGAATTCGTCGTCACGGCAGGGCTGGTCCTCGCAACGCTCGCAGTGGCCGTCGCCGTCGGCGGCGTTTCCGCCGGCGCGTCTGAGGTCGTCGTCTACTCGGCCCGCCACTATGGTCAGGAGCCGGCCTTCGAAGCCTTCACCAAGAAGACCGGGATCGAGATCAAGATCCTCAACGGCAGTAGCGGAGAAGTCTTCGAGCGGCTGAAGGCCGAGGGGGACAAGACACCGGCCGACGTGTTGCTCACCATCGACGCCGGCAACCTCTGGAACGCCGCCCGCGCCGGCCTGCTCGCCAAAGTCGATTCCCCGGAGCTTGTCGCCAACGTCCCCGCCCATCTCCGCGATCCCGAAAACCGGTGGTTCGGGCTCACCGTACGCGCCCGCACCATCATGTACAACGTCAACAAGGTCAAGCCTGCGGAGCTGTCGACGTATGCGGCCCTCGGCGATCCGAAGTGGAAGGGCCGTATCTGCCTCCGCACCTCCGGCTATATCTACAACCAATCGATGTTGGCCACCATGATCAAACGCTACGGGGAGGCTCGCACCGAGGAGATTGCGCGCGGCTGGGCGGCCAATCAACCCGTGCTCATCAACGGTGACACCAAGATCCTGGAGGCCATCGCCGCTGGTCAGTGCGACGTCGGTATCACAAACCACTACTATCTGGCGCGTATCCTCGCCAAGAATCCGAGTTTCCCGGTGGCGCCCTTCTGGGCCAACCAGGCCACCACGGGCACTCACGTGAACGTGTCGGGGGCGGGGGTGACCGCGCACGCCAAGAATCGCGCGAACGCCATCAAACTCCTGGAGTTCCTCTCCAGTCCCGAAGCTCAGCAGATGTTTGCCGACGTTTCCATGGAGTATCCGGTCAATCCACAGGCGGGCGTGAATCCTATCGTGGCCAAGTGGGGCAAGTACAAACAGGACGACATCAGCGTGGCGGCCGCGGGTGAGTTCCAGGCGGCTGCCACCAAGCTCGCCGACCGGGCCGGCTATCGTTAGTGATGGGGGGCCCCGATATGGCCCGTCTGTAATGATGGGGGGCCCCGATATGGCCCCCCATGCCCCCCCGCGCTCGGGGCGCCCCGGGAAACCCGGGGCACCCCTCGACCTTCCGCCGCGTGTCGGCCCCGATCTGGCCCCCCATGCCCCCCCGCGCTCGGGGCGCCCCGGGAAACCCGGGGCACCCCTCGACCTTCCGCCGCGTGTCGGCCCCGATCTGGCCCCCCATGCCCCCCTGCGCTCGGGGCGCCCCGGGAAACCCGGGGCACCCCTCGACCTTCCGCCGCGCGCGGGCTCCGAGCGGCCTCTTGATCTTCGGCGGAGGCGGCTGTGATCGCCCGGGCGTGGTCGCCGTGGACTCTGGGAGCGCTCGGGATCGTCGCCGTCCTGACCGTGCCGATCGCCGCCGTCGTGTCGTCGCTCGCGGCGCCCGCCGTCGAGGTATGGTCCCACTTGATCCGCACCCAGCTCCTCGAGCTGATCGCGAATACCGTCCTGCTCCTGGGCTCGGTGGGCCTCGGCGCTCTCGGCATCGGTACCACGCTCGCATGGCTCGTCGTGCACTACCGATTCCCGGGACGCAGCCTGTTTGAATGGGCGCTGGTGCTCCCACTGGCCATGCCCGCCTACGTCGTCGGCTTTGCCTTCCTGGGTTTCTTCGACTTCGCCGGTCCTCTGCAGACAGTGGTCCGCCGGAACTTTGGGCCCTGGCTCACCATCGATCCGCGCGGCTTCGGTGGTGTCGTCGCGGCCATGACGCTTGTGTTCTACCCTTATGTTTACTTGCTCGCCCGCTCCGCCTTCACCGAGCAAGGAGCAGCCACCTTGGAAACCGCTCGCAGCTTGGGCTGCACGCGCCTGCAGGCCTTCCGACAGATCACCCTTCCCATGGCCCGTCCGGCGCTCGTGGCGGGGACTGCCTTGGCCATGATGGAAGCGCTCGCCGACTTCGGCACGGTAGCGACCTTTGGCTACCGAACGCTGACCGAGGCCATTTACCGCGTCTGGTACGGCATGTTCGATCGGATCGCCGCCACCCAGCTGGCGAGCTTGCTCCTCCTCCTCGCGCTCACCCTCGTCGTGGTAGAACGCTCCCTGCGCGGACGCGCCCGTTTCAGTCAGAGCCGCCGGCGCGGTCACGGCGTCACGCCAGTACCGCTTCGGGGGGCGCGAGCCATCGCCGCCACCGGCACCTGCACTGTTGTCCTCGGCATCGCCTTCATTCTCCCGGTGACCCAGCTACTCGCCTGGGCGGGTCCGCTGCTCCTCAGCTGGCCACCAGTGCCCCACTTCAATGCGATCCTCCTCCGCACCCTGGCCCTCGCCGCTGCCGCGGCCCTGCTCGTCGCCGTGCTGGCCGTAGTTCTCGCCTACGCCCGGCGCCTGCACCCCTCGGCGGGCGTGCGGCTCGCCACGCAAGTAGCGGCCGCCGGTTACGCGCTGCCGGGCTCGGTGATTGCGGTGGGGGTTCTCGTGCCCATGGCTTGGCTCGACCATGTGCTCGCGCATCAGGGAGAGCGCCTGCTGGGGTATCCCGTCGGGCTCGTGCTGACGGGTTCGGTCGCGGGGCTGCTCTTCGCCTACGCCGTGCGCTTCGTGGCCGTGGGCTTCCAGACTCTGGACTCGAGCCTCGGACGCCTCCCGCGTAGCCTCGATGACGCCGCGCGCTCCTTGGGAGCGCGCGTGGGCGGCACTCTCTGCCGAGTCCATCTGCCCTTGCTACGGCGCGGGCTCTTGACCGCTCTCATCCTCGTGTTCGTGGAGACGATGAAAGAGATGCCGGCCACCCTCCTCCTGCGCCCCTTCGGCCTCAGCACCCTGGCCACCGAGGTCTGGGAACGAACCTCGGAATCACTGTGGGCAGAAGCCGCCGTGCCCGCCCTCGCCCTGGTACTGGCGGGCCTCCTCCCGGTCTTTCTCGCGCTGCGGCTCAGCGCGGGGCCCTCCCCGCGCTGAGGGAGAAATCCGGCGCCGACCTTCCCGCTGAGCTATCCTTGCTCCATGCACCGGGCCGATGCCCAGCAGCGGCTCGCCGAGCTCCGTGAACAGATCCACCGTCACGACTATCTCTATCACGTCGCGGCGCGTCCGGAGATCGCCGATGCCGAGTACGACGCTCTCGTGCGTGAACTGGCGGCGCTGGAGGCGGAGTTCCCCGAGCTGGTCACGCCGGACAGCCCCACCCAGCGCGTCGGCGGAACTGCCGTCGACGTGTTCCGTCCGGTGGAGCATCGGCTGGCCATGCTGTCCCTGGACAACACGACCACGTCCGACCAGCTCCGCGAGTTCGAGGCGCGCATTGGGCGGATCATCTCGGGAGCCACCTTCACCTACGTCTGCGAGCCCAAGATCGACGGGCTCGGTGTCGCCCTCCTCTATGAGCGGGGTCGCTTCGTGCGGGGCGCCACCCGCGGCGACGGTCGGGTGGGCGAAGACGTCACCGCCAATCTGCGGACCATTCGTTCCATTCCGGTCGCGCTCCGGGGCCGGCTGGCCGAGGCGGCTGAGCTCGAGGTCCGCGGGGAGGTCTATATGCCGCGCCCAGACTTCGAGGCGCTCAACCGCACCCTGGAGGAGGCCGGGGAGAGCACCTTCGCCAATCCCCGCAACGCGGCGGCGGGTGCCGTGCGCCAGAAGGATCCCCGCATCACGGCCCGGCGTCCCCTCGATATCTTCGTCTACCACCTGAGCCGGGCTGACCAGCTGGGCCTGACCACGCACTGGGAGAGCATCCAGGTCCTCCGCGAGGCCGGCTTCAAGACGAACCCTCGCACCGAGCGTTGCCCTTCCATCGATGCCGTGATCGACTATTGCACACGCCTCGAAGGCGACCGCGACCGCCTCGGCTACGACGCCGACGGCACCGTGGTCAAGGTCGATTCTCTGGAGCAGCAACGTCATCTCGGATCGACCATGCACCATCCACGCTGGGCCATCGCTTTCAAGTTTGCTGCCCGTCAGGCCACCACCACCATCGAGCACATCGAGGTCGGTGTCGGCAAGACCGGCATCCTGACCCCCGTGGCTAAGCTGATGCCGGTGGAGCTGGCCGGGGTCACCATCCGTAACGTGAGCCTCCACAACGAAGACGAGATTCGCCGCAAGGACGTCCGGATGGGCGACACCGTTCTTCTCGAACGCGCCGGCGATGTCATTCCCTACGTGGTACAGGTCGTCCTGAGCAAGCGCCCGCCCGGCGCTACGCCGTTTCAGTTTCCCTCGACCTGCCCGGCCTGCGGAGGCGTGGCGTTTCGACCGGAAGGCGAGGCGTACTGGCGTTGCATGAACAGCGCCTGCCCGGCCCAGCTCAAGGAGCGTCTGCGGCACTTTGCCTCGCGCCGGGCCATGGACATCGAAGGGTTGGGTGAGGCGGCCGTCGAGCAGCTGGTGGACAAGGGCCTCGTGAAGGACTTTGCCGACCTCTACCACCTGACCCTCGAACAGGTTGCCGAGCTCGAGCGTTTCGCCGACAAGTCCGCCAGCAACCTGGTCGAGGCCATCGCCGCCTCGCGCACGCGTGGGTTGGCCCGTCTGCTGAACGCCCTCGGGATTCGCCTGGTCGGCGAGCGCGTGGCGCAGCTCCTCGCCGCCCGCTTCGGGTCGCTGGAGCGGCTGGCCGGGGCGTCGGCGGAAGAGTTGGCCGACGTGCACGGGATCGGGGCGGAAATCGCTCGCTCGGTGGCGACCTATTTCGGCGATCCGAGTAATCGCGCCCTCACCGAGCGGCTGGCGGCGGCGGGCGTGGTGACTCGCGAAGATGGCGTCACCGAGCAGCCCCGGCCTCTGGTGGGCAAGACGTTCGTTCTCACCGGCATCCTCCCCACGCTCACGCGCGAGGAGGCCCGGAATCTCATTTCACGGTTAGGGGGCCGGGTGACTGCCTCGGTCTCGCGGAAGACGGACTACGTCGTGGCCGGTGACTCACCCGGGAGCAAGGTCGACGATGCGCGACGGCTGGGGGTGGCGGTCCTCGACGAGTCGAGCCTTCTGGCCATGACGAGCGACGCCGGCCCCCGCACCGCGTCACCACAATCCACAGAAGACTATCCGAGGAGGACACCGTGATCGACGCCCTTCGCAAGATTTCGAGCCCGAGCGTGGCCAACGCCATCGAGACGTTCAAGCTGCGTCCCCGCAACCAGGGACAGATGTCGTCGGAAGTCAAGACGCTGTTCCCCGCCCTGGGGCCTCTCGTCGGGTACGCCGTCACGGCTCTCATCCGGGCGGAGCCGGAGCCCCAGGAGGGGCATCGCGCCAGCACGTTTGGCTGGTGGGACTACGTGCTCTCCATTCCCGCTCCGCGAGTGGTCGTGGTTCACGATCTGGACGAGCCGCGCGGCCAGGGGGCCCAGTGGGGTGAGGTCCAGGCTAATATCCACAAAGCGCTGGGCTGCGTGGGAGTGGTCACCGACGGCTCGGTACGCGATCTCGACGAAGTCGCGACGCTGGGCTTCCAGTTCGCCGCCGCTCACGTCTCCGTCTCTCACGCCTACGTCCACATGGTGGACTTCGGGTTGCCGGTGAAGCTTGGCGGCCTCTGGGTGAAGCCTGGCGATCTCATTCACGCCGATCACCACGGCGTGGTCACGATTCCAAAGGAGATCGCCGACAAGATCCCCGAAGCCGTGGCCAAGGTCGAGGCGGATGAACGCAAGATCATCGGTGTGTGTCAAGGGTCGGACTTCTCCGCGGAGAAGCTCAAGGCGCTCTACAAGCAAATCCGGCCCGGGACGTATTGATCTCCTCGCGGCGACGTTGCGGGGGGCAGCACCACGTGCTGCCCCCCTGCGCGGTCCAGACTTGAGCGTCTCCGCTCACTTGGCCAGTGGATCGGGTCGCACCTGGATGTGCACGGCGCGGGGCTTGGCGCCCTTGCCGCCTTCCATCAGCCACGGCGTGCGGTCGCCGCTCGTACTCCACAGCCCGCGGCCCTTCCAGCCGGCGTTTGGGTCGTCGATGCGCCCGTCCAGCCCCTTGGCGTAGAAGCCCATCGGGTAGGGCACCCGTAGCAGAACCATCCGCCCGTCCCTGAGCGCCGCGAAGCCGTCCTGGAGGTTGGCGGTCGAGATCGGAACATTCTCACCGAGACCCGCCGTGTTGTGGTGATCGACCCAGGTGTAATAGCTCGCCTCGGCGCTGGTGTTCTCGAAGCCCTCAAAACCCGGGCCCGGATACTTGTGGTAGGCGAACCCTTCGGGGCAGTGATGGCCAGTCGCGGCCGGCCCGTTGAGCGGCCCCTTGCACCGGCTACGGTCGAAGCTGATCAGCGTGCCGTTCGAGCCCGACCCCCACAGCACCCCGTTCTTGTCGAGGTCGCCGCCGCGCACCCCGATGCCCTCCTTCGGAATGGCGTAGAACTCGGAGAGGTTGGTCTTGGGGTCGAAGCGCAGGAACCCGGGAGAGCCGGCGAACACATTGAAGGTGTACCAGACCGAACCGTCGGTCCGATGTGGCATCACGGCATAGGGACCCGAGCCCGCGATCCGCATGTCCTTTCCCCCTTGCGCGGGCTGACCCGGCTCCGTCCATTCGTCGACTCTGCCGTTGCCGTTCGTGTCGAGCACGAACGGGTACCACCCCTGGGCCTTCACCGCGTCACCGGTCTCGTCCCACACCCTGCTGTTTATCCAGCCAGCCACCGGGCCGGTACCCGAGAGCCATAGCGTGTCGTTGGCGTCATAGCCGAACTGCGGGTGGTGGGTGCCGAAGCACGTGTCGACGAAGCTGTACTTCAGCGTCTTGGGATCGAGCATCGACACCTGGCGTCCCGAGCGGTCGAGCGGGAACACCTTGGCCGAGGGATGGTCCGAGCCCTTCTTGCAGAAGACGGGATTCTCGATGCCGCGCACGGCCGCGGCGAACCACACGCGGCCCCTCTTGTCGAACATGCCGTTGTGGTTGTTGGCCCGCTGGCTCCAGATCTTCTCCTCACCCCAGTAGGGTGAGGGTTGCATCGGCTTCATGGCGGCGGAGGCATGCAAGGGTGGTCCGAGCGACTCGGGCGCATTCGGATCCGCGACCGGCATCTTGAAGAATGTCACCTTGTGCGTCTTCGGGTCGAGGATCGGCATGTCGTCGGTTGCGTACTCGGGCGAGCCGTAGAGCGGACCGTAGGCATTGACGGTCGGATGGCGCCGGTCCGAGGAGATGAGGTCGTGGAGATAGTGCTTCTCCGTCCCCCACTCCCAGGAGGTCACAACGACATTGCGCTCGACGCCCTGCGGCCGCGACGGCTTGTGCTTGGGCAGCTCGCCCTTGGCGACGCGGTCGGTCCAGTCGCCGAAATACTTGGCGGGCACGCCGCCGAGCTGTACGGCGATCCGGTTCATCATGAGCTCGCCCGTTTGCCCGGAAGCGATGCGGCGCATCCACGCTTCCGCCCCCGACTTGAATTGGCCAAGCTGGGCGGGGATCGTCCGCGTCGATTCCTGACCAAGCTGATGGCAGCCGACACAGTCGACGTTGTTCATCCGCTGGCGCCAGACGTCCTGGGTGATGTTCTTCGGGATATCGCTGGTACCGCCGAAATCCTTGGCCGGCGGGATCTTCATCATCGTGTACCAGTAGATCGCCGGATAGTAGTGCGCGGCCGCCCGCTCGTCCGGCGCCGGCACCGCGGTGAGGTTGAGTTGCTGGCCGGGCTTGGCGGGGACCTTGGGGGAATCCACCAGGCCGTAGCCGCGTACCCACACGCTGTAGCTCGCCGTCGGTAGGTCGGGAATGACGTAGCGCCCCTGGTCGTCGGTGACGACCATCTTGGCGTACTTCGTCGGAAGCTCGGTCGTCTCCGCGATCACCCACACTCCGGCTTCCGGCCCGCTCGGGCCGCGGACGACGCCGCCGATATCGTCGTTATCGATGGTGACCGGGGTCGCCTGCTGAGCGGCCAGCCGGCCCTGCGCAGCGGTGAGGAGCGCGGCCATGGCGAGGACCGCCGCGCTCAGGGACAAGCCTCTCATCCTGTGCATGTTGATCCTCCTGTCGTCTGTTTTCACGGCACACCACAACCTCTCCCTCTCCCTTGCCCCTTCAGCCGCGCACCACCATCGCGCCCCGGAGGCGCAAGTCGACGGCGCGAGAGCGGCGACGCCCCTGGGCGGTGCGCACCGCCCCGCGGAAGAGCATGATGGTCACATAATCAGACCCTCAGTGCCAGCGGGGCTGGCTGGCCGACGCTCACTGGTGGCCCGCTCATAGGCTGCGAAAGGCGGCCCTCTTAGACTTGGCTCCTACCGCGGCACGATGAGGGCATCGACCACGACGCAGCCATGCTCGCGAACCACGATGGGATTGACGTCGAGCTCGGCGAGGAACGCCCGCTCGGCCCATGCGAACTGTGCGAGAGCGGTAAGGCAGCGGGCCAGGTCAGCGACGTCTGCGGGGGATCGTCCTCGAGTTCCCGCCAGGAGCGTGCTCACGCGTGTTTCCTTCACCATGGCTTCCACGTCACCTGCCCGGAGGGGGAGCGGCCGCAGCGCAACGTCGGCCAGCATCTCCACCAGCACGCCCCCTGCCCCGAACGCGAGCATCGGACCGAATACCGGATCGTTCTGGATGCCGGCGAAGACCTCGATGCCGCCACTCACCTGCTCCTGCACGAGAAAGGTCGCCTCCGTGCGCGGATCCACTGCGCGGAGCCGTTCCGATATCCGTTCCCACGCGCAGGCCAACTCGTGCTCGTCGCGGACGTTGAGGGCAACCAGCCCGAGGTCGGAGCGGTGTGGAATCTCGTCGGACACCACCTTCAAGGCGAGGGGATAACCGAGGACGGCGGCCGCCGCGCGCGCGGCGGCGAGCGTGCCCACCAGGCACTCACGGACCACGGGCAGACCGGCCTCGGCGAGCAGCTGCTTGCTGTCGTGCTCGTGAATCGTGGGCCGCCGCCCTCCTCGCTGCATCGTTTCGATTCGGTGCGTGGCCCCCGGCAGCTCGAGCCGCGGCGGCAATGGTTCTGCCCACCGCGCGAGCCGATCGACGGCACCCAGCCCCTGGCGTGTGCCGCCGAGGAGCGGGATGCCATGCGTGCGCAAGAAAGCCAGGAGATCACGCCGAAAGATGCCGGAGCGTGACGTCATGTAGTAGAACGGCTTGGGCGATTTCGGAGCAGCCTCGACGAGAATCCGCGCGTAGGCGAGAAGCCGCTCCGGAGTGCCGAAGGGCTGGTCATCGAAGCTATCGCTGCTGAGCACGACCACGTCCGAGTCGGGATCCCGCCCGAGCACCGATAGCGCGTGGGGAAAGTTCTGGGCGAAGTCCCCATGCCCCCACGCGTCGAGCGGGTTACCGTCGCCCGCCACCGACCCCAGAACGCGGGCCACGTCGGAGCGGATTTCGTCGGAAAGCGGAGGGAGCTGCAGCACCGCACCCGCGGCCAAGTCCAGGATCAGCTCCGCTTGACCGCCAGAGGCCGTCATCACGGCGAGCCGTCGACCCCGGGGCCAACGCTCGGCCTGGCAGCAGGCCAGAACCTCGACCATCTCGTCCAGGTCGTTCACCTCGATGGCCCGATGGGCCCGCATCACTGCCGAGAACACACGCGCCTCGCCGGCCAGGCCGCCGGTATGACTCGTGATCGCTCGACGCGCCCGTTCCGATCGCCCTACCTTGAGCACCACCACCGGCTTCCCTCGCTCGGCAGCCCGGTCCAGCGCGGCCACGAACTGTTCGGGCTGGCGGATCGCCTCCAGGAACAGGGCGATGACGCGCGTAGCCGGGTCGTCGATGAGATAGTCGAGAAAATCGGCGGTGGTGAGTACCGCCTCGTTGCCGGACGAGATCGCGTGGCTCCAGCCAAAGCGCCGGCAGTCGGCCAAGAGCCCGATGCACACTGAGCCGCTCTGTGAGATGAGCCCGACGTTGCCCGCCAGCAAGGCTGGATCGCGCAGCTGCTGGATGTAGACGAGGGCCCGAGCATGCGGGCTGACGAAGCCCATGCAGTTCGGTCCGCACAGCGCGATGCCGGCCTCCCGGCACAGAGCCACCAGGTCCGCCTGGCGGCGCACGCCCTCTTCGCCGCTCTCGGCAAACCCGCCGTCGAAGATCACCGCCGCGCCAACGCCCTGCTGGGCGGCCACCGCCAGGTGTTCGAGGACGCGAGTATGGTTGACGCAGACGGCGAGCACATCGACCCCCGCCGGCAGCTCCGCGATCGATGCGTAACACGGGCGGCCAAACAGCGTGTCGTACTTTGGGTTGATCGGATAGATGGCGCCTGCAAAGCCGATGCGCCCGAGGCTCTTCATGATCATCTGACCGGGAGACGGCCGTTCCGAGGCGCCGAGGACGGCCACCGAGCGAGGCTTCAAGAGCAGGTCGAGGTTGATACGCATCCTCCTCTAGCTCAGGGTGGTGACGATCTTACACTGGCCTCGGGACCGGCGATCTTTGGCGCTACCATAGACGCTCAACGAGCTGCACTGGCAGTACGTCTCGCGAAGTCTTACACCCCTGTCGCTGGATCACGCAGGGGGGTGGTGAAGAAGATGGGGGGAACCCTTGGTGACCGCGAGAGACGAGCTTGTCAACCAAGCGGCACGTGAATACAACGCGTTCGAAGCGGCCATCCACGGCCTCAACGAGGCCCAGTTGACCGAGGTGTGGCTGGGCACGTGGAGCATCCGGGAGATCGTGGCCCACATGTCGGGGTGGCATCGCGAAATGGGCCCCGCGTTGGAGCGCCTGGCTCGCGGGGAGAAACCCCTAGCGGGTGGCGCCTCCTACGACGATGTCGATGCCTGGAACGCCAGGTTCGTGGCCGCCCAGCGCGACAGGCCGCTCGACGAGGTCCTGCTCGAGCTCGACAGGAGCCACGAGTACTTCATGCACATGGCTACGCCAATGTTGACGCGGACTAGCCGGCCTCCACGGGCTCATGTGCTTGAGATTGCGCTGAACCTCTCGGCCGGCTTCTCCGTCTTGGCCATCTCCGACCGGAGATGATCCGGGGACAGGTGGGCATACTTCAACGTCATGGTGATGTTCGAGTGGCCGAGGATCTCCTTGAGGGCCTGGAGGCTCCCGCCCCGCATCATGAACCAGGACGCGAACAAGTGGCGTAGGTCGTGCCAGTGAAGTCCCTCCAGCCCGGCCGCTTTCACCGCGTTCTCAAACGCTCTTCGCGGGTAGTGGGGCCACACCTTGCCTTCTCGCGGGCCTGGCATGCCAGCCAGGATGTTGTAGACGGGCTGCCTCATGGGCACCTCGCGCCGCTTGCCGTTTTTGGTGATCTCCAGCTTGATGACGCCCCGGCTCCGGTCGATTCGATCCCACGTCAACCCAAACTGCTCGCCCTGCCTCATGCCGCTCTCGTGGGCCACGACCACAGGATCAGCAAGGAACGTGATCTCGCTCTCCCTGCCTGCGACCGGGATGCGGCCTTCCTCGTCCGGTTCGAGCCACCGAATGCGACCTTGGGGGTCCCTGGGGGTCCCTGGGGATCCGCACCTTCGGCACGGTCGACAGCACTCCCCACTTCTCGACAGCCGGACGAAACAGGCCGGCCAGGATCGCGAGCGGCCGGTTGATGCTGGCGGGCCGCGTACATCTTCCCCGTCTTCGTACTGGTCGCCGAGAGCTTGGCATCCCTCCACGCGCTGATCCTGGCCGATGCGATCTCTGACAGCGGGGTCGCGGCGCCCCACGCGGCCATGAACGTGGCCAGGTGCCTCCCGTTCGCCTCGATGGTGAAGCCCAGGCGAGCGCTTCACTCTTTGCTTTCCGGTTCTCCAAACGCGCTGCGTGACTGCCATCACTTCCTCCTCCGCGCCCCTCGGGGTGCCTCACCGCGTCTTCGAATCCTGCCGCCAGTACGACCCGGCGAAGTCGTTGAGCCGCCCGATCTGCCCCGCCGTCCAGCCGAGCGCGTAGGCGCCGGCCATCGTCGTGGCCCAGACGATCGACAGGGCCAGCGCCTTCATGAGCAGCATGCTCGGCACAGCACTGGCCGCTCGGGGTCTGGGTACTTGCCGAGCGCCTTCACCTCGGCCTCCCACGCGGCCCCGTAGGGGCTCGACGTCCAGCACGGGGAGCAGATCGGCGCACCGCATCGTTCGCGTTCGCAGAGCAGCTCGCCTTGCGGCTTGTGGCACGTCGCGCACATCTCGATGGTGCCGTCGGAGTACGTGGTGCTCATCGCGTCGTCTCCTTCTTAGGTACGAGCACTGTATGATGGCGAGTGGGTGGCAAAAAAAAGAGTAGCCTTCCTCCTCTGCCTGGTCGGTATAGCGTGCCTTGGGGGCGCCCTAGCCCGTCAGACGTTCTATCAGCATGTGCTCATCGATGGCCGCGCCCACTACTTCCTCGGCGACGACGCCATGATCTCGATGCGGTACGCCTACAACCTGGCCAACGGGCGTGGGTTCCTGTGGAATCCTGGCGAGTACGTGCAAGGCTACACGAACCTCGGGTGGACCCTGATTATGGCGGCCGTGCACTGGTTGGGGGCGCCTCTCCACGTCGCGCCGCTCGTTGTCCTGCTCATCGACGTCGTCGTCTACGTCGCGCTCGTCGCCATCCTGGTACTCAGGCTCAGGCCGATCCCCGGAGTGGTCGCCGGCTGCCTGGTCGCCCTTGACGGCTCGCTGCTGGCCTGGACAATCGCCGGCTTCGAGGCTACGCTCCAGGCCGTTTTCATCACGCTTGCGGTCCTGCCGTTCATCGACGGTCGTTCCTCGCGGTGGACGCCGATCTGGGCGGCCCTCGCGTTCGTAGTGCGCCCTGACGCTGTGATCGTCTTTGCGTGGGTCGCGCTGCTCATGGTCTGGCGCCGCGAGTTTCGGTGGACGCTGGCAGCCGGCCCCGGGCTGGTGGCCGCCGTGCTCGTGTTCCAGCGGGCCTACTATGGCGGCTGGCTCCCGAATACGTTCTATCTGAAAGCCGGGGCTGGTTCCGGCGCCTGGGCACCTGGTCTCGCGTACCTCGGCCGCTTTGCGCTCAGCGACTTCTTCTCGCTCCCCCTGTTGCTCGCACCCCTCGTGCTCGCGGCCATGCGGCGCGAGCTGGCGGTCGTCTGCGCACTCCCGGTCGCCTGGAGCCTGTACGTGGTCAGCGTAGGCGGGGACGCCTTCGAGCACGGACGATTCTTCGTGCCCATCATCCCCGTGCTGGCCGTGATAGCTGGCCTCCTGGTCGAGCGGCTCTGGGCGCTTGCTCGGAACCAGCTCGTCACCAGGGTTGCGCTCGTCGTTGCAATGATGGCGCTCGGCCTGCACGTGGCGCTCGCGGTCCCCCTGCTCATGACGACCAAGCCCGCTCAAGACGCCTCGGGGATGGCGTCGACTCTCGGAATGATCCCGAGGGATAGCCTGGTTGCCGTGTTCGCTGCAGGGATAGTTCCGTACTACCTCCCCGAACACCGGTTCCATGATCTGCTAGGCAAGTCCGAGGTCAGGATCGCGCGTGGGCCGGTCAGGATTGGACCACCTGGACATAACAAATGGGACTACGCCTATTCGCTGGACGTGATACGTCCTGACTTCATCATCGGGTATGGGGACTTCAATAAACACGGGGAGGGATTCTATCCGGCCCTGTGGCGTGACGAGCGATTCCGGCGAGACTACCAGAGGGTGGCAGTCTCGCCGGATAACGTCATCTGGATCTACTCCAGGAGGGAGTGAGTCCCCTTACTTAGCCCAACTTCCACGGTTTTCGGAGCGGAGTGCTGAGATTTCAACCGGTTGCGGGAGGGTTGAGTGACTATGGTGACTGCGCCGGAGCCCAGGTCTTTACCGGCCTCATGATTTCAGACGGC
>Ga0187893_10001741_pt1 | contig 50575 bp, 34 predicted proteins | sample MA1701074metaG_FD_139574 | JGI IMG/M metagenome (GOLD analysis project Ga0187893, IMG submission 139574) | White microbial mat communities from a basaltic lava cave in the Kipuka Kanohina Cave System on the Island of Hawaii, USA - MA170107-4 metaG ... | reverse complement strand
GTGTGTCTGAGAAGCCGGCCGTAAGGACCGAGGCTGAGCGAGCCGCCGCCAGACGAGGAAGGCCGACGAGCCGTATTGACCGGAGAAATACGGCGAGGAGGCCTGACGACGTATGGCGGCGGCGCAGCCAGCCGAATCCAGGACGGCTTCTCGGACACACCCTAGTTGCCCTGGCGCCAGAAGTTGCCGTCGCGGCCGGTCATGCCGCTCGCCCCGAGCCCGGTGATCGTGTTGCCCCCGCCCTCGAAGGCCGCATTGGAGGGGGGACCGCCGGCCGAGCCCGTGTACGTCGGGTCGTCCGCCGCGAGGATGTCGCCGCGCTGGTTCACGAAGAAGGTGCGGTTGCCCGAGCTGCCGTGGTTGGCGGGCCACGCGTAGCAGCACCACGTGGTCTCCGCGAGATCCGGATCCACGGTCGGGTTCGCACCGCCGCCCGCGACCTCAGCGACGCCGTCGCCGGTGATGTCCGGGAGCCAGATCGCGTAGATGTACCCGGTCCGGCTCACCTCGCCGTTCGCGTTCACCGTGCGGAACGCGGTGGCGAGGACGGGCGGCACGAGGACCGCGCCCCCGCGGACGCCGACCATGCCGGACATCTCGCCGAACGTGCCGTACTCGCCGACGCCATTGTTGTTCTCGTCGGCGCGGGAGGCCGTCTGGAACTGCGACTGCGCGGTGACGATGCTCCGCATCGTCGCGATCGCGGACGTCTCGTTCGAGTTGAGGCGGGCGGATACCAGGTTCGGGATGGCGATCGCCGCGATGATGGCGATGATCGCGATCACGATCATGAGCTCGATCAGAGTGAAGCCCCGCTGGTCCATTCCGAATGACTCCTCGTCCAGTGGGACGGGTTCCTAGCCGTTGTGAGCGTGGATCCGACGCGCGTCCGGGAGCGAACCGCAAGCGCGCAGTCCACGGGTCCAACGTTCCGGATCGGCATCCTGGCCGCGGGATTGACCCCGCATGCCGGATCTCGCGTCCCCTTCCGAAACGCCCTCGGCGGCTTGCCCCGCAACGGTGTCCGCGCGTATCCAAATGAATCGCACCATCCGTGAGAGTTGGAATCCGAGGGGGTCCGGGGTCCGCCGCCCTCCCCCGTGGAAAAGAAAAGGGGCCCCGCGCGAGCGGAGCCCCTGGAATCGATGCAGGAGAGCGGGACTAGCCGGTCTGGCGCCAGAAGTTGCCGTCGCGGCCGGTCATGCCGGTCGCCACGTTGCCCGTGATCGTCGCGCCGGCGCCCGCGAAGGCGGAGTTCGAGAGCGGGCCGCCGCCCGAGCCGCTGTAGGCCGGGTTTTCGGTCGCCACGATGTCGCCGCCCTGGTTCACGAAGAACGTGCGGTTGCCGGAGTTGCCGTGGTTGGACGGCCAGCCGTAGCAGCACCAGGTCGTCTCCGCGAGGTCCGGGTCGACCGTCGGATCCGCGCCGCCGCCCGCGACCTCGGCGAGGCCGTCGCCCGCCGCGTCCGGCAGCCACATCGCGAAGAGGTAGCCGCTCCGGTTGACCTCGCCGTTCGCGTTGACGGTGCGGAACGCCGTCGAGAGCACGGGCGGATTGAGGATCGCGTTGCCGCGAACCCCGATCGAGCCCGACATCTCGCCGAACGTGCCGTACTCGCCGACGCCGTTGTTGTTCTCGTCCGCGCGAGCCGTCGTCTGGAACTGCGCCTCCGCGGAGATGATGTTCCTGAGCGTCGCGATCGCCGCCGTCTCGTTCGAGTTGAGGCGCGCCGAGAGCAGGTTGGGGATCGCGATCGCCGCGATGATGGCGATGATGGCGATCACGATCATCAGCTCGATGAGCGTGAAGCCCTTTTGTGTCCGGTACATATCTCGAGACTCCTCGTCCGTATGGGACAGATTCCTAGCCCTTGGAACTGTGGTTCCGACGCGGGAGTCGCGCGAGCAGCGAACAGGCGCGCCCCGGGTCCAAAGCCTCCGAATCGGCATTCGGGGCGCGGGGTTGACCGCGATCCCCGCCTTTCGCGTCTCCTTCTGTGCCGACCCGCATCGTGGGCGCGGTGGGGTGCCCCCAAACAGGGCATCAGGCAGGTGGGCGCGCCATTTCGTGCCGCACGACGGTGCGCGCTCCCGGCGTCAGAATGGTGGCGCATGGACGACGAACGCTTCCTCGCGCGGTTCGAAGCGTGCGAGATCCCGCTCGAGGAGTGGAACCACCGCGCCCACCTGCGCGTCGCGTGGACCTATCTCAACCGGCACGGCCTCGAGGCAGGGACGGATCTCATGCGAGCCGGGATCCAGCGGTTCAACGCCGCGAAGCGGATCGAGGACGGCCTCGACCACGGCTACCACGAGACGCTCACCATGGCGTGGCTCAGGATCCTCGACGCGATGATGCGCACGCACGGCCCCGAAGCGGACGCGACCGCCTTCCTCGACAAGCACACGCAGCTCTCAAGCAAGGTGCTCTTGCGGCTGTACTACACGCGCGACCGGATCCTCTCGTGGGACGCGAAGCGCCGCTTCGTCGAGCCGGACCTCGCGCCGCTGCCGCGGCCCCAAAAAGGTTGACGCGCGCCCCGGCCTTCTCGGACGGGGCGCGCTCGAAATGGGGTGAGTGACGGGATTCGAACCCGCGACCCCCAGATCCACAATCTGGTGCTCTAACCAGCTGAGCTACACCCACCGTCGGGGCAGGATCAAGCTACCCGCGGCCCGGGGGATTACAAGGCGCGGGAAGCCCCCGGGCACCCCGCGAACACGGGGTGCGGGGCGGCACGGGGTAGAATCGTCCAAGCTGCATGCGCCCCCTCCTCCGCGGCCTTCTCCCCTTCCTCCTCTTCGCGCTCACCGGCTGCGGCAACGGCACGCTCGCCGACATCTGGGACTCGTTCCCGGAGGAGGCGTTCAACCCTCCCGGCGACGGAGGCGGGGGGGGCGGCGGGGGCGGAGGGGCCACGCTCGAGGAGATCGCGGCGATCGCAGGGGGCCAGGGGGTCACCGGCACCGTGACGAACATCTCCCTCGCGACCGTCGCGGGCGAGACGTTCGCGTTCCTCTCGGCCGGCGCCGAAGGCTGCCACGTCGTGGACGTGACCGCGCCCGACCTCCTGAACGCCCAGAGCTACGTCACGACGATCCGGCCCGCGGCGCTGACGGCGCCCGCCGAGATCGCGGGCGGGCGGGTGGACGCCACGGCCGTCGTGGACGGCACCTACCTCGTCTGCATCGCCGTGGCCCCCGCGGCCCCCAACGCGGTCTCGGTCTTCCACATCCCGACGCTCATCAACGCGGCGAGCGCCTCGCCGCCGACCGACATCTCGGCGGCCTTCGTGCCGCCGGCGACCCCCGGAACGGACGCGATCGTGGTCACAGGCGACCCCCTGGGCAAGGGCGGCGGCGTCTCGGGCGCCGGCGGCCAGTTTTTCGTGGCGACCGGGACGGCTGTCGCGCGGGGCGCCGTCACGGGCACGCCGCCGGCGGCCGGCTGGACGCTGGTCACCGCGGCGCTGGATCTCGGCACGCCCGCGTTCACGACGGTCACGGACGTGGTCGTGAACGCGACGACCGCCGTCTACGCGTCCGGCAAGCGGTCCGACGGGAAGTTCGGCTTCGCGGTGCTCGCGAACCCCGTGATCCCGATCCCGCAGCCGCCGACGTTCGTGGAGGTCCTGGGCACGATCCAGAGCGTCGCGGACTCGACGATCGCGGCGGCGGGCAACTACCCGCTCGACCTCGCGATCGACACGCTGAATCTCTACGTGACCGGGAACAACGAACTCCTCGTCTACAACGCGACGAACCCGTTCCTCCCCGCGCTGGTCACGACGGTCACGAGCACGGGGTCGAAGACGATCGCGGTGGCCGGCAGCGGCGGCGCCTTCGCCGTGGGCGCGGGGGACGCAGTGCGCGTGGGCACGAACCTCCTCGGACAGGCCCGCGTCACCGGCTCGCTCACCTTCCCCGGGACCTACACGATCCGCGGCGTCGCGATCCGGTCCACGGCCGAGGGGATCTTCTTCCTTGTCTGCGCGGGGACGGGCGGCATGCGGGTGGTCCGGACGCCGAGCACCCCGCCGTGAGGGCGGCCGCGCTCGTCCTCCTCGCTGCCGCCGCGGCCGCGCAGGGGCGGCCGGACGAGGCCGAGATCCGGGCCGGACGGGAGGCATTCGAAGCGGGCCGCTTCGAGGACGCCGCCCTTTCCTTCGAGCGCGCGCGCTCTCTCGTCCCGGACGACTGGCGCGGCCACGCCTACCATTCGCTGACGCTCGTGCAGCAGGCCATGGGCGAGACGTCGCTCGTGCGGCGCGCGGAGCTCCTCCGCAAGGCCGAGGCCGTCGCAGGCGAGCTCGTGAAGCGCGACCTCGTGGACTTCCACGACCCGCTCTACCGCTGCGTGAAGGGGCTCATCTACTCGATCGAGGGCGACGAGGGGAAGGCCTACGCGACGCTCGGGGAGGCGCTCAAGGCGCCGCGGGAGAAGTTCGCCCCGTACGACGAGATCCAGCTCCACCGGATGGTGCAACGCGCGTTCTCGGCATCCGGGATCCGCATCGCGCTCCACCTGATCACGCGAGGCCAGTTCGAGCAGGCGGAGATCGAGCTCGAGAACGCCGCGCGCGGTCTCCCCGAGGATGACCCGGAGCGGAGGATGCTCGAGCGCCTCTTCGCCGCGGTCTCGGAGAACCTCGGGAAGCTCGACAAGGCGATCGGCCACCTGAGGACGTGCATGGAGATCTGCAAGAACGACCCGGTGGCCGTCGAGGAACTGACCGGCACGATCGCGCTGATCTACCTCCAGCACGAGGAGATCGAGAAGGGGCGCGAGGTCCTCGCCAAGGCGCCGAACGATTCGCGCCAGGTCGATCTCGTCGCGGCGCGCTGCAAGCTCGCCTGCAAGGACGCGCTGCGCGAACGGGGCGCGCGCCTCGACGAGGCGCTGGACATCGTGCGCGCGGCGATGCGCGGCTACCCCCCGGAGAACGTCTACCGGCTGGTGCTCTTCTACCGGGACATCGTCGAAGCGAAGGTCGGCCCGCGCGAGGCGAAGACGCCCGAGGGGGAAGCGCTCCTCAGGGAGGCGATGCCCATCTACCTGCGGGAGATCGACCGGCGGCCGGAATGCCCGCAGCTCTACTTCGCGCTCTACCGCATCTACAAACTCCTCGGCGACGCCGAGCAGGAGCGCCGCTACCAGGACCTCTACGAGCGCAAGAAGAAGGACTACGAGCACCAGGAGAAGTACGACCAGCACGGCTGGCCGCGCTGCGGAAGCTGATCCGCCCCTGCGGCACCTGATCGTCTTCGACGTCGACGGCACGCTCACGCGGAGCAACGCGGCGGATGGCCGCTGCTTCGCGGAGGCCCTCTCCGAGCTGCTCGGCCCGCCCGTGGACACCGACTGGGCCTCCTACCGGTTCGTGACCGACCCGGGGATCGCGGCGGAGGCGATCGAGCGCCGACGTGGCCGCCCCCCCGCCCCCCACGAACTCGCCGCGCTCCGCGCGCGGTTCCTCGCGCTCCTCGCCGAGGAGTCGTACGCGGAGGTCCCCGGCGCGGCCGCGCTTCTCCGGGCCCTGCGCGGGCGGCGGGACATCGCGCTCGCGATCGCCACCGGCGCGTGGCGCCAGAGCGCGCTGCTGAAGCTCGCGCGCGCCCGTGTCCCCGTCGACGGCCTTCCGATGGCGACCGCGGACGATGCGGTCTCCCGGGAGGAGATCCTCAGGATCGCCGCGCGGCGCGCGGGAGGCCCCTTCGACCGCACGACCAGCGTCGGCGACGCGGTCTGGGACGTCGCCGCGGCGCGCGTGCTGGGCGCCCGCTTCGTGGGGATCTCGTGCGACAACGACCCGGGGAAGCTCGCGGCCGCGGGCGCCACGCGGATCCTGCCCGACCTCCGCGACATGGATCGCTTCCTCGAGGCGGCCGGCGTGGCGATGTAGGGGGGCCTCGGGGGCTACGGCTGCGCGATCTCGACGACGCGATCGACCTTGTCGACCGTCGTCTTCGTCGTCTCGCCGTTCGGCCACGTGATCTCGATGTCCACGGGGCCGGTGTTCTTGCCGAGCCCCACGTGGAGCCGCGGGTCGAAGTTCCCGAGGAATCCCTGGCCCCGCTTCGCCTCGAGGTGCTGCGTCTTCCCGCCCGCCGTGATCCGCACGCGGCTGCCGATGGCGTCGCGGTTCGACCGCTTCGCGACGTTGCCCAGGAGCTTCAGCTCGAGCCAGTGGCCCTCCCTGCTCCCGCGCTGGTTGACGAGGAGGTCGGGCGTGTCGTTGAGGTTGATCACGAGGATGTCCAGGTCCCCGTCGTTGTCGAAGTCCCAGAGCGACGCCCCGCGCGATCCCTTCCGCACGTCGAGGCCCGGGCCCGCCTCGCGGCCCATGAGCTCGAACCGCACCTCGCCCCCGCGGGGGACGTTGCGGAAGAACCGGTTGAACTGCTCGAAGGAGGTGCCGAGCTCCGGCACCGTGTCGACCTCCGGGTAGACGTGGCCGTTCGCGTAGAAGATGTCCGGATCCATGTCGTGGTCGAAGTCGAAGACGAGCACGGCCCATGCGAGGTCGGGGAAGACGACTTCCTTGATCCCGTTCCAGGGCGAATGGTCCCGGTAGGTGAGCGCGACGGTCTTTTTCCCGCCCTCCCCCTGCGTCTCCACGGGCTCCGCCACGTAGACGTTGTTCGTCTGGAAGGCGAAGTTCGTCTTGTGGAGGTCGAGCCAGCCGTCCCCGTTGACGTCACAGGACTCGGCCCCCATCCCGGCCAGGTCCTCGCCCGTGTCGCTCACCGCGACGCCCAGCTCGAACGCGCACTCGCGGAAGGTCCCGTCCCGCCGGTTCAGGAAGCAGAACGACGGGACCGAGTCGTTCGCCACGTAGATGTCGAGCCAGCCGTCGTTGTCGAGATCGGTGAAGAGCGGCTGGAAGCCGTAGAGGGGCACGTCGCGCCAGACCCCGCTCTTTTTCGTGACGTCCTCGAAGGTCATCGCGCCGTCGCGCCCGCCGAGTCCCCGGTAGAGGCGGTGCTGCTGTCCCGGAAGCCCCTTCGGCCCGCAGTAGACCTTCAGGTGCTGCCAGGAGCAGACGCGCGCGTTCTGGATGCTCTTGTCGGGGTTTCGCACCACGTCGGGCGCCTCGCGCATCCACTTGAACATGTCCGCGTAGTTCGCGATGTAGAGGTCGAGGAGGCCGTCGCGGTCGTAGTCGCCGGCCGCGATCCCCGTCGACCACTCCCACTGGCCGCGCTCGACGGGGCCCGCGATCCCTGCCCTCACGGCGATGTCGGTGAAGTGCCCGGTCCCGTCGTTCACGTAGAGCCGGTTCGGGCCGAGGTTGCTGACCACGAGGTCCTGGTCGCCGTCGTTGTCGAGGTCGGCCGCGCAGGCGCCGAACCCCCACGCGTCGTCCTCGACCCCGCGCTCCTTGGCCTCGTTCCCAAACGTCCCGTCCGGCCGCTGGATGTAGAGCGCGCTCCGGGGCCGGTCGTCGCCCGTGTAGAACTGGTCGCGGAAGGGTCCGACGAGCCAGTTCCCGTTCGGGATATAGGCGTCGAGGAGGCCGTCCGCGTTCGCGTCGAGGATCGCGGCGCCGGGTCCCACGGCCTCCATGATCAACTCCTTCTGACGCAGCCGCTCGCGGCTCCCGTTCAGGAGCGTGATCCCGCGAGGCGCGGCCTCTTCGGTGAACCAGGGGGCCTCGGGCGCCTTCGGCGCGGCCTCCGCGGCGACCGGGGAGGGGCCGGGGGAGGGGGGGTCCTCCCCGCCGCAGCCCGCGGCGACCGCGGGGAAGGCCGGCACGATCGCCAGGAGCCACGCAGAACGAGCGTTCATCAGGTGGCATTCTAGGGCCGCGTCCTCGCGTCGGAGCCCGACCCAAGGCCCCCCTTCCCCTCCCGGGGCCCATCCACAACCCCGGTTCGGGGGCCCGTCGTCCGGGAAAGCCAAACCTGTCCCTTGGGAGCAGGACAATTCCCCTTCGCGTCTCTGGTCTACCAGAAATGGGGTCCGGAGCCGATGACACCACTAGATGTAGTAGGTTCCCGGCGGGGCCGGGGGTACGGACGAGGACATTCTTTATGAAGATCGAACGTCGCTTCACACACGCGGGCAAGGATCCTTACGACGGCATCCGATTCGTCGAGCGGACGTCGAAGATCGTCGAACCGGACGGGCGTGTCGTGTTCGAGTGCGAGGGCGTGAACGTCCCCGAGGCGTGGAGCCAGGTGGCGACGGACGTCCTCGCGCAGAAGTACTTCCGCAAGGCGGGCGTGCCCGCGCGGCTGCGCAAGGTCGCGGAGAAGGGCGTGCCGAGCTGGCTCTGGCGGTCGGTGCCGGACGAGCGCGCGCTCGCGGAGCTGCCCGCGGACAAGCGGCTCGGGATGGAGAAGGACTGCCGGCAGGTCTTCCACCGCCTCGCGGGTTGCTGGACCTACTGGGCGTTCAAGGAGGGATACTTCGACGCGCAGGCCGACGCGCGCGCGTACTACGACGAGATGTGCGGAATGCTCGCGCGCCAGATGGCGGCGCCGAACAGCCCGCAGTGGTTCAACACCGGGCTCTACTGGGCTTACGGGATCAACGGCCCCGCACAGGGCCACTACTTCGTCGACAGCCGGACCGGCAAGGTCGCGCGCAGCAAGGACGCCTACTCGCGACCGCAGCCGCACGCGTGCTTCATCAGCAGCGTGCGCGACGACCTCGTCGGCGACGGCGGGATCATGGACCTCTGGGTCCGCGAGGCGCGGCTCTTCAAGTACGGCAGCGGAACGGGCACGAACTTCAGCGCGCTGCGGGGCGAGAACGAGCCCCTCTCGGGCGGCGGCAAGAGCAGCGGCCTCATGAGCTTCCTGAAGATCGGTGACCGGGCCGCGGGCGCGATCAAGTCGGGCGGCACGACCCGCCGCGCCGCGAAGATGGTCATCTGCGACATCGACCACCCCGACATCGAGCAGTTCATCAACTGGAAGGCGCACGAGGAGCAGAAGGTGCTCTCGCTGGTCGCGGGTTCGCGGCTCGCCGAGCGCCGCCTGAACGCGATCTTCAAGGCGTGCGAGGGAGAGGAGGGGGCCTCGGGGGACGAGCGGTTCCACCCGGCGAGGAACCCCGCCCTCGCGAAGGCGATCGCGGACGCGCGCGCCGCGGAGATCGCGGACAACTACATCCGCCGGGTCCTCCAGCTCGCGCGGCAGGGGTTCAAGGAGATCGAGTTCCCGACCTACGACACGAACTGGACGTCGGAGGCCTACCTCACCGTCTCCGGCCAGAACAGCAACAACTCGGTGCGCCTGCCGAACTCCTTCCTCGAGGCGGTGGAGCGCGACCACAGCTGGCAGCTGGTCCGCCGCACGGACGGCCGCGTCGCGAAGACGCTCCCGGCGCGCGAGCTCTGGGAGCAGATCGCCGCGGCCGCCTGGGCGTGCGCCGATCCGGGCCTCCAGTTCGACACGACGATCAACGAGTGGCACACGTGCCCCGCCGACGGTCGCATCCGCGCGTCGAATCCGTGCGTGACGGGGGACACGCTGGTGGCCACGGCCGACGGTTGGCGGCGCATCGACGCGCTCGTCGGCTCGGCTTCCGAAGTCGTCGGCGCCGATGGAAGGCTGCACCGCATCGAACCCGCCTTCCCGACCGGCACGAAGCCCGTCTACCGGCTGCGGACCCGGGCGGGGCTGGAGCTCCGACTCACCGCGGACCATCGGGTGCTGACCGCGAACCGTGGCGATGTCGCCGCGTGCGAACTCACGCGCGACGACGTGCTTGTCCTGGGCCGTCCGCCCTTCGGCAAGCAGCGGATCGACGAAGACATGGCGGAGTTCATTGGTCTCCTAGCTGGGGACGGGTGCCTCATGGGCGAGCAGCAGACCGCGATGCTGACCTTGGCCCCCGAGGAAGACGCGGTCGCCCAGCGTGTCCATGCGGCGCTCACGCGATACCGCCAAGTGCACGCCGCCGACGCGCGCGCGGCGAGGGACATCGAGATCACTCGCCCGCAGGGAACCCTCCGCATCGGCACGGCCGCGCGCTGTGTCGTCGATCACGTGCGGAACTTCGCGGTCCTCGACGAGGGGAGCCTCGGCAAGCGCTTCACCGATGCCGCTCTCGGGCTCGACCGCACGTCGGTCGCGGCCCTTCTCCGTGGACTCTTCACCGCGGACGGCACGGTCGCCCAGTACGGCGAGAAGTCCCACTACGTCTCCCTCGACAGCTCCTCGCTCGAACTGCTGCGTCAGACCCAGATCTTCCTCCTCGGGTTCGGGATCAAGTCCAAGCTCTACCGCAACCGGCGTCCTCTGGGCCAGACGATGGCGCTCCTGCCCGACGGCAAGGGAGGCCGCACGGAGTACGCCGTCGAGCAAATGCACAGCCTCCGCGTCAGCCGGCGATCGCGAGTCGTCTTCGAGCGGGAGATCGGATTCGTGACGGGCAGCCCGAAATCAGAGCGCCTGCGCGCTCTCAATCGCGAGGTCGGGAGCTACACGGAGCGCATCGAGGACCAGGTCGAGACGCTCGAGTTCACGGGTGAGGAGCCCGTGTACGACTTGACCGAGCCCGAGACGCACCACTTCGTCGCCAACGGCCTCGTCGTCCACAACTGCTCCGAGTACATGTTCCTCGACGACACCGCGTGCAACCTCGCGTCGCTGAACCTCATGTCGTTCGCCGACGCTGCGACCGCGCGGCTCGACGTCGACGCCTACCGCCACGCCTGCCGGCTCTGGACGCTCACGCTCGAGACCTCGGTCGTGATGGCGCAGTTCCCGAGCAAGGAGATCGCGCGGCGGAGCTTCGACTACCGGACGCTCGGCCTCGGCTACGCGAACCTCGGGACCTACCTGATGGTCGCGGGGGTTCCCTACGACTCGGACCGCGCCCGCGCGATCGGCGGCGCGCTGACCGCGATCCTGACCGGCGAGAGCTACGCGATGAGCGCCCGGATCGCGGCCGAGGTGGGCCCGTTCCCCTCCTACGCGAAGAACCGCGAGGCGACGCTGCGCGTCATCCGCAACCACCGCCGCGCCGCGTACAACGCCCCGCCGGCGGAGTACGAGGGGCTCTCGATCCTGCCCGTCGGGATCGACGAGCGCCACGCGCCGAACTACCTCCTCGAGGCGGCGAGGCGCGCCTGGGACGAGGCGCTCGAGCTGGGCTCGAAGCACGGCTACCGGAACGCGCAGGCGACGGTGATCGCGCCGACCGGCACGATCGGCCTCGTGATGGACTGCGACACGACCGGCATCGAGCCCGACTTCGCCCTCGTGAAGTACAAGAAGCTCGCGGGCGGCGGCTACTTCAAGATCATCAACGAGTCGATCCCGCCCGCTCTTCGGCGGCTCGGCTACTCCGCGGCGCAGATCGAGGAGATCGTCCGCCATTGCCGCGGCGCGGGCACGCTCAAGGACGCCCCCCACATCAACCACGGCACGCTCGCGGCCAAGGGGTTCACCGACGAGATGCTCGGCCGCGTCGAGAAGGCGCTCCAGGGCGCGTTCGACCTCGCCTTCGTGTTCAACGAGCACACGCTCGGCAAGGAGGACGTGCGGACGAAGCTCAAGATCGAGGAGGACCTGCTCGCCCAGGCGGGGTTCAACCTCCTCGAGGCCATCGGCTTCACCACCGAGGAGATCCGCGCGGCCAACGACAAGTGCCTCGGGACCATGACGATCGAGGGGGCCCCCCACCTGAAGGAGGAGCACTACCCGATCTTCGACTGCGCCAACCGGTGCGGCCGCACGGGGAAGCGCTTCCTCTCCACCGAGTCGCACATCCGCATGATGGCCGCCGCGCAGCCGTTCATCTCGGGCGCCATCTCGAAGACGATCAACATGCCCGACGACGCCACGGTCGAGGACGTGCAGAACGCCTACCTCCTCTCGTGGAAGCTCGGCACGAAGGCGAACGCGCTCTACCGCGACGGGAGCAAGCTCTCCCAGCCGCTCAACGCGAAGTCCGACGACGCGTTCCCGCTTTTCGCGGTCGCGGAGAGCGAGAAGACCCGCGCGGAGAAGATCGTCGAGAGGATCGTCTACCGCTACCTCGCCAAGCGGCGCCGGATGCCGCAGCGGCGCAAGGGGTACACGCAGAAGGCCGTCGTCGGCGGCCACAAGGTCTACCTGCGCACGGGCGAGTACGGCGACGGCACCCTCGGCGAGATCTTCATCGACATGCACAAGGAGGGCGCCGCCTTCCGCAGCCTGATGAACTGCTTCGCGATCTCGATCTCGCTCGGATTGCAGTACGGCGTCCCGCTCGAGGAGTACATCGACGCCTTCGTCTTCAGCCGCTTCGAGCCGAGCGGTCCGGTCGTCGGCAACGACCGGATCAAGCTCGCGACCTCGATCATCGACTACATCTTCCGCGAGCTCGCGATCACCTACCTCGGGCGCGACGACCTCGGCCAGGTCACGCCGGAGGACCTGCGGCCGGAGGCGATCGGCACGGCCGAGGCCCCTGACTTCGTCTCCGAGGAGACGGTCGAAGGGGGCCAGATCCCGGCCCGCGGCGTCGGGAACGGCAACGGCAACGGCGCGGCCGCCCAGAGCGAAGCCGTCGCGACGCCCGCTCCAGAGGGCTTCGCGCGGACCGCGCGCGCGCCGGCGGCCCGGCAGGTGTCCGTCCTCGAGGCCATGGAGGCGAAGGCGGCGCAACCGACCGTGTTCGAGCAGGTCCGCCTCGCGAGGCTCATGGGCTACGAGGGCGACCCGTGCTCCGAGTGCGGCCAGTTCACGCTGGTCCGCAACGGCACGTGCCTCAAGTGCCTCACCTGCGGGGCGACGAGCGGCTGTTCCTAGACCGGGCTCGGCGAGTCTGAGGGGGCTCGGGGGCCTCGGCGGCCCCCGGACCCCCTCTCCATCCCGGCGCCGAGGCTCCGTCCGAGAGAGCCGCCCGGATTCGAGCGGCTGCGCCGATGACGGAGCCTACGCGTATTCCTGCGCCCAGCGCTCCCCGGACGAGCGCTCAAGCGCAGCCACGTGCTGCACGGCCTCTTCCGGCCCGCGAACATGGAGACTCCGCAGCACGGCCAGGAGCGTGACTTGGCCCGAGAAGCGCTCGGTCCACGCGTAGCACAGGAGCGCGGGATGGCCGTCGAGCGCGAAGACCGCGACGACACGCCGCGCGCGCCCCGGCGCCTCGGGGACCGCGACGAACCGCTCGAACCGCGAGGCGCACCCGTGCAGCCGCAGGATCTCCCGCTTGAACTCGCCGAGCGCGGGTGTCCCGCACGCCGTGATCGTCCCGCTCAACCCCCGATTCCCTCACCGACGCTTTCGGCCGGACCGGGGCGCGGTCTTGAGCCCTCGAAACGGAAACGGGTTGACTTTTCGAGGGCATTTTTCCCCAATGGCCTCCCATGACCGGACGCCCGTGGCTCCTCATCGCCGTCCTCGGGATCGCAGCCTCGGCGTCGGCCGAGGAGGACCCGAACCGCCTCGACGCCCTCGAGAAGGAGAACCTGGAGCTCCGCGAGCGCGTGGGGAACCTCGAGCAGGCGAAGGCGGAGCAGGATGCGCTCGCGAAGGACGCCAAGGACGCGGAGGAGGGGCTCGGCCTCAACATGGTCGTCCGGCGCGGCGACGTCTGGGGGATCTTCCAGCTGTTCGGCGACACGGGGTTCAACTACCTGAGCCCGGAGCTGCCGAACCGTGGCGGCACGTACTTCTTCGACGGCACCGTCGACCTCTTCTTCACCGCGCGGGTCGGCGACCACTTCCAGGTCCTCTCGGAGACGGTGTTCCTCTCGGCGATCGGCACGACCGCAGACACGTCGAAGTGGGACCAGGAGCGCCTCTGGGGCGCGTGGCAGTTCTCCGATTTCCTCCAGGTGAAGCTCGGCCTCGAGCACGGCCCGATCTCGCGGTGGAACAACCTCTACCACCACGGGAAGTGGCTCGAGCTGACGATCACCCGCCCCTTCCTCGCTCGCTTCGAGGGGGACGGCGGCGTGATCCCCATGCACGAGGCGGGGCTCGAGGCGCTCGGCTCCGTCGAAGCCGGGAAGGGCCGGGTCACGTACGCGCTCTTCCTCTCGAACGGGCGCGGCCCCGTGGTCACGGACGTCGAGGAGTTCTCCGACCACAACGACGCCAAGGCGATCACGGGCCTGGTCGGCTACGAGCCCGCGGGCGAGCACCCGCTCTTCGTCGGGGTCGCGGTCCGCTGGGACGAGATCCCTCCGAATCCCACGGACCCGGCGCGGATCCACTCGATCGGGCAGGTCATCGTCAACCTCCAGGTCGACTACCGCGGCGAGCGGATCCAGATCCTGTCGGAGGTTGCCTGGATCTCGGACGCCGACCGGTCGAGCAGCACCGATTTCGAGCACATCACCGGGTACTTCCAGGTGGGCTACGCCCTGAACGACATGTGGACGCCGTACTTCCGGTTCGACATCCGCACGATGGACACGGGCGACCCCTACTACGCCCCGGTGAACCGCGACTTGGACATCTGGGAGATCGTGACCGGCGCCCGGTTCGACTTCCTCGACAACGCCGCGATCAAGTTCGAGATCGGGTTCGGCGACCGGCAGCAACGGAACGGGGGTGGTGTCGTCTCCGATCAGGGTTACATTAGGGTCGGTTTCCAGCTGGCCTTCGTCTTCTGAAATGCGCTTCCGCGCGTTGCTCCTCCTCTCCTGCACGGCGCTCGGCGCCGCGGAGGATGCGTCGAAGAAGCCGCCGCTCGAGCTGGCGGTGATCGTCCACCCCGAGAACCCGGTCGCGAAGGCGTCTCTCGCCGAGCTGCGCGCCTACCTGCGGGTCGAGCGCGAGTTCTGGCCCAACCGGAAGCGCTGCGACGTCTATCTGCCGCAGAGCACGACGGACGAGTACGACGTGCTCCTCCAGAAGGTCTACCGGATGAGCCACAAGAAGCTGCAGAAGTACTGGGCGCGGCGGCTCTTCTCCGGCGAGATCTCCGCGAGGCCTTCCTATGTGCCGTCGGCCAAGGCGGCGGGCGAGGAGGTGCTGAAGAGCGAGGGCGCCATCTCCATCGTCTCCGCGAAGACGGTGCCCGCGGGCGTGAAGGTCCTCCTGATCGACGGCAAGAAGCCGGGCGAGGACGGCTACCCGCTCGTCGGCATCCCCGGCGAGGCTGAGCAGGAGCCGTAGCCCCCCCGCCCCCCACGCCCCGGGCTTGCCCGCCGAAGCGCCGCGAAGGCGGGTCACTTCCCCGGAAGCTCGGTGCGCCAGAGCTTCGCGGTCGCGTCGAAGGAGCAGGTGGCGACGCGGCTGCCGTCGGCGGTCATCGCGACGCCCGTCACCCAGTTGTCGTGCGCGAGCACCCGCAGCAGCTGGTCGAGCGTCCCGGCGTCCCAGACGCGCAGCGTCTTGTCGTGGCCGCCCGAGAGGAGGCGCGTCCCGGCCTTGTCGAACGCGAGCGAGCTGACGGCGCCTGCGTGGCCCGGAAGGACGGCCGCCTCGGCGCCGGTCGCGGCGTCCCAGAGCCGGATCATGCTGTCGGCCCCGCCCGTCGCGACGCGCTTGCCGTTCGGGTCGAAGACGCCCGTGAGCATCGCGCCGTCGTGGCCGGCGATGCGGACGGTGGCCTTGCCCTTCGCGAGGTCAAAGAGCGCGCCCGAGCCGTCCTGGTAGGCGGCGAGCAGCATGCCCCCGTCGGGGCTGAACGCGACCGCGTTGACCCGGTCCGGGGCGGGGAGGACCGCGAGCGACGTCCCCTTCGCCGCGTCCCAGAGGCGGATCGTCTTGTCGGCGGACCCCGTGGCCGCCCGCTTGCCGTCCGGGGAGAAGGCGACCGACGTCACCGAGGAGGTGTGCCCCTCAAGCCGGAGGAGGAGCGCCCCGGTCTCGGTGTCGTGGATGCGCCCGGCCGCGTCCTCGTCGCCGCCTGCGAGGATGCGCCGGCCGTCGGGGCTGAACGCGAGCGACGAGAGCGCGCCCGCCTCCTGGAAGGAGCGGAGCGGGCGACCCGTGCGCGCGTCCCAGAGGCGGATCTCGCCGTCGCCCGCCGACGTCGCCGCGAGGACCTCGCCCTTGGGGTCGAAGGCGACGGCGGAGAGGAAGTCCTCGTCCCCGCGGACCGTGACGGCCGCGCCCCCGCCGTCCGGCGCCCAGAACCGCATTGTGCCGTCGGCAGCGCCGGAGACGAGCGTGTCGCCGACGCCGACCGAAAGCACGGCCTCGTCGTGCCCCTGGAGGACCGCGAGCGGCATCCCGCCGCGGACGCCCCAGACCCGCACGGTCTTGTCGTACGACGCGGTGACGAGGCGGCTCCCGTCGGCCGTGAACGCGAGCGCGCTCACCGGATCCTCGTGTCCGCGGAGCACCGCGGCGATCTCGCCCTCGGCCGGATCGACGAGGACGACCCTGCTGTCGTTTGAACCCGCCGCCAGCCGGTCTCGGCTGGCCGCGAGGCAGGTCGCTCCTTCGGGCATCGCGACCGCGCGGAGCTCCTCCCGGGTCGCGAGGTCCCACAGGTGCAGGCCGTCGTCGGTCGCGGTCGCGAGCCACTCGCCGTCGGGCGCGAACGCCACGCCGTGCGCGGCCTCGCCCTTCCCGAGGTCGAAGAGCCGGCGGAACTCGCGCGCCTCCCAGACGTGCGCCCCGTCGTCGGTCGCGGTCGCGAGCCGGTCGCCCTTCGGGTCGAACGCGACCGCGCCCACGGGCGAGTCGTGGGTCATCGTCCCGAGCAGCCGGCCGGCATCGACATCCCAGATGCGGACCAGGGCGTCCTTCGAACCCCCGGCAAGCCGGCCGTCCGGGGCGAAGACGAGCGAGGTGACCGTGTTGTCCGGCGCGCCCGGCAGCGACAGGAGCATGGTGCCGTCCGCGGCGTCCCAGAGACGCACCGCCCGGTCCTCGCCGCCGGTGGCGATCCGCGTTCCGTCCGGGGAGATCGCCACCGCGGTGACCTTGCCCCGGTGCGCGTCGAGCGTCTTCAGCGCGGTGTCGGCGCTGAGCCGGAGGTGGCGCCACTCCCAGCCCCGGAGGGGCTCGGGACAAGCCGCGAGGAGCTGCTTCGCCTCGCGCGTCTCGTGCATGCGCAGCGACGCGTGCGACGCGGCGAGGTTCGCGAGGTAGCTCTGCCGCCCCGCCCGCTCCGCGTTGACGCGGGCCGTATCCGCGCTCGTGACCGCCTCCCGCATGTGCCGCTCGGCGTCCGTGCGCGCCACCTTCTCGCGTGCCTGCGCGTCGCTCACCTCCGCCACGCGTCTCTGCTGCTGCCACGCGACGAAGAGGCTGCCCCCGAGCGCCATCACGAGAAGCGCGGCGACCGCCGCGGCCGTCGCCTTGTTGCGGACGACCCACTTCCGGAACTCCGCGAGCGCACCGGTCCTGTGCGCCTGCACCACGCGCCCCTCGACGTACGCGCGGAGGTCCTCCGCCATGCCGACCATGTCGGTGTAGCGCTCCTCGCGCTTGCGCGCCATCGCCTGCTCGCAGATCGCGACCAGCTCGGCCGGCGCGGTGCGGTCGATGGAGTGGATGGGGGCCGGGGGGCCCGCGAGCAGTTTCCCGATCACGTCCGCGGCCGCCGCGCGCTCGCCGGGGTCGACGTAGGGCATGCGCCCCGTGAGCAGGGTGTAGAGGAGCGCGCCGACGCTGTAGACGTCCGAGCGCGGGTCGAGCGCGTCGATCCGCCCCTCCGCCTGCTCCGGCGGCATGTAGGGCGGCGTGCCCACGATCGTCCCCTCGAGCGTGACGAAGGGGCTGTTCGGGGTCCGCGAGATGTCCTCCGCGCGGTCGGTTCTCACCTGCGTGCGCAGGAGCGCGAGGCTCTCGTTGAGGCGGCGCCCGTGCGCATCGGGGCGTCCGATCACCTTGGCGAGTCCCCAGTCCATCACGTAGACCTCGCCGAACTTCCCGACCATGACGTTCGCAGGCTTGATGTCCCGGTGGATCACGCCCTTGCTGTGGGCGTACGCCATGGCCTCGCAGACGCGCACCATGACGTCGAGCGCGCGGGCCCGGCTCCAGCCCTGCTCGTCGCGGCGCGCGAGCCGGATCACCTCGTCGAGGGTCTGGCCCCGGATCAGCCGCATCGTGAAGAAGACGCGCCCCTCCTCGTCCACGCCCAGCTCGTGCACGGGCACGATCCCGGGGTGGTCGAGCTGGCCGGTGATCTGCGCCTCCTCGAGGAAGCGCGTCACCTGGGCGAGCGACACGGGGTCGGTCTCGTCGGGCACGCCGGTGAACGCAGCCTTCATGGCGAGCGTGCGCCGCAGGTTCTTGTCCCAGACCTTCAGGATCATGCCCATGCCGCCGCGCGCCACCTCCTCGCGCAGCTCGTACCGGCCCGAGCCCTTGGCGAGGTGGTGGAGCCTGTCCCGGACGCCCGAACTCGGGACGTCCTTCGGCGCGTCGGGGTCCAGCTGCACCTCCGGCCTACGCTCCAGGAACTGCCGGAGGGAGAGCTTCTCGGGCGGCCGCGAGCCCCCCCGCTGCGACCTCCAGGCGGTGTGCAGGTCGCGCAGCGTCCCCGCGAGCAGCGGCCGCTCCGTGCAGAAGGCCTCGAAATCGACGGCCTCTCCCTTGCCGACCCGGGCGAGGTAGGAGGCGAAGGCTGCTTCCGCGTCCGCCTGCGCCGCCTCGGAGCCGCCGTCCATGAGCCCCTGATTCTATACGCGGGGAGGAGGGTGGGCGCGGGAGGGAGGGCGCCCGGGCCCAGCCCGCGACGGGCGGGCCCGGCGTTCCCTGGTGCCCCCCGTAGGACTCGAACCTACAACCTCCGGATTAAGAATCCGCTGCTCTACCATTGAGCTAGGAGGGCGCAGAAGGGGTATTGGAAACAATCGCCGCGCCTTGTCAAACCGGCGCGCGGCGTCCTTGGTGCGGCCACGCAAGCGAACTCCGCCGAAGCCGGGCCTCTGGCGCGTGGGCGTACCATGCGCGCCGATGGCCGGCCTCTCCAACCGGGAGATCGCGGACGTCTTCCGCGAGATCGAGGTCCTCCTGCGCGTCCTCGGGGAGGACGAGGGCCGCGCGCAGGCGTACGGCCGGGTCGCCTGGCAGATCGAGCGGATGGACGCGTCCGCCGCCGATCTCGCGGCCTCGGGCCGCCTCGTGGAGATCAAGGGGATCGGCCCGCGCATCCAGGCCTCGGTCGCGGAGCTCGTCGATCGCGGCACCTGCGCGCGGCTCGAAGAGCTTCTGGCCCGGGTTCCCAAGGGCCTCCCCGAACTGCTTCGCGTGCCGGGCCTCGGCCCGAAGCGCCTCCACACCGTGCTCGAGGAGCTCAAGGTGGAGAGTCTTGAGGGGCTCAAGGCCGCCGCGACGGACGGACGGCTCGAGGCGCTCAAGGGGTTCGGGGAGAAGTCGGCCGAGAAGATCCGCGAAGGGATCGCCTTCCTCGAGCGCGGGCGCGGACGGTGCCGGCTCGACGACGCGGAGCGGCTGGCGCAGGAGTGGACCCTTCGCCTCGGCCTCAAGGACGCCGCGGTCGCGGGGCCCCTCCGGCGCGGCGAGCCCCTCGTCGATACGATCTCGCTCGTCGCCGAGGGCAGCCCGGACGACGTGTCGCTTCCCGGCGCGACACGCGACGGCGACGCGTGGGTGCTCGCGCGGGGGCTCGCGCCCGCGCTCCGCGTCCGGTGCGCGCCGCGCGACGGGCTCGCCCGCGCGCTCTTCGGGGAGACCGGGCCCAGGGATCACGTGGCCTCCGTCCTCGCCCGCCCCGGCAGGGACCGGACCGAGGAGGAGATCTACGCCTCCCGCGGCCTCTTCTGGGTCCCGCCGGAGCGCCGCCACGCCTGCGACGGCCAGACGCCTGTCGACGTGGTCGAAAGGGGCGACGTGCAGGGGCTCGTGCACGCGCACACGACGTGGAGCGACGGCCGGCTCTCCGTGGCGGGCCTCGCGACGGCCGCCCGCGACCGCGGGTACGCCTACCTCGCGCTCTCCGACCACAGCCGCTCGGCGCAGTACGCGAACGGCCTTTCGGTCGAGCGCCTGCGCTTGCAGCGGGCGGAGGTCCTTGCGTGGAACCGCGAGAACCCCTCCTTCCCGATTCTCCACGGCGTCGAGGCGGACATCCTTCCGGACGGCGCCCTCGACTACCCCGACGAGGTGCTCCAGGAGCTCGACTTCGTGATCGCGTCGGTCCACTCCTCGTTCGGCCAGACCGCGGACGCGATCACCGCGCGGATCGTCAAGGCCGTCTCCAACCCCCATGTGGACATCCTCGGCCACCCGACCGGACGGCTGCTCCTGCGACGCGACCCGTACGCGGTGGACATGGGGCGCGTGCTCGAGGCCGCCGCCGAGAACTCGACCGCGGTGGAGCTGAACGCGAACCCGTGGCGGCTCGATCTCGACCCCGCGCTCCACGCGCGGGCGCAGGAGCTCGGGATCCCCGTGCCGATCTGCCCCGACGCTCACGGGGAGAAGGACCTCGACCTCGTGCGCTGGGGCGTCCTCGCGGCACGCCACGGGGGGCTCCGGAGGTCCGACGTGCCGAACACGAGGGACGCGGCCGGGTTCCTCGAGGCGGTGGCGAAGTGAGGGGGCAGCGGGGGCCGAAGAAGTCCGCCACGGTGTCGCCGGAGTGGGCGCAGACGGTCGTGCGGCGGCTCCGCGGCGAGTACCCGGAGGCGCGCTGCGCGCTCACGCACGAGAACCCCTACGAGCTGGTCGTCTCGACGATCCTGTCCGCGCAGTGCACCGACGAGATGGTCAACCGGGTGACGCCCGAGCTCTTCCGCCGCTACCCGACCGCGGAGAAGCTCGCGACCGCGACGCGGCCCGCCGTGGAGAAGCTCATCAAGTCCACGGGGTTTTTCCGCAACAAGACGAAGAACATCACCGGGATGGCGAAGACGCTCGTCAAGGACTTCGGCGGCAAGGTGCCGCAGACGATGGACGAGCTGCTCACCCTGCCGGGCGTCGCGCGCAAGACCGCGAACGTGGTCCTCGGCGTCGCGTTCGGCAAGGCGGAGGGCGTGGTCGTGGACACGCACGTCCGCCGGCTGAGCGGGCGCCTGGGCCTCACGAAGGAGGACGACCCGACCAAGATCGAGCGCGACCTGATGGCGCTCCTCCCCCGCTCGGACTGGATCGACATCGGCCACCTCCTCATCTGGCACGGACGGCGCGTCTGCGCCGCGAGGAAGCCCCTCTGCGACCGGTGCATCCTCCGCGACCGCTGCCCGAGCAGCACCGCGTGACGATGCCGATGCTCGCGGCGACCGACGTCGAGATCGGGAGGGTCCTCGCGGTCTTCCTCGCGCGCATGGCGGGGGGTTACGCGCTCTGCCTCGGGCTCTTCGGGCCGAGCGTGACCAAGGGCTCCTGGCGGGACGTGAGCCTCTTCGTGATCGCGGGGCTCGCGGCGCTCGCGGGGGTCGCGGGCGCCCCGTGGATCCCCTGCGCCGCCACGACCCTCATCGCGCTCCTCGTGCAGCGCGCGCTCGCCTACCGGCTGCGGATCGGCTCGACGCTCGTCCTCGCCCCCTTGGGCCTCGGGCTCGTCGCGTGGACCGAGTGGCCGCCGCCCTGGTCGGCCTTCCCGGGCGCGATCGCGGCCGGCGGCACGGTGGGCGCGATGCTCCTCGGGCACAGCTACCTGACCGCTCGCGGCCTCTCGTTCGCGCCGCTGAAGCGCATGGCGTGGCTGCTCTTCGGGATCCTCGCCCTGCGCACGTTCTCCGTGGCGCCCGCCTTCTTCGACGACGATCTCGCGAAGATGGACTGGATCTTCCTCTCCCTGCGGGTCGGGCTCGGCCTGCTCGTCCCGCTCGTCCTCGGCTGGATGGTGATCGCCTGCGTCAGGATCGAGTCGAACCAGTCGGCGACAGGCATCCTCTACGCGATGACCGTGCTGGTGTGCCTCTTCGGCGAGCTCGTCGCCGCGTACCTCTCGCTCGGGGGGATCCCCGCGTGACGGTGGAGTTCGGATGCCCCGCGTGCGGGAGGGCCGTCGAGCTCGAGCCGGGCGCGAAGGCCCCGTGCCGGCGTTGCGGCGCGGAAGTCTCCCTCCCCCCCGCGCCCCCCCTCCTCAAGGGCTGCGTCGCCTGCGCGTGCCCGGAGCTCTACCGTCAACGCGACTTCAACCAGAAGCTCGGGCTCCTCCTCGTGGCGCTGGGGGCGATCCTCTGGCTTGTGTTCGGCTCCTTCTGGCCGATGGTCGCCGCGGCGGCCATCGATCTCCTGCTCTACGCCGCGCTCAAGGACGTGGCCATCTGCTACCGGTGCAAGGCGCACCACCGCGGTTTCGAGGGGGTCTCTTCTCTGCCGCGGTTCGACCTCGCGCGGCACGAGCACTACCGGTTCGAGAAGGGGGGGCCTCGGGGGCCGATCAGTACCGGCGGCGGAGGATCTTGAACCCGCGGATCTGGAGGAGCGGGTAGATGACCAGCGCGCCGATGATGACGGCAAACACGATGGCCGCGACGACGATGACGACGAGCTTGATCATCCGGGGGGGCATTCTATCGGGAGGGGGACGCGGGGGGAAGCGGGCAAGAGACCCCCGGGGGCCCGGGCCCGCACGTGTCGCGCCGGGTGAACAGGGGGTCAGCCGGCGGCCCGCTCGGCCGCGTCGAGGGCGAGCCGGACGTAGTCGGAGACGGGCAGGCGGTAGGCCGCCGCGAGGCGACCCCGGAGATCCCCGCGCGGCAGCGCGATCCCGAACTCGGCGCGGAGCAGCACCTCGACCGGGCAACGAGCCTCGTCGGCGAGGTCGAAAGGGTTCATTCCCATCGACTCCCTGAGGCCGCGCAGCGAGACTCCGAGAAGCACCGCTCCCTCCTGTCCGCCGCGCATTGTCGAAGCGCGTGCCGGGCCGTCAATCCTGACGGCGGTTAGGCGCGAACGGGGCGTTAAGGCCCGGGGCGCAAAGGCCGCTTGGGGCCGCAGGCGCGGCGCGCTCGCCCCTTGCGGCGGTCCCGGTTAGGCTCTACGCCGTGCGCGGAAACACGTTCCTCGCTGCCCTCCTGCTCGGCGCCGCCTGCGCGTCCAACGAGCGCGCGCCGGCGACGGTGGATGAGCCGGGCCGGATCCTCGGCGAGGCGGAGCTGAGGGTCGGGCGCGTCGTGGAAGCGACCTCGCCGCAGCCGGCGCTCGTCCTCGAGCTGCTTCCGGAGGGCACGATGCCCTCGCGGCTCGCGAGGGATTTCCGCGCGGGCCGGACCTGGCTGCGCATCGAGCGGCCGCGCGGCTTCTCGTTCGCCGGGCGCGCGCTCCTCGCCGGCGACGGCCCGTTCCGGCCCTCGACCGCGTCGCTGCTCTTCGTCCAGCCTCGGGAAGGCGAGGCCACGGGCGCGGAGCCTTCGCTCCTGCGCCTCGGCGGCGAGGTCGAGGCCGCGGCGATCGCCTCCCGGATCGAGACCATTGCCGCCCCCGGCGAGGACGGCGCGGATGAGCTGGCGAAGGTCGAGAGCGCGGACGTCCGGGTCCTCCTCGGCCATGGGCTCGACGTCCTCCTCGCGTGCGCGGGGTCGGGCGAGCTCGACACGCACCACTGGATCCGCGTCGTGGACGAGCAGGGGGCGCCTGTCGCGTGGCAGCCGGCCCTCGAGGCCGCGCGGGCGGCCCGCCGCCTCGAGGCGCTCGCGCCCTACCGCGTCCTCGTCCGGCGCCGCCGCCCGGGCGACCCGATCCCGACCCACTACCGCGTCCGCCTTGCCGACGTCGTGGTCGCGGCGCAGGCACGCCTTGTGACCCGGAAGGATACGCTTGCGTGGATCTGGGAGGGCGTCTGGTCCGCCCGCCTCGAGGCCCCGGTCCCCGAAGCCCCTCCCGCCTGGCCCGCGAGCGGGCCCGCGCTCCTCGTCCGCTACAAGGAGTACGAGCCGCCCTCCGGCGGGGACACCGGCGCGTTCTGGCGGGGCCTCTTCGCCCCGCTCGCCCTCGGCGCCGACATCGGGATGGCGTTCCTCGAAGGGGACCAGCCGCTCGCCGATCGCGTCGCGGAGAGACAGCGCCAACGGTAAACAGCTGCGCCGCGTTTGCCTTGCTCCCCCCGGGTGCTAACTGTTTGCCTAGACGGGCACAGCATTCGGTCTGGTTCGAGACATAGGAGCAACCGTGGAACACAGTGGAAAAAGCGGGCGGGAGCGGGGCACTATTCTCGTGACGGTGATCCTCTTCATCGCCGTCGCGATCGCGGGACTCGCCGCGATCTCCTCGAGCCGGGTCGTCACCGAGACGGAGCACCAGAAGACCCTCGAGGAAGAGACGCGGGCGTACCACGAGGCCTACGCGCAGCTGCAGATGGCGCTGAACGTGGTCAACGCGAGCGCCTACACCGACGAGAACAAGAACATCGAGATCCGCAACTCGATGGAAGGCGACCACGGCGGCACGGTCACGACGACGACGATCACCACGACGATCACGAGGGAGACGGTCCTCGACACCGCGGAGGAGTGGCTCCGCGATCCCGAGGGCATCCTGCACGGGAAGATCAAGGGGACCGACGTCCGCGTCTACAACGGCCGCGACTACATCCAGCGCCTGGGCGCGCTGAAGGGGCGGCTCCTCTCGGCCGTCGATCCCGACGCGAAGTCGCAGAGCTACTTCGTCCTCGAGGCGACGGGCCGTTCCGGCGATACGACGCGGCTCGTCTCCGCGCTGATCCGCGAGAACGAGCCGTTCAGCTCGTTCGTGTTCTTCCAGAACCGCCATCCGCTGGGCGTGTCGGGCGCGCCGCGCGGCCTCATCCACGCGAACGACAAGGTCCAGTTCTACTTCCCGGACGGCAACTACGTCGACTCGGTCTCCGCGGTCAACGGCTTCGAGTACAAGGCGGGCGCGACCGCGGCCAACACGACCATCGCGAACGGCAACCCGGATTCGCAGGAGATCAACCTCGAGGCGATCGACTTCGACGACCTGAAGGGCAAGGCGAGTTTCGTCGGCGACGCGGGTCTCGACGCGCAGATCCGCCTCTTCGCTGACGGGCGCGTCCGGATCCGGCAGTTCACCGCGCCGCGCTACGAGGACGTGACGTACAGCCAGAACTACCAGGTCCTCACCGGCTACACGACGCAGACGGTGCAGCAGACGCAGCAGGTGCAGGTCGGCACCGTGCAGGAGGCGCGCACGCGCCAGGTCCAGACGGGCACGACGACCCAGACGACCTACGTGGACGTCCCGATCTACGACACGCAGACGGTCACGCGGACGCGCCAGGACCCCGTCTACACGACCCAGCAGGTCGAGGCCACGCGGCAGGTCCCGGTCTACCAGATGCAGACCGTCACCTGCACGCGCTGGGTGCAGGTCTTCGTGCCGTACAACACCGACGCCGGCAGCGGCACCGCGGTCGGCGGGAGCGGCGGCGTCCCCGGCGAGTGGGTCTGGCAGCAGCAGCAGTACCCCTGCCAGCAGAACGTGCTCACCGGCTACACGACCGAGACCTACATGACCACCCAGACCGTCCAGACGGGCACGACGACCGTGACGTGGCAGGAGCAGATCCAGGTGCAGGTCGGCACCCAGCAGCAGGCGCAGACGACGCAGGTTCCCGTCTACACGACGGAGACCTACTACGTCGACGTGCCCGTGTACGAGAGCCAGGCGGTCAACGTGAACGTCCAGCAGCCGGTCTACGTGACCCAGACCTACACCTGGACCCAGCGCGAGCTGCGCTGGCCGGTCCAGGTGAGCGAGACCTACGTGACGCTCGGCGACGCGGCGGCGACGATCTACATCGACGGGCGGATCACCTCGCTCCGCGGCGACCTCAAGGGCCGGCTCTCGATCGTCGGCAACGAGAAGGTGCGGGTCACCGGCGACATCCGCTACGTGGACAGCGACGGCGACAGGGCGATGCTCAACGGTGGCGACTACACGAAGCCGTTTGCCCGCAACACGGAGTACGACGGCAAGAGCGTCCTCGGCGTGATCGCCCGCAGCGACGTGCTCATGACCAACAGCATGTCGACCCAGTCCGAGATCAACGCGACCCTCCTCTCCGCCACGGGCCGCGTCGGCATCTCCGGTTTCCAGATCAAGAGCGACGGCGAGCCGATCAAGGACTGGCGCTACGGCCTCACCGGGGCGGCGCTCGACAAGGAGAACGCGTACCACAACACGGGGTTCCCCAACAGCTCGTTCAAGTACGAGTCCCTGCGCCGGATCGGGGGCATCATCAGCAACGACCGGATCCTCGAGACGTACGTCCTCCCCGGCACCGGCGGGACGTCGTACGTGGACGCGGGGTTCAAGCGCGGCACCATGAGGTTCGACTTCAACCTGCTCTTCAACCCGCCGCCGAACTTCGTCGAGGTCCCGCGCCCCGTGGCGATCTCGATCGCGCCCGTCTACTTCGTGCGCGGCCAGGACGAATAGCAAACAACGGTTGCTCCGAGAACGATACGCGGGCGGCCCCCAGGTGGGCCGCCCGCCTCTTTTTCATACGGCCTGCTTCCCTCCCGCGTTGCCCCTTCCCCTCCTCATGTTAGGCATACATAGCGGCGCACAGCAAGGGGTCGGTCAAGATGCTGGAGGTGCAAGAATGGTGGCTCGCCTAGGGGCGGAACGGGGCACGGTCCTCGTCACCGTCATTCTCTTTGTCGCGATCGCAATCGCGGCGCTCGCCGCGATCTCGTCGAGCCGCGTGGTCTCGGAGTCGGACCACCAGCGGTCGCTGGAGCAGCAGGCGCAGGCGCTCAACGGGGCCTACGGGCAGCTCCAGCTCGCGATGAACGTCGTCAACACCAGCGCCTACACGGACGACAACAGGAACATCGAGCTGCGGGACGCCGTCGCGGGCCTCTACGGGGGCACGGCGGGCGGGGAGCCGGACGCCGCGGAGGAGTGGCTGCGCGACCCGGCCGGGGTGACGCACGGCAAGGTCCGCGGGACGGACGTCCGCGTCTACCGCGGCCGCGATTATGTCCAGCGTCTCGCCCAGCTCAACGGCGCGACGCCGACGCAGGTGGATCCGGACGGCAAGTCCCAGAGCTACTACGTCCTCGAGGCCCTCGGCAATTCCAACGGGGTGACACGCCTCGTCTCCGCGCTCGTCCGCGAGAGCGAGCCCTTCAGCTCGTTCGTCTTCTTCCAGAACCGCCATCCGCTGGGGGTCTCGGGCTCGCCCCGCGGCCTGATCCACGCGAACGACGCGGTCGCGTTCTACTTCCCGGACGGCAACTACGTCGATTCGGTCTCGTCGGTCAACGGCTTCCAGTACAAGGCGGGCGCCAACCAGGGCAACACGACCATCGCGGACGGCAACCCGCAGGCCCAGCCGATCGACCTCCAGACGATCGACTTCGACGACCTCAAGGCGAAGGCGACGTTCGTCGGCGACCCCGGGCTCGACGCCCAGATCCGGATGTACGCGGACGGCCACGTCCGGGTCCGCCAGTACACGCCGCCCCGCTACGAGGAGGTCACCTACAGCCAGACCGTGGACATCGTGGTCGGGTACGAAACGCAGTGGGTCGACCAGACGCAGCAGGTCCAGATCGGCACCGTGCAGGAGGAGCAGACCCAGCAGGTGATCAGCGGCTACACGACCGAGACCTACTATGTCGACGTCCCCATCTACGAGACGCAGACCGTCGAGCAGACGATCCAGGTGCCGGTGTACGAGACCCAGACCGTCACGTGCACGCGCTGGGTGCAGGTCTTCGTGCCCTACGACATCGGCACCGCGGTCGGCGGCGACGGCGGCGTCCCGGGCGAGTACGAGTGGGTGGAGGAGCAGTATCCCTGCGAGCAGCAGGTGCTGACGGGTTATACGACCGAGACCACCACGGCGACCGTGCAGGTCCAGGTCGGGACCGTGCAGCAGGAGGAGACCCGGCAGGTGCCCGTCTACACGACCGAGACGGTGTACGTCGACGTCCCCGTATACGAGACGCAGACGGTGCAGGTCGAGCAGCTGGTGCCGGTCTACGAGTCGCAGGTCCAGACGTGGACCGAGCAGGAGCTGCAGTGGCCGACGATGGTCAATGAGACCAATATCGTCCTCGCCGACGCGGCGGCCACGCTCTACATCGACGGGCGGATCACGAAGCTCGACGGGAGCCTGAACGGCCGCATGACCATCGTGGGGAACGAGGTGGTTCGGATCACCGGGAACATCCGCTACGTGGACGCCGAGGGCGACCTGGCGATGCTCAACGGCGACGACTGGAAGGAGCCCTACGTCCGCAACGACGCCTACGACGGCAACAGCGTCCTCGGCCTCATCGCTCGCGACGACGTCCTCTACACGGTTTCCATGCCGGACGAGTCGGAGATCAACGCGACCCTCCTCTCCGCCACGGGCCGCGTCGGCATCGACGGTTTCCAGATCGATGGACAGGGCGAGCCGGTCAAGGACTGGAAGTACGGCCTCTCGCCCGCGGAGATCGAGCGGGAGAACGCCTACATCCAGTCCGGCTTCCCGCACGCGACGTTCAAGTACGACTCGCTCCGCCGGATCGGGGGCATCATCTCGAACGACCGTATCCTCGAGACCCACGTCCTGCCCAACGGCAACGGCACATCGACCGTCGGCGCCGGGTTCAAGCGCGGTGCGATGCGGTTCGACTTCAACCTGCTCTTCAACCCTCCGCCGAGTTTCGTCGAGGTCCCGCGACCCGTGGCGATCTCGATCGCGCCCGTCTACCTCATGCGCAATTACGACGGCTAGGAGGTTCCCGCTTTTCCCCGCGGGCGGCGGCTTCCCACCGCCGCCCGCACTTTTTTTGGTAGGCTCGTTCCGGCTCGTGAAGAGAGGGGGCACGGGGGAGGGATGCACCCGGAACGAGGTCCGCGGGCATCCATGGTGAGACGTGGACGCATCGCTCGAGGCCCTCCTCTCCCACCGCGCTTGGGTCCGGGCGCTCGCCTCGGCGCTCGCGCAGCCGGCCGACGCGGACGACCTCGAGCAGGAAGCGTGGCTCGCGGCGCTGGAGCGCCCCCCGGAGGGCATCGCGCCGAAAGCCTGGCTGGCGACGGTCCTGCGCCGCGCCGCCGCGAAGATGAGGCGGACGGTCTTCCGCCGCGCCGTCCGCGAGCGCGCCGCGGCGCGCCCGGAGGCCACCGGCGCCGCCGCGGACCTCGTCGCGCGGGCGGAGACCCACGAACGCCTCGTCCACGCCGTTCTGGGGCTCCCGGAGCCCTTCCGTTCCACGATCCTCCACCGCTTCTTCGAGGGGCTCTCGCCTTCCGAGATCGCCCGGCGGACGGCGACGCCGATCGACACGGTGAAGGCCCGGCTCCGCCGCGGCCTCGACCGGATTCGCGCCGACCTGCCGCAGGGCCGGGCGTGGACCCTTGCGATCCTCGGCGTCGCGCTCCCCCGCCGCCTCCTCGCCTTCGGAACCCTTGCCATGACGCTCAAGACGAAGCTCGCGATCGTCGCCACGGCCCTGCTCGTCGCCGGCTCGGCCGTCACGTACCGGGCGATCGACCGGGCCGGGGCGCCGCCCCGCGCCCTCTCCACGCCCGGCGCCCTCGCCTCGCGCGACATCGATGCAGGCGTCTCCGAGACAGTAGCCCCCGCCGCCCCCCCTCGTCCCGACCAGCTCGCGCGCGACTTCCTGGTCAGGGGCTGTGTGAGGGGAGCTCGCGGGTTCCTCGCCTATGCCGTGGGCGACGTGGACGGCAAGCGTCGGCTCGTACCTCTTCTCGAATACTCGATCTCTGCAGACGGGCGGTACGTGACGCGCTTCCCGTTCCAAGGCGCGGGGGCGTCGTGGGAGATCGACTTCGGCGTTTTCGGCGACGGATTCGTGCGACAGGCGGTGCGGCTCGCGGTCGAGCCCGGCGGCCACTACGAGGCGGACTTCGCAGTGGAGCCGGGCGTCGCGATCTCCGGGGCGGTCGCGGACACCGACGGGCGGCCGGTCACGGATCTCGCGGTCGTCGCGGTGGCGAGCGCGATGCCGCCGTGGGGACTCGCGACCGCCGAGAATCTCGAGACCGACAGCCTCCTGGTCGCGCACCCCATGAAGCACTTCGCGCGGTTCAGGACGGACGCCCTCGGGCGGTTCGAGATCGCGGGCCTGGCGCCGGGGACCTACGCGCTGTTCAGTTGCACGGAGGACTGGATCCTCGAGCACGGTCCGCTGGAGGCGCCCGCGGGCGACGCGCGCGTCGTCGCGGTGCCGGCACATGCGCTCGTGGGGACGATCCGCGATGCGTGGACGGGCGCGACGGCCCCAGAGGCCCTGGTGATCGTCCACGTGAGGACGACCCGAGGCTCGGGAAGCGACAAGTGGACGACGGTCCGGGACGGGAGGCTCTGGGTCGTGTGGAAGCCGCAGGACCCGGAGATCGAGGAGGGGTTCGAAGCGACGGTGGAGGTGAGAGCTGCGGGGTACGCCCGGGCAGAGCGCGTCGTCGCCTTCCCGCGCGGCACCCGGCGCGCCGTCGCCGACTTTCTGCTCGATCCCGTCGAAGCCGAGAAGCTCGCGCTGCTCCGGTTCGAGGTCACGGACACGCGCGGGCGGTTGGTGGAGACGGAGCTCTGCTGCGCCGTCGCCGCCGTGGACGCCACGGAACGCCAGCCGATCGAGAGGGAGTTCCGAGCAGTCGGCCCCGGCCTGTTCGAGCTGCGCGCGCCCTCGGGTCCCTGGTCGATCACGATCCTGCCGCGGTGGGCGATGGGCGCGCCCCTCGCATGGTCGGGCACGGTGGAGCTGGGTCGGGACGAGCGGGTGCGCTGCACCCTGCCGCCCTTCGGCATCGTGCGGCTGCGCCGCGCCGCCGTCGGCTCGTGGTTGGCCTGCGCGGAGACAGCCGACGGCAACCGGTCGTACTCGTGGCAGGTGGACACGCGCGAGCTCCTCCTGGCGGCGGCGCCGGGCGAGTGGAGAGTCGGCGGCGGGGCCGGCGCGGCGCGGAACCTGCGAGAGGGGCTAAGGGCGATCGTCGTGTTCGACGGCGCCGAGACCGTCGTCGAACTCGACTAGCGGCCAGGGCCAAACACGCCTCAGCGCGTCGGCTCCCGGATGCTGTCGAGCACGAACTCGGCCTCCGGATCGAACTTCGGGACCTCGGCGATGTCGAGGACGGTGACCTTGAACGTCGTCAGCTTCGTCTCCTTCGCCTTGAAGTAGTACTTCGTGAACTTCAGGTAGGTCCCGTCCTCGTCGAGGCCTCCGATCTCGAAGGCCTGGCACTGCGGGATGTGGCCGTTGAGGCGTCGGCGCGTGACCGGCTTCTTCGACTTCGGGATCACGATCACCGTGAGCACGTTGTACTCGCCGAGGCGCGCGAGCCCCTTCAGGTTGTCGCCCCCGATCTCCATCCCGTCGAGCGTGTACGCGATGTCCCAGCGGTAGGTGTCGAAATCGATCGTGCGCAGGAGCCCGCCGTCGTTGTCGTACTGGTACAGCGTGCCGAGATCGCCCGACGTCCACTTCCACTTGGAGGAAACCGGCACGTCGATCTCGAGCGCGTTCGACCCGAGTTTCACCGTGCGGGCCACGTACTTCGCGTTGATCCCGAGCTTCTTCTCGGCCTTGGCGAGCGTCACGAGGTTGTTGTACGCCGTGGCCTCGAGCATCGGCGGGTTCGCCGACCCGAGGGAGACCGCGAGCGCCGCGAGGCGCTCCTCGAGGAGCTTCTTCCCCGTCGTGCGGTCGGTCGCGAGCGTCGTCGCGATGTGGCGCTGCTCACGATCGCTGAGGTACGCCCGCAGCTCGGGCCCCTTCGTCCCGGACTTGTCCGCGATCGCGAACAGCTCCGTCCCGCGGCTCGCCAGCGCCGGGTCCGCGCCCGGGAGGGAACCGCCCTCCTCGGCGACACGCAACGCGCGCACGATCCGCTCGCCGCCGCCCGGCTCCGCCTCGTGCGCCTTGACGAAGCACTCCAGGGCGTCGCGCCAGTCCTCCGCACGCAGCGGGTCCTTGACCGCGTCGGCCACCCGTGCCCGGCAGAGCAGCGCCTCGCCCTTGCCCGACAGCGCGGTCGCGTCGTTCGCGGCGCGGTCCGTGAGGAGCACCCCGAGGGCGACCAGCGCCTCCGCCAGCCGCTTCCAGGCGTCCGCGTCGCCCGCGGCGTAGCGCCTTGCCTGCCGCGCGGCCATGGCGCAGATGCTGTGCGACCCCTCGAGATCCGCGGAGAGCATCGTCGCCATGCCCTTCTCGAGCCCCTCCAGGACGTTCCCCACATGCCCCGATTCGATCGACGCGCACAGCGCCTCAGCGATCTTCTTCTCGTCCTGCGCGGCCGCGAACGCGATGCAACAGAAGAGCGCGAGCATCGTACGCATGGGTGACCCTCCCCGAAAATGCTAGCCCGGATTCTCCGCCGTGGTCAACGCAAGAAGAATGCAATGGCGAAGCCCCTGCGCGCGCCGGGGCCGCCGCCATAACTCGCGCGTCCATGGGCAGTTACGCCCACCCGGGCCGGCTTGCGCGCGCCAGAGGAGAGGCTTCCGAGAACCTCCCCGCTCGCCGCCGGGACGCGCCGCGCGGCGTCGTGGACACAGGCGAGCGAGGCGGCTACGTTGCCCGCGTGGTCTTCCGGGGGTATGCGTTCGTCCGCGCGCTCGCGCGGGCGCTCCTGAGGACTCAGTACAGGAAGATCGAGATCACCGGCCTCGCGCGCGTGCCCGCGAATGGGCCGCTGCTCGTGGTCGCGAACCACTTCAACAGCCTCGTGGACAGCCTCGCGGTCCTGGTCGCGTGCCCGCGCGAGGTCTCCCCGCTCGCGAAGGCGCCGCTCTTCTCGAACCGGCTCCTGCGCCCGTTCCTCCGCGCGGCGGGCGCGGTCCCGGTGCACCGCTCCGACGAGAGCCCGGGGGGCGGCCGGGGCGTGCGAGCCCACGCAGCGATGCTCGAGGCGTGCCGCGCCCGGCTCGCGGCGGGCGGCGCGCTCACCATGTTCCCGGAAGGCGTGAGCCAGCCCCGTCCGAGGCTCATGCCGCTCCGCGCGGGCGCGGCCCACGTGGCGCTCTCGCTCGACGCGCCCGTGTGGGTCGTGCCCCTTGGCCTCGTCTACGAACCGCCCGACCGTCGCCGCGGCACGCTCCTCGCGCGGTTCGGCGAGCCGTTCCGTGCGGACGGCAGCGCGGCCGGCCCCCGCCGCCCCGCCGCGATCGCCCTCACCCGGCGCATCGAGGAGTCGCTCCGCTCGCTCCTCGCCGAGGCGGAGTCCCTGGGCGATCTCGAGGCGCTCCGCATTCTCGAGGCGGTCGTCGCGCAGGAGCGCGGCGCCTCGGAGACCACGCTCGAGGATCGCCACGCCGCGCTCCGCGGGTTCGCGCAGGGGCTCGCCGGCCTGCGCCGCCGGCACCCGGAAGTCGTGGACGAGATCCGCGCGGAGGTGGACGCCTTCCGGCGCGAGCTTGCGCTCGCGGGCATCCGCCCCGACGTCCTCGACGAGGCGTACTCGCCCGGCAGGGTGGCGCGGTTCCTCCTCCTCCACGGGGCCCTTCTCCTCCTCGGCGCGCCGCTGGCGATCGCGGCCGCGGTCCTCACCTGGCCGGTGCGTGCGCTCGGCGACGTGGTGTTCACCCGGCTCGGCCGCGCGACCGAGGACGTCTGGGCGCTCCACCGGATGGCCGGGGAGGCGCTGATCCTCCTCGCGTGCTCGGTGGCCGTGGCGGTCGTGCTCGCGCTGCTGTGGGCTCCGTGGGCCGGGTTCACGGGCCTCCTGCTCATCCCGCTGCTCTTCGCGTTCCAGGTCCTCTGGCGCGACTGGCGGGAGCACGTCCGCGTGCGCGTGCGCGCGTTCCTCCTCCTCGCGGGCGGCGCGATGCGCAAGGACCTGCTGCGGCGCCGCCGCGCGCTCTTCGACCGCGTGGTCGAGGCGTCGAAGCTCGTCGGCTCGAGGTGAGGGGGCCTCGGGGGCCGGATCTCAGCCGAGCTGCGCGGCGTGGTGAATCGTGTGCAGGCTGTTCAGCCGGACGTAGTCGACGACCTTGATTCTGCCGAAGACCGGGTGCTCGATCAGGACGTCCCCTTCGCCACCGCGTCGCCGTGCCTCGGCGTCGAAGTCGGCCGCGACCTTCTCGAGGCGCTTCAGGTTCTCCGCGGCCGGCCCCGGGCTCGCCGACGGCTGGAACTCCGGCGGCGCCTTCGACCCCTTCGGGAAGCGGCCGGTCTTGAGCACTCGATTGAGGAAGAGGACCCGCAGGAGCGGCCGGATCCAGCGCGGCATGCCGGACCCGCACTCGCCGCAGAGCGTCTTGCGGCCCGCCTCGAGCGCCAGCGAGACGTGGTCGCACACCTGCGCGGGGCTCCACTTCCCGGGCGCGCGCGGCGCGTTCCACCGTTCGGGACCGACGGACCGGGCCCGTGCGACGAAGTCGGAAATGGCCTTCCGGCCTTCCGCGATCTCGGTTTCGAGTTCCGCCATAGCGTTCCTTCGTGAGGGGGCCTCGGGGGCCGCTGGTGCGAGAGCCGGGATTCGAACCCGGACCCCTTGCGGGACAGGATCCTAAGTCCTGTGCCGGAGCCCGTGGGCACGCATCTAACCGCGTGCTTCTCAACGACTTCCGCTGTCCAGCCGACTGCGGCGATCCTCGCCTGTACGTGTTTTGTACCCGCTTCGGCCCGCGTGAGCCCGCCGCCTGCGGGCGGTCATGGCAGCTGCCCAGCGATGCCATGCTCCTACGCACTGCCGCCAAGGGCCACACGCTCCGCCTCCGGCAACTGCTTGTAGCAGGGGTAGCAGAGCGGCTTCTCAAGAGTCGCCCTGTGGGTCACCCCGCAAGAGTGGCAGACGCGGTTCGGGAGCACGTCGCAGGCCGTTCCGCGCTTGCTCGCCTTGTAGCAGTCCCGGCAGAGGGGCTTCGTCGGGTCGTAGCCCAGCGAGTCCGAACCGCAGCCGATGCAGAACCCGACCCGCGATCGACGCTCACTGGAGCCGGTCTCCGGAGCCGTCGCCGTCGATCCCGCCTTGAGCTCGGGGCAGTAGCTCACCAAGCGCTCGTAGCAATCCGCGACCACATCCGGGTCTCCGATCCTGACGCCAAACTCGACGCTGTCGTGGCTCCCGCCCACGAGGTTGAACGACGTGACGACCGCCTGGGACTCGTTCAGGTAGACCTTCGCATGGAGCCGCGGCACGACATGCACCGAGGCTCCGTACCCCCTCAGCGTCTCGATCGCCTCCTTGGCCTTCTCCTGGTCCCGCTTGGGTCCGTCGGGATCGCGCAGGATGCAGGCGACCTTCACCCCCCGTTCCACGGCCTGCTTCACCTGCTGCTCCAGGTGGATCCAAGGGCGGAGGTACGCTGTCACGAGGACGACGTGCTCCCGGGCCTCCTCTAGGACGTTCAGGACGGCATGGGCGACGTGGTGGGCGGACAGAACCTTCAGATCGCCTTCCGGCATGGCCGGCCGCGAAGTCTACTTGGATCCGCCCTGGCCCTCCAGAGCGATTCCGCGTCCCGGTCCCGCCGCACACGCTGGCGCCGGCGGACGCTGCTGACGCACCCACCTCCACGGCGCACGAGGGTACCGCACGGCGCCGTTCGAGCGCCCGTTGAGGCCGGACGTGCCCTCCACCAGACGATAGACGGGAACGCCGACCTGACGGACGACGTGGACGATCAGATCCTGCCAGTCCCAGTCACGATCGCGCGCAACGACTCTCCATTCGCCGTCGACGCGGATCTCGAGCTGCCACGCCCTCTTCACCGGGTCTCCCCCTCGTCCCCTATGTTACCCCGACAGTGCGAGGCGGGACGTCGAGGATGCCTTCCGACCGAGCCCTCCCCTCCCCGGCAAACGCTCGTGTTGGACAACAACGCTCGTCTCCAACATAAAAGAACTGCCTCTCTCGCTTCAGTAGGAACCTACCCCAAACCCAGTATTCGCTAGTTCCAAGGGCCTCGACCGGGGAGCACGAGCGTTATCACGGAGCAGACGAGGGGCTCCCTGTGCGGCGTCGGTATCCCTCCGGGGACCGAGGGCCCCTACGGCGCTTCCACGAGGGCGCCCGCGTCGTCCTGGGGCTCGACGAGAGCGCCCCAATCGTGCGGCTCGAGGTCGTAGAACTCCGGCTCCCCGTTCCACAAGGCGTCGTCCGCCTCGGGGTGGATCGGCTGCGGCGGCCTCCGGATGAGCGCCGGGACGATCTGATTGGGGTAGACGATGTGACGAAGCTCGAGGGGGAGCCAGGCACGCTCTCGGGCGCAGGCCTTGCAGTGGCGCCTGCCGTCCCCGGTCCACGCGGTGTTCTCCTCCGTGAACGCATGCCCGTACGGGCACTTGTCCTTCTTCCGGTTGTGGGCGCCCCGGGGGTCGTTGGGTTTGATCCCCGTCCACTTCCCGTTCTCGGCGATCGCCCTCTGGGAAAGCGCCGGCATGTGGTGGTAGGGGGAGATGCAGCGCGGCTCGTCGCAGGTCCGCACGAGGGGCTGGTTCTTCTTCAGGGGGCCGTGCAGCTCCCGCCCCTGCTGCCGCAGGACCTCGTAGGCATGTCGGTGGACGAGGACCGGGCGACCGTCCACAACCACGCGCTGCTTGTGCTCGTCGACCTCCTGGGGGAACCACTTCCAGCACCGGGTCCTGCCCCGGTACTCGTCCCAGATCATCAGATTGGAGTCAAAATCAGCCTTCTTCATGGGCACTTCCCATCTATAAACAGTACTTATGTTTACAGGGGAAGCATACCTCACGGAAGACCGAGCGTCTGGGGGCTACCGATCAGGTCTTCACACGCTTGAAGATCGCCTCCTCGGGGTTGTTCACAGCCGAGAGGATGTTCTCCGCGATCTTGTTGATCAGCTTCTCCCCCCAGAATGGGTCCGACACGTCGTAGTAGATGACGCGGATGTGGTGGAGGTCGAAGGGCACGTTCCCCTCCGCAGAGACCAAGACCACCGGCTTCTCCAGCGCGTGAGCCAGTCCCAGCTCGTAGAACACGTTCGGGTTGCGATCGGTCAGGTCAGCGACGAGGACCTTGGACCGGTTGATGCCGTCCCAGACCTGGTCCATGATCTTTCCGGTCGCGAAGATGTCCGCGTCGGCGCGGACCGGTACCAGGCCGGCCTTCTGAATCGCCGGCTCGTAGAGCAGCTCGTAGTAGCGGCCGACCGGATGCGCGAAGGGCATCATCACGAAGCAGGTGTCGCCCTTCTCGATTTTGGCCGTCTTGCCGAGACGCTTGATCGACTCCTCGCTGGCGGCATGGCCGGCAGGTTCGCTGGAAACGTCCAGCACGCGCGCACGTCCCTCGTGCTCCTCGAGCAGCATTGCCGACTTGAGGTTGTCCCGCAGGATCGACGCAAACTCGTCTACCTTCTCGGCGGGAATGCCGAAGCGATCGACGAGGGCATTGGCAAAGAAGGCCCGCTCCGGCAGGTTCTCCCCTCGATAGTGGGCGTAGACCGCCCCGATGTCCGGTGCCTGAAGAATGGCTTCGCGACGTGCGGCTAGGTCCTCCTTCGGACTCTGCGGTCGCAGGATCTTCTTCGCGAGGTCGGTGACCTGGACCTTCCCGGTCTGCGGCCTCTCGAGCAACATGTACTTGATCGCCGATGCCAGCTCGGTCGCGAATGGCCCGGAGCGGCTCACGCCCAAGTAGCCTGCCGCTTCTCTGTCCGTGCACGGACGTCCAGCGTTCTGGTCGAGGATCGCGCGCGGGACGCGCAGCGCTGCCTCCAGACTATGCCTCGGATACTTGGGTCCACCGCCGCCGCCCCTTCGGCCTTGCGGCCGGCCGCCTCTGGTCTTGCGCCGGCGAGACCGCTTCGCACGTACCCTTCGCTTGGGCGCGTCGGAGGGAGAAGCCTCCGTTTCGGGCTCAAGCGTGGCCTGCGTCACGCTCTCGCTCTTCGCGTCATCGTCCTGCCCGCCAGCATCGGTGAGGCGGTTTTTGATCATCACAGCAATCCTCCAGCGTCCGAGGCTACCCAAGTCCACCGACAGCCCCGGGGCGCCGGCCAAGCCCGGGAGCGCCCTCCTCCCGGTCCACAAGCACCGGGCCTCGCGGTCGCGGCAGCGGGTTTCCAGCCCGGGGGGGCCTTCCCGTACACTTGTGGACTCTGCGTCGGGGAAGCATGAGCACCGGTCCTGATCGTCGGCGGTCCACGGAAGCGGACCCCTCTGACCGCCAGCTACGGGCGGAGGTGGGCGCATGACCCCCAGCTTCTTCGAGCGACCCATCCTCAACTCCCCGTACGACTATCCCGCGCTTCACTGGGAGCTCGACAAGGCAGGGCAGCCGACCGAGCGCATCCTCGATCGGCGCCGCCCCGTCGAGTTCATCACGCCCATCCCGAAGCCCAGGAGGCGGCGCGGCCAGCAGGAGCTGGTGCTGGACGAGGGGAGGGGCCTCTCCACCGCGGCGCAGCAGTACGACCCCACCTCGATCATCAACGCCGTCCGGAAGCAGGTCGACCTCTGGCGGGCCGAGCCCGACGCCAACAAGTGGCGTGTCACCCCCGAGACCGCGCGCCTGCTTCAGCACTGGCGCCATCACCGATTCAGCAACCTCCGCCCGTTCTTCTGCCAGGTGGAGGCGGTCGAGACGGTCATCTGGCTCACGGAGGTCGCCCCCAAGGCGGGTAGGACCGGGAAGGAGTTCTCGGACCACCTCGTCGCCGCGAACGAGCAGGCCAACCCCGGCCTCCCCCGGCTGGCCCTCAAGCTCGCGACGGGAGCCGGCAAGACGACCGTGATGGCCATGCTGATCGCGTGGCAAACGATCAACGCGGTGCGCCGGTCGAGCAGCCCGCGCTACACGCGGGGATTCCTCGTCGTCACGCCCGGGATCACGATCCGTGACCGGCTGCGCGTGCTCCAGCCGAACGACCCCGACAGCTACTACGCGGATCGCGAGCTTGTCCCGCAGGACATGCTGCACGATCTCGACCGCGCCAAGATCGTCATCACGAACTACCACGCGTTCAAGCTGCGCGAGACGCTGGACCTCTCCAAGGGCGGGCGCGCCCTCCTGCAAGGCCGTGGCGAGGAACTCCAGACGCTCGAGACGGAAGGGCAGATGCTCCAGCGCGTCATGCCCGAGCTGATGGGCATGAAGAACGTGCTCGTCCTCAACGACGAGGCCCACCACTGCTACCGGGAGAAGCCCGGGGAGGCGGAGGAGGGCGAGTTGAAGGGCGACGACAAGAAGGAGGCCAAGAAGAACCGGGAGGCGGCGCGCCTCTGGGTCTCGGGGCTCGAGATTGTGCGCCGCAAGCTCGGGCTCAGCCGCGTGATGGACCTCTCGGCCACGCCCTTCTTCCTCCGGGGCTCCGGCTACGCGGAGGGCACCCTGTTCCCCTGGACCATGAGCGACTTCTCCCTCATGGACGCCATCGAGTGCGGGATCGTCAAGCTCCCGCGCGTGCCCGTCGCCGACAACATCCCGGGCGGGGACATGCCCAAGTTCCGCAACCTGTGGGAGCACATCCGGAGGCGGATGCCGAAGAAGGGCCGCGGCAAAGCCGCTCACCTCGACCCGCTCAGCATCCCGGTGGAACTCCAGACGGCGCTGGAGGCGCTCTACGGGCACTACGCCAAGACCTACGAGCTGTGGGAAGAGGCGCGCATCGACGTTCCGCCGTGCTTCATCGTCGTGTGCAACAACACGTCGACGTCGAAGCTCGTGTACGACTACATCTCCGGCTTCCATCGCGAGAACGAAGACGGTTCCACGGCGCTGGAGAACGGTCGGCTCGCGCTGTTCCGCAACTTCGACGAGCACGGGAACCAGCTCGCACGGCCCCGGACCTTGCTCATCGACAGCGAGCAGCTCGAGTCCGGCGACGCGCTGGACAAGGACTTTCGCAAGATGGCGACGGACGAGATCGACCGCTTCCGGCGGGAGATCGTCGAGCGCACGGGGGACCGACGCCAAGCCGAGAACATCACCGACCAGGACCTGCTCCGAGAGGTGATGAACACGGTCGGGAAGAAGGGCCGCCTCGGCGAGTCCATCCGGTGCGTCGTCTCCGTCTCCATGCTCACGGAGGGCTGGGATGCCAATACGGTGACGCACGTGCTCGGAGTGCGCGCCTTCGGAACACAGCTCCTCTGCGAGCAGGTCATCGGCCGCGCCCTGCGGCGCCAGTCCTACGACCTCAACGAGGCGGGGCTCTTCAACGTCGAGTACGCCGACATCCTCGGCATCCCGTTCGACTTCACCGCCAAGCCCGTGGTTGCGCCGCCCCAACCGCCTCGCGAGACCATTCAGGTCAGGGCCATTACGCCGGAGCGCGACGCGTGCGCGATCCGCTTCCCGCGCGTCGAGGGCTACCGTGTCGAGCTTCCGGAGGAGCGCCTCACCGCGGAGTTCAACGACGACTCGACGCTGGAGCTGACGCCCGACCTCGTCGGCCCGTCGATCACCCGGAATCAGGGCATCATCGGGGAGGGGGTCGATTTGAGCCTCGAGCACCTCCGCGATCTCCGGCGGTCCACGCTCCTCTTCCACCTTACGAAGCGTCTCCTCGAGACGAAGTGGCGCGATCCGGGGGAGGAGCCGAAGCTCCACCTCTTCGGCCAGCTCAAGAGGATCACGCGCCAGTGGCTCGACGGTCACCTCGTCTGCAAGGGGGGGACGCACCCGGCACAGCTCATGTACCAGGAGCTCGCCGACATGGCCTGCGAGAGGATCACGGCCGGCATCGTCAGCAGGCTGGTTGGCAAGCGTCCGATCAAGGCGGTGCTCGACCCCTACAACCCCGCGGGCTCCACAATCCACGTCAACTTTACGACCTCGAAGAAGACCCGCTGGCAGACGGATGCGCGCAGGTGCCATGTGAACTGGGTCGTCTGCGACAGCGACTGGGAGGCGGAGTTCTGCCGCGTCGCCGAGGCCCACCCGCGCGTCCGCGCCTACGTGAAGAACCAGGGCCTCGGCTTCGAGATGCCGTACCGCTTCGGCTCCGAGGCGCGGCGGTACCTCCCCGATTTCATCGTGCTCGTGGACGACGGAAACGGGAACGACAACCTCCTGCGTCTGGTCGTGGAGATCAAGGGCTACCGCCGCGAGGACGCCAAGGAGAAGAAGGCGACCATGGAGCGCTACTGGGTGCCCGGCGTCAACAGTCTCGTAGCGTACGGCCGCTGGACGTTCGCGGAGTTCAAGGACGTGTACGAGATCGAGTCCGACTTCAGAGCTAAGCTCGAGGAACACTTCAACGGAATGATCGAGCAGGTCATGGGCGCTGGCGTCGCCGGCCCCGCTACGTAGAAACGCGCTTCAAGCCATGGCGAAGAAGAGAGCAGGATCGAACAAGCAGGTCGAGACGCTGAAGCACACGGAGGCGTCGCGCAAGAACATCCCGACCGCTGAACACCAGTCGGTCATGGCCGAGGTTGAGAAGACCCCGATCCAAGTCGCCTACACGCGCCGCAACCGAGACCTCGACCCCCAGCTCGTCTGGCGCGGCAAGGACCAGCAGGACTGGTCTGATCTCGTGGTTCACGCGCCGCCCCTGTTCATCCAGGAGAAGGTCCACCCCAAGGTCCTAATCGACGATCTCCTGCGCCGGACCCGGGAGGACACGAAGGCGGCTGATCCGCAGCTCGACCTCTTTGCGGACTTCAACGGCCTTCCCGACGAGGCGCGCTCGACCGACTTCTATCAGCACGACGCCAACTGGTCCAATCGCATGATTCTCGGGGACAGTCTCCAGGTCATGGCTTCCCTCGCAGAACGCGAGGGGCTACGCGGAGGCGTGCAGTGCGTCTACATCGACCCACCGTACGGGATCAAGTTCAACTCGAATTTCCAGTGGTCAACGACAAGTCGCGAAGTCACCGACGGACGTGCGGACCATATTACGCGCGAGCCCGAACAGGTGAGGGCGTTCCGGGACACCTGGAGGGATGGTGTCCACTCGTACCTTACGTACCTCCGCGACCGAATGGCGGTAGCCCACGAGCTTCTAGCGACGTCCGGGTCCATCTTCGTTCAGATCGGCGACGAGAACGTCCATCGTGTGCGCGCACTGATGGACGAGGTCTTTGGGGAAGACAACTTCGTCGCTCATATAGTTTTTACTAAGACAACCGGCTCCACGGCGGAGACGATCGCGTCAGTTTTCGACACTCTTCTGTGGTTTGCGAAGGACCGATCGCATCTCAAGGTGCGCAAACTGTACTGGCCGCAGACACCTGGCGAGGAAGGGGCGAAGGAGTACAAGCGCGTTGAAGCACCGGACGGTGATCTCCTGCCGATCAGCCACTTTCGAGTTGGGGGCGCGGCGGCCCTCCCCGAGGGGGCCCGGGTCTTTGCCACCAGTGACATCTCCTCGAAGGGAGGAGACGATCCGGACATTAGCTTCCCCTCGAGCAAGGGGCCGATCACGCTGTCCTGCAAGCCAAATCGCCACTGGAAGCCGGGTGCCGACGGAATCCAGAGGCTCTGGAGGGTCGGGAGGCTCCTCCGCCAGTCGGGCCTACGCATCTACAAGCGGTATCTGGAGGACTTCCCATACCGTCCCATCACGAACATCTGGGCCGACACACGTGGAGAAGACGAGGCCACGTACGTCGTTCAGACAGACGAGAAGCCCGTGGAGCGGTGCCTGCTGATGGCTACCGACCCTGGTGATCTGGTACTGGATCCGACGTGTGGTTCCGGCACAACTGCGTACGTCGCTGAGCAGTGGGGGCGCCGGTGGATCACGATTGACACTTCCCGAGTTGCCCTCGCGTTAGCTCGCGCCCGCCTGATGGGCGCTAGATATCCATACTACCTTCTTGTGGATAGCCCTCAGGGTCAAGCGAAGGAGGCCGAACTAACTCACTCGGAGCCGCGCCAAGCAGCTACACACGCAAACGTCCGATATGGTTTCGTCTACGAGCGAGCGCCACACATCATGTTGAGCTCCATCGCTCATAACGCCGAGCTTGACGTAATTCTCGAAGAGTACGAGAGTAGTGCAGGCCCCGTCAGGGAGAAGCTGAATCGAGCGCTGGGCGAGCGATGGGAGGATTGGGAGGTTCCGCGGAAGCCGGACGAACGTTGGTCTCGCGAAGTCAAGGCCCTGCACGCGCAGTTGGCTCAGAAGCGCCTTGCGCTCAACAGTAGGATCGACGCGTCGATCGCCGGCAGGGCCGACTTCGAGTACCTGTACGACCGGCCCTACGAGGACGCAGGCACGGTTCGCGTTGCCGGGCCGTTCACAGTTGAAAGTGTCTCGCCTCATCGCGTGATCTGCGTCGATGAGGATGACGAACTTGTCGACCACGTCGCTGAGCAACGGCTCGGCTACGGCGAGAAGCCCGACTTCACAACAGTCATCCTCGAGAACCTGAAGGCGGCAGGGGTCCAGCAGGCTAATAAGGAGGACCGGATCGTGTTTTCCGCCATCGCCCCCTGGCCGGGTGACCTCGTCTGCGCGGAGGGTCGGTACATCGAGGGGGACGAAGAATCAGGCGAGGAGAGACGAGCGGCGATTTTCGTCGGGCCCGAGTTCGGAACCGTCTCCCGCCCTGACCTTGTCGCGGCTGCGCGGGAGGCCGGCGACGCCGGGTTCGACGTGCTCATCGTCTGCGCGTTCAACTACGAGGCCCACGCCACGGAGTTCAGTAAGCTGGGCCGCCTGCCCGTCCTCAAGGCGCGCATGAACGCGGACCTCCACATGGCTGAGGACTTGCGGCAGACCGACAAGGCCAACCTCTTCGTCATCTTTGGCGAGCCGGACATCGACATCCTTGACGTCGAGGACGGGCAGATCCAGGTGAAGATCAACGGTATCGACGTCTTCCACCCAAGCACCGGTGAGGTCCGAAGTGACGGCGCAAAGGGCATCGCGTGCTGGTTCATCGACACGGACTACAACGAGGAGAGCTTCTTCGTCCGGCATGCCTACTTCCTCGGCGCGAACGACCCCTACAAGGCGCTCAAGACGACGCTGAAGGCCGAGATTAACAAGGAGGCGTGGGACTCGCTTCACAGCGACACGTCGCGTCCCTTCGATAGGCCCAAGTCCGGACGAATCGCGGTCAAGGTCATCAACCACCTCGGCGATGAGGTGATGAAGGTCTTTCGGGTTGACTGACTGAAGAGGTGCGCCAATGGCGACAGACACTTGGCCGACAAAGCGCATGTCCGTGGCCAGCCTTCATCTCGACGCCAAGAATCCGCGTCTGGGCCGCGAGACCGCTGCTCGCGCGCCCCGGGAGATCATCCAGCACCTCTTCGCGCACGACAAAGCGCTCGATGTCGCCGACAGCATCGCGACGCGAGGGTACTTCGCGAACGAGCCGCTACTCGCCGTGAAGGAGGAGGGACGCCTGATCGTCGTCGAGGGAAACCGACGCCTGGCGGCGCTCAAGGCTCTGCGCGAACCGGGCCTCCTCGATGGAACCCTCCAGCGCAAGGTCGAACGTCTCGCCCGCAAACTCATCGACCTTGGGACGATCGCGAATGTGCCTGTGACCGTGGCCCCGAATCGACGAGCGACGGACCGCCTTATCGCCGGGCGCCACATTGGAACCCCCGTCCTCGCGTGGCAGGCGGAGAACCGCGCGAGCTTCATCCTCGACAAGCTGCAAGAGGGATACTCGAACGATGAGCTGCGCGACCAGCTTGGATTCACCCTCGCCGACATCCAGCAGGCGCGACAGACAAGGGCGATCGCGGACATGGCGCGTTCGCTCGACTTGCCTGAGGAGGTGAAGGCCAAGCTCGACAACCCGCGCGCAAAGCTCTTTACCACCCTTGAGCGCGTCTTCGACTCGACGGTCGGCCGCGACTTCCTTGGCGTTGAACCGGACCCCGACCATGGTCTCCGCGGGAAGACCCTCAAGGTCGCGTTCCTCCGAGGATTCGCGAAGATCGTAGCCGACATCGCCTTGGGCAAGCAGTCCTCAAGGACTCTCAACACGAACGAGAACATCCGGAAGTACTTCGAGTCATGGGGCAAGTCCGACCGGCCTGCCAAGAAGCGCGGCTCCTTCGTGCCCGCAGACGTCATCGAAGGGAGGTCGGTCGCATCCCCGCCCTCGAAGCCGCCGACACCGCAACCCCCCAAGAGAGCCAAGGCTCTGACGACCACCGTCCTCCCGCGTGACTTCAAGGTCCGCTTTGGCAGCGAGCGACTGGTCGACATCAGGCGAGAGTTGGTACGACTGAAGCGTGCCGACTTTCCGAACGCCGGCGCAGTCTTGTTGCGTGCCTTCTTCGAGCTAGCGGTCCTGGACTACCTGAGGCGCACCGGGGAGCTGGCCGCGATCATCAAAAAGCTAGAGAAGAAGATCGGGCGACTGCCGTTCGGCGTACCCACCATGCGGCAGCTGGCGCCGGAGATAGCTCGGATTGCCAAGTCGCGCCTGAGTAGAACCGACGCGACTCGCGTCGAGAAGGCCGTCAAGTACGACGCAGCTGCTCCGTTTACGTTGAGCGATCTGCATGCCTTCGTTCATCAGGCCTCGGATCTTCCGGGCGAACGCGACATCTTGCAGTTCTGGATGCGAACGGAGCCCTTGTTCCGCCTGATGCTGGAGCAGGAGCCCGAAAGCCCCGGTGGAGCATGAAGACGTCGAGCCCTCTCCGGTACCCCGGCGGCAAGTCCGCCATGACCGACCTCCTAGCGAGGATCCGAAGGCTCAACGGATTGGGTGGTCGTGCCATTGCCGAGCCATTCTGCGGGGGTGGTGGTGCATCCTTGACGCTCCTCTACCTCGAGGAGGCACACGAGATCCACCTGAACGATGCCGACCCTGCGATCTTCGACTTCTGGTGGGCCGTCATCAACCAAAACAGTGCGCTACTCGACAGGTTGGACAAGAAGCGGGTCAGCATGGCGGAGTGGCGCCGTCAGCGCTCTGTCTACCGGAAGTCAGGCCGGGTCTCGCGCCTACGACGAGCTTTCGCTGCCTTCTACCTGAATCGGTGCAACCGGTCCGGCATTATCATGAACGGTGGTCCGGTCGGGGGAGTCAGACAGACTGGCCGATGGAAGCTCAACGCGAGGTTCAACAAGGCCGAGCTCCGCAATCGCCTCGGGCGCGTCGCAGAGTACGGCGATCGCATTCACGTGTCTGGCGATGATGGCCTGGAGTTCATCGACCGTCTTGACACAGCGTCTACGTTCTTCTTCATCGATCCGCCGTACTTCCACAAGGGCGAGACGCTCTACCTGAACACGCTCGATGCAGCGTACCATGCTTCTCTGGCTGAGCGTTTGAGGCAGCTCGCGAGCGCCGCCTGGATTTTGACCTACGATGACTGTACCGAAGTCCGAAGAATGTACCGAGGCTGGGCGCGAGTGAGGCCGTTTTCGCTACGCTACGTCGCCGCTGAGCGGCGTGGTGGTCACGAGCTACTGATAGCCCCCAAGTGGATGAGGCTGCCCAAGACTCAGGACTCAGCCGCCATCCGTTGGTGACGGGCGGCGATCATGGAATTCCGGATCGCCGACACCTTCACTGACAGCCTCGCCAAGCTCACCGGTGACGAGCAAAAGGCCGTGAAGACGACGGCCTTCGATCTCCAGCTTGACCCGGCGAATCCGGGCATGCGGTTTCATAGGCTGGAGCGAGCCAAGGACAGGAGCTTCTGGTCGGTCCGAGTGAGCAGGGACATCCGCCTGATCGTCCACAGGACAGCGGCGAGCCTGATGCTCTGCTACGTGGGTCACCACGACGCTGCGTATCGCTGGGCGGAACGTCGCAAGCTCGAGCGCCACCCGACTACGGGCGCCGCGCAATTCGTCGAGGTGCGCGAGACGATCCGCGAGGTCGCGGTGCCGCGGTACGTTGTCGCCGACGCGCCGAAGCCCTTACTCTTCGGCGCTGTGTCCGACGACCAACTTCTGGGCTACGGGGTCCCTGAAGAGTGGCTCGACGACGTGCGCCGCGCCACGGAGGACTCGCTGTTCGAGGTCGCCGAGCACCTGCCGAGCGAGGCGGCCGAGGCCCTCCTTGAGCTTGCGACCGGCGGCGTTCCGCCCCAGCCCGTCCACGCAGCCGAGGACGCGGATCCCTTCGCACACCCGGACGCCCAGCGCCGCTTCCGCGTGATGACGAACCTCGAGGAGCTCGAGAGGGCCTTGGCGTACCCCTGGGACAAGTGGACTGTGTTCCTCCACCCCGCTCAACGGACCATTGTCGAGCGCTCCTACACCGGGCCAGCCCGGGTCTCGGGCTCGGCCGGGACCGGGAAGACGATCGTCGCTCTGCATCGCGCCGCGTACCTCGCGCGGACGCATCCGCGGTCGCGCGTCCTGCTCACCACCTTCAGCGATGCGCTGGCCGGCGCGCTGACGCAGAAGCTCGACCGGCTGGTCGGGAACGAGCAGGACGTGCGTGACCGCATCATGGTGACGACGATCGACGACGTGGGCATCCAGGCGTTCGAGGTGGCCTTTGGACCCGCGAAGGTCGCCGATCGAACCGCGATCCGTGCCCTGCTCCGCGATGCTGCGGCGTCCGCCGAACATCGCTTCAGCGAGCGCTTCCTCGAGACCGAGTGGCGTGACGTCGTCGACGCGTGGCAGCTCTCGACTTGGGAGGAGTACCGGGACGTCGCTCGGCTGGGCCGCAAGACGCGCATCGGCGAGAAGCAGCGCAGTGTCCTGTGGTCAATCTTCGGGCGCGTGCAGTCGGCTCTGGCCGAGCAGCGCCTCGCGACCATGCCAGGCATCTTCGCCAGAGCGACGGCGCACCTCAGGGAGCACCCGGCGAAGCTGTTCGACTTCGCCGTCCTCGACGAGTCCCAGGACATTGGCGTGCCCCAGCTCCGCTTCCTCGCCGCGCTGGCTGGCGACAAGCCGGATGGGCTCTTCTTCGCTGGCGACCTGGGGCAGAGGATTTTCCAGACACCGTTCTCGTGGAAGGCGCTCGGCGTCGATGTCCGCGGCAGGGCGCAGACCCTCCGGATCAACTACAGGACGTCCCACCAGATCCGTCAGCAGGCCGATCGCCTGCTGCCCACGGAGCTGGCAGACGTGGACGGAAACGCCGAGTCACGCCGGGGAACGATCTCGGCCTTCAACGGACCGGCGCCGACCGTGCGCGTGCTCGATTCCGCCGAGACCGAGAAGGGGGCCATCGCCGACTGGCTTTCCGCCCGTACCGCAGACGGCATCCCGCCACATGAGATCGGCGTTTTCGTGAGGTCGCCCAACGAGCTTGAGAGGGCGCGCGCCGCCGTTCACCAGGCAGGGCTTTGTTGTGTCGAGCTGGAGGACGGCACGGAAGGCCATGAGGGGGCGGTGGCAGTGGGCACGATGCACTTGGCCAAGGGCCTCGAGTTTCGCGCCGTAGCCGTCGCGGCGTGCGACGACGAGGTTTTGCCGCTGCAAGCCCGTATCGGACAGGTCGCGGACGAGGCCGATCTTGAGGATGCCTACGATACCGAGCGCCACCTGCTCTATGTCGCTTGCACCAGGGCTCGGGACCATCTTCTAGTCACGGGCGTCCAACCGGGGTCCGAGTTCCTTGAGGATCTGGGCACTGGTGGTGGCTAGCTCAGGGGAGGGAACATGAAGGCGATCGATCGCCCGTTCACAAAGATCATCAATGGAACGACTCAGTTCGTCATCCCCGTGTTCCAGCGCGACTACGACTGGGAGGAGGTCCACTGCGAGAAGCTCTGGAACGACATCGTCCGCGTCGGCAAGTCCGGTTCCGACCGTGGCCACTTCATCGGGTCCATCGTCTACATAGCCGCGGGGGACTCCTCCGCCGGCTTCACCCGCTGGCTGCTGATCGACGGGCAGCAGCGCGTCACGACGTTGACTCTGGTTCTGATGGCGCTCCGGCGCCACATCCTGGACTCCGGCTGGGAACCCACGAACGACGACGACCCCACCCCGAAGCGAATCGAGGCGTACTTCCTCAAGAACCTCCAGGAACGCGGCGACCGCGAGCACAAGCTCGTACTCCGCCGCCATGACGAGGCAACCTTGAGGGCGCTTCTGGACGAAGAGGGTCCTCCCGAGAATGCGTCCGTTCGCATACTCGAGAACTACGAGTACTTCCTGGACAAGCTCTCGGGTGAGGACCCCGCAGCCGTCTACCGTGGAATCGGCCGGCTCATCGTCGTTGACGTGACTCTGGATCGTGCGACCGACGATCCGCAGATGATCTTCGAGAGCCTGAACGCCACGGGGCTGGATCTCACGCAGGCCGATCTGATCCGGAACTACATTCTGATGCGCGTCCCGGAGACCGAACAGACCCGACTCTATGAGAAGTACTGGAGCAGAATTGAGGTCCTGTTCCGTGGCGCGGCACCTGCCTTCGACACTTTCGCACGCGACTACATGGCCCTGAACACCAAGGCAGCCAAACAAGCGCGCGCCGACGAGATTTACCACGCGTTTCGGGAGTTCTTCCGTGATCGCGAGCAGGCTGACGGCCTTGACGCGACGCTGGAAGACATGCTTCGCTACGCCGGATACCACGCGGCGTTCACTCTGGGACGGCAAGCCCCGACGGGGCTGTCGGCGTCCTTGGCGGGCGTCAACCGCCTCGCGGAAGTGGCTGCGATCCTGGTCATGAAGCTGAGTGACTTCCATCACCACGAGCAGACCCTGAGCGAGAAGGACTTCAACGAGGCGTTACGTCTCTTGGAGAGCTACGTCTTTCGTCGCTCGATCTGCGGAATGCAGACCCGTGGCTACTGGCAGGTATTTGCAGGAATCGCGTACCGGATCGATGCACAGAAGCCGCTCGAGTCCCTGGGCGTTGCCCTCGCACGGATGCGCGAGCGCTACCGCTTTCCGCGAGACCAGGAGTTCGCGCGAGATTTGGAGCAGCGCGACGTGTACGGGATGCGCACATGCCACTACATGCTCGACCGGCTCGAGAACCACGGGTCCCTTGAGCCCACCGATACGAGCAGCTACAGCGTAGAACATGTGCTTCCCCAGAATGAGAGCCTCGCGAAAGCGTGGCGCGACATGCTCGGCAAGGACTGGCAGCAAGCGCAGCGGACTTGGCTGCATCGACTCGGCAACGTCACGCTGACGGGGTACAACAGCACGTACTCCGACCGTTCGTTCGAGGAGAAGAAGTCGATCCCTGGCGGGTTCAACGAGAGCTCCGTGCGCTTGAACAAGCACATTCGCGAGCAGCAGACGTGGACGCCCCAGGAGATCGAATCCCGCGGGAAAGCGCTTGCGGAAAGAGCTTTGTCGATCTGGCCCCCTCTCGTGGTCAGCGACGAGGCCATCGCGGCCGCGAAACTTGAGGACCTTCGGACGCGAGCGCGAAGTCGGGCCGTGGATCAGGTTCCGATGTCAGCTCGAGCCCGCGTTCTCTTCGACGCGGTGAGGCCGCATGTGCGCGCCATCGATCCCAGCATCGTGGAACTTGCGGAGACAAGATCGGTCAGCTACCACGCCGGCGAGTTCTTCCTTGAGGTGCTGCCGCGCAAGAACCGGCTGGTCCTACTCTTGAATCTCGACTTTTCCGAGTGCGACGCCTCGGACGAGCAGGCGCGAGACGCGACGGAGAGGAGCTTCCTCGTCAACGCGAAGTATGAAGGAGGCGCCTACTACCGCTTGGACGACGAGGCCCAGACCGAGTCGGCCCTGCGATTGATCAGGCGCGCTCACGAACTCGCCAGCTCCTGACCCTGTGCGCGAGGCATACCCCGCGCTGCGGTGCCGGGCAGCTCGATCACAGACCTTTGTGGTCCTGTCGGGGTCAACCGGCGCCAAGGACCGGGTCAATCAAGGCCCGTTCCCTTCGCCGTAGCCAAGGGCCAAGTACCGGTAGGCGACAAGTCTAGTCCCAAAACAAGCGAATGCGGAAGACTCGGGCGGCCGGGCAGCCGCCGAAGCAACTGAGGCTGCCTGCGGGTGGATCGCGGCGGCACTCCCCCCTTTCCCCCAGGCTTCGGGTCGAGC
>Ga0187893_10001740_pt1 | contig 50651 bp, 30 predicted proteins | sample MA1701074metaG_FD_139574 | JGI IMG/M metagenome (GOLD analysis project Ga0187893, IMG submission 139574) | White microbial mat communities from a basaltic lava cave in the Kipuka Kanohina Cave System on the Island of Hawaii, USA - MA170107-4 metaG ... | reverse complement strand
TGCGAGCAATGCGGAGCAGCGAACGGTCGGAGGAGGCGGGGACCCCGGAGGGGTCGCCTCCGAGACGTGCCCAGAGGGTTCGCCGCGAGCAATGGCGCAGCGGCGAACGGCCGGAGGGGCCGGATACCGCGAAGCGGTCGGCCCCGAGGCGTGCCCGGAGACCGAGCGCGTCAGCGCGAGGATCGGAGGGGCCGCGAGAGCGGCCGACCGGAGGGGAGCAACGAAGAGATCGGCGATCCCGGCGCTCCCCCGAAGGGGCCGGCGGCATTTTGTGCGACCCATATCACCAGCAGGGTGTGCTGAAAAAGGCGGTTCGGCCTTGGTTGCCCGGGGGGAGCCAGCCGGCCTGGCTGGCGGAAAGTGCAAAACTCGAACTCAGGTTCTCGGATCGTCAAGCGTGATCCCCGAGGCCGCCTCCTCTGGCAGATCTCCCTCGACGGCGTCGCGAACTGCATGTCTCTTGACGACTCAGCAGGACACTCGTAATAAACGCGACCACCTCGATATGCCCCACCCAGCCGCCTTCAAGCGTTCGCTTTTCGTGAGCCGCTCGGCAAGGACCCAAATGAGGCCACCCAGGAACGCCTTGACGAGGACGGCTGCCGCCCAAGCCATGGCGCCAAGGCCAATCCAGCTCCACGAGGTTACCCCTGCGAACGCGATGCTCAGGGGCAGTCCTAATCCAAGGAGGAGAAGCGCCAAGCACTGGAGCATGTGAGGGTCTATCCGCTTTGACGGGCGCGGAGTCCGTTGGAGATTGTTCCGTTGCTACGGCTACCCCTCTACGCCCTACGGGCAGGGATCCTACGCGGAGATTCCGGACCGTTCCACGATCCCCTCTCGCCTTCCGCGTAGGATGGTAACAAACCGTCGCGATCCTGCAGGAGTCATCAGACGCGCCCGACTGCGCCTTTCGGCTTCCGCGATGCGGAGCTGAACTCCGATTCTGCATCCGTATCCGTAATCCGCATCCGCCATCCGCATCCGCCATCCGCATCCGGCTCTGCATCCCGCCATCCGGATCCTCCCAATCCGCCTTCACCCCGCCTTCCTCACGCAGAAGAGGTGCCTCTCCCCGCGGATCAGGATCCTCCCCTGCGACAGGGCCAGCGATGCATGGACCGGCTCGCCGATGGGATTTGTTGCGAGCACGCGATGCTCGGGGCCGGCCGCGATCACGAACGTGACGCCGTCCTCGCCCGTGATGAGGATCTTGCCGTCGAAGGCGACCGGCGATGCCGTGCAGCGGTTCGGCGATGGGAGCCGTTTCCCTTCGTAGACGATCTTGCCCGTGCGGGCCTCGAAGCAGGTGAGCGATCCTCCGTCGCTCGGCAGATAGACGTGGCCCCGGTAGAGGATCGGCGAGATCACGTAGGCTGCCCCGCGGCCGTACTCCCAGAGGAGCCGATCCTCTCCTTCCTTGATCTCTCCCGCCTTTAGTGCCAGAACGCGCTTCGTGGGGTAGCCGGCGCTCAGGACGATGAAGTCCTCTCCCGCCAGCGGCGTGTGGATCGCGTTCGCCTCGACTCCTCGGGCGCGCCAGAGCTCCTTTCCCGTGCGGGGATCGTACGCGAGCGTCCGCTCCATGGCGCACGTGACGACCTCGGGCCTCCCTGCGCCGCGGAAGAGGATGGGCGTCGACCAGCTCACGCTCACGTCGCGCTCGACGCGCCAGGCTTCCTTGCCCGTTCGGGCCGTCAGGGCGACGAGAAAGGACTCCTTCGGCGCGCTGCCGTCGCGCTGGATGACAAGAACGTCGTCGAACAGGACCGGCGAAGAGCCCACGCCCAACCCGATCGTCCCGTACTTCCCCACATCCGCCTTCCAGAGGAGCTTCCCATCGAAATCGTGGCAGGCGACCCCTTCCTGGCCGAAGAAGCTGAAGACGCGCTCGCCATCTGCCACTGAAGTCGGCGACGCGTAGCTCGCGCGGCGGTGGCGGTCGTCGTGGACAGTCCCTTCGTGGACTCTCGACTCCCAGAGCACTTTGCCGCTCTCCAAGTCGATCCCAAGGACGAAAAGCTCATGGGAGCGGTCCCCGCCCGTACTGTCGGGGTGGACGAAGTCCTCGCCCCCGAGCTGGTGCTTGGGGGGCTTGGCGCCCGGCACCTTCTCCCCCTCCACGGCGGTCGTGATGAAGACTCGCTTGCCCCAGACGATCGGAGAGGAGAGCCCGCGACCGCGGATCGGCGTCTTCCAGGCGATGTTCTTCTCGGCTTTCTTCTCTGCGCTCCACTCCTCCGCGAAACCGGTCTCATCCGAAACGCCGCGGCCGCCGGGCCCGCGCCAGCCTTCCCAGTTCGAGGCGTTCATGAGAATCGACAACGAGGCGAAGAGCGATGGATGGAACCCGAGCATGGCACCCCCAGTAAGCAGCATGGAAATGAAACTCCCCCCATTTACCGAAAGTGGGGGGAGTTTTCAAAGGGGGAGCCGCGGCCGTCGGCGGTCCTTTATGGCGTCACGAACGTCGACGCGTTGCCCTGCGTCGCTCCATCCGCATCGAGCCACGAGTCGAGGATGATCCCCGTCGCCGGGTCCGACAGCCTGCGGATCAGCGTCGCTCCGAGCGGACCCGCGAAGTTCGAGTCGAGCGCTCCATCGCGGAGGTTCGGGGTCGCCGCCTGGTCGAGCATCCAGTGGGTGTTCGAGCCGTTCGAGACGCCCGTGCTCTCGACGATGCGGTCGATGCTGTGCGCGACGCCGGTGAAGGCGAACGTGCCGAAGCTCGTCGCGGGCGCCGTGCCGTTGCAGCCGATCCGGTCGGCGTTCTGGTCTAGCGGGTTCACAGGGCACCCGTTCTGGTCGAAGAGGAAGAGACCTGAGCCCAAACCGCTGACCATGTGGACCCAGAACGGTGAGTTGCGCTGGTTGCCGGGGTTCCGGCCGATCTCGTCGCGGAGGAGGTTGAAGTCCAGCGAGGCGTAGTCATCGTTCGCCAGCGCCGTGCGGAACGCGTCGTACTGGGGGCCGAAATTCGCGAGAGCATCCGCCGTCAGGTGACATCCGACGCAGTACCGCGGCCCTTCGGTCGAAGAGCTGACCTTGCCCCGGATCGAGTGGGGCATCATCAGGTTGTGGCTCAGGGCCGGGTGGGCGTTCCGGCCGCCGGTGTTGGGGTTGTTCCCGCTCCCGTTGCGGTCCGTGAACTTGAAGACAGGCGAGAAGTCGCCGTTCCTGTCCCGCCACTGATAGAAAGCTTCCGTGTTGGGGCTGATGATGGCGATCTTGTTGTGGGCGTTCACTCCGAGCTGGAAAGGCACGGGCGTCTGGTACGTGAAGTCGGCGTTCGTCTGCCGGTAGACGATGCGCTCGCCCGTGATGTTGCTGAAGTTATTGCCCGTGTTGTACTCGCCCTTCAGGTGGCAGCCTATGCAGCTATTGCTCCACGAGGCGTGGCAGGCGACGCAGCTCATGTTGTCCATGTGGCTGAAGCCGGCCGTGACGGCCCCGACCTGCGCCGGGCCGATACCGTTCGTCGGGTCGTTGTCGGCGCGGCCCATGGCGTAGGAGGCCTTCGCGCTGTAGAGCAGTTCGCCCGTGAGCGGATTGACCTTGCCACTGTCGACGACGACGTCGCGCGTCTGCGGGATGTAATGGCGCCGGCCGGTCAGGCGGCTCGTGAGGTAGTACTCGCCGGCGCTCGCCTGGACGACGTGGCGGAGGGGGTTCCCCTGCCCATCCATGGCGACGGTCGCGATCTGGTTGCTGTAGGTCGTCCCCTGCATCGTCGCGGCGTAGGCATCGACGGTGCCGTGGCAGTCCTCGCAGCGGATCGCGACGGCCTGCTCCTGGCGGCTGACGATGCGCGCATCGGCCGGGTCTCCGACCGTCCCGCCGTGAAGGTCGTGGCTTCCGTGGCAGTCGATGCAACCGAGGCCCGCGTCGTAGTGGACGTCGGCCGGCGTGTCGTCCCTCCCGTCGCCGTCGTAGTCCTCGAAGAGGAGGTACTGGTTCGAGTTTCGCCCGTTGAACGTCTGGTTGTTCACCACCGGGTCGTAAAGTCGCGTGTCCTGGGCCGTCGTCCGGAACGTGACGGGGTTGGCGGGATACTGGTCCCGGTTCCTCACGTCCGCGTTCTGGTCGAGCCGGATGCCCCAGTACTGCAAGACGGTCCGGTTCGAACCTTGGTGGCAGCCGGCGCACGTGTGGTCGTCGATGCCGGCAACGGTCTCTCCAGTCGGGAGGGTCCGCGAGACGCTCGCGATCAGGTGGCGACGGACGTGGGGCCGCTCCGGCTCGTCGATGTCGTCCGGATCGAGCGGCTCGATCTTGTTGACCTGCGGGTCGGAGATTCGGCTCCGTCCATCTTGGCTGTAGCGCATGTGGCAGGCGGTGCAGCCCGACGAGCGGAAGTCGCCGTAGCGGTTGTTCGCGCCGGCGCTCCCGAGGTGGCAGTCGCCGCACGTGAACGAGATCTGCTCGTGGAAGAGGTTCGCAAGCGGCGAGTCGGTCTGCGTCTGATTGTTCGCCAGGACGCCGCTCGCAAGATTGGCCGCGTCGTAGGCCGGGTTGTTGAAGATGTCGAGGGGGCCGGTGCTCCCGAAGACGCTGAAGACCGGGTACTCGATCAGGTTCGGCACCGGACCAATGACGGCCGGGTCGACGGCGAACCCCGGGTCGGTGACGGCCCTGAAGCCCATGTCGGAGCCCGTCCCGCCGTAGAGCCCAGCGCTCGCGGGGTTGCGGCTTGCCACGCCGAGCGTATAGGCGGCGCTCGACATGATCCCCATTTCGGTCGCGAGAGGCGCCCTTGCAGTCGACTCGGCGTGCGGGCGGTGGCATTTGCCGCAGCCCCTGCCGGTCGTGACGACGCGCAGGTCGCCCGGGTTGACGAACTCCAGGTAATCGAGGGCCGAGTATGTCGTTCCGTCGACCGTGTAGTCGGGAAACTTGTCGATCCCCGCCAGAGTCAACCGGTTGAAGTAGGCCCGGGCGTTGGTCGTCTGGAACGTCCGGTCGCCGATCTGGGGCGGCGGCGGAACGTGGCTACCGAGGGAGCCGGCCCCTTGCGGGTCGCCACCGTGGCAGGTCGTGCAGCGGAGGGTCGCGGCGCCGGAGAACGGGTGCGGGTTCTCCATGCCGGGACCGGCGTAGTCGTCGTGGGAGCTTCCGTTATGACACCCCATGCAGTTCTCGGCGACGCCGGAAATCGCGATGGGGGAAGGCGTGCTGTTCGACGAGCTGGAGCAGCCGGCGAGCAACGCCAGGCCCCAGAGCGGGACGAACCGCGTGCGGATCGCAGAAATATGAATCATGGCGGGGACTCCTCTCGTAGTCCGTGAACGGAATCTCGCGACTTCCTCGCCATTCGTCTCGGGATCGCGCAAGTCGTTGCCTTAGCCGACTTGGTTGGTCGTGGGTTCGGTCCCCGTACCATGGAGAAATTCCATGGTGCTCCAGGTATTGCCTACCACCGGAACGTCAGGCCGAAATCGACGAGCAGGCGGTCCGCCTCGCTCGTCAAGGCGTAGGAGGCCCCCAAGGAGGCGCTCCAGGCCTTCGAGATCGTCCAGTAGGCCCGGAGGGAAACGTCGGAGACCGTGAAGTCCTTCGACACCTGATCGAAGAAGTTCGCGCCGGACGTCTCCGTCTCGAGGAAGCGGAAATAGACTGCCGGCTGGATCAGGAGCCGGCGCCGCAGGAATGGGAGTGTCGCGTCGATTCGCCCGCCGTAGCCCTCCGACCAGATCCCCGTCAAGTTGTAGAGGGCCACGGCGAGGGTCGCATCCGGCAGTCCCAGCCTCGGAAAGCCATGGCGAGCCACGCTGACCATGTAGCGGACGTCCTCGCCGATCTCCGAATCGTAGTACGAGACCTCCTCGGCGAACTCCATCCGCCCGAACCGCTGGACCGCGCCGGCCCAGTAGCGCCAGTAGTAGCCGCGGAAGAACTCCTCGACAGCGAGGCCGCCGGCCTCGATGACATCCCGCTCCCCCTCGTTGTCCGGCAGCTCGTAGTGGTTGATCCCGGCCCTGAGGGTGAGCCACTTCGCGGCGTCGTAGCTGGAGTAGAGGTCCAGGCGGGTCAGCCGCACTCCGTCCCGCTCGACGGAGGCCCCGACGGGGATGTCCACCTCGGACGAACAGAACAGCGTGAGCTTGTTCAGGTTCGCCCGTTGGTCGACGAGGAGAGCGAAACGGTCGGGGGTCCAGTCGAACAGCGACGCCAGGAAGCCGCCTGTGACCGTGTAGAACTTCTCCTGGGGGTTTCCGGCCTCGTAGGTGCCGTACGCCACCCACGTCGGCTCCTTGAAAGAGATCCCGAGGTCGTCGCGCTCCGGCTTGAAGCCGAGCATCGTGCCGAAGCGGAAATGCTCGCTCACGACCTTCTCGATCTGCATGCCGTCCAGATACCCGACGGCGGGCAGCTCGAGCGGGATGAACCTGCCGATCCGGATGTGGCTCCCGTCGTCGAGCCTCCGGCTGAATACCGCGCGGTAACCTTGAACGCGCACTTCCTCGTAGAGCGAAGTGTCTTCATAGACGTCTCCGGTGCGGTAGGAGATGTCGCCCGACCACTCGAACGACCACGCCGTGCCGTCGATGCGGTCGATGCCGCCCGACGATCCGAGCCGCGTGAACGAGTAGTCGTGCTCGTCGGACGCGATCTGATAGGCCTGCTGGAAGGTCAAATTTCCGTGAATGATGTTGCTGATGTCGGTGAACGCCTCCTTTCTCGTCGGAGGGGGCGCTAGAAGCGGCGTGAACGGCTCCTCCCTCTGCGTGCGGTCCTTGAGGCTCTCCGAGCGTTCCGCCGGCTTCGGCTTCTGTTGCTGAGAGGCCTCCAGGACGATCGAGACTCGCTCTCCGGCCGCCGGAAGTCCCTCGGCGCTCCGGGACACGGGCTTGAGGAGCGTCGATCCGCTCGCGACCTCGGCAATCTCGGCGTCGCCGATGGGGACTCCGCCGCGCAGGAGGCGCACCGTCGTCCCCTTGACGAGGCCCGCCTCCGCGCCGGCATCGATGTAGATGCCCTCCGTCGTGCGGAAGAGGACCTGGCAGTCGATGGTGACCTCCTCCGCGAGCAGGGGCGCGGGCGCGAACAGCGCCAAGCTAAGCCCGAGCGCGCAGGCTGCGACGTGGATCGATCTACTGAGATCGAGAGGCATCTCATCTCCACGCGAAGATGTTGTGACAGAGGGTGCAGTCGGTGGAGTAACCGTTCGCTACGTGGTTCGGTGCGTTGACGTAGTCGTTCTGATGGCACGAGAAGCAGTCGTTCGGCGTCCCCTGGACCCGCCCGCCCGCGTGGCACTGCGTGCAGTTGAGGCCCGAGTGGCCGCCCAGGAGCGGGAAGGCGTCGTGGTTGAATCCCGGCGTACTCCAGTTCTCGGGCGTGTGGCACCGCTCGCAGTTCCTCACCCAGCCGTTGATGACGTGGTTCGGGAAGGCCCGGGCGGCATCCTTCTGATGGCAGAACTGGCACTCGACGGGCGTCCCGCGGTAGTCGCCCACGGGCGCACGCGTGTGGCAGGCGTCGCACGGCGTGATGGCGTGCGCCGACGTGAGGGGGAAGCGCGTGCGGGAGTGGTCGGCGATCATCCCGACGGGCTCCCAGATGTCCTCATTGTGGCAGTCGGTGCAGACCATGCCGAGGGACTCCTTGTGGGGATCGACGTGGCAGCCGCCACAGCCTCGCTCGACGTAGATCTTCACGGGGCCGCGGTCGTTGTGGCACCGGAGGCACGCCGCCTGGGCGTGGGCCCCGTTGAGCGGCCGCCCCGTCTCCTTCTCGTGGTCGAATGCGAAATCCTCGCGCATCACGGTCCACCCTTTCGGCAGGTGGCAGACGCCGCAGTCGCCGGGGAAACTGTGGTGCGGGACCATGGGGCCCCAACGCCGGCTCCAGCCCCCGCGGGTCATGGGATGGCGACAGTCGACCAGGAATAGACACGACGCGAGGAGGAGGCAGAGCGCCCCGATGCGAAGCGGGCGCGACCGCCCGTCGTTCATCTTCCTATGGCTTCGATCGTATGAGGACCTCATGGCAGGTCCTGCACTCCTTTCCGAGGGGCTTGTAGACGACGACCCAGGAGTCGTCGTCGAGCTTGACCGGTCTGTGGCACTTCCAGCACGCCGTACCCGCGTGAGCGCCGACGAGCGGGAAGCTCGATTGCGTGGCGTGGTCGAATTGAATCGTCTTCCAGTCCCACCCCGAGGCGTGGCAGACGTTGCAGTCGCCCGTCGTGCGGAACTGGCCGCGATGGACGTCCTTGTGGCAGGCTCCACACTCCCGCGGAGTGCCCTCGTACTGGCGCACCGCGCTCGGCGGCTCGCCCGGGGGCGGCGGGGTCTCGACGTGGCAGTGGTTGCAGTCGGCCTTGCCGTGAGCGTCAACGAGCGGGAAACCGGTCCGAGCGAGGTGGTCGAAAGGCCGGAGGCGGAAGGTGTCGATCGCCGAGCTGTGGCAGGCGTCGCAATCGCCGCGAGCGAGCTCGTCGCGGAACTGGCCGCCGTGCGGGTTCGCGTGACAGACCTTGCACTCCCTGGCGGTGGAGACGAAACGCCGCGCCTGAAGCTTCGGATCGACGGTGTGGCAGGACGAGCAGGCGACCGCCGCGTGTCCGCCGCTGAGCGGATACAGGCGGGCGTGCGTCTCCCTCGTCATCGCCGTCGGCCGGAACCCGTGTGTCCCGTGGCAATCCGTGCACTGCTCGTGCCGGGCCAGGAACTGGCCGCCGTGCGGGTCCCTGTGGCACCCCTCGCAGTTGTCCTCCCGCCGCCGGTAGCCCGGCGCCGATGGATCGCGGTACCGTTCCGGGTAAGCCAGGTCCTGCTGGTGGCAATTCTTGCACTGGACATCGGCGTGCGGCCCTTCGAGCCGAAAGCCCGTCCAGGCGTGGCGCGGGGCAGACATGGACGCGATCGCGTTCGTCCAGCGCGGGTCGGACCTCGGGTGGCACTCCTGACACTTCTCATGGAAATTCGAAAAGTGCGGCTCCTTGTGGCACGATTCGCAGGTCGTGCCCCGGACATCGTCGAATGGGAAAGGCGCCGGCTTCTTCTCCGCCGTCGCGGGAGGAATTCGATGGCATTCGGCGCACGGAATGCGCTCGTGGCCCCCGTCGAGCGGGAAATGCGCGGCGTGATTGAAGAATTCCGGCGGCCGGAAAGACTCCTGGCCGTGGCACGACTCGCAGGGACCCGTGAGCCCTCCGGAGTGGATGTCCGCGTGACAGCCCTTACAGTCCTGCCCCAGGCCGAGGAACGTCCTCTCGCGAGGCTGCGTGGGGAAGGCCTGCAGGGCGAAGGGGCTCTTGAGCTTCTTCCTGTGACAATCCTCGCAGTCCACCCGAGCGTGCTTGCCGACAAGATGGTAGTCGAGATGGGGGTGCTTGAAGGCGCGGGCGACTTGCGCTCCCCATGACCGCTCGGTCACAAGCGTCGCTACTTCGCCCGTGTGCTCCACGTGGCAGGCCGAGCACTCCATGCCCTTCCCCTGGAGCATACGGTGCTTTTCGAGGAAGTGGTGATACCCGCGCCCTTCGGAGAGCTGCGAGGCGATCTCGCCGTGGCACGAGAGGCATCCCGTCGTGAATCCGCCGCCTTTGTGGCAGTTCGCGCATCCATCGAGGGTCGAAGTGCCCCCAAAGCCCGCGTGGGGCGCCGAAAGCCGCCCGGGAGCCCCGGAGTACTCCTTGAGGAACCACCCGAGGATCGCGATGACGACGGCGCCGATGACGAGGGGGGCACGGGAGCTGAAAAGCACGGTCAGCTCCTCCCCAGGGGCCAGAAGGACCCGAATTTCAGGCCGATCATGACGTGGTAGAAGACGCCGACGACGAGGACGATCGCGAGCCAGCGATGGAAGAACCGCCAGGCATCCACGACCTTTCTCAGCTCCCGGTAGCGCACGAGCGCCTGGCGCTCGCGGCTCATCCGCCGCGCGAGGATGAGGATCCTCTCCGTCTCGGTGTAGAGGTCGTCGCGGGCTCGGATCGCCGCCTTGAGCCGGGCGAATTCCCGGCGGCTCTCCCGATCTCCCCAGACCACGGCGAAGACCGCCTCGACTAACCACGGCGCTCGGCGGCGCCGCGGCGCGATCGCCTCCGCGGGAAGCACCGATGGGTCCAGCCCGAGCTCCATCAGCTTCTTTCGATAAACCGTCAGCCGGCGGCGGATGACTTCGAACTCGAGTTCCCGTCCCTGCAGAGATTTCGGGACGTAGAGCGAGATGTAACGGCCCATGAAGCCGCTCGCGACGACGATCGCCGCGGATGCGAGGCTCATGAGCCCGAGCGCGCTCGTGGGAACGAACGCCGCGTGGAACAGCACCAGGAGCGGTCCCAGGAGGCCCGTGACGACGTGGAACCCCATCCAGGTCCGCAGGGACCCGATGCGGATCCAGGACGCGAAGCTCTTCCTCGCCAGGTAGGCGAGGCTCAAAACCATGACCAGCGCGCCCGAGATCCCCAGCGTGAGGCCGAGGGGCCCCGACGGCCTGAGGAGCGCGTGCTGGTGATGCAGCGTTCTCTGCGCCGGCGAGAGGATGTAGTAGCTGCGGCCGATGCAGAGGAGGAGCAGCAGCAATCCCGCGACGAGAAAGGCTCCGGCCCGGCAGAACGTGAGCGCCGACAGCCTGTGCCGCGCTTCGGATTGCAACTCATCGTCGATGTCCCCTTTGAGCTGCTTCTCGATCCGGTCGAACGACAGCTCCTCATCGAGGTCCTCCGGGCGCTGCGGCGCGGGTTTCGGTGCCGGGCGGGGTTGCCCCGGAGGCGCAGTCCTCGGGACCGGCGGTTTTCTCGAGGCCGGGGCGGGCCGAGCGAGCCTGGCGGCGGGCGGCGGCGGCGGCGCGGGGTTCTGTGCGGGTTTCGGCACGGGGTTCCGGCCGGGGGCGGGCATTGGGGGCGGCGGGGCGGGACGAGCGGGAACCGCCGGACTCGAATGCCTCGGATGGGGAAGATCATCGAGAGCGACCGCCTCCACGTCGATGCCCGTGGAGGACTCGAAGAAATCCGCCGCGACGTCATCCGGAAGGATCACCACCGGCAGATCCTCGAGCGGGGACTCCCCCAAGGCTGCCGGTTCGGGTTCCCGCGCAAGCTCGCGCGCCCGTTCGCCGCCCGGCCCGGGACCGGCGTCCTCGGGCGGCGGCGGTGAAGAGGGTGGATTGCGGCCGATGATCTTTCTCAAGAAGCCGCCTCGCTCTCCATGGGGTTTCCTGCCGTGGCCCGACGGGAGACTTCGGGTGATGGATCATCGCCGTTGAATCGGACACCCGCCTGCCTGAGGAGCTCGTACGGCGGATCTCCGCCGATGCAGACGAAGACGTAACTGTTCCGCAGAGCCGTCCGCTTCTCGGCGCCTTCCGTCCGAACCGAGAGGACGACGCTGTCGGGCTCGATCGCCTTGACGGCGGAGTTGAAGATCACCCGGACCTTGCCCTCGGCGGAGTACTTCCGGATCCGTTCCTCGTTGCGCTTCCTGAGGCGGAAGAATCGATCTTTCCTGTAGGAGACCGTGACGGCGTTGCCGGGCTGGTTGGCGAGCGCGGTGGCCGCCTCCACGGCGCTGTCTCCGCCGCCGACGACGAGGATGGACTCGTTCTTGTACGTGGCGGCATCGATGAGGTGATACAAAACCTTCTCGTGGTCCTCGCCCGGGACTCCGAGCTTGCGCGGGCTGCCGCGCCTCCCGAGGGCGAGGATCACTCGGCGCGCGACGGCCGACCCGGCGGAGGTCTGCGCGAAGAAGACATCTCCCCGACGCTCGATGCCGGTCAGCTTCACGCCGGAGCGGATCTTGAGCCCGTAGTCGGCGACGAGCTTCTCCCAGAAGACGATCAGCTCCTCCTTCAGGAACTCCGTCTTCTTGACGCGACCGTAGAGGGGAAGATCGAGGGGCCCCGTGAGCGTGAGCTTGCGGCGCGGGTATTTCCGGACCGTCCCTCCGATATCGTCTTGATCGATCGCGATATAGCGGACGCGCTTTTCGATGGCCTTGAGCGCCGCGGCGAATCCCGCGGGGCCCGCTCCGACGATGAGGAGGTCGGCGACCTTGGGGTCGAGGCCGCTCGGCGGCGCCCTCTTCAGCTCGGCTGCAATCCGCTCCACCGCGCGGACACCCTGTTCGACCGCGATCCGTATGAGACCGAGTCCGCCCAGCTCTCCCGCCAGGTAGAGGCCGGGCACCGAAGACTCGAGGTGCGAGGAGAGGATCGGGATGTCGTTTCGCTCGGAGATGTCGCCCAGGCTGATTTCGATGGCCCCGACGGGGCAGACTTCCGCGCACAGGCCGTGGCCCACGCACCGCGAGCCGTGGATGACGCGAGTTACGCCGTCGACGAGGCCGAGCACTCCATCTTCGGGACAGGCGGCGATGCAGAGGCCGCAACCTATGCAAGTCTGGACGTTGATCTGCGGGTGTTGAGCGATCGCCTTCCCGGTGCCGGTCTCTTCGGCCTCGCGGATCTCGGCGGCCGCCCGCGAGCGCCGGACTTCATCGACTTTCTTCTGCCAGATTTGAAGAAAGGAGAGAAGGGTGATGAGAAGCGCGCAGAATGCCGCGACCACGAAGATGTTCACCGATTTCCTCCCTCTCCCGGCCGGCATGCAAGGCCAGAACCCGTCCCTTCGCACACCGAGTCGGAATCCCCGTATCACTCCCATCCGTCGGCAAGTTGCGTTCCGTTCCTGACTTCAGGGAGGAAAACCCGACGCGCGGAGCATTTCCGGTCCATCCTCGGGTACGGAATCGTTACCCGATGGGGAGGAAAGGGACGGCGCCGTCCGGGCGCTGGCACCCCGCCCTCTTGCGGATGCGGCAACGCGGGCTCGGCTCGGGCAGATCCTCGACAACAATGGTTACGGACTCATCGACGAGGAGCCCGAACAACACGGGTAAACGCTCACCAGCACCGGCGCGTCCCATCGCGGATGAAGATCTCCCGAGCAAGGACTTCTCCCTCTCGCGGGCGGATCTCGGGCGGCCTATCCGCTCGCCAAGAGCGCGGAGATGAAGCCGGCCGCGACCAGCAGCCGTCAAACGAACGGAGCTTCCACGCGGCGGCTTGTCGCCGCTGAACGGTCCCTAGTCCGGCTGCTCCCTGGAGAGCGGGAGCCGAAGTCGGTAAAGTAGACTCGTCCATCGTTTATTTACGCGATTTGCGGAGTGAGTTCATGAAGCCGACAGCCCTTGGCCCTTGCCTGACAGTTCTCGCGGCCATCGCCGCGCATCCCTCGCGCGCCGATGGGCCGGGTCAGCCCGGCCTGGGCCACTCGATCCACGGCGAGGCCTTCGATGAAGGGCCACGCCATCAAGCTTGGCGGATGGAGGGGATGGGGAAGATCGATTTCGCCGTCACGACGTCCTCTCCGGATGCGCGGTTCTTCTTCAACCAGGGCGTCGCGCAGCTTCACACCTTCTACTACTTCGAAGCGGAGCGCTCCTTCCGCCAGGCGGCGTTTCACGACCCCAAGTGCGCCATGGCATACTGGGGGATGGCGATGGCCAACGTCAATAACGGCGGGCGTGCCGCGAAATTCATCGACAAGGCGAAAGGGGTCAAGGACGGCGCCACCGAGCGCGAGCGCAAGTACATCGACGCCGTCGCGGCTCGCTACGCCGAGGGTCGCAAGGACGACGAGCAGCGGCGGGATTTCGTCCACGGCCTCGAAGCGGTCGTACTCGCCCACCCCGACGACATCGAAGCCAAGGCGTTCCTCGCCTGGACGCTTGCCATGAACACGGGCTCGAACAGCCGCGTCGCGGTCCACTCGCTCATCGAGGATGTCCTGCGCGTCTCGCCGCTCCACCCCGGAGCGCACCACTACCGCATCCACCTCTGGGACGGCAACGACCCGGCCCAGGCCCGCGCGAGCGCGGAGGCCTATGCCCGCGCCGCGCCCGGCATCGCCCACGCGTGGCACATGCCGGGGCACATCTACAACGGTCTCAGCCTCTGGCGCGAAGCGGCCTGCCAGCAGGAGGGCTCGGCCCGCGTCGACCACCAGCACGTGATGGAACACATGCTCCTGCCGTTCCAGATCCACAACTACGCTCACAACCAGCATTACCTCATCGCGCAGCTCAACCACCTCGGGCGCGCCCGCGAGGCGATCGCTTACGCGCGAAACCTCGTCGAGGTGCCCCGCGACCCGCAGTCGAACAACAAGGACCAGGGCTGGAGCGCGCAGCGGCTTGGGCGCATCTCGCTGCTCAGGACGTTGCTGCGCTTCGAGCGCTGGGACGACGTACTCGCCGACGCGCACCTCGACTGGAGCGATCACCCGGCCGAGAGAGCGCTCGACCTCTACGGGCGCGGCATTGCCCTCCTCCAGAAGGGCCTGCGCGACCCGTCCCGTGACCTGGCGGACAAGCTCGACGCCCACGCGGCTGAAGCCGCGAAGCGGAAGGATGGCGATGCGGACCTCATCGAGACTTTGCACATGGAGCTGCGCGGGCTGCACCTGCTCGCCGAAGGAAAGACTCTCGAAGGGTTCGACCTCCTCACGCGGGGCGCAAAGCAGCAGATGGAGAAGTTCAAGGGAGACCTCGGCCCCTATCCACGCCCCTTTTACGAGGTGCTCGGCCGGGCCCACCTCGATGCGCGCAACTGGGGGCTCGCCGAAGCCTGCTATCGCGAAATCTTGAAGGACCGGAAGAACAGCCTCGTACCGCTCGCCGGCGTCGTCGAGGCGTGCCACGGCGCCGGAAGAATGACGGAGCTGGCCGAAGCACACGCTCAGTTCCTCGCCGCACTGAGCCACGCGGACATGGACCTCCCGTGCCGCGAGCGGATCGCTCGCCTTGCTCCTCCGGCGGCTTCACCGGCCATCGCCAGCGCTGCCACGGAGCCCGCCGGGGCCGGCGTCGGCTCCGATTCGTTCGATCGCGCGACCCTGGAGCATCTCGGGCCGATGCTCTGGTCGCCGAACCCCGCCCCCGACTTCACCCTCATGGATGAAAAGGGCCGATCGGTGAGCCTCGCCGCACTGCGCGGCTCAAACGTCATCCTTGCCTTCTACCTGGGCAGCGCCTGCGCGCCGTGCATGGAGCAGCTCAAGGCGATCGCGAAGGAGAAGGAAGCGTTCGACAAGCTCGAAACGAAGCTCCTGGCGGTCAGCGCCGACTCCTCAGAGAAAAACCGCGAGCTGCTCGCGAGTCCGGCGGGGGCCGGCCTCGTCCTCCCCCTCCTGAGCGATCCCGACCGGGGGGTGGCGAAGCTCTACCGCGCCCACGACACGTTCGAGGACATCCCTCTCCACGGCGTGATCTTCATCGACAAGAAGGGAAGCATCCGCTGGATGAGGACGAGCGCGACGCCGTTCAACGAACTGAGCTTCCTCAAGGGCGAGATCGAACGCGTGAACCGGCTCCAGGCGGCCCCGGCCGCGACTCCCGCGGCGGCTCCCCGCCGCTCGGAAGTCTGACGGCCGGCGGCCGGAGCGCACGGTCCATCGTGGCATCCTTCGTGTCCTCCCACGCCGGCGAGCTGGCGGGGCTCTCCTCGTCATTCCTCTGGGCGATCGGAAGCCTCATCTTCGCCCGCTCGCCGGCTTCGGCGGGCGCGCTCAACCTCTTCAAGAACGCGATCGCCGCCGTCTTCTTCGTTGTGAGCTTGTGGATCGCACGGCTCCTCGACGGCGGACCGTTCGTGAGCGCGGGGGCCGCCGCGGTGGGGTTTCTCGCCCTGAGCGGCGTCGTGGGGCTCGTGGTCGGCGACACGCTCTACTTCCGGAGTCTCCAGATCCTCGGACCGAGGCGCGCTCTCGTCGTGAGCATGCTCGCGCCGCCTCTGGCGGCCCTTCTCGGCTGGGCGGCGCTCGGCGAGCGGCCAGCCGGCGCGGTCGGCCTCGGCATCGCGGCGGTCCTCGCCGGAGTCTTCTGGGTCAACCACGCGGGGCAGTCGAGTCCGCCGACGCCGCGACCGCACCCGGGATCGATCGGCGCGGGGATCGTATTCGGGAGCTTCGCGGCGCTCTGCCAGGCGATCGGTGGGGTCCTCGCCAAGTGCGGCATGCAGGACCTCGACTCGCTCGAAGCCTCCACGATCCGGCTCTCGTTCTCGGCGACCACCCTCTTCGCCGTCGCTATGGCGGCGCGAAAACTCGGGGCCTGGCGGCGCGAGCTGTTCGAGGACTCAAGCCCGTGGCCCATCGCCGCGGCGAGCGTCAGCGGGACGTACATCGGGATCTGGGGGATGCTCACGGCGTTCAAGTACACTTCGGCCGCCGTGGCGACGACGGTCACATCGCTGAGCCCGGTCTTCGTCATCCCGATCGCGTGGATCTTCCTGGGGCAGAGGGCACCGCCGGGGGCGATCCTCGGAGCGGCGCTGGCCGTGGGCGGAGTGGCGATGCTGTTCTACGTGCCCGGGTGAAGGCGAATCGCGGGAGAAGAGAACTCGATCTCGGCGCCGTTCGAGAGCGGATCCGGCCGAATGAGGTCGATCAGTACCTCTTGACTCGCCTCTGCCTCGCCGGCGGGTACTTCCAGACCTCGGAGGGCGCATAGGCGTCGTCGAGAAGCTTCCGCGCTCGGGCGACCAGCTCGGGATGCTGGGCGGCGAGGTCTCGAGCTTCCCCGAGGTCGGCATCGAGGTCGTACAGCTCAAGCGGCGCTCCTTCGGGCTCGATGACCGCCTTCCACGAATCGAAACGGACCGCCCGCGCGCCCCCGCGTTCGAAAAAAACCCAGTAGAGGTGGTCGTGCCGGTGCTGGGCTTCTTCGTTCCCGAGGAGGTCGGGAACGAACGAGATGCCGTCGAGGCCGGGAGGGACGAACTCAAGGGAGCCGGCCAGCTCCGCAAGAGTCGGAAGGGCTCTCGGTTCGACGGACCTCGTCCGATCGCATGAATCCCCCGGCATGCTACCATGGGCAAGCGCGGTAACACGAATCGCGGCCGAGAGCGAAGAAGGGAGAGATCGAGCTGCGATGGAACATCACGAAGTGACAGACGCTCTGCATTGACTCCCCATTGTCCTCATGAACTCGGCCTGGACCCGCCGCCATTTTTTGAAGTTCGCCGCGAGCGCGACGCTGGCGGCTGCCGGGTGCGCACCGCACTCCGTTCGTGCCGCGCGCCGCGGGGGATCGCTGCGCCTCTTTTTCGTTTCCGACGGCAGGACGTGGCTCGTGAACGCGGACGCCTCGGGCCTCCGCGCCCTTGAGCTCGACGCTCCGAGGCAGGCGACATGGCAGCCGACCGGGTTCTTCTCCGACGGGCGCCGCGTCCTTCTGTTGAGCATGGAGCCGCGGCGCGATGGCCCAGGGCGGCCGTTCGACGAGTACTACACGCAGACGCCGACCCACATCTGGGCCTACGACCTCGAGACGGGCTCGCTATCCGAGATCTGCGCCAAGGAGCGGCTCTCGGTGTTCTACACGCCGGCGCTCCTCCTGAGCGACAATCGCATCCTCGTCCAGGTCGTGCGCGGGAAGGCCGGCCAGATCTACAGCATGAACATTGACGGCTCGGACGCGCGAGAGTTCACCCGGGCCGGCGAGGGGTTGCCCTACGGCCTCAGCACGAGCCCCGATGGAAAGCGCGTGGCGTTTCACCTCGCGAGCCGGCGCGGGTACGAGGTATGGACGAGCGACATGCTGGGTGGAGCACGCAAGCTCGTCGCCGGGCACCCGGACCACCTCTTCTTCGGCACGAGCTGGTCCCCCGACGCCGCATGGGTACTTTATCAGGACTGCCGCTTCAAGCAGGACCCGGGCCATGATTGGTCCGATGTCTGCATCGGGCGGCCCGATGGCTCGGAGCATCGCGTTCTCACGAAGGACCAGGCGATGTGGTTCAGCGCCACCTACGGCAGCCCTTCGCAGCGCGGCGGCGGCTCGAATGCGCCGGCGTGGACGCGCGACGGGGCGATCCTCTATCCGCGGCGGCTTCCGGGCTCGAAGGCGGCCTGGGAGTTCCAGCCCGAACGCCCCGACGTCGACCACTTCAACCGCGACTACAAGCCCGAGCTGGCCCGCGGCGGCACCGAAATCGTGCGGCTGGACCCTCGCACGGGGACGGAGTCGGTCCTCACTCGCGGCGGGGAAGGGGTCTGGGACTTCCGCGCAGCCGAGTCGCCCGACGGACAAAAGATCGTCTTCTGCCGGGCGGAGACCGGCGGCCTTCCGTCGCTCTGGGTCATGGACTCGAGCGGCCTGAACGCGCGGCGCATTTCCCGCGGCTTCGAAGGCCGTGGCGCGGACCACCCGCGCTGGCTGCCGATGGAGAGGAAAGGAGCGAAGGAGGCGTGAAGCAAGCCGTGGCTCGTCTGCTCCGATGGTCATTAGGGCTGGCCTTCGGGCTTCTGAGCGGCGCTCTTTCCCCCGGAGCGCCCGCGAACATCCTCCTCATCATCTCCGACGACCATGCCTGGACCGACTACGGCTTCATGGGCCACGCGCAGCTCAAAACGCCGCGCCTCGACCGCCTGGCCGCCGAGTCGCTCTGCTTCACGCGCGGATACGTGACCTCGAGCCTGTGCTGCCCGAGCCTCGCCTCGATCATCACGGGCCGGTTCCCGCACGAGCACAAGGTGGTCTGCAACGACCCTCCCCGGCCGGCCGCGATGCCGGCGAAGGACTTCTACCAGAGCCAGGCCTTCCGCACTGGGCGCGAGAGGCTGACGCGGTTCCTCGAGGAAACCCCGACGCTTCCGCGGCTCCTGAAAGCGCACGGCTACGTGAGCTTCCAGGCGGGAAAGTGGTGGCAGAGCGACTTCTCGCGCGGCGGGTTTACGCACGGGATGACGCACGGCGACGAGGGGAAAGGCGGCCGCCACGGCGACGCGGGCCTCGAAATCGGCCGGAAGACGCTCAAGCCCATCGAGGAGTTCATCGATGCCGCGCAGCGCGAGAAGAAGCCCTGGCTCGTCTGGTACGCCCCGATGATGCCCCACGACCCCCACACGCCGCCCGAGAGGATCCTCAAGCGCTACGAGGCCGCGGCTCCGTCGCGACCCGTCGCGCGCTACTGGGCCATGGTCGAGTGGTTCGATGAGACCTGCGGGCAGCTCCTCGACTTCATCGAGGCTCGGGGACTCTCGGAGGAGACGATCGTGGTCTACGTCGCCGACAACGGCTGGATCACAAACCCGGAAACCGGCCGCTTCGCGCCCCGCTCGAAGCTCTCGCCCTACGACGGAGGCCTGCGCACTCCGATTCTCATGCGCTGGCCGGGGCGCGTGCCGGCCCGGCGCATCGAGATTCCGGTCTCGAGCGTCGACATCGCGCCGACGCTCCTCGCGGCGGCAGGAGCCCAGGCGCCGTCGGGGCTCCCCGGCATCGATCTCCTGAAGGAGGGCGCCGGCCGGGAGCGCGACTCCGTGTTCGGGGCGTGCTTCGCTCACGACGGCGTGGACCTCGACCGCCCCGCGAGCGGCCTTCGATGGCGATGGGTGGTCTCGGACGGCTGGAAGCTCATCGCTCCCGCGGCGCACAACGTCCCCGAAGGCAAGGTGGAGCTCTTCCGGATCGTCGACGATCCTCTCGAGATGAAGAACCTGGCCGAAACGGCCCCCGGGGAGGTCGTTCGCCTGCGAGAACGGCTCGATGCCTGGTGGGAGGGGCGGCCGTAGCCGGCACGCAGCGGTTCGCGAGCATCGCCGCTTGGACGGGCGGCGCCTTCGTGGTTCAATCCCTCGCCCATGCCAAGGAACCGGAGCAAGCCCCGGCCGAAGCCGCGGCGAGGATCGGCTCTCGTCGAGAGGATCGTCCTCGAGACGTTTGCCCGTGTCCGCAGCCGCCAGACGTACTTCGGACGGGCCCTCACGGAGGCGTTCGAGCGGGCTCTTCGCCTTCAGCAAGAAACGCGGGAGCGCATCGCGGCGGCGCTCTTCGGCCTGATCCAGGAGAAGCGCAAGATCGAGCTGGCGCTCTCGGGACAGTCGGTGCCGAAGAACGACTTCGACAGGGCGCTCCTCCTCGCCTTTCGCCTCCTCTCGGGGGAAACCTCCTCCGCCGAGGCCCAACGGAGCCTTCCGGGCGTGAACTGGAGCGCCGTGAAGCGCGTCGACGAGCGCATCGCGAGCGAGGAGAACCCAGTCCGCCGCCTCGCCCTCGCGCATTCCCTGCCCGACTTCCTCGCGGCACTCCTGATCGAGGAGTACGGCAATGAGGCGGAGCCCCTTGCGGCGGCGCTGCGAGCCCGGGCGCCGATCGTCCTGCGCGCCAACACTCTCAAGACGTCCCGCGACGCCCTCATCGCGCGGCTCAAGGACGAGATCGGTCCGCCGGACGCCAGGCTCGAGCCCACGGCCATCTCGCCCCTCGGCGTCCGCATCGACGGCCGCCCGAACGTCTTCGCGCTGCGCTCGTTTCATGAGGGGCTCTTCGAGGTTCAGGACGAGGCGAGCCAGCTCATCGGGCTCCTCGTCGCGCCTCCGCCGCGTTCGCTCGTGATCGACGCGTGCGCTGGCGCGGGCGGGAAGACCCTGGGCCTCGGTGCGCTCCTTGGAAATCAAGGGCGGCTCGTTGCGCTCGATCCCGACACGAAACGCCTGGACGATCTGCGCCGCCGGGCGAGGCGCGCCGGGCTCTCGAACGTGCGGGCGGTCACCATCGGCGAAAGCTCGGCCGAGTGGCCGCCCGAAGTCGCCGCGCTCGAGGGCAAGGCCGCCCGCGTCCTCGTGGATGCGCCGTGCAGCGGTCTCGGAGCCTTGCGGCGGAAGCCCGACCAGAAGTGGCGCCTCGCTCCCGAAGATCTCGAGCGGCTCCCGCGCACCCAGGATGAGATCGCACGGCGTGCGATGGGGCTCGTCGCGCCCGGCGGGCGGTTCATCTACGCCACCTGTACGATCCTGGCCGCGGAGAACGAGCGCGTCGTCGAGAGGCTTCTTGACGGGAGCGGCTTCGCCCTCGTCGCGGCCAAAGAAGTCTTCGGGCGCGGGATCCTCGGGGCCTCTTCGGACTCCACGGGCCGCTTCTTGAAGCTCCTTCCCCACCGCACCGGCACCGACGGCTTCTTCGGGGCCGTGCTGCGACGCGGGCGCTGAACGGGACGGCGCTACTCCTCGAGCTTCCGGATTTCCACCTTGCGGAACTCGATCGGATGGCTCTCGGCCTGGAGCGAGATCGAGCCGCCTTCGAGGAGGATCCTCCCGTCCTTGACGAGCTTCTTGGCGTCCTTGTCGCCCTCGTCGAGCTGCGGCTCCGTGTACTCGAGGACCATCTCGCCGTCGATGAAGTGTTTGATGGACTTCGAGCCGCGCGCTTCGACCTCCGCCGTGACCCACTGGTCGCCGTGGAAGGTTTTCGACTTCGAGTCGATGCAGTGGCGCCGCTCGAGCTTGCCGCCGAGGACCACGTTCGTCCCCGGGGTGCAGAGGTTGCCCGTGTGGCGCGGGTTCTTGCCGTCCCCGCCGAGGAACTGCACCTCGATCGACACCGGGAAGCTCTGGTCCTTCGCCATCGTCTCCGGGGGCTGGCCGTGGATCATGACGCCCGAGTTGCGGACCGCCCAGCCCGGGCCGCCCTTACACTGCTCGCCGACGAAGCGGTACTCGATCCGGAGTCGGTAGTGCGAGAAAGGCTCCTTGTAGAAGAGGTGGCCGAACTTCTCGCCGAACTTCCCGCCGGATTTTTCGTACTGGTCGTACGAGACCTTGAGGACGCCGTTCTCGACGCGGAACGTGTCGCCGAAGTTCTCGCCGAGCGCGTGGCCCGCGATTTTCGGAGTCCAGCCGGAGAGGTCCTTGCCGTTAAAGAGCGGGATCCACTGCCCGCCGTCCTTCTTCGCATCCGTTTCGTCCGCGAGGACGGCGCCTAGAACGAGCACGAGACCCGCAAGCGCCTCAATCGTCCACAGTCGTCGAGCCATCGTGATCCTCCCGATGAAGCCTGAGCCAGCACGATAACGCAGGTGGATCCCGGACATCCAGGGAGGACGCCGCGGCCCGGCAACCGTTTCCCCTGCGTTCACTCCCTCGCCTCCCTCTGGAGGAGCGCTCGCTTGCGCTCGATCCCCCAGCGGTAGCCCGACGGCGCGCCGTCGGTGCGCACGACGCGGTGGCACGGGATGGCGACCGCAAGAGGGTTCGCGCCGCAGGCCCGACCGACGGCACGGGCCGAGCCGGGCGCGCCGATCCTGCGAGCGACGTCGGCGTAGGTCGCCGTCGAGCCCGGCGGAATCTCTCGCAGAGCCCGCCAGACGCGCTGCTGGAAGGCGGACCCGCTCACATCGAGGGGCAGATCGAGCCCCAGACGAGGCGCCTCGACGAAGCCCACGACCATCGCGACGAGCCGCTCGAATTCGGATTCGCCGCCCACGAGTTCGGCCTTCGAGAAACGGTCTTGAAGATCGCGCACCAGCGCTCCCGGATCGTCGCCCAGGAGGATCGCGCAGACCCCGCGGTTGCTCCGGGCGACGAGGATCGAGCCCAGGGAGCACTCGCCGATGGCGAAGCGGATTTCCGTGCGAGCGCCGCCGGCACGGAAACGAGATGGAGTCATCCCGAGGATCTCGTTCGACGCCGCGTAGAACCGTCCGCTCGAGCCGTACCCGGCCCCGTAGATGGCCTCCGTCACCGTGCGCCGCTCGCGGAGCTGGACGCGGACGCGGCCGGCGAGCCGCCCCGCGGCGTACTGCCGCGGCGTCAGCCCCGTGACCGCCCTGAAGGTGCGGTGAAAATGGTAGCGGCTCAGTCCGGCGGATCTCGCGAGCCGCTCCAGCTTCGGCGCCTCCCCGGATTCCTCGATCAACCGGCAAGCCGCGGCGATCTTTGCGGCCCGCTCTTCGGCCGGCGATACCCGACTCGGCTTGCAGCGTATGCAGGCGCGGAACCCGGCCCTTTCGGCGTCCTTCCAGGATGCATGGAACCGGACGTTCTCCGGCCGCGCCCGGCGAGCGGCGCACGAAGGACGGCAATACACGCCCGTCGTCTCGACCGAATACCAGAACTTCCCATCCGCCGCCGGATCGCGAGCCACGACGGCCGCCCATCGAGCGTCGCTCTCGGCGGCCGAACGCTCCATTCGAGTTCTTCTCATCGGTTGACCTCAAGAACAAGAATCTATCAGCGGCCCTCCACCCCAACACCCCGTTTCTTGCTCTCGAATTCGCTTCACCATCGTATCCAAACGAACTCGGGGAATCCTTGATCGCCTCCTCTGAGCTCCTCCGCGTCCTCTGCGTCCTCTGCGGTTAACGTCCGTCTTCCGTTAGAATCCACGGCCATGAATCGCGACTCAGTCCTCTTCTCCTTTGCCTGCATCCTCTTGTTCGCCCCGGCCTCTCCCCTTCGCGCCGCGAGCCCCGCCAAGGTCGCCATCATCGCCGGGCCGATCGCGGGGCATCCGAAACACACCCACGAGTACGAGAAGAACGCGATCCTCCTCAAGCACCTCCTCGATACGACTCCGGGCCTCCCGCCGCTTCGGAGCGAGGTCCACTTCCGCGGCTGGCCGGAGGATCCGCGAGCCCTCGACGACGCCGATACGATCGTCCTCATCTCCGACGGCGGCGACCGCAAGGAGACCGACCACCCGTTCTACCTCGGCGACCGCCTTTCGGTCATCGAGAAGCAGATGCGCCGGGGTTGTGGGCTCGTGCTTCTTCACTGGAGCACGTTCAACCCGACGCGCGTCCACGACAGAATCACCGAGTGGGCCGGCGGGTACTTCGACTACGAGACGGGCCCTGCGCCGCGGCGGTGGCGCTCGGAAATCTCGACGGCCGACTGGACGGTGACACCGGCGTCGCCGCAGCACCCGATCTGCCGCGGCGTGAAACCGTTCCCCCTCAAGGAGGAGTTCTACTACAAGATCCGCTTCGGCGAAGGCGATCCGCGCCTCGTGCCCATCGCGACGGTCGACCCCGCCGCAGGCCTGGAGAAAGTCGTCGGCTGGGCCGTGGAGCGCAAGGACGGCGGCCGCGGCTTCGGCTTCACCGGCGGTCACTTCTTCGAGAACTGGCGCGTTCCGGGCTTCCGCAAGTTCCACCTGAACGCGGTTCTCTGGACCGCGCGCGCCGAGGTGCCCGCAGGCGGCGTGGAGTCGGCGATCGATCCGCCGCTCCGCGCGCTCATCCTCACCGGCCACAACCACCCCGCTCACGACTGGCGGGCCGTAACGGCGGCGCTCATCGGCGTCCTCGAGCAGGACCCGCGCGTCGTTGTCGACGTCTCGGAGGAGATCGAGGACCTCGCGACGGACCGTATCCGGTCCTACGGGCTCCTGGTCCTCAACTACGCGAACTGGGAGCGGTCGGGGCTTTCGGACGCGGCGAAGAGGAACTTCGTCGCGTACCTCGAAGGAGGGGGCGGCCTCGCGGTCATCCACTTCGCCAACGGCGCCTTCAATTCCACACTGCCGCCGCCGGCCTCCGACTGGGAGGAGTACCGCACCCGGATCGTCCGCCGCGCCTGGATGCACGGCGAGAACCGAAGCGGCCACGACCCGTTCGGCCCCTTCCGCGTGGAGATCACCTCCCGCGAACACCCGATCACGAAGGGGCTCGCGCCGTTCGAGACCGAGGATGAGCTGTACTTCCGCCAGGAGGGGCCGCTCCCGATCGAGCCCCTCGCGGCGGCGCGGTCGAAGGTGACCGGCCGCGACGAGCCCATGGCCTGGGCCTACGACTATGGCAGGGGGCGCGTCTTCCAGACGGTCCTCGGCCACTCGGACCGCTCGATTCGCGCCGCGGGGGCGCTCATCCGCCGGGGGGCGTCGTGGGCCGCAGGCGGACCGCCGCTCTCCTTCGATCCGCCGGCGCGGATCACGGAGGGGCACCTTTTTCGCGATGGCAGCCAGTGGTCGCCGGAAAGGTCTAAGAAGCGCGCCGCCGCGCCTCCGTTGGCTCCCCCAGGAGAGCCTGCGCGGCCCGGTCCGCGCGTGCGGCCGGTCCTCGCGCCGGGCCGCTTCGGCCAGGCGCTCGATGCGCGCCACGGCGGGGTCGTCCTCGACGGCAACCCCGCCTGGCGCGCGCCGCCCTTCACCGTCGAGTGCTGGGCGCGGGTCGAATCGAAGCGCGGCTTCAACATCCTCATCGCGAGCGAGGTGAAGTCCTCTTTGTCCCACTGGGAGATCTACACCTTCGCCGGAAGCGGCCGCTTCAGCGCGTACCTCCCGGGCCGCCGGCCCGCGGAGATTGTCTCGAGCGCCGACGTCTGCGACGGCAAGTGGCACCACCTCGCGATGGTCTATGAGCCCCAGCGCGTGCGGCTCCTCGTCGATGGAAGACTAGCGGCCGACCAGACTCTTGCAGGGACGGAGCCGAAGATCACCGGGAAGGGCGCGCCGGTGGCTCTCGGGACGCTCGTCGAGCGCACGATCGGCTGCGACGGCCAGATCGATGAGGCGAGGGTCTCAAGCGGCGTTCGAGAGTTCCCGGCGGTGCCGGACCGCCCGAATGAGCCGGACGCCGCGACGCTCGGTCTCACGCACGCCGATTCCATCGAGGAGCTTTCACCTCCGCCCGCCGCGCCCGCGGAGTCGTCGAGCGTCGAGAAGAGAGCGTCGGCGCCTCCCCCGGGCGTGAAGCCGCCCAACGCGGGCCTCGACGGCGGCACAGCCGGCCATTGGGGGCTCAAGGACGACAAGGACTGGTTCGACCCCCGCGTGAAGGCGATGGACTACGGTCCGTTCTTTTCTTCGTCGCTCGAGACTCCCGCCGGGACCGCGACGAAGGCGATCTCATTGCGTCTCGGGCCCTCCGGCGAGGCCGCTGTCGTCTTCGACGCGGCGGAGCTGAGCCTCAAGGCCGGCTGGACGGGTGGATTCCTCACTCTCGGCGCCGCGCGGTTCGGTCTCATCGAGATGCCGAAGATCGCGGGCCTGGTGCAGTTCGCGGCCCCGCGCGGGCCCGCCTGGGATGGAAAGCCGGGCCGCTACAAGGGACTGAGGCTTTCGGAGGATCGCGTCATCCTCTCTTACTCCATCGATGGGGCCGAGGTGCTCGATGCGCCGTCCATCGATCGCTCGGGATCCATCCTCGCCTTCCATCGCACCCTTGAAATCTCGGCATCGACGGCCCAGAGGCGGCTCTGGCTCATTGAGGACGAATTCTCCCACTTCGAGCCGGCGCGCGTGGCGGACCTTCCCGCCGCCCTCGCCCGCGACGGCGGCCGCGTGACGGCGGTCGTCCTCGTAGGCCCGGGCGCGCTCGATGCGCGCGAGCGGAGGCTCGCACTCGTCCTCGGGCCGAGCCCGAGCCCCCGGCGGCTCAATCTCATCACTTGGCGGGGCGCGGCGGAGGATCTGCCGCGGTTCGGCGCCCGAGTGAAGCTGAACGCCGCCCCCGATGACCTCGCGGCGCTCTCGAAGCCCGCCGGCCGTCTGAGGCTCGAACTGAAGGCAGGCCGCGGCCAGCGGAGCGCGCGAAAGGGTCCTTACGCCATAGACACGATCCCCGTCCCCCACCAGAACCCGGATCGGGCGCTCATGTACCTGAGCGGCCACGATTTCTTTTCGAACGGCGATGCCGCCGTCGCGACGGCGCACGGCGACGTCTGGCTCGTCCGAGGGATCGACGACTCGCTCGAGAGCGTCCGCTGGCAGCGGTTCGCGACGGGGCTCTACCAGCCCCTCGGGCTCAAAGTCGTAGGCGACAAGGTCCACGTCCTCGGCCGTGACCAGATCACGGTCCTTGAAGACGAAAACAGCGACGGCGAAGCGGACTTCTACCGAAACCTCTGCAGCTCCTTTCGGACGCTCACGGGCGGCCACGACTACAGTACGTGCCTCGAGACCGACGCCGCAGGGAACTTCTACTTCGTCAACCCAGACGGCCTCTGGCGCATCTCGCCCGACGGCCGCAAAGCCGCGACGATCGCGGGCGGCTTTCGCAACGCGAACGGCCTCTCGGTCGGCCCGAATGGCCTCTCGAACGGCCCGAGCGGCGCGATCACCGTCGCCCCGCAGGAGGGCGAGTGGACGCCGGCCTCGCAGATCTGCGAGGTGAAGCCGGGCGGCTGGTACGGCTACCCTGGCCCGCGGAGCTCTCCCCAGCGGCCGCTCGGCTACGATCCTCCGCTCTGCTACATCCCGCGGCACGTCGACAACTCAACCGGCGGCCAGGTCTGGGTCGCGAGCGAGGACTGGGGGCCTCTTCAGGGCCGACTCCTCAACCTCTCCTTCGGCCGCAGCTCCATGCAGCTCGTCCTGCGCGAGACGGTTGAAGGGATGCCGCAGGGAGGCGTGGTTCCGCTCAAGGGGCGTTTCCTCTCGGGAGCGATGCGCGGCCGCTTCCACCCGCGCGACGGCCAGCTCTACGTCACCGGCATGAACGGCTGGGTGACCAACGCCGTCGCGGACGGATGTTTTCAGCGCGTTCGGTACACCGGCGCGCCGGTCTATCTCCCCGTCGAGCTTCACGCGCACGCAAACGGCCTCCGGCTCGCCTTCACCGAGCCCCTGAGCGGCGTCGCGGAGGACCCGGCCAGCTACCGGATCGAGGTCTGGTCCTATCGCTACGGCCCCCACTACGGCTCGGAGGAGTACTCCATCGCTCAACCCGATGCCGTCGGTCACGATGCATGGGACGTCCGATCGGTCCGCCTCCTCGATGGCGGGCGCGGCGTTTTTCTCGAGGCCCCCTCGATGCGGCCCGTGATGCAGATCCACCTCGCCGCGTCGCTCGAAGCGCAGAGCGGCGGCGATGCCTCGTTCGACTACTACGGGACGGTCCATCGCCTGAGGCCGCCTTTTGAACCGCCGCCGGACGCGACGGCTCCGCGAAGGAGCGCTCTTCCCGCCAAGGAAGTCGCCAAGGATCCCTCAGCGAAGCCCGGTCTCGTCCTCACGCTCGCTTCGGTCGCCACCGGTGCCCGAGACGCGCGGATCTCGCGTCTGGCCGCGCTCGGTGTCCCGGCGGGGACGAGCGCGAGCCCGTTCCTCGTTCCGGGGGCGTTCCGGGCGCTCTGGGAGGGGCGACTCCAGCTCGACGAGCGCGACTCGATCGTGTTTTCGGCGGCGGGGCGCGGCGCCCTGCGGCTCTCCATCGACGGCCGCACCGTTCTCTCGGGTGAGGGAGACGACCTCGCGCGCATCACCGCGGAGCCCGTACGCCTCGAAGCGGGCGGGCGCGACTTCCGTCTCGAGTACGCCTCGCCGGCCGCGGGGGATGCTTTTCTCCGGCTCTACTGGTCCGGGCAGGAGTTCGCGCGCGAGGCGGTCCCCGCCACGGCCTTCTCCCACGCAAACGAGCCGCCGCTTCTCGAGGAGGGGCGGTTGCTCCGCGAGGGGCGCGAGGCTTTCGCGCGCGGGCGCTGCCTCAAATGCCACGAGAGCGCTGCGGGGACCGCTCCGGGCGAGATCGAGGCCGACATCGATCTCGATTCCCCGTCCTTCGAGGGGATCGGCTCGCGATTGAGCGGTTCGTGGATGGCCCACTGGATCGCCGGTCCGCGGGCGATGCGCCCCAGCGCGGCGATGCCGCACCTCCTCGGCCACTCGGGAGTGCAGGAAGCACTGAAGGCCGGCGACAGCCGGCCGTGGGATCTCGCGGCGTATCTCGCGACGTTGCGCGATACCGCATCGGAGACGGACTGGAGCCCGGCGGCCGAGCAAGCCGCGGACGGCGGAGACCTCTTCGCCGGCCTCGGGTGCATCGCCTGCCACTCCCTTCCCGGCGATCCCGACTTCGACCGCGAATTGAACCGCGTCCCGCTCGGCGGCGTCGCCTGGAAGTGGAAACCGGCCGCGCTCCGAGCGTTTCTTCTCGAACCCACGCGACACTATCGCTCGATCCGAATGCCCGGCTTCAAGCTAACGGAAGCCGAGGCTGGAGCCCTCGCGGCGTTCCTCCTGCGCAAAGCGCCGGGCCGCCCGGACGCCGCCGGTCCGAACGCGCCCAGCGAGCCGGCGGGGGATGCCGGCCGCGGCCGAATGCTCGCGGAGACGCTCGGGTGCCTCTCCTGCCATCGGTTGCCCCCGCTCGAGAATCGCTCGCGTGCGGCATCCTTGAACCGGCTCAAGGCGAAGGACTGGCGCGTCGAGGGCTGCTGCGCACCCCCGACACGAGGCAAGGGACGAATGAAAGAAGCAATGTACCGCTTGAGCGAGCGCGAGCGGTCGGCCCTCGCGCGCTTCGCGGCCTCGGGGCTCGACTCGCTCGGCCGCGCGGCGCCGCTCGAGACGGGCCAGCGACTCGTCGCATCGCTCAATTGCCGTGCCTGTCATGATCGCGACGGCGAGCATTCGCGCTGGAGCGAGCTGGACATCGAGGCGCGCCACTTGATCGCGAGAGAGCCCTCCGCAATCGCGATGGCGGCGCGGCCGCCCCTCACCCACGCCGGCGACCAGCTCCGCGCGGACTGGATGGAGAGGCTCTTTTCGGGGCGGCTCGACTCGGTCTTCCGCCCGTGGCTCAAGGCGCGCATGCCGCGCTTTCCCGCGCAGGCCCGAGCGCTCGCGCGCGGGCTCGCGCTCGAGCACGGCCGGCCGCTCGTTGATGCTCCGGAAACGGCCGGCGCGGTTTCCTCCAACCTGGCGGAGATCGGCCGCCTTCTCCTCGACACGCAAGGAGGTTTCGGCTGCGTCTCGTGCCACCCCGTCGGCCACGAGCCGGCGCGGATGCAGCTTCACTTCGGCGTCGTGAACCTCCGCGAGGCTCGCGAGCGGCTCCACAGAGAGTTTTACATGCGCTGGATGATGAACCCGCAGCGGGTCTCTCCCCTCACTCCGATGCCCGCCTACGCCGACGAGGAGGGCGTCTCGGTCCTCACGAACGTCCTCGAAGGCTCGGCGGCCAGGCAGTTCGAGGCGGTGTGGGAGTACCTGGGTGCGGCGAAGTGAAGCGAACCGGTCGCCACGACTCGGCAAGCGCAGGGTTTTGGCGACTGCGAGCGAATCCCGACCGCAGGAAGCGAACGGAATTTCAGTTCATGGATGCCCGCAGTTCGATCTGCACTTGGTCGAACGCATCAACTCGAATGAACCCGAGCCGGGGGAATTCCAGGTCGAAAATGACATACACGCTGCTCGCCAGCATGAGAGCGAAGCCGATCGGGTGAATCCAACTCCGCGACTGGCCGCCCGACATGGCGTGGCCCGCCAGCAACGTACTCATCAACGCCAGCACGCCGAGCATGACGAAGATGATGGCCGGCGGATGGATCCCCGCAACGGCTGTGCGGGTGGAGGCGATGTCGAGCATCCCGTTGAGCGCCGGAAGCAACAGCGCCGCCAGGGGGTTCGCCGTTTCCAGGCAGGCAGAAATCGCGCGATTCCAGATCTCGACTTGTAGCTCGTTAGCCTTGGCCAGCTCGGCCCGGGCAGCCTGCAAGACCGGGAGCTTCTTGTAGACGGCCAGCCGCAGATCCAGATACCGGCGGAAGAGGTCGCGCAACTCGGTTCGAGCGGCCGGAGGAAGCAAATCCAGCCGCGACTAGGCCGTGCCGATGGCATTCGCCTCCTCCACGATCAATTGCCGGCGCGTATCGAAGCGCGTCGCCGCACCGGAGAAAGTGAACGCGATCAACAAGCCCATGAGCGCAAAGACCGCCCCCTCGACCGCGCCGAGGCCGGCCCGCGCCAGCTCCATCTTCCGACGGTCCGTCGCGACGAGGTGCCGTGCACCGGGAAAGCGGCGTGGGGCCGCCGGTCACCGGGCCTCCGCCGCCTCCGCGCACTCGATGCAGCTCGTGGCGTGCGGCAGAGCCTTCAAGCGCGCCGCGGAGATCCGCTTCTTGCACGAGTCGCAGAGTCCGTAGACGCCGGCGTCGATCCGCTGGAGGGCCGCCTCGAGCAAGGCGATCTGGCTGCGCCCCTCCTTTTCCAGGGCGTCCAGCACCTCGTCGTTCTCGAGGGTGATCGCCCGCTCTTCGGAGTCGCCCGAGAGGGGATTGTTCACGCGGGCGAGATCCTTCTCGATGCGCTCGACACGGCGCCACAGGACGGCGATGTGCGACTCGATTTCGGTGCGCGTCTGATCGATCATTTTCACGGTACTTCCAACTATCCTCTGGCAGTCTTCCTCAGCGGTTTCGTGGCCCTGTCTTCTCGGCAGAGAGCACGTCCTGTGCCGCGGGATTGGGGAGACGAAAGCGGGAGACATCGAACCGTCGAGGCTCACTGAAGAGGCGGAATAACCCGCAGCCGTGCGGGAAATCTCGACCGCGGCGGCGGTGCGTGCGTTACGCGGGCGGCGGGTCGGCGGGCGGCTTTCCGAGGCCCAGTTCCGCGGTCGAGATCTCGCGCATCCGGTACTTCTGGATCTTGCCCGTCACGGTCATCGGGAAGGAATCGACGAACTTCCAGTAGCGGGGGATCTTGAACGCCGCGATGCGACCGCGGCAGGCGGCGGCGAGGCTCTCCCCAGTCGCCGATTGCCCGTCTTTCAACTTGACCCACGCCATGACCTCTTCCCCGTAGCGCTCGCTCGGCACTCCAATGACGTAGGCTTCGCCGACGGCCGGAATCCCGATCAGGAACTCCTCGACCTCCCGCGGGGAGATGTTCTCGCCGCCGCGGATGATCGTGTCCTTGATCCTCCCGACGATCTTGACGTAACCCTCCTCATCCATGACGGCCAGGTCTCCCGTGTGCATCCAGCCGGCTCGATCGATCGCGGCGTGCGTCGCCGGTTCGTCGTCCCAGTAGCCGAGCATGACGCTGTAGCCGCGCGTGCACTGCTCGCCCGGCGTCCCGCGGGGCACGATCGCGCCCGTTGCGGGGTCGATGATCTTGACCTCGACGTGCGGGTGAACGCGTCCCACGGTGGCGACGCGCTTTTCGACCGGGTCGTCGACCGCGGTCTGCGTCGAGACCGGCGAAGTCTCCGTCATGCCGCAGCAGATCGTCACTCCCTCCATGTGCATCGCTTCCCTCACCTTCTTCATGACCTCGACCGGGCACGGCGCGCCGGCCATGATGCCGGTCCGGAGGCTCGACAACTCGAATTCGGCGAACCGCGGGTGGTCCAGCTCGGCGATGAACATCGTCGGCACTCCGTAGAGGGCCGTGCAGCGCTCGGCCTGGACCGCCTCCAGCGCGGCGGCCGGGTCGAACGACTCGCTCGGGACGACGACGCAGGCCCCGTGCGTCGCGCAGGCGAGGTTCCCCATCACCATCCCGAAGCAGTGGTAGAAGGGGACGGGAACGCAGACCCTGTCGCTCTCCGTGTAGCGGAGGGTCCTGGCGACGAAGTAGGCGTTGTTCAGGATGTTGTGGTGCGAGAGCGTCGCCCCTTTGGGGAATCCCGTCGTCCCCGACGTGAACTGGATGTTGATCGGCTCGTCGAACTGGAGGGTCGCCTCGCGCGCGGCCAGCTCGGCCTCCGAGACCCTCTCCGCGTCCGCAAGCAGGGCCGGCCAGTCGCTCTCGAGGACCCACGCCGCCTCGAGCGAGGGAGCGCGCGAGCCCACTTCGGCGACCAAGGCCGCGTAATCCGCCTGGCGGAAGCGGGCCGCGTGGACGAGGAAGCGCACACCGGCCTTCTTGAGGGAGTACTCGAGCTCGGCGGCCTTGTAGGCCGGGTTGATGTTGACGAGGATCGCGCCGATGCGCGCGGTGGCGAACTGGACGACGACCCACTCGAATCGGTTCGGAGCCCAGATGCCGACGCGGTCGCCCTTCTTCACGCCCCGGGCGAGGAGGCCGCGGGCGGCCCGGCTCACCTGGTCCCACAGCTCCCGGTACGTCGCGCGGTAGCCCTGGTGGCGGACGACGAGCGCGTCGCACTCGCCGAATCGCTCGACGGTCGTTCGCAGATTCTCGCCGAAGGTCTCGCCGAGGAGAGGGACGGAGCAGGCACCGTGGACGTAGGAGGGAGCGGAGGGATTCACGGAGAACATCCCACCTCCGTTCACGCCCCTCTCAACGCCCGGCCCACCATCTCCCTTGCCTCCTCGACGATGCGGTCGAGGTGAGCGCGGTCCCGGAAGCTCTCGGCGTAGATTTTATAGATGTTCTCCGTGCCGGAGGGGCGCGCGGCGAACCACCCGTTCTTCGCGACGACCTTGAGGCCGCCGATGGGGGCGTCGTTCCCCGGCGCTCGCGTCAGCTTGGCCGCGATCGGCTCTCCGGCGAGCGTCGAGCCGTGGACGGATTCGCTCGACAGCTTCTTCAGGCGCGATTTCTCCTCGAGAGACGCCGGTTGGTCGATCCGCGTGTAGAGCGGCTCGCCGAAACGCGCCGCCTGCTCTCGGTAGTGCTCTCCCGGGTCCTTGCCCGTCCTCGCCGTGATCTCCGCGGCGAGGAGGCCGAGGATGATTCCGTCCTTGTCCGTCGACCAGGAAGTCCCATCGCGGCGGAGAAAGCTCGCGCCGGCGCTCTCTTCTCCCCCGAAGCCAAACGAGCCGTCGAGGAGCCCCTGGACGAACCACTTGAAGCCGACGGGCACCTCCACGAGCTTGCGGTCGAGCGAGGCCGCAACGCGGTCGATGAGCGCGCTCGAGACGAGCGTCTTGCCGATCGCGGCGTCTTTCGGCCAGCCCTCGCGGTGCTTGAAGAGGTAGCGAATGGCGACGGATAGGTACTGGTTCGGATTCATGAGACCGAGAGACGGCGTCACGATCCCGTGGCGGTCGGCGTCGGGGTCGTTCCCGAAGGCGACACGGTAGGAGTCCTTCAGGCGCACGAGCGGCGCCATGGCGTGCGCGCTCGAGCAGTCCATGCGGATCTTGCCGTCGTGGTCGAGGGTCATGAAGCCGAACCGCGGGTCGAGGGTCTTGTTGACGACGGCAAGCTTCAACCCGTAGGCGTCGGCGATCGGCTCCCAGTAGCGGAGCGACGAGCCGCCGAGCGGGTCCACGCCCACGGAGACGCCCGCCGCGCGGATCGCATCGACGTCGATGACCTCGCGCAGGCCTTGCACGTACGGGCGAATCAAGTCGACGGCGCGCGTGGTCGTCGCGCGGAGGGCCGCCTCGTACGCCGTGCGGCGCACGGACCCGTTCTTCCCGCGCAGGAGCGCGTTGGCGCGGTCCTGGATCCAGCCCGTGACGTCGGTGTCGGCGGGGCCGCCGTTCGGCGGGTTGTACTTGAAGCCGCCGTCCTCGGGAGGGTTGTGCGAGGGGGTGATGACGATCCCATCGGCCAGCCCGCCGGCCCGGGCGGCGTTCGGCGTGCGGTTGTGGGAGAGGATCGCGTGCGAGATAACCGGCGTCGGCGTGAAGCCGTCGCCCTCGTGGATCCGCGCTTCGACGCCGTTGGCCGCGAGGACCTCGAGGGCCGTGCGCTCGGCAGGCGCAGAGAGCGCGTGGGTGTCCTTGCCGAGAAAAAGGGGACCGGCGATGCCCTGAGCGCGGCGCCACTCGCAGATGGCCTGGGTGATGGCAAGGATGTGGGCTTCGTTGAAGGAGCCGCGCGGCGAGGAGCCCCGGTGCCCGCTCGTCCCGAAGCTGACGAGCTGCTCGGGGTCGCCGGCATCGGGCGATCGCTCGTGATAGTCGCGGATAAGCCGATCGACGTTGATGAGCTGCACCGCGGGGGCCGGCTTGCCTGCCAGGGGATGCGTGGCCAAGAAAGTTACCCTTTTGCTCTTTCTCTCCGGGGATGGTTCTCTCCGACTGAGACGGGATACCACAGGCGACCCGGGGAGTCCACTCCGCTCGCTGGACTCCGAGGCGGCGGGAGATCGCCCCGGAACGGGAGCCTGATGAAACGAATGGCCTGATCGCAGCGAAGCGGGATTTCAGGTCGTGCGATGACTACCGGAGCGAGTCGCCCTGTCCCATGAATTGCATCCGGGCGACTTTGAAGGTTCCAAGCGAATTCACTCGGCTTCGGAGCAGAAGCAAATTAGAATGCCTGCCTGAGTCTAGTCCTTATCGTCATCGCCAAAGCTCCCTTGTAGGCCCCCCGTAGAGCCCTCCTCGGAGTGTGTTTGGCAATCACAGTCCTCAGCACCGTGGAATGGAAGGATCAAATGGCAAGCAACGTGACGTTGGCCTACGCGCAGATCACGAGGCAGATTGCGGCAGTGGAGCGGGCGGTCGTAGCTTTTCAATCGGGGGTCGTGAAGGTTGCCGGAATCCGCGCGGCCGAGGAGAGCAATATCGCCATCATCCTTGCCGCCAGGCTGTCGACGGCCTGGAAACGATTGGGCGGTGCCATTCTCTGCCGGCCATGCAAGAGTTAGCTTCGGAGTCGCCCTGAGCCATTCCCCGACGTTCCTCGGGCGTCAAGATCGTAGGGGACGATCGACCGCCGATCGAAATCCGCATCTTCCAGTCCGCACTCCTCATCGGAATCCGACTCCGCATGCCCTATCAGGATCCGCATCTCCCCGTCCGACTCCGAATCCCCCTCCGAATCCGGCGATGGGGATCGAGTCCCTGCTTGGACCCGCGGCACGCATCGGGTTGAATGGCCGGACTTGCATTAAGTTGAGACTCACCCTCTGGATCGCGTCTCTGACCCTACTGGCGGCCGGTGGGCTGCGTACTGCGGAGCCACGGGCGCCATCGCTCAGCCCCCTGGCCAAGCCCTACGTCGAAGCCATCCGGCGTATCAACGAGGAGCACGCGAGGAAGCCCGCGAAGAACCGCGAGGCCGACGTCGCGAAACGGATCCCTCGAGAGGCCCGGCGGACCCTCCAGGGGCTACTTCAAGCGAAAGATTCGCCGGCCCTCTTCGACGCGCTCCTTGCCTGCGGAGAGGCGGCGCTCGATCTCGATCTCGCCGACGACTTCGAGAAGGTCCGGGGGCGCCTCGAGAATGGAGCAACAGACCACGCCCGCCGCCTAGGCATCGCCCTGTCGCGCCCGCGGTTCCTCCTGCGGGGGACGGGAGGACTCGATGCGGCCTACCTCGAGCGGCTCGCGGAAATCCTCGATGCCATCCTCGCGGCCTACGAAGAGGTCTTCGGCTTCGAGGAGTGGAGCAAGGTGCCGGGAAAGAAGCTCCGGGTGAGGCTCCAGCTCGATCCGAAGGCGGAGAGGCCCCCGCACTTCGCCCCCGAGCTGCCGTTTCACTCGGAGATCGTTTTCCCCGTCCCGAGTGGCGTGGGCTTCAAGTCCCCTACGGCCGATGGGAAGTTCCTTTTCTACGGCCTTTGCCATGAACTGGGCCACGTCATAGCGATATGGGGGAGCCAGAAAAAGGAGGAGGACCACCACGCCTGGGCCCACTACACCGGCGTGGCCATCGTGGAGCACCTCTCCGAGAAAGCGAAAGACGGGCCGCTCGTCGAAAGCCTGCGCGACGTCCGATGGCGGTCGCTGAGCGCGGAAAAGAGGCGGCTCGATGCGAAAACGCCCTCCTTGGCGGACCGCGACGGCGTTCTTGCCCTCTTCATCGCGCTCCACGACCGCGTCGGCCCGAAGGCGATCGGCCAGGCGATCAACCTCCTCGACCGCGAGGACCGCCGCCTCCGGATCAACCGCGTCCGCTACTACTCCTTCAAGGAGCTGAAGACGGCTCTCCTCAAGATCTTGCAATCGCCCGAGAGCAAGAAGGCCGCCGCAGACCTGATCCCGAATCCCTGAGCCCCCCTCCCCCTCCACTCCCCCGATAGAGGGAGACCCCCATCGAAAAGGACGGTTCCATGTCGAACAAGCTCCCCGTGCTCCGGATTGCGTTCGCCCTCGCGGCCCTGTTGCTTCTCGACGTTTCGCTTTCGGCCAGGCTGGCGGCCCAGAACCTCCCGTCAATCCGATTCAGCGTCCAGACCTCGCCGAAGAGCCTTCGGCTGCGCCGCGTTGAAGTCGCGGAGAGGGTCGCCGTCACCCACATCGACCTTTTGAGCCTCCATCCGGAGCACAAGCTCGATGCCCCCGGCCTCCCGGACATTCCGTTCACCTCTCGGTATGTTGCACTTCCCGTCGGAGCCAAGATCACCGGCCTCTCCGCCAAACCCGTCGGATCGCTGACGACCCAAGGAGTCGAAATCGTAAGCTGGCTCCAGGAGGTCCGGCCCGGCGCGGAACGGGAGCCCGTTCCTCCGACGTACCCGATCGATCCAGAGACGAAGCGGCCCCTCTACTTCGCCAGCCCGGACGGCACCGTCCCGGAGCCCTCGACCGCCAAGACGCCCATCTGGCCGGCGCGCGAGATCGCGTCGGTGGCGAACGAGAGGCCGCGCACCGTCGGCGGCTTCGAGATCGTGAAGATCCTCATCCGTCCGCTGCAGTGGTCTCCGTCTACTGGATTGCTGGTCCTCCACCCCGAGATCGATGTCCAGATCGATTACACCGGGGGCAGAATCCCGCCGGCGCGGCGCGACTACGCTCTCGCGATGGAGATCGATTCCCTCAAGGCCCACGTGGTCAACTCCGACCTCCTCCCGTCGATCGATGACCTTGTTCCGATCCTACCGGAGAAGCTCGACGCCTGGTACCTGATCATCACCGACAACTTCAAGTGGGGGCCGACCATGGTCAAGGGAGCCGCCGTCGCGGGCGACATGGTCGCCGAGTTCCAACGGCTGGCCGACTGGAAGACCGAGAAAGGGGTCAAGGCCGAGGTTGTGACGATCTCCAGCATCGTCGCCAACCGCTACGGCGACTTCAAAACCGGCGCCCGGGACCTCCAGGAGGTCATCCGCAACTTCGTCAAGCACGCCAACAAGAACTTCCACACCGCCTGGGTGCTCCTCGGGGGCGATATCGATGTGATCCCGGCCCGCAAGATCGCGGCCCACACGGGCCACTCCTCGCACTACTTCAAGCGCGAGGATGTCGCCCAGCCCGAAGAGAACCGCGCCTACTGGCACGACGCCTCCGACACGGTGCGCATCCACCACGATGGCGACATCAATACCGACACGGTGATCTCGTCGCGCCAGACGGGCAAGGTCTTCAGCCGCGTCAACTCCCCGAGCGCCGCCAATCCCGGCTGGAGCTACGTCACGAACGATTCCTACGCGACGACCACGGCCGTGAAGACCGATTTCATCATCCTCCGCGGCCCGCTCGCGGACACGGAGGCGAAGGACTTCTACGCGATCTTCGATCTGAATCACATCCCGTCCGACCTCTACTACGCGAGCCTCAAGGGGCCCGACTACGATCTCCCCGGCCTCCACGACTGGGACAAGAACGACAACGGCTACTACGGGCAGTATTTCGATGAAGTCTCCCTCGACGGCGTAGACTACGCCGCCGACATCGGACTCGGCCGCGCGCCGGTGGAAAGCGGCACCGAGGCTCAGACCTTCGTGAACAAAGTCCTCGCCTACGAGCTGTACGACGACATCCCGCTCTCCTTCGGCCGGAAGCTCCTCCTCGGCGCCGCCAACTGGAGCGGCGGGCCGGCCGTGGTGCGAACCATGGACCACAACCCGCCGGAGGTGGGCGAGTATTTTGTCTCCTCGACGACGGCCAAACTCCACTTCGACGGACCGCCCGACTCCGGGACATCCTGGAAGCTCGTCGCCTACGACGCTCCGGGCGACTGGTGGGAGGTCCCGTACAACCGCAACGCGAACGCCACGACCCTCGGCTTCTACTGGTGCACGAGCGACACCTACGTTACGCGCTCCGAAGTCCACCTCGACTTCTGGTTCGTCGAGTTCGACCTGCCCATCCCGACCGGCTACGTGAAGGTGCTGGGCCCGGCGGCGCAGGTCGTCCCCAGCAAATACTTCTGGGATGACGCGGGCCCGGACCTCTCCGTGGAAGAGAAAGAGCTGGTGAAGGAGCAGTTCGCCGCGGACGCCCCCGAGCTGAACATCCGCAAGCGTCTCTATCAGGACTTCGTCGACACGCCCGGCTATCCGGATCCCGACCTCTTCGAGCTGTCTTCGGACGCGATGGAGGCCGAGCTGAACACCGGCTACAACATCATCAGCCTCACCGGCCACGGGTCGTCGGGCGGCTGCTGCGGCGTCTCGAGCAGCTACGTCGACGAGCTGACGAACGGCTACAAGGGCGGGGTGGTCTACGCCGACTCCTGCTCCACGAGCAAGTTCGACGCGAGCGACGCGGTCAGCGAGATCTTCCTGAAGACGGCGACGGGTGGCGCCGTCGGCTACGTGGGCAACTCGCGCTACAGTTGGGTCGGCCCAGGCGCCCCCCTCGAGCGCGCGTTCTGGCACAAGCTGGTCCTCGACCGCCATCTCGGCCGCCTCCACAACTCGAAGGCGTCCCTCGCCGATTCGAACCACCACCGCTGGGCGCAGTTCGCCCTCAACCTGATGGGAGATCCGGAAATGGAAATCTGGGTGGGGAGCCCGAAGACTCTGTCCGTCGTGCACCCGGCGACTGTCGTCAAGGGCAACAGCTTCATCGTGAAGACGTCTCCCGTGACGTTCGCCCGCGTCTGCCTCACGGGCCCGCGGGACATCTTCGAGCTGCACTACACCGGTGTCACCGGCGAGACGGAGTTCTTCACGAACGACAAACTGGTTGGAGACGTGCTCCTCGTCACGGTCACCAAGGAAGGCTACATCCCTTACCAGGGCACCGTCACGGTCGTGCTGCCCCTCAAGGGCTTCATCCGCGCCGACGTCAACCTCGATCGGACGATCGACTTGACCGACGCGATCTCGCTCCTCGCCTCGCTCTTCCTCGGCAAGGGACCGGTCCCTTGCGAAGACGGGGCCGACGCCAACGACGACGGCGTGGTCGACGTCACCGACTCGGTGGTAATCCTCAACTACCTCTTCCTCGGCGGCCGGCTGCCCCTCGGAACGACCCCGGGCAAGCCGCAAACGGATCCGACGCCCGACAGGCTGGAGTGCGAGCGCGCGGAGTAGCGAGGCGTTGCCCCGCTACTCCCACCGCGCAGCCGAACTCGGATCCGGATCCGGAACCGCGCGGCGGATGCCGATTCGGACCCGGATCCGGAAGCCGCCGCCGATCGATCGCCTTACTTCCTCTTCACCAGCTCGATCCGCATCATCTTGAACTCCTTGCCGGTCTTGGGGTCGGGGCCGAAACTCTCCACGGTCTTTGAATCCTTGCCGGTGTCCGTCTCGACCTGCCGCATGACGACGGGCTTCTTCTGAATCGGGCAGTTGAACGTGAAGTTCCAGGTCAGCACCTTGCCGTCCGCCGACAGATCGCCTTCGCCGAGGGCCATGCCGGTGCCGAAATTGTCGATCCACGAGCAGACGAACTTCTTCGAGACATTGTCGTAGCCGGTGATCGCCAATCCGCTGTACGGTCCCATGCCGGGTATTTCACCGGCCATCTCGCACTTCGTGAAACGGCCGTCCAGGAGAGCCGCGATCGTGTTGGTGCAATCGATGGTCGTAGGCTCCGAATCGGGGCCGCACCACATGGTGTTCTTCCCTCGCCACGAGCCGACTTCCCGAGCGAGCCGCTCGTGCATCTTCCCGGGGGTGGCGGCGAGCATGAAAGCCTCCATGTCGGCGGCGGTCCAGCCGGGAGGGAGCTTCTGCTCCGACTTTTCGGCGGGCTTCTCGTCTCCGGGCCCATCGGCGGTGGCGATCGCGCCCGCCATGGCAGCCAGGCCCAGTGCGGTGATCGATGCGGCGGCGAACAAGTACCTCGCGTTCATACGAACCTCCGAAAGAAAATGGGTAGTGGGGATGATGCAGCGACGGCTCCAAGCCGCCGCGTACGTTTGCGGTGAAAAGCTCAAGTCGCCGGCTGTTTTCCGGAGCTGGGCAGGCCCGCCAGCTCCAGCACCGGCCGGATCTCGATCGTCCCCTTGCGGGCCCCGGGAATCCGGGTAGCGAGGGCGATCGCCCCGTCGAGGCCGTTGGCCTCGACCAGGAAATAACCGCCGAGCTGCTCGTGCGTCTCGGCGAAGGGGCCGTCGGTCACCAGCCGCTTGCCCGCTCGCACGCGGACGCTGGTCGCCGTGGCCACAGGTTGAAGCGGATTGGCCGCGAGGAACTCCCCTTTGGCGGCCAGCTCATGACAGAGCTGTGTCGAATCGACGTAGCACTGTTCCCGCTCGGTCTCGCTCATGGCGTTTTCGTTCATGTAGACCAGCAGCATGTACTTCATGATGAGTGACTCTCCTCAAAGGCGTCCGGCGCTCGAACGGGCCCATCCATTCTTGGGCCTGTTCTCGCAAGGTAGTCGATCGGCGATCCGGAGAATCGACAGCGGACCGCGGACAAGCAAAAAAAAGGTGTGTAAGCTGGATGGCGTGCGATGGGGTCGCCGGCCGTCGCTGCGCCTTGTCCTTTGGCGGTCTGGAATCCGGAAGTGAAGCGTTCTCAACCCGCATACATGCTGCGGTCGACGACGGCAAGATGCTGCCCTCACGAGAGTTCCGCCAGCCGGAGCTGCAAGAACTGCCGCTCCGCCGCCTGCCGTGCGAAGGAGAGGGCTTTCTGGTAGGAGGCTCGAGCTTCGTCCGTTCGCCCCAACCGCCGGCAAAAGTCGGCTCGCGCGGCATGCGCCAGGTGATATTCGCCCAGCTCACCCCGGGCGAGGATCGCGTCTATGAGGGCCACCCCCGCCGCGGGGCCGTCGCGCATCGCCACCGCCACCGCACGGTTGAGCTCGACGACGGGCGATAGCTCCGCCTGCAGCAGCAGGTCGTAAAGCGCGACGATCCTCGACCAGTCGGTCGCCGATGCGCTCGCGGCCTCGGCGTGCACCGATGCGATCGCGGCCTGGAGCGTGAAAGGCCCAAGTCGCCGCGCCGCGAATGCCCCCTCCATGAGCGCTCGCCCCTCCGCTATCAGCTCCCGGTTCCATAGGGAGCGGTCCTGATCCTCCAGCAGGATCAACGCTCCCGCGGCCGTGGTCCGTGCCACGCGACGCGATTCCTGCAGCAGCATCAAGGACAAGAGCCCCTGAACTTCCGGGTCCGGCAAGAGCTCGACCAAGAGCCGCCCCAGGCGAATCGCCTCGCCGGACAGATCGCCCCGGGTGAGCGACTCGCCCGATGACGCGGCATACCCCTCGTTGAATACCAGGTAGACCACGCGCAAGACGGACTCGAGCCGCTCCGGCAGATCGGCCCTCGACGGCACCTCGTACTGGATACGGGCGTTCTTGATCTTCGCTTTGGCCCGCACGATCCGCTGAGCGACCGTCGGAGGTGTGCTGAGGAAGGCCCGGGCGATTTCGTCCGTCGCCAGCCCGCACACTTCGCGGAGCGTGAGCGCCACCTGGGCCTCCGGCGACAGCGCCGGATGGCAGCAGGTAAAGATCAGCCGGAGGCGGTCGTCCTCGACGCCTTCGTCGTCGAGCCCGACGGTCGCATCCGTGCCGACGTCGAGCCGGTCGGCCAGCTCCGCGAGCGACTTTTCGAGACGGGCGCGGCGGCGCAGCTGGTCGATGGCCCGAAAGCGGCCCGCCGACACGAGCCAAGCCTTGGGGTTGGCGGGCACGCCATCGCGCGGCCAGTGCTCGACGGCCGAGGCGAACGCCTCTTGCAGCGCCTCCTCGGCCAAGTCGAAATCGCCGAGGATGCGAATCAGCGTCGCCAGCACGCGCCGCGACTCCGAGCGATAGATGGCGTCCACCGTCTCGCGGGCTCGTGCGGCAGGGTTGTCGGCAGGCATACGGACTGCTTCGACGGTGTGGTCGCTCGAAGAACTCAAACTGCTCGTGCCCGAGGGTTGCGAGGGAAGGAAAGGAACGCCTGATGGACCGCCGTAAATATCTTCGAAGGCGGTCGTTCAGGTCAAGTCCGTTTTGAATCACAGGAGGCCGGGGGCTCAGGGACGCGCGGAAGCTTACTCGTCGCCGCGTCCCGCGGTGTTCGACGGCCGCGGGTGGGCGGAAGGATCAAGCTCTCAAGAGAGCCTGGGTCTTTCTGGAGACATCGACTCTCTGTGCCTGGCCGGCATGGGCTGCGCCGCGCCGGCACGTCTTTGATCTCCGCCAGGTGCTTCCGTGCGAGCGAAAGCATCCTGCGATCAGGATCCCCACTCGTCCCTTGGCGGCGGATCGGCGAAGTCGTCCGAGTGAGGCGGGTCGGCGTATTCGGGCCAGGGTTCACAATCCGGCTGGCGAAGGGACTGGGAAGCGGCCTGTGTCGTAGGCGGTCCCCGGGCGGACCGCTGGTCTCTTCCGGGCTCGAGTAGGAAGTTCCAACGGCCCCACCACTTGACGCAAACCACGCCTCGGATAGCATGTGCGTCGAGGTTCGCTATCCGTGGCGATGTCAGTGAGCGGGCAGTATGGCGATAGGAGCCTGAGGCTCGACGACCTCGCGTCCGCCGATCCGGCGATGAGGGAGTGTTTGGAAGTCGCCAGGCTCGCGGCCCCTCACGACCTCGAGATCTTGATCGTCGGCGAGTCCGGCACCGGGAAGAACCTCCTAGCCCTCGCCATCCACAACGAGAGCGCGCGGCGCAAGGGGCCGTTCGAGATCCTTGACGGCGGGCGCGTTGCCGAGGACCTCATCGAGAGCGAGATCTTCGGCCACGAAAGGGGGGCCTTCACGGGGGCCCACAGCGAGCGGCGCGGCTTGTTCCAGCTGGCGCACGGAGGCACGCTCTTCCTCGACGAGGTGGGCAACATGAGCCCGGGCTTGCAGCGGAAGCTCCTCACCGCCGTCGAGCGCCGCACGTTCCGCCGGGTCGGAGGCAGCGAGGAGCTGAACGTCGATCTGCGGCTGATCTCGGCGACCAACGCCGACCTGGCGGGAGATATCGACCGCGGCGCCTTCCGCCGCGATCTCTACCACCGACTGTGCCGCGTGGTGATCCGCGTTCCGCCGCTCCGCGAACGCCAGGCTGACATCCTGCCGCTGGCTCGGCAGTCCCTTGCGGAAGCGAACGAGAAGTACGGACGCAAGACGGAGGGGTTCACCGCCGAATGCGACGATCGCCTTCGGTCCTACCCCTGGCCGGGAAACGTCCGGCAGCTCTGCCGCGCCGTATCGACCGCGGTCGCCTTGTGGCCGACGCCCGTCATCGACTGGAAGGAGCTCGCCCCGCACCTCGAGCCGCGGCTCGACGGGTCCGCCGCGGGGTCGCCCTCCGCGGAGGCCGGTGTCCCTTCCCTAGAGGCCCCCCTGGACCTGGTGGAGCGCTGGCACATCGAGCGCGTGCTACGCCACACCGGCAGCAACATCACCCGGGCTGCGAGCATCCTCGGCGTCTCCCGCCGCGGCCTCTACGACAAGCTGCGCCGGCATGGGCTGTTGCCGGAGGGCGAGAGCACTTCCGGGGAATGACCGCAGCCGCCCAGGCGCCTGATAGCCCGTGTGAAGGAACGTTACGCCGGTGCCCGCGGGGTCGAGAAGTCTCTTCACACTCTTGACCACATGGCGCCGGTTTCCCCGCCTCAGGCCCTGTGGAACGCGGCGTGCATTGGGCAGCCTTCGACAAGGGACGAGACGCCGCGAAGCGGAGTGGCCTCGCGGTGCCGTCCGCGCGAAGGAAGGGTTCAGCCCGAAGGGAGAAGGCAGGCAGAATATGAGAACGTTCAATTGTGTCCTGGCGACAGTCGTGGCCCTGACGCTCCCCGTTGGCGGCCGGAGCCGATTCTGTGAGGCAGCGACGATCAACGTTGTTCCTCCCGAGAGCATCCAGGCGGCAATGGACCGCGCGGTGCCAGGCGATGTAATCGTCGTTGCGCCCGGTGAATACCCCGAGCCCATTGACTTCAAGGGGAAACCTATCACCGTTCGCAGCTCGGTCGGCCCCGAGGTCACCGTGATCAACGGTACGGCGTACCGCGACAGCGTCGTCAAGTGCATGGCCGGCGAAGGGCCCGACAGCGTGCTCGATGGGTTCACCATCAAGGGGGGGGCCGGGAACACGACTCTTCCTATGGACCCCCCACCGGCCGAGCCAATCGCTTTAGGCGGCGGGATGCTCATTTTCCGCAGCAGCCCCACGGTCCGCCGCTGTGTTTTCCGGGAAAACGGCGTCACGACCGCGCCCCCGACAGTGGGCGCCGGCATCTTCATCTTCGAGAGCAACCCGCGCATTGCCGACTGTGTGTTCATCCAGAACCAAGCGCTCAGCGGCGGCGGGATCTACAACCTGCGGAGCACCCCGTGCGTGGTTCGCTGCCGGTTCCTGTCAAACAACGCCGTCAGCAACGACGGCGGGGCGGTGGTGAACGGCGATGGAAGTCACGCTCACTTCGCATCGTGCTGGTTCGAGGACAACCGCGCCGGCTCTGACGGCGGCGCGATGCGGAACTTCGAAGACCGTAATAGCCGCGGCGGGAGCAACCCGACCCTCATCAACTGCGTCTTTTGGAGAAACCACGCGGACCGCCACGGCGGCGCCCTCGTAAACGAGGAGAGCGACCCGACAATTGCGAACTGCACGTTTGTGGAGAATACGGCAAATGGGGCCGGAGGCGCGCTTGAACTCAGTTTCCAGACCGCCGGCAAGCCGACCGTGCGGAACTGTATCTTATGGGCCAACAGTCCATCCCAGATCGACGACGGCGCCGGCACTGCCGTGGTCGAGAACTGCCTCGTCCAGGGAGGCTACTCCGGCTCCGGCAACATCGACGCCGACCCGTGGTTTAGCGACTCCGCCGGCGGATCCTTCTCTCTCCTGCCCGGGTCACCTTGCATCGATGCCGGGAGCAACGCGGGTGTCCCGCAGGATACGTGCGACATCGACGCGAACGGCGATGTCACCGAACTTGCCCCTGTCGACCGCAATGGGAGTCCACGGTTCGTGGATGATCCAGGAACACCTGACACGGGCGTGGGCTCGCCGCCGATTGTGGACATCGGCGCCTGTGAGTTCCCAATGCCCCGCTTCCGCATCGAATTCGACGCTGATACCAACACGGTCCACATCATCCTCGTCCATTCCGAGGGCCTCACCGGCGGCACCGTGTGCCTCCGACTGGACCGCACCGTGGCGACCCTGTGCACACTGCGCCCTGGGGCGGACCTCCCCGCGAGCCAGAAGCTGTTTGCCAACAGCCGCGTTCTCGACGCGAACGGCCAGCCCATCCCGGACGGCTACCTCCTGAGCTGGATCAACGACCCGCAAGGCACTGTCTGCCTCGCGCCAGGGGAGCATGAAGTTCTGGTCCTGGCGCCGAGACCGGCGCGACCCGGCCCCGATCCGGGCTGCGCGGACGTGCAGTTCCTTCCGGGATGTCGTGCAGCCATCGAGGCGCCGTTCTTGACCAATTCCGTCACGAGTTGCGATGCCATCAGCCTCGCGGCCGAGACCGAAGGGACGGCGGTTTGCCTTCAGGAGGTCATGCTCTTCGTGCGCGGAGACTCCAATTCAGATGGGATTCTTGACTTGAGCGATGCGATCTTCAAGCTGAGGTACCTTTTTGCTGAAGGTCGTCTGCCCGTCTGCGAGGACGCGGCCGATACCAACGACGACGGAGCGATCGACATCTCCGACGCGGTGCACTTGCTCTTCTGCCTGTTTGCCGGCACCCCTTGCCCGCCTCCGCCCTATCCCGCCTGCGGCCTCGACTCCACTCCCGATGCCCTCACCTGCCTCGCCAGCACCGGGACCTGCTCGGGAACGCCGTGCGACGAGGTCGCCGTGGAGCCGTGACTTCCGCTTCTTCGGCAAGCTGTATAGGATTGGTCCGGGAAGGGTAGTGCGCGGAAGGGAACCGATGGGCCCGTCCAAGGACGAACCGGTCGCGCAGGCCGATGTCTACCTGCTGTGCCTCGCGGCGGGGCGGCTCGGCCTCCTCGCGCCCGACAGACTTGCTGCTTGCTTGCAGTTCCTGAGGTCCTTGCCGCCCGGCAGCGAGTCCGTCGAGGCCTTGATCGATGCGGGGCTCATCCAGACCGGTGAGGCGGACGAAGCGCGTCGACGAATGGCCGCCGGGTGGCTCCTCGCCGCCGACTCCATGGGCTCTCCCCCGTCCGGCGCGCCGCCCCCGGCCGGCGGACCTGGCGAGAGGCCCCCGGCCCCCCTGGGACGGCTCGGCGAGGAGTTCGAGCTGCTGGAGGTCCTCGGCCGGGGCGCGCTCTCGACCGTCTATCGCGCGCGTGAGGTCCGCCTGGGCCGTGTGGTGGCCCTCAAGGTGCTCCACGCCGAGGCCACAGGCAACGCCAGCCACCTCGCGCGCTTCGAGCAAGAAGCCCAAGCCGCGGCGCGCGTCGATCACCCCTCGATCGTCAAGGTCTTCGCTGTCGGAGAAGCCGCGGGCCAGCACTTCATCTCCATGGAGTTCATCGCCGGCATGAGCCTCAGGGAGGTCCTGCGCCGAGGACCCATCGCGCCGCGCCGGGCGCTGGAGATCGCCCGTGACGTCGCCCGCGCGCTCGCGGCGGCGAACGCCGGCGGAGTGATACACCGCGACGTGAAGCCCGGGAATATCCTCATCGAGCCCGGGCCGGGCGGCGCCGAGGCCGGCGGCCGCGCGCGCCTCGTCGACTTCGGACTCGCCCGCCTCGAGGCCGCGGGGCGCGTCACCCGCACCGGCGAGGTCCTCGGCACGCTGGCGTACATCTCCCCGGAGCAAGCGCTGGGGCGCGATGTCGACGCGCGCACCGACGTCTACTCCCTGGGCGCGACCCTCTATCATGCTCTCTCCGGCCGGCCGCCTTACGGCGAGGCCGCGACGCCGGCGGCGATCCGCAAGCTTGCCCGCGAAGATCCCGAGCCGATCGAGAAGCTCGTCCCCGGCTTGGGCCGCGACGCGGCCGCGATCTGCAACCAGGCCCTCCGATGGGAGCCGGCGAAGCGCTACGCCGGCGCGAAGGCGATGTCGGAAGACATCGACAGGTTCCTCCGGGGCGAGGCGATCCGGGCGAGGTCACCGTCGGCGCTGGAGAAGGGCTGGCGATGGATCAGGAACCATCGCTACGGCGTCGCGGCTGCCCTTCTTGCCGCCGGCTGTTTGATCGCTTGGGTCTCGTTCCTGATCGTCCAGCGGCTTGAGGAACTGCGCGATCGCGAACGCGACGGGATACGCCGCCTGGAGGCGGCTCACACGCACCTGGTCCTCAAGAACCCCATCGCAGCTCTGGAAGAGATCCAGGGGCTGCCGGAGGGACTCAACGACCGCCAGACGGAGGCGCGCGCACTGGCGCTCGATGCCTTGAGTGCCCTGGACCTGCAAGAGGAGGTCCGGCGGCTCCTGCCGGAGAGGTCCCCGGCTGCCTTGAAAGGTCTCGGGGGCGAACCCTTCGACCTCGTGCGCCGGCTCGTGGAAACGCACCGCCTTCAGCCGGCGATGACCTATCTCCTGGCCGAGGCTTCCGGCGGCCGAAACCTCGTGCGCTCGAGTCGTGCGAGCCTCGAGCTCGCGAAACTCCAGGCCGCCGCCGGAGGGGAACGAGGCTGGGAGGAAGCGCGCAGACGCTTCGCGCTGATCGCGAACGGCGAGGACCTGCCCGCGGCCGAGCGCGCCGAGGCCAGGGACCATCTCGCCGTCCTGGAATCCCTCGGCCCGGGCAAAGAGGCGGCCGTCCTGGGCGCCGTCGAGGCGCACACGCTCGGGGACCTCGACGGCGACGGCCGGAAGGAGCCCATCACCGCGGCGGAAGGGCTGGTCCGGGTCTGGAATCTCGCTCCCGACCGCTGTGACCTGCAAGCGACCCTGGCGCTCCCCCGAGGGACGGCCCTTCCAGGCCAGTCGGTGCAGGTGGCCAAGCTCGCCGCCGGCGACCTGGATCGAGCCGCCGTCGGGGACAAGCCGGGGGCCGAGGAGCTCCTCGTCTTCACCCACTCCGGTTACTTCGAGCGCCAAGACCCTCAACAGAGGTTCGAGCTGCGCGCGTACCGCTACGTGAAAGGGACGCTTGAGCCTCGCGGGGAGCCGCACATCTTCACCAGCGGCCTGCACCCGGGCGCCAATCTCCTCGTGCGCGATGTCACCGGTGATGGCGAGCCGGAGGTGATCGTGGGGATGAGCTCCGAGGAGCGGGGCGCCAAGGCCCTGGTCATCGCGCGCCCCTTTCAATCGAGCCGCGAGGTCAAGGACCTCCCTTTGCCTCCGGGAGCGAGCGAGAGCGCCACGGACACCACCGCCGTCTTCGCCGGCGACCTCGACGGCGACGGATCCATCGAGGTCGGCTGCGGGACGACCGCCTGGCGAGGCTACGACCTTCGCCTCTACCGCTACGACCCGGCGCTCGCCCCTCCGTTCCGGTTCCTGTCCTTCCGGCGGGTGGGTTCCGTGGGCGCGGCAGTCGCCTGGGACGTGGATGGGGACGGCGCGCAGGAGGTCCTGGCGGCCACTCACTCCTATCTTGCGCGCAACGTCGAGGTCTTCCGTGCCCCGCCTCACAAGGGAGACCTTGCCGAAGGCGTCCACGTGCTCCGCTTCCACGCGTCCCCGGAACCCGCTCGCCTGGAGCCGGTGTTCTCGGACCCCCTCGAGCCTGCCGGACTCGGTCCGGGCGACGAGTACCTCTGCTGGGCCCTGTCCCCGGGAGGATTTGCCGGAAAGCCGGCTTGCCTTGCTTCGTGGTTGCTGCTGCGTCCGGAAGGGACGCGGCTCACTTTCCTGGACCTACACCTGGCCGCCGGTGGCCACCTCCTCCGCCGGCACCGAGTCTTCTGGTCGGACCAGCACGATCGGGTTCACGGCTACCTTGCCGACCTGAACGGCGACGGCCTCGAGGAGGTCGTCGCCCTCCTCGGGCAAGGGGAGGGTCCCGGCTCGCGCTGGACGCTCCGTGTCTGGAAGGGTATGGAGCGGGGAGGGAAGGACACGGACCCCGATGAGCTACGCGAGGCACTCGAGGCCCCGCCCATCGTCGCGACCGTGGACTGGTTCCTCGAGCGGCGCGAGGATCGAAGTGCGCTGGGAGTCGCGCGCGATGCGTACGCGCAAGGCAATCATCACCGGGCCGTGGCCTTGCGCTGGGCGCGGGCGGCGGGGAGGCTGCGAGACTGGTCGGAGGTGGAGCGCGCGCTCGACGCCCTGCGCGGGGCCCGGTGGAGGAGTCGGCGAGCGGAGTCTGAGGTCCGGATGTGGCAGCGGGCGGCTGAGCACGGCCGCCGCCTCCACCAGGCTGCCCCGCTCGCAACCGAGAGGGCGCTGGCCGTCGAGTTCTTCTCCCCGTCCGAGCCGCCGGCGCCTCCGAAGAGCGGCGTCCAGCTGGTCACGATCCGGTCGAGAAAGGTGACCCTTCCCGCCGGCGCCGCGGTGCTCCTGCGCGTAGAGGCGCTCGTCGAGCGCCTTGACTTCGACCGCCACATGTTCCTGGGGATCGTCCAGGAGAAGGACGGCGGCCTGGCGCGCCCGTCTTCGCTGGCTGCGGCGATCTACCTTCACCACGCAGGCGGCAGCGGACATCAACTGCGGCGAGTGAGCCCGTGGTGGAACGGCCACCACCCCGAGATCGGAGACCGGAACGTCTTCCAGGAGAATCAAGTCGTCCGCGCCGAACTTGAGTACTCCCCTCCCGAGCGTCGAGCCCGCCTGCGGACCGAGAGCGGCGGCGAGGAGTCGTTCCTCGCGGTCCCCGCGGAAGGGTCCGCGGGCAGCCAACTGAGCCCGGGCGGCGATCCGCTGCCCGCCGGGCACTACCTCTTCGGCGTCTTCGCCGAGGTGAAGGAGGCGCGGAAGGGCGGCGAGCCCGAAGCTCTCTTGCAGGTTCGCGCCCTCGACCTCTACGCGACGCCGTGAATTCGCCCTGCCGGCCGCCAACGCCCTCGATGCACCGTGGGGAGGCGCCGCCTCACCGGGCCTCGCCCGGCGGGCAGCCGGCCTCGCTTTGGCAGGCCAGCGCGTCGGACGTCGGATCCTCGCCGCAGGAACGGAAGGGAGCGTGGGGCGCGGGGCCGCTCAGTACAGCTCGTCGTAAAAGGGTTCTCGAAATCAACAGAAGACGAGCTGTACTTCAAGGGGGTGGGCAAGCCACCCCTCCGGTCCTCGCGCTGTCGCGCTCCCCTCCGGTCGGCCGCTCTGCGGCCCTTCCGGTCCTCGCGCTGGCGCGCTCGGCCTCCAGGCGGGCCTCGCAGCCGCCCGCTGGCGCGGGCGCCCGGCTGCTCCGGCGGTCCGCGGCTCCGCGCTGCTCGCCGCTCCCCTCCGGGCACGT
>Ga0187893_10001739_pt1 | contig 50666 bp, 45 predicted proteins | sample MA1701074metaG_FD_139574 | JGI IMG/M metagenome (GOLD analysis project Ga0187893, IMG submission 139574) | White microbial mat communities from a basaltic lava cave in the Kipuka Kanohina Cave System on the Island of Hawaii, USA - MA170107-4 metaG ... | reverse complement strand
CTCAAGATTCCCATTGCCCACGCGGACGGGAACTACTACACCGATCCGGTCACGCTGGCGGCCTTGCAAGCCAACGCCCAGATTATTTTTCGCTACTGCAGGCCGGATGGAAAAGTCACGCCGGAGGCCAACCCGAACGGCTCGCTCGACAATATCGCCGGCATCCGGAACGCCGAAGGCAACGTGCTGGGCCTGATGCCGCATCCGGAACGCTGCGCCGAAGACGTGCTGGGCAACGACGATGGACGAGTAATCTTGCTTTCAATGCTGGATGCACTGAAGAAGGCCAAGCTCAAGACGGTGGTAGCGTAGCAGATGAAAATCTCCAAGGACCTCATCGCGCAGCACGGGCTCTCCGAGGACGAGTATAAGAAGGTTGTCGAGATTCTCGGGCGGGAGCCGAACCTGACCGAGTTCGGCATCTTCTCCGTCATGTGGTCGGAGCATTGCTCCTACAAGAGTTCGCGCGTGCATCTCAAAAAATTACCGACGACCGGCCCGCGCGTGGTGCAGGGGCCGGGCGAGAATGCCGGCGCGGTGGACATCGGCAACGGCCTCTGCGCGGTCTTCAAGATGGAATCCCACAACCACCCCTCCTTCATCGAGCCCTACCAGGGCGCGGCGACCGGCGTGGGCGGGATCCTGCGCGACATCTTCACGATGGGCGCGCGGCCCATCGCGCTGCTGGATTCGCTCCGGTTCGGCCTGCTGGACCGGCCGAAGAACCGCTACCTCGTGAAAGGCGTGGTGGCGGGGATCGCCGGCTACGGCAACTGCATGGGCGTGCCGACGGTCGGCGGTGAAATGGTCTTCAACGAAATCTATTCGAACAACCCGCTGGTGAACGTCTTCTGCCTCGGCATCGCGAAAAAGGACCGCCTCTTCAAGGGCACGGCGGCCGGCGTCGGCAATCCGGTGCTCTATGTCGGCTCCAAAACCGGCCGGGACGGCATTCACGGGGCCACGATGGCTTCGGATTCCTTTGATGAAGCCTCCGAGTCGAAGCGGCCGACTGTGCAGGTGGGCGATCCCTTCACGGAGAAACTGCTGCTCGAAGCCTGCCTGGAGTTGATGGAGACAGACCTGCTCGTCGGCATCCAGGATATGGGGGCCGCCGGGTTGACCAGTTCGTCCTGCGAAATGGCGTCGAGAGCCGGCAACGGCCTTGAACTTGACCTCACGCATGTCCCGCGGCGCGAGCCGGGCATGACGCCCTACGAATTGATGCTCTCGGAATCGCAGGAGCGGATGCTCATGGTGGCGAAGCAGGGGAAAGAGGAGGAAGTCCTCCGCATCTGCCACAAGTGGGATCTCGATGCGGCGGTGGTGGGGCGTGTCACCGGAGACGGCATCCTGCGCGTGAAGGATCAAGGCAGGGTGGTGGCGGAGATTCCCGCGAAATCGCTGGCCGAGGACGGCCCGAAATACGAGCGTCCGAATGCCCCGCCGGCCTACCAGGAATATCTCCAGGCGCTCAATCTCGACGCGCTCAAGGAGCCGAAGGACTATACGGCCACGCTGCTCGAGTTGCTCGAATCGCCGACGATCGCGAGCAAGCAGTGGGTCTACCAGCAATACGACCACATGGTGCGGACGAACAGCATGGTGCGGCCCGGTTCTGACGCGGCGGTGCTGCGGATCAAGGGCACGAACAAGGCCGTGGCGATCACGGCGGACTGCAACGGCCGCTACTGTGTGCTGCATCCATATATGGGGGGCATGATCGCGGTGGCGGAGGCGGCGAGAAACCTTGTCTGCTCCGGCGCCGAGCCGATCGGCCTCACGGACTGCCTCAACTTCGGCAACCCGGAGAAGCCGGAAGTCATGTGGCAGTTTATTCTGTCGGTGGAAGGCATCGCCGACGCCTGCAAGGAACTCAGCGTGCCGGTGGTGAGCGGCAACGTGAGCTTCTACAACGAGACGAACGGATTGAACATCTATCCCACGCCGATCCTCGGCATGGTCGGACTGATCGAAGAGGCCGGCAAGGCCATGACTCAGTGGTTCAAGCAGAAAGGCGATGTGATCATTCTGCTCGGGGCGACGCGGGAGGACGTGGGCGGGACGGAATACCTGCGCGTGGTCCATCACCGCGAGCAGGGCGAGCCGCCCTATTTGAACCTGGAAACCGAAAAAACGCTCCATGCCTGCGCGTTGAAACTGATCCGCGATGGATTGGTGCAGTCGGCGCACGATTGCTCGGACGGCGGTCTGGCGGTTGCGCTGGTGGAATGTTGCGTGTCCAATCCAACACAACAGCTCGGCGCTGTGGTACGATTAACCGGTCATACTATCCGACGGGATGCGCTGCTGTTTGGCGAAAGCCAGTCCCGGATCGTGTTCTCGGTCAAGGCTGATACTGCCGATAAAGTTTTGCAGACTGCGCAGACGATGGGCGTGCCGGCCGCGAAGATCGGGACCGTCGGCGGTGAGCGGCTGGTGATTGACGTTGAAGCAGGCAAACAGGCTTCGGCCTGTCGGATTGACGCAGAGTTGAAAACCCTGTTAGACAAATGGGGTAACAGCCTCGAACGGGCGCTCAACCAGGCGTGAGGAAGTAGGGTCACATGGGCCGCACCCGAAAAGAACTTCCAATGGCCGGGCAGTCTGCCTCTCGCGTCTCGCGCCCGCAATTCATTACTCCGGATAAATTCCACGACGAATGCGCGGTCTTCGGCATTTTCGGCCATAAAGAAGCGGCCAACATCGCCTACCTCGGGCTCTACGCGCTCCAGCATCGCGGACAGGAAGGTTCCGGCATCGCCGCCTCGGACGGCGAGCATTTCAATGTCGAAAAGGGCCTCGGACTGGTCGCCGACGTCTATACGAAGTCGGTGATCAAGCGTCTGCACGGCCACATGGCGATCGGCCACAACCGCTATTCGACGGCCGGCGGCGGGGGCCTCAAGAACGTCCAGCCGCTGACAGTGAACTTCGCCTTCGGCAACCTGGCGCTGGCGCACAACGGCAATCTCATCAACGCGCAGATGCTCCGGAACGAGCTGGAGGCCTACGGCTCGATCTTCCAATCCACCACGGACAGCGAAGTCATCATCCATCTGATCGCCCATTCGCGCGCCGACACGTTGCTGGCACGCATCGTGGATGCCTTGAGCCAGGTGCGCGGCGCCTTCTCGCTCGTGATCCTCACGGATCAGGGCGTCATCGCCGCGCGGGACCCCTACGGACTGCGGCCGCTCTGCCTCGGCCAGGTCAAGGGCAGTTGGGTTGTGGCCTCCGAAACCTGCGCGCTCGACCTCATCGGCGGCGAGTATGTGCGGGATATCGAACCGGGTGAGCTGGTCGTGCTCGACCATCGCGGCGTGACCTCGCTCAAGCCTTTTGCGCAAACGCGCGAGGCCATGTGCGTGTTCGAGTACGTCTATTTCGCGCGGCCGGACAGCAAAATTTTCGGCAACAACACGGTCTACGAGGCGCGCAAGGCCTACGGCCGACAACTCGCGAAGGAGTCCAAGGTGCCGGCGGATCTCGTGATCGCCGTGCCAGACTCCGGCGTGCCCGCCGCGCTGGGCTTTTCAGAAGGGGCGGGGATTCCGTTCGAAACCGGCCTGATCCGCAATCACTACGTCGGACGGACCTTTATCGAACCGGAACAGCAGATCCGTCACTTCGGCGTGAAGGTGAAGCTCAATGCGATTCCCGACATCCTGAAGGGCAAGCGCGTGGTGGTGGTGGACGATTCGCTGGTGCGCGGCACGACGAGCCGGAAGATCGTGAAGATGATCCGCCATGCGGGAGCGAAAGAAGTGCACATGCGGATCAGTTCGCCGCCCATCATCTCGCCCTGTTTCTACGGCATCGATACGCCGACCAAGAAGGAACTGATCGCCTCCGACCACAAGCTGCAGGAAATCAAGAAATACATCACGGCGGACAGCCTGGCCTACCTGAGCCTCGAGGGCATGCTGAAAGTGTCTCCCGCCACGCCACAACAATATTGCAGCGCCTGCTTTACGGAACAGTACCCGATTCCCTTCACGAAAGCCGAAGAGTTGCAGTTGGGTCTCTTCGAGTCGCACCACAGCTAGTTGCCCACCAAAAAATAGGCGTGTTAGGATGCGGTGTCGCTGGTTGTGTCACCGCGCTCACGGAGGCTCTTATGAAACGCCTGTCACTGATTGCACTATCAGTGCTTGTCTTTGTACTGCCGGTATTTGCGGCTGGTTTCTTCAAGGTCGGCGAGCCGGCTCCGAACTTTGCATTGAACTCGATCACCGGCGCGCCCGTGTCGCTCCAGAGCTTCAAGGGAAAAATCGTGGTGCTGGGGCTGTTCCATATTTGCGAGCCGTGCCTGATGCAGGGGAGCAACCTGCAAAAGGTTCATGAAGCGATGCAGGGGAAAAACGTCGCGGTGATGGGCGTCAACTCCTCGGGCAATTCCAAGGAGGATGTGACGGAGTTTCTGGCCGCGTTCCCTGTGAAGATCACCTACCCATACCTGCTCGATCCCAAGAAAGAAACGGACAAGCTCTATGGCGGCGGCAAGTTCATTCCGAATGTCTATGTGATCGATCAGAATGGGATCATTCGCTGGCAGCGAGTGGGAAATATGGACCTGGCCGGAGCGGACGTGATCATCCAGGAAGTGAACAAGCTGCTGGCCGGTTCGAAAGGACTGTGACATGGATGAGGTCGAGGACGGGATCAAGAAGTTTCACGAACTGGTCAAGGGGCTGGATGCCGCCGCGCAGGCGGTGGTGCCGGTCAAGCCGACCAATAGCATGTTTCTGATTTCTCTCACCAAGGGTCCCAACCGAAAATTCATCACCATCCCGGAAGATGACATGATCGATCTCCCAAACGAAGCCGACATTCTCGCCAAGGTGACCAAAGTCGTGAAAGACGCCATCGGCACGTTATGAAACAGCTGTTGCCCGGCATCTGGCAGTGGTCCTGGTTCTCGGAAGAAAAGAAGCTCGATTTCAATGGGCTGTTTCTGACCATCGGCGAGCACCGGATTCTCGTGGACCCTCCGCCGATGGCGGCGGAGGACCTGTTGCAGGCCAAACGCGGCGGGCAGGTGGACTATATTCTCATCACGAATCGCGATCATGAACGGGAAGCGGCCGCCTTGCAGAAAGAATTTCATTGCCAGGTCTGGGTGCCGGCGGTGGATGCGCCGCAGATGGCGGTCAAGTCCGACAAGACCTACAAGGACGGCGAGCTGCTGGCCGGCGGCATCTGGGCCATCCAGTTGAACGATCAAAAAGCGCCGGGCGAGTCCGCGCTGTTCATCCAGCAGGGGAAGGGCATTCTAATCGTCGGCGATGCGCTGATCGGCAAACCGCCGGGATCGGTCGGCATGCTGCCGGCTGAGAAATATGCCGATGCGGCCAAGGCCAGGGAAGGGCTCAAGCGGCTGCTGAAATATAACTTCGACACGCTCTTGGTCGGTGACGGGGCATCCATCATGACCGGCGCCAAGCCCATCGTTGAAAAATTTCTCTCTTGATTGTCCATGCGCGAGCACGCGTCAGCACAACTCAATCGTCAGGGCAACGAGCATTTCTCGCGCGGCCATTACACGCAAGCCTACGAGTGTTACGCGAAGGCTCTGGAATGCGACCGCAAGACCGGCGATCAGCGCGCGCTCGTGGCGACGCTCGGCAATCTGGCCAACATCTGCGCCGTGAGCGGCCGGCGGGAGGCCGCGCAGCAATATTATGAAGAGGTCCTGGAGTTGCAGAAATTGCTCGGCGATGAGCGTGGGATCGGCACGACGCTGGCCAATCTCGGCAACCTGCGCGCGGACGGAGCGGAATACGAGAAGGCGCGGGCCTACTATCTGGAAGCCCTGGATATTCTGAAACGGACTCATGACGAGACAGCCCTGTCGGTGCTCTTGTCCGATTTGGGATTTGTCGCACGGGAGACCGGACAATACGGCGAAGCCATGAAGTGCTACGAGGAATCGCTGGCCCTGATGAAGCGGCTGGGCAACGAGGGCGGCATGGCCGATGCCTGGCGCATGATGGCGCGGACCTATCTCATGCAACAGCGGTATGACGAGGCCATTGCCTGCTGCCGGACCAGCCAGGCCATTGCGGAACGGATGCGCGACGAGTTGCGGACGGGCGGAGCCCGCTATGTCATGGCGGGCTGCTGCGAGCAGCTTGGAAAGTTGCGGGAAGCGGCCGACCTGCTTGAACTGGTGGTCGAGATGGATCGCAAATACAATCTGCCCAAGCTGCAGGAGAACATCGGACGGCTCGAAACCCTGAAGGCCCGCCTGGCCGAAGGGGCTCGCGCATGAGCGAAAAGGAGGCGCCGGTTCCGGCGCCGGCATGGAGCGAGGCCCGTGAGCGGCTCCGTCAATCGGAACCGTCCTTCTACGAGCTGGAGCCGGGCGGCGCGCTGGCTCTTTCTCTGGATGACGAGGGCTGGATGCTGGAAATCACGCCGGACGGCCGGCTGGTCTGCCAGGCCGGCATGGACATCGAGGACATCCAGACCCTGCTGTCGGATGGAACGCCGGAGGATTTGGGGACCGACGAGCTGGCCAAGCAGGCCAAGTACTATCTCCAACCGATGGTCGCCAAATTCCGGAAGCCGCTGCGCGACGCCGGTTTCGATGAGCAGACCGAGATGACCGAACAGTATGTGGCAGTCACCTTCCAGCGGGCGGTGGACTTTCAGCAATTCGACGAGATTGCGACAGTCGTCAACTGGTGCAAGCGGCAATTTGCCGGCAAAGCATGAAGCCGGTTTCATCCATCCGCACGTTTGAAGACTTCCGCGCGGCCGTCGCCGCCTACCGGTTGCCCCGCATCATTTTCACGGCGCTGGACCTCGGTCTGTTCACCGCCGTCGGCTCTAGGATCTGGACGGTTCCACCTCTGGCGAAGAAACTCCGTGTCAGTTCTCGTGGTCTGGAGATTCTCTGCCGCAACCTCGCCTGTGCCGGCCTGCTGATCAAGACAGGCTCCCGCTACCGAAACAGCCTGCTTGCGAGAAAGGAACTCAATAAAAAGAGTCCGGCCTATCGGTGGGCCTATGTCGATCTTCTGCGCGGCCATTGGGATGACTGGTCACAGCTGACGAAGTCGGTCAAGCGGGGACGTCCGGTTGACGACAACGACGTTCCGGACGAGCCGGCCTACCGCCGCCGCTTCAGTTGGGCCATGCACCACCGGTCGCTCGATGTGGCGCCGAAGATTGCGGCCCAGATCAACCTGCGCGGCGTCCGGACCCTGCTCGATCTGGGAGGCGGTCCCGGCACCTATGCCCTGGCATTTTTGAGACGGAATCCCTCGCTCAGGGCAACCGTCTGTGACCGTGCGCCGGCCATTGCCGTGGCAAAGGAAATCGCCGCGACCGTTCCGCATGGCAAGAGGCTGTCATGTGTGCACGTGGACTTCGTCAAGAAACCAATTCCTGGCTGCTACGACGTCATCTGGTTCTCGAACGTACTCCATATCTATTCGCCGGAGGAGAATCAACGGTTGTTCCGGAAGATGGCCGACGCCCTTGCGCCGGGCGGCCGCCTCCTGATCCAGGACGCTTTCCTGCACGATGCGAACGGGCTGCATCCTCAGGATGCCTCGCTCTTCGCCGTGACCATGCTGTTGTTCACCGATGACGGCAATACCTATTCGGTCCGCGACACCGCGACCTGGCTGAAGCGGGCGGGGTTCGGTCAGGTGCGGACGCTTACGATGCAGAAGGGGACGGAGGATTGGGACGGGGGGATTCTGGAAGCGACGAAGCGGTCATAACATTTAGAAAGATTTTCCCGCCGAAGACGATCAGCAGAAAGTTCAGCGCGCCGGTCAGGCTGCTCATGGCCGTCACCACCTGTGGCACGTCCGGTTTCGTGAGTCCCTGCACGATGGTCGAGATGTCCAGGGCCAATCCCACCGTGCCGTACATCACCGCCGCCATCAGCGCCCACCGTTGCTTTGCCAGCAGGCAGCCGATCAGGCCAAGCGGCAGGCCATAGAGAAACAGCGACCAGCCGGGGAGCCGCGCGTCATCATGTGTTGCAGCCGCTGAGAGGATCAATCCCGCCAGCAGGGCCATGACCATCCGGTTTTGCATGGCGCGACTATACCAGAACCTTCTGCGCCTTGCCTTCATGCAACCCGGGTGTTAGCGTGCATTGCATGACTCAACCGCAACGCATTCTGATCTATGACGGGCAGTGCCGCCTCTGCGTGACGGCGAAGAGCGGCATCGAGAGACTGGGCGACCGTGGGGATGTCCGCTGGGTGCCCTATCACAGCGAGGAAGCTGTCCGTTGTCTTGGAAAGGACTATCAGCCGGGCAGGCCGGACGCTGCATTTTTAGTGGAACCTGACGGGACAGTCAAAAAAGGGCTGGATGCGTTTGCGCCGCTCTTGCCGGGCCTCCGCGGCGGATGGGTGCTGCTGGCGCTCTGGCGCGTGCCGTTCCTGCGACCGATCGCGTATCTGCTCTATCGCGCGATCGCCCGGTATCGCTATCAATGGTTCGGAGCCGCTACGATTTCCCCGCCCGGATCTTTTCGTTGATGTTCTCGCTCCAGCGCTGCTGGAATTCGTCGTAGGAGATAAGCAACCGGTCCTTGATGGCGGTGGCCATGGGCTGATGGCCGGCGAGTGTTTCGATGATGTCCTGCACCTTGCCCATCCCGTAGCGTTCGATCAGATAGACGGTCGCCGAATTGCCTTCGAGATAGGCCACGGTGGCCAGGTCCGGCGGAAATCCGGTCCATCCGCCTTCGAGACGGTTCAGCGGGATCAGCGTCACTTCGTCCTTGATGACACGATCGAGATCGGGCCAGGACTCGCCGCCGGCGAGCTGCATGGCCAGTCCTTCGTTCAGCCAGGTCGGCACGCGGCCTCCTTCGACGCGCTGGTGCAGCAGGGCGTGCACGAATTCGTGGCGCAGCACGCGGGCCAGCCAGGCCTGATCGGTCAGGGCGCCCTGCGTGGGGATCTGGATACGGCCCAGCACGCCGTCGTAGAGTCCGTCCGCCCAGGCCGGACTGCCGGTCGCGCCTTGAAACGTTTCCTTGGTGTGCAGCACGACGGTGATGGGTTTGCCTGGGAAATAGCTGAACTTCTGGCCGATGTCGCGGTACGCGTCCTCTAGGATGTCCAACACCTTGGTCCAGGTGTCGTAATCCTCGTTGCCGTTGAATTTGACGAGGAAGTGGCTGCTTTCACGGGCCGAGAATTTCTGCTCGGCCTTTTCGGCGCGCGACACGCGGGCGGCGACCATGTCCAAATAGGGCCGCTGAGGCGAACCGGCCGGGGTGCGCTGGCGTCCATGGTCCAGATGGAGCATGGCGCCGGCCAGATCGTCCTTGTCGTAGAGGAGATCGGCCAGGGCCAGATGCGCCACGGGGTCGTCCGGAGCCATTTGTATGGTTCCCTCCAGAAACTCCCGCGTGAGTCCCTGGTCCTTCGTTTCGACATAGGCGCGGGTGAGGTTCAAGCGGGGCATCTGATCGCGGGGCGCCAGCGCGACGGCCGTCCTGAATGCCGGAACCGATGCGGCTGTTCCGCGCGAGTGCTGCCGGAGGATGCCGAGGTTGTTCCAGAGCACCGCCGCCGCCTGCCGGAACTGTCCATCGTTTAAGGCGTCCTGCGGCAGGGCGGCCAGCTTCGCTTCCGCGGCAGCGTCCTGTCCCTGTTCGATGAGCGCATGGGCGGCCTCGAGCGCGGCGGCATGCTGGGAACCAGGGAGCGATCCGGGCGTGAACACGCGCAATTGTCCGCCCGGCAAGGATGGCGCCGGCGCGACCAGCGATGGAGCCTGTGGCGGAGCCTGACTTGGGATGACGATCGAAGGTGGAATTGCGGCGATCGGTGAAATTGGAGCGGGCGGTGGCGCCGTCCGCGGCTTATTGCGCTGGGTGATCCACCAGGCGGCGATGGTGATCAGCACCAGCAGCAATATCAGCACGTCGCCAACTGTCCCGATGGCGCCGCGCTGGTTGCGCAGAATTTTCATGAAAGGCAAGGGTCCGGCGTTATGCTTTTGCTGCCGGCTTCGGAGCGGGTTTGGCTCCCGGTTTGCCCGGCTTCGCGGGTTTCACCGGAACTTTCTGGGGCGGAGGTGGTTCATCCAGCTTGATGGTCACGTCGAAGGAGCCTTCTCCGCCGTCGTCCCGGCCGTCCCGGCCCACGCTGTAGATCGTGCCCTGCGCCGCGTTCCAGACCATCGGAATGCCGGTGAAGGGATCGTAGTACTCCGGTCCTGCCTTGCCGATGGCCCCCGCCATGCTCTGCTGGCGGGGAACATTCCGCAGGACAGCCTGCAAGCCGGCCAGACGAAGACGCGCATCCGCCTCGCGGACGTAGCCGATCAGCGGAGCCCAGGCCGGCTCTGGGGTGCTGACAAAGAGGTTGTCGATGGGATTCAGGAACGGATCGAGCATTGTATGGGGACCTTGCTTTGAAGTCTCGCGCAGCATCGGCAGTTTGATCGGTGCGCTGCCGGATGCTTTGATGAGGTCCTCGTAATAGGCGGCGTAGAGATTCAGCGTGCGCTGTTTTTTCGTCAGCGCCTGCAGGATGGGGTTGGCGGGCACCGTGAACTCGATCCGCTCGAAGGTATCGGCGGTCAGGCCGGTCATGGCCGTCAACCAGCGTTCGTTGTCTTCAGATTGCTGCCGGGGGGCCGGTCCCTGGGTGACCGGGACGGATTTCAGCCGGCTCAGTCCGGACACGAATTCATGCTGCACGGTCCAGCGCATCGCCCGCTCCTCATCCGTCATGGGTTGCGCGAGGTCGGCCAGCCGTTTGGCGGTGGTCTCGTCCGGCTGGCGGCTCAGGAGCGCGGAGATGATCCGGGCATCATCGCTGATGGCGGCTGCCGCGAGCAGCTTGACCGCGGGTGTCTTGGCGTGCGCCAGGACCGTGCGCCAGGACGGGAGGTCCGTCGCCAGCCGGTCCAATCCCTTGGCCCGGCTCTGTGAAAATCCCGTGGCGAGATAGACTCTGTGCGCCAGAAATATCTCGGTCAGCCGCGGATTGCCCGCGTGCCCGTAACCCTCGTCATCGAAGGGCATGTCCAGCCATTGGGTGTACCGGGTCAACAGCGCGCCGGAGCCGGTCTGAAAGGTTTTCAGCGTCTCTTCGAACTGGTCCGGCTTGGCCACGACGTCTTCGACCTTCCAGGCCGGGATCAACTGCGTCAGGTCGAGCGAGGCGCGCAACTCGGCGCGTCCTTCCTTGGCATAGTCGAAATAGTAGTGGCCGCGGGCGTTCTCGGCCTCCCGCCAGATATCGTAGCCGACCTTGACGGGGTCCGCATTCGGTCCGGACGCAAATCCCACGAGCATGAAATAGCCGTTCTCGGGGGTGTTGGCGACCAGGTCAGGGGGCGGATTTGTATAGACGGTGAAGGCATCGGAGACGGGATCCTTGGCGCCGGACCAGACGAGGCCGGCGACATTGATGGCTGCCACGAGCAGGGCCAGCAGCAGCACATAGCCGAACATTTTTCCCATTGCGCCCCTCTGTCTGAATAGATGTGTTTGTCTGGTACGTGGATATATCAAAGTGCCGGAATGATTGCAATTCTCCGCCCATATGGATGCGGAGGACTTTGCGCTTGACTCCGGTCGCCGGGCTCACCTAGAGTGCGCACACAAGATAACAGTCCGGGTGAAGGGAAGAGGGTGCGAAACCCTCGCGGTCCCGCCGCTGTGACTGGGGACGAAGCCCGCGGTAACCACTGTCCGCCTGTGCGGATGGGAAGGCGCGGAAAAATAGAGTTGCGGATCAGATTATACCCGGCCGGCTCACCATCTCGCCGGCGTCCGCAAACGTGACGCTCGTTATTCCTCGCGTCGCGGACCCCAGAAGCCAGAAGACCTGCCCGGCTGACGACCAACTTTCCCTCGTGGGCTGGGGAAAGCGTGAGGGTGATGCGCGGGAACAATCCTCAGGGTCTCACAGGCCTTGGGGATTTTTTGTTTGTATAGGCGGCTGCCGAAGATGCGGTGGGCTGGGGTGGTAGCCGGGCTTCTGCTCGTCGCCATGACCGCGGCAGCGGGCGCGCAGGCTGGCGAGGTTGATCCGATGGCGACGAAACGACGACAGCAGGGCATTCTGACCGGCATGCCCTTCATGGCCAATCTGGCGCCGCGTACCTTCGTGGACGACGCCGGCCGTAAAATCTTTCTCGCGGACCCGCCGACGCGCATCGTGTCGCTGGCGCCCAGCGTGACGGAGATGCTGTTTGCGATCGGGGCCGGCGAACAGGTCGTCGGCGTGACCTCGTTCTGCGACTATCCCTCCGAGGCCAGGGCCAGGCCCAAAGTGGGCGGTTCCTTCCCCAATCTCGAGGTGGTGCTGAGTCTCAAACCCACGCTCGTGATCGCGCCGCGCGATTTCATCCGGCCCGACATGGTGGGCAAGCTGGAGCAGCTCAAAATCGCGCTCTTCATCCTGGACGCCAATACGCTGGAGGATGTGCTGCGGCACATCCAGATCATCGGACGGATGCTGGGCCGTGTGGAGAAGGCCGATGCGGTGGCGGCGGACCTGCGCCGGCGGGTGACCGAGGTCAAGACCCGCACGGCCGATGCGGCGCGTCCCCGCGTGTTCTATGTGCTGAACAGCGATCCCTTGCTGACGGCCGGGCCGGGGAGCTTCATCCATCAGTTGATCGAGCTGGCGGGCGGCGCCAACGTGGCGGCCGGTTCACCGGTGTCCTATCCCCGGTTGAGCCTGGAAGAGGTCATCAAGCAGGACCCGCAGGTGATTGTGTTTCCCGTCGGCGACGAGGAGGGCATTCCGGACCAGGAGCAGCAGCGCTGGCTGCGCTGGCCGACGCTGTCGGCGGTCAGGCAGAACCGGTTCGTGAGGGTTCCCAGCGTGCTGCTGGACCGGCCGGGTCCGCGCATCGTGGAAGGGCTGGAACTGCTGGCCCGGCAGCTCCATCCGGACCGGTTCCCGCCGAAAGGCGCGCGATGACGCGTGGAGCGGCAGTTCCTGCCGTGGAATCACGGATGGGAACCATGTCGTCCATCCTCACGGCGACACGCTGGATGGCGACGCTGTCGGCACTGGCCGCCGCCAGCGCGGCCACCATTCTGATCTGCCTGCACTTCGGTGCGGAGCGGATCAATCCGGCGGAAGCGGCGACGATCCTCTGGCGCGCGCTGCAGGACGGACGTCAGGCGGCCGAATCTCTCGGATCGTCCGCGGTGATCCTGCTCGAAGTCCGGCTGCCGCGCCTGGTGCTGGGATTTTTGGTCGGAGGCTGCCTCGCCGCGGTCGGGGTGACGCTGCAGGCCATGCTGCGCAATCCGCTGGCCGATCCCTACGTGCTCGGCGTTTCCGGCGGGGCGGCCGTCGGCGCGTCGCTGGCGATCGTGACGGGCCTGTCGGCGGCCGGCGTGCTCTGGCTGCCGCTGAGCGCCTTCGCCGGCAGCCTCCTGTCGCTGGCGCTGCTGTATCGCATCGCCGCCGTCTACGGCTACTTGTCCGTGCACACGCTGCTGCTGGCCGGGGTGATCATCAACGCGCTGTTTTCCGCGCTGATCATGTTTTTGACGTCCCTGATGGATCCCACGCACGCCTTTCGCGTCCTGTCCTGGATGCTGGGCTCGCTGGCCGCGCCGGACGATCTCTCGTTGTCGGTGGTCGCGAGTTTTGTGACGATCGGCGGGCTGCTGCTTGCGCGTCAGGCGCGCGCGCTCAATCTTTTGACGGTGGGAGAGGATTCCGCGCGGTCGCTTGGCGTCGAGGTGGAACGCGTGAAACGGACGCTCCTGGTGACGACGGCGTTGCTGACGGGGGCGGTGGTGTCGGTCAGTGGCCTGATCGGATTCGTCGGCATGGCGGTTCCCCATGCGGTTCGCATGCTCGTTGGAGCGGACAACCGGTTGCTGATGCCGGCCTGCGCCTTTGCCGGAGGGATGTTTTTGGTGATTGCCGATACCGTCGCGCGGACGGCGCTGGCGCCGGCCGAGCTGCCGGTCGGCATCATGACGGCCCTGGTCGGCGCGCCGTTCTTCCTCTATCTCCTGATCGCCCGGAAGGGCGGGAGGGCCCTGTGACCGTGGCAACCCACCCAGTGCGAGACGCAGCCGTGGCCTATCGCGTCGATGGTGCGGCATTCAGTTATGGACCTCGCCGGGAACCGGCCGGCGGGATGGAGGGCTGGGCGTTGCGCGATCTGACCTGCGCGGTAGGCGAGGGGGAGATTCTCGGCATCATTGGCCCCAACGGATCCGGCAAGTCCACGCTGCTGAAACTGCTCGGCGCGATCCTGCCGCCGCATCGCGGAACCGTCCGGCTGCATGACCGTTCCCTGGATTCCTTCGCACGGCTGGAGCTGGCGCGACTCGTCGCCTATGTGCCGCAACACAGTTCGGTGGTGTTTCCGTTCACGCTGGTGGAATTCGTGCTGATGGGGCGGTTCCCGCACCGCCGGACCGGCGGGGTGCTGGGCGGGTTCGGGTGGGAAACGGCGGAGGACGTGCGCGCGGCCGAACAGGCCATGGTTGACATGGAGATCCTTCATCTGGCGGACCGGGCGATCAGCGACGTGTCGGGCGGCGAGTGGCAGAGGGCCGTCATCGCGCGGGCGCTGGCGCAGGCGCCAACGATATTGTTGCTGGATGAGCCAACGGTGTTTCTCGACTTGCGCCACCAGGTCGATATCTGCGCAATCATGCGGCGGCTCAATCGCGAGCAGGGCCTGACGGTGGTGTGGGTCTCGCACGATCTGAACCTTGCCGCCCAGTACTGCGACCGGCTGCTGCTGTTGCAGGAGGGAGTCATGGTCCGGCTGGGCGCGCCCTCCGCAGTGTTGCAGCCGGAGGTGATCGAATCGGTCTATCGGTGCCCGGTGCTGGTGGACCGCCATCCGGCGTCCGGTGTGCCGCGTGTGACCTTGCCATAAACGATGTGCGGCGAGAGTGGCTCGTGCCCGGCCGCTCGCTGGTTGCATGGGGGCACATCACAGTAACGTGGAGGAGTTGATCGGAAGAGGCTGACAGCAACGGAGAAGATGGTGCAAAGCCATCACGGTACCGCCACTGTAAGCGGGGAGTGACTCTGCACGAATGCCACTGTGCGTTGCGACGCATGGGAAGGCGCAGAGCCGCCGCGATCCGCGAGTCAGGAGACCCGGCTGTCGGACAGTTCTACTGATCCCTTCGAGTTCAAGGGAGGTAGTGTCATGGAGTCACGCAAAGTTCGAGGTCGCGTTCGTGGTGTCGTGCTGGGAATCCTGCTGACGTGGTGCGCCGAAGGCGGTACAGGTTGGGCCGAAGAGACGCCGGATGTGACGGTGCGCGAAGTGGTGACCAGCGCCACGAAGACGCCGTTGCCGGCAAGTCAGGTGACGAGCGCGATCGAAGTGATTGATGGGGAGGAAATTCAGCGCAAGCGGATCAAGACGGTGATCGAAGCGTTGCGGCTCGCGCAGGGGGTCTTCGCTTTCTCACAGGGCGGTCCCGGGACGATCGCCAACGTGCGCATCCGGGGGGCGGAAACCAAGCACACGCTTGTGGCCATCGACGGAATCATCGTCAATAGTCCCACCAACGGCGCATACAATTTCGCCGATCTGACGACGGATAATATCGAGCGGATCGAGATTGTGCGCGGCGCGCAGAGCATGCTGTACGGGGCGGATGCGGTCGGCGGCGTCATCAGTATCACGACAAAAAAAGGCGGTGGAAAACCCTCGGCCAGCACATTTCTCGAGTACGGGTCGTTTGCCACCCTGCGCGAGGGGGCGCAGCTCTCGGGCGCCAAGGGCATCGTGGATTTTTCGGCCTCGCTCTCGCGCTGGGACACGAGTGGTTTTTCCGCGGTGAACTATAAGCGTGGGGCGGCCGAGCGGGACGGGTATCACAACTGGCAGGCTTCTGGAAAACTGGGCGTGTCACTACCGCGCGAGGGGCGGCTGGAACTGAATCTGCGCTGGATCAACGCGGATAATTCCATCGATAGCGCGTCATCGTTCGGGCAGTTCGATGTGTTCGGATCGAAGGGCACCAACCGGGCGTTGATGCTCAGCGGTATGTACAGCCAGCAGATCACGCCATGGTGGGATCAGAAGTTGACGCTGGCCCAGAATAACGAGCGGCAGCTGTCGTTTTTCGGGCTGTCCAGAAAGAATTTACAGACGGGTGCCATCACGGCGGTGACCCCGTCGAGTTCGGACCTTGAAATTCTGAACCGCCGCCTTGAGTGGCAGCATAATTTCCAAGTCGGCAAGCCGCTGCTGCTCACGGCCGGCTATCAATTCCGCGAGGAGCAGGGAGATTCCAAGGGATTTTACAGTGCCGCGCAGCCGAACCGCCTGCTCAGCGCACATTCCGGGTTTGCGCAGGCTCAGCTCAACATGCAGGATCGTCTGATCGTGACCGGAGGCGTGAGGCAGGACCGGTACAATGTCTTCGGCGACGCGACCACGTACCGCGTCACCGGCGGGTTCCTGATCCATGAAACCGGCACCAAGCTGCGCAGCAGCTACGGAACCGGGTTCCGCGCACCGACGCTGAACGATCTGTTCTTTGCAAATTCCGATAATCCGAACCTGAGGCCGGAAAAGAGCCAGAGCTTTGACGTCGGTGTCGACCAGGCGCTCTGGCAGGACCGGATTAAGTTGAGCGCGACCTATTTCTGGAATCACTTCCGCGATCTGATTGTGTTTCAGAACGCCAGCCCGCTCTGTCCGCCCTCGGCCACCTTCGGATGCCCCGTCAACATCAGCCAATCCAAGACGCAGGGGTGGGAGCTGGGCGCGACCGTAAAGTTGCTCGCCAATCTCGAAGCGAAGGCGCAGTATACGGTGACACTCAACCGGGACCTGATTTCGGGAAAACGCCTCCCGAGGCGCCCCATCGACATGGTGAGCGCCGGACTTAGCTATCAGCCGGTTGCAGGGGCACGTGTCAACGTGGACTATCGTTTCGTCGGGACGCGAAACGACGATGCGGCGAACACGCCGAGTCAGCGGCAGGGGTCGTTCGGTGTCGTGAACATGTCAGGATCCTATGATTTCTCAGAGCACTGGCAGGCCTTCGGGCGCATCGAGAACCTGTTCAATCAGGACTATGAAGAAGTGCTGTACTTCGGCACGCCGATCCGATCGGTATTCGGGGGCGTGAAGTTCACGTACTAGGGGGAGAGGGTTTGCGGGGCCGGGGACGATCCGGTCCGGCAAGCCGTCATGGTGGCGGGTGAATCTGCAGAAGGAGCCACGATGAAGCGCCGAAGGAGTCTCCGCATCACGAAAGTCTACACGCGCACCGGCGATGCGGGGAAAACCCGCCTCGCCGGGGGCCAGCAGGTCTGGAAGGACGAGCTGCGCGTCGAGGCCTATGGGACGGTGGATGAGTTGAACGCCGTAATCGGCGTGGTCCGGGCGTTTCACGCTGGCGCGCGCCGGCGTGGCGCCGCCGGAACACTGGACGGGGAATTGCGGTGGATTCAGAACAGGCTGTTCGACCTGGGCGGGCTTTTGGCGACGGTTCCCGGGCAGGTGTTTCCGAACATGCCGCGCATCGGAAAACCGGATGTGGCCAGGCTCGAACGGGCGATTGACCGTTGCCAGTCCGATTTGGCTCCGCTGAAAGAGTTCATTCTGCCCGGAGGCGGAATCGTGCCCAGTCTGCTGCACCAGGCACGCACCATCTGTCGGCGGGCAGAGCGCATCTGCGTGCGCTTGTCCCGCCAGGAAGCCGTGGACGGGTTGAGCCTCATGTTTCTCAACCGTCTCAGCGATGCCTTATTTGTGTTTGCCCGCTGGTGCGCGAAGATCAACCGGGAGCCGGAGGTGTTGTGGGAGCGCCTGCGCGCAAAATCGGATAGGGGAAAGCGCGGGCATTGAGAGCTGCTCCATCGTTGCCGTCTTAATTCACGCAGAAACCAGCGATCAATTTTTTCCGAAAAGCCCCTGCCGAAACACTCCAACCTGCTGTTATTCAAAGAATCTCCAGCTTGACAGCATAGCGCGAAAGGCATACCCTACCCACTCCGGCCGAGAGAAATCGAGGAACGAGTGCATCGGTTTGCTGTTTGCAGAAAACAGATTGCCAATGCATGTGCGGAGGGCGGGGGAATGAGGAGGACGCTATGAGCGTACGAGGTGTGGCGCGCGGTATCGGAGGCGGCATCATGGCGTGGATGCTGGTGTTAGGCAGTCCTGTCCATGCCGCCAATGAGGCTGAAACGGGCGAGTTACTGGTAAAACTGGTTCAAGCCGGCCGTTCGGTCGTGGCGGAGAATCAGGAGTTGATCAACGATGCGTCGAAGGGCGACAAGGGATTCACACCGCAAGTGTTCGAGGGAAAGCAAATTGCGAAGTTTAAGGATAAGGCCAACATTGATTTGAGCAAACCGGATGGATCCGCTCAGGGCAAGATGCTGGCGGCGCTTCTGGAGGCCGGCAAGGAAGTCGTCGAGGAAAACCAGTTCAAGATCAACAAACAGGGGATTGGATTCAAAGGATTTATTCCGGCGGTCTGGGGACGGCTGGCGGGGGAGAAGTTCGGGCAAAAGACGGGGATCAAGCTTAAGCTGACCAACATGGACTACCGGTTTCCTGGCAACAAGCCGGATGAATTCGAGGCGGAGGTGCTGAAGCTCTTCGCCGACGCCAGTTATCCGAAGGGGAAGGAATATACCCGCATGACGGTGGTCAACGGCAAGCCGGCATTGCGCATGATGGCGCCGGAATATGCCGGCAAAGGATGCCTCGGCTGCCACGGTGATCCGGCCGGCGAGCGCGACATTACCGGGAACAAGAAGGAAGGGTGGAAGGAAGGCGGGCTGGCCGGGGCGATCAGTCTCGTGATTCCGGTGAAGTAATCGTATTTTTTATGGAGGGTGGGCTTCAATGAGCAAGATCGTGGTGGTGGATGATTCCTACGCCGAACTGCAGATGATCGAAAGCGTCCTGAAGGGCGCCAATCATACGGTGGTTTCCTATCCCAACACCGAGAAGTTGGAAGACAAGCTGGTGACCGACCGTCCCGACCTGGTCATCATGGATGTCGTGATGCCTGGGCGCAACGGGTTCCAGGCCTGCCGGGATCTGAAAAACGACGACCGGTTCAAGGCCATCCCGGTGCTGCTTTGTTCCTCCAAGGGCCAGGAGAGCGACAAATTCTGGGGGCAGCAGCAGGGCGCCAATGGCTACGTCGTCAAGCCGTTCAAGAACGAGGATCTGCTGGCGGCGGTCAAGAAGCTGATCGGGTAGGCGGACGCGTCGAGCACATGGAAAACGTCAATCTACCAGTGGCGCAGGGGCAGCCGGCTGAGGCGCGCGGGCGCGCGGACAGCCAGAGCAAGGTGTGCCTGCTGACGATCGGCGGCGAGGTCTACGCCGTGGACCTGCGCAACGTGCGGGAAGTGTTCGAAGTGGATGTGATCACCCCGGTGCCGGGGATGCCGTCCGCGCTGGTGGGGGTGACCAACGTGCGCGGCGCCGTCGTGCCGGTCATGGATCTGCGCCGCATGCTGGACGTGCCGTCGGCCGGGCCAATACCCCACTATGCAGTCATCATCAAGCACGGCAATCATCAGGTGGGTGTGCTGGTGGAGAAGGTGCCGGAAATCAGAACGGTCCAGACAGAACAGTTCCTGCCCACGCCGTCCGGCGATGCGCGGGAGGGCAAGCCCTTTTTGACGGCTGTGCTGCGGTTGGACGACCGGATGGGCGGGGTGGTGGAAGTGCCGACGCTCCTGGCCTGCGTGGAAACAGGAAGCTGACGCCCGGAACATCAGGGATGAGGATAACGAAGGAGGACATGTATGCAGCTGTTTAAAAATCTTCCGACGCTGACGAAGCTCAGCCTCGGGTTCGGCGTGCTGATCGCGTCGACCCTGCTGGTCGGGTTTCTCGGCATCCAGGGGCTTCGCCAGGTCGGCGGACAGCTCAAGGTCGTCTATACCAACTCAACCACCGCCCTGGCCAGCCTGGGAACGGCCATCAGCAATCTGGGCCTCTATCACGACACGCTGCTGAGCATCGGACGGGCCACCCGCAAGTCAGATTTCGAGGAAGCGATCAGGCAGTTGCCGAGCCTCAAGCGCCAGGTGCTCGAACCGCTGCAGGCCTATTCGGGGGGCCAGATGCACGTGTCACGAAGCCAGCGCGACGAGACCAAGGACTTTGTGGCGCTGGACAAGGCGCTGAAGGCCTACTTCGTGACTGCAGAAGGCGCAATCAGCGCGTTCCAGGACAGTTTTGCGCCGAACCTGAAGGACGATCAGCGGGCCGCCATGCGGGAACTCGGACAGCTGGCCCTGTCGGTGGAAATCGCCGACAAGTACAGCATCGCGTCCAAGCAGCTCAACCGCCTGCTGGTGACCGTACAGGAAGTGGCCAAGGATCTGAACGAAGACGGACAACAGGTGGCGGAAGCCCGGACGCGACTCATGATCATCGGCGCCGTGCTGGCGATTCTCTTCGGCGCCGGCATCGCCTACGTCCTGGCCCGGTTCATTTCGCAGGGCGTGACGGAAATCGCCGAAGTGGCCGCGCAGGCGGCCTCCGGCCAGTTACAGGCCCGCGCCAAGGTGGACAGCCGGGACGAGCTGGGCCGCATGGCCAGCGCCTTCAACTCGATGCTCGACCGGATCGGCGGCCTGGTGCAGACGGAGGCCGAGCGCGACCAGATGCAGCAACGCCTGATGCAATTCCTGGTGCTGGTGTCCGAAGTCAGTAAAGGAGACCTGACCAGGCGCGGTGAAGTGACGGCCGACATGTTCGGCAACCTGTCGGACGCGTTCAACCTCATGTTGGACCGGTTCGGCCAGTTGATGCGGCAGGTGCGCGAGTCGGCCGAGCGGGTCAACGCGTCGGCGGTCGCGCTGCGGGACGCAGCCGGCCAGATGACCACCACGGCCCGGCAGCAGGCGAAGGAAAGCGAGCAGGCGCTGTCGGCGGTCGAAGGTCTGACCCAGTCCATGCGGCAGGTGGCCGATACGGCCGGCGCCTCGTCGGAGAGCGCCAAGCAGGCTCTCACCGCGACGGAGCGAGGTCGCGAGGCGGTGCAATCCACCGTGCAGGACATGCAGGGGATCCGGGGTGCGGTGCAACGCATGTCCAAGCAGGTCAAGGGCCTGGGCGACCGCTCGCTGGAAATTTCGCAAATCGTGTCCACCATTCGTGACATCGCGGCCCAAACCAACCTCCTGGCGCTCAACGCCGCCATCGAGGCGGCTGGCGCCGGCGAGGCCGGTGCCCGGTTCGCGGTCGTTGCCGACCAGGTCCGGAAGCTGGCCGAAAACTCCACGCAGGCCACGCGCGAAATTGCCGAGCTGGTCAAGGTTATTCAGACGGAAACCCAGGAAGCCGTCATCGCGATGGAACAGGAAACGCAGGCGGTGGAAGCCGGGTCGGCGTCCGCGCTGCGCACCGGCGACGTGTTCAAGGAAATTTCGGAGATCTCGCAGCGGTCCGCGGAGCTGGCCCTGACCATCGCCCGTTCATCGGTGCAGGAAGCGGAGGCGACCGAGGGCGTGAGCCGGACGATTCAAGGGTTTGCGCACGGCGCGGCGTTCACGCAGACGTCCGCCGAGCAGACGAGAGCGACCATCGAAGAGCTGGCCAACCTGTCCGAGCGCCTGACGGCGTCGGTGTCCCAGTTCAAGCTGGCGTGATGCTGGCAGCAGGCGGATCGGGATGCTGACGGCCAGGGGGGCGTGATGGGAGGCGAGCTGGATCGGCACGGGCTCATCGGGATCTTTGTCAACGAAGCGGACGATGGGCTCAAAAAAATCTGGAAAGCGCTGAATCCCAAGAAGGGGGCGGTGCCCAGTCCGGAATCGTTGCACGAGCTCTTCATCGTCGGCCACAGCGTCCGGGGCGCCTCGGCGCTCTACGGATTTCCCGGCGTGGCCAGCCTCGGGGAAATTCTCGAAGCGGTTCTGGAGCGGGCCGGCAACGCCTCCGCGGACGCCGAGTGGCCGGCGGTGGTGTCCATGCTCCGCGACCTCGTCGAGACGCTGCGCAAGCAGATCGACGTGATCGGCAAGACCGATGCGGAGGAGCCGGGCGGGTTCGACGCCTGGAAGGCGCGCTATCCCGGCATCACCGCCGCGCAGCCGTTTCCATCCTCGCGACCCCCGGCGGAAGGCGTGCAATTGGTCGAGGAGTCCTCGACGACCGTGGCCCTGCCGACCGTGGACGATGTGATTCCGGACTCCATCGTGCATCCGCAGCCGATTCCTCCCTCTCCTGTCCCCGAAGAGCCGGTCTCGACCGATATCCTCACCGACAGCTACCTGCTCCCCGAGCTGGATGCCGAGGTGTTCGAGTTCTTCGGACCGGAAGCCCAGGAATACATCGAGACGATTGAAACCTCGCTCTTGAAACTGGAAAAGGAACCGACCGATGCGGAAACGATCCACAAGCTGTTCCGCGCCGCGCACACGCTCAAGGGCTCGGCCTTTACGGTCGGATTCCAGTGCATCGGGGATCTGACCCACCACGTCGAGGACTTCATGGGGGCGGTCCGCGAAGGCAAGCAGCGGGTGACGTCGGAGGCGACGGACATCATTTTCAAGGCGATTGACGTCGTCAAGGCGCTGATGAAGCGCGAGCCCGGCCTGCTGGAACAGATTCGCGGGGACTATGTGTCGGCGCAGCGCCGGCTGGCCCAACTCGAACACCAGGCAGTTTCAACGGAGGCTCCGGCTGCGGCCGCGCTTTCTTCCGTGCAGCCGGCCCAGGCGCCGGTAGCGGTTGGACAACCGCCGGCCCCGGTGACGGCTCAGGCCAGGCAGGCCGCGCCAGGTCAGAAGACCGCGGCCCCCAAGGTCGAGGCGGCAGGCACCGAGAAAACGGCTGCGGAACAGGCGGTCATCCGGGTCAGCAAGGAACGTCTGGAGCGCCTGCTGAACCTCGTCGGCGAGCTGGTCATCAGCCGCGGGCGGCTGGAGCAGCGGCTGGTGGCCCTGGAACAGTTTTCGAATCAAGTGCAGGGGACGAAGGCCAAAATGGTCGAGGCGGTCCGCTCCTTCGAGGAAAAGCACGCGTTCAACGTGCCGACGGCCTCGTCCGGTCCCTCCAGGGCGGCCACTGGTCCCGGCCTGCCGATGACATCCGATTTCGGAGGTCTGGAATTCGACCGCTACGACGACTTCAACATCCTGGCCCGCCGCATGGCGGAAGTTTCGACCGACGTCGGCGAGGTCATGGCCCAGCTCAGCGGATCCATCAAGAAAGCCCGCGAGGATATGGGGCTGTTGCAGCGGCTGACCCTGGACATGCGGGATGAAATCGCCAGGGCCCGCATCGTGCCGATCGGCACGCCGTTCACGCGTTTCAAGCGCGCCGTGCGCGAAATGGCCCGTTCGACCGGCAAGGACGTGGATCTGGTGACCTCCGGCGAGCAGACGGAAGTCGACACTGCCGTGGTCGAGCGGCTGGTGGATCCGCTGGTCCACATGGTGCGGAATTCCGTCTTCCATGGCATCGAGAAGGCGGAGGCGCGCGTGGCGCAGGGCAAGCCGGCCAAGGGCACCATCTATCTCCATGCGGCCCACCGCGGCAACTCCGTGGTGATCGAGGTGGAGGATGATGGTGGCGGGCTCGACGTGGACAAGATCAAGAAAAAAGCCGTGTCTGTCGGGCTCATCCGTCCGGAGCAGGCGCCCGATCTGCCCTATGCGGACGCGCTCAAGCTGATTTTCCTGCCGGGGTTCTCGACGGCCGATCAGGTGGGCGACCAGGCCGGACGCGGCGTCGGCATGGACGTCGTCAAGCGCGTGATCGAATCGATGAACGGCCAGATCGACATCGAGACGGAAAAGGGCGTCGGCACGAAATTCACGCTCAGCCTGCCCTTCACGCTGTTGATTACCACGGCGCTGCTGGTGCGTGTCGGCGCGGAGCGCTATGCCATTCCGCTGTCGGGCATTCGCGAGGTTGTGATGGCGAATCCCGGCGCGATCCAGGAGGTGGGCGGGCGGCCTATTTTGCAGATCGGAGACGAGGCGCTCGAGGTTCGCTCCCTCGGCCGGCTGCTCGGGTTGGGTGATACCAAAATCGAAGGGGCGCGGCCGGTGCTCGTTGCCCGGGGCGCGACCGGCGTCACGGGACTGGCGGTCGACGAACTGCTCGGTCGGCAGGAAATCGTCATCAAAACGCTGGGCACGTTGCGGCCGTTTCAGCAATCCTGCTTTGGCGGCGCCAGCATCGATCCGGAAGGGCATGTCATCCTGGTGCTCGATATCGGCCGCCTGCTGACGGGCCGGACCGCGGAACTGGCCGAGCCGTCGTTCGCGCAGCCGCTGCTGGCGGGCGAGGGCGCCGAGTCCGAGGAAACGTCCGGCGACACAGCCGGCGGGCAGACCCGTGTTCTCCTGATCGACGATTCGCTGAGCGTGCGAAAATTCGTCGGGCGCATGCTGGAGCGGGCAGGCTACGCGGTCGATACCGCGGTGGACGGGGAGGACGGCGTCAAGAAGGCGTCGCAGGCGGCCTATCAGGTGATCATCACCGATCTGGAAATGCCGAAGTTGAACGGGTATGAAGTGTTGCAGACCCTCCGGCAGCGTCCCCGCACCAAGTCCACCCCGATCATGGTGATGACGACGCGGGCGGGAGAAAAGCATCAGCAGGCCGCCATGAGCCTCGGGGCCTCGGGCTATCTGACCAAGCCGGTCGAAGAGCGGGCGCTGGTCGCCGCGGTCGAACAATGGATCGGCCGGCCGGCGGGCACGGCGTAACAGCGGAGCGTGCGGCAATGAGTTTGCGCGGGAGAACGGAACGGGTCAGCGCGTCGTTGGGGGCCATGCAGGTCCTTGTCGTGGCCTGCGGCAAGACCTACCTGGCGATTCCCGGCGCGATTGTCCGCGGGGTCGTCGAGTTCGGCGAAGCCGTGGAGGCCCGGATCGTCTCGCTGTTCGGAGAAACGTGCCGCGTGACGGATCTCGCGGCCAGGCTGGGACTGCCGCCGGCGGTGCTGACTCCGGACATGCGGATCATTCTGTGTGGGGAGCATCGCGCGCGGCAGGCGTGGCGCGTGGACCGGACCCTTGGACTCGAGGATGTGGATCTGCAGCGGATCACGCCCCTGCCGCCTCATTTTGCCGGCGTGGAGCAGAGCTGGTTCAGCGGATTGTTCCTGTTTCGTGACACGGTCGCGCTCCTGGTCAATTCCGGCTGGCTGCAGAGCCAGACGATGGATGCGTTTGTCGCGCAATCGCTTCCGGAGCAGGGGGCTTCGGCAGAGACGTCCGCCACGGACCAGCCCGCGGCGGCGACGGCCGAGACGCTGGCGCCTGCTCCGGCCAGAAAGAAGGGGCGGCGCAAGCCGGCGACGACCGCCGGCGGCGAGGAGGCCTCGCTCGATGTGCTGGAGAATCTCGTGTTGGAGGAATCGGCGGATGCTGAGGACAGCCAAACGCCATGGGCAGACACCTGAAACAGCCAGGCCCTGGTCGCTCGTGATGTTTTCGGTCGGCGGGAAGCGGCTGGCGGTGCGCGCCGAGGAAATCGGCGGCGTGTCGCCCTGGACCGAGGCGATGCCGGTCCCCAGCCTCACGCCTTATGTGAATGCGGTGATCCGGCAGGGCGAGGAGATTCTGCCGGTATTCGATCTGGCCCGGCTCCTGATGGTGCAGGTGTCCAAGGCCGGGCCCCTGTGCCTGCGCGCCAAGCGCCAGGACGGTCCGATGGCGGTCTGCATCGACCCTGAGGTGCCGACGCTCCATCAGGTTCAGGCGCAGGCTGTCCGGCCGCCCTCGTCCGGCGCGCCCGGAGTAATCGGAGTCTGCTCAATCGAATCGGAGGACGTGCCGATCTATTCGTGGGCGGTGCTCGGGCCGACGCCGGCGCAACAGGTGGCGTAGGCGGGCGGGTCTGTGGTGAGGAAGTGAACGGGAGATTTTGATGCCGAAAGTGCTGATTGCCGACGATAGCATGGCGGTTCGCAAAGTCGCGGAGCGCCTTCTGGTGCAGGCCGGACTCGAGGTGGCCCTGGCATCGAGCGGTGAGGAAGCGCTGGCCTGGCTGGCCAAGGAGCGGGCGGATGTCATCATTTCCGATGTCATCATGCCGGGCCGGAGCGGCTATGACGTCTGCACCTTCGTCCGCTCGCAGGCGGGGCTGGCGGATACACCGGTGCTGCTGATTTCCGGCATCGTCAACGACGAAGTGGCCAAGCAGGTCGAGTTGTGCCGGGCCAACGGGGTGCTGAAAAAGCCGTTTCAAGGGTCGTCGCTCCAGGACAAGGTGAAGGAGTTGCTGGCCCAGAAACAGCAGGCAGCCCCGGCGGCGCCTCCGCCGCAACCGGAGCCGGTCGCCGCCGCACCCGCTCCGGCCTTGACGATGTCCGCTCCTCCACCGCCTGCGCCGGAACCGGTGCCTGTGGCTGCTGCGGCTCCTCCGGTCTTTGCACCGCCGCCTCCGTCACCGAGCCCGGCTCCGTTTGTCGCGCCGCCGCCACCGGCGGCATCGGCGCCGTCGTTTGACCCGACGCAGACCTCGCGAATCGATCTTTCTCAGACGACCAAGGTCTATCGCATCACGGAAGACAAGTTGCAGGCCTTCCGCCAGGCGGTCGCCCGCGTCAAGGATCTGGAAGCGGCCCTGGCCGAGGAGCAGGCGCAATCGGCCCGGCTGTATGAGCAGCTGGAAACGGCCGGACAGCAGGGCGGGGGCGAGCGGGTCCAGCAGCTGGAAGCCCTGCTGACCGAGGAGAGACAACGGTCCGGGCAACTCACGAAACGCGTGGAGGAATTGGAGCGCGCCTTGGTGGCTGCCACTGAGCGCGTCGGGCAGATTGCCAAGCTGCTTCAGCCCGGGGGCTGAACGGCAGGCCGGTAGAAAAACGAATCATGGAACCCAACAGCACGACAGATCCCTTTCAGCAGGAAATCATCGCCCTGTTCGCCGCGGAGGCGCAGGATTGGATCGGCCAGGTGGAAACCGCGCTGCACGAGCTGGAGGCGGGCCCGCCGCAATTCCGGTGCGTCAAGTTGTTCGAAACGATCCGGAACGGGGTCACGAACCTGGGGGGCTCGGCTGCGACCGTCGAGCGACCGGACATCGAAAAACTGGCCTTCGCGATGCTGCCGCACCTCGAAGCAATCGAGGGGCAGGGCAAGGTCACCTCGTCAGGCCAGTGCGCGGCTCTGCGGGAATCCCTGGAACATCTGGCGACAGCCATCCAGCGCCTCATTCCATCCGCTGCGCCTTCTCCCGCCCCGGCTCAACGGGCTGCGGCTCCTGCCGCGGCAACTGCGTCGGCTCCGGCACCGGCCGTCGCGTCGGCGGCGCTGACCGGCCCCATTATCGATGCCCTCATTGAACTGCAGCAAAGCCGCGCGGAGTCGGCCGAGACGACCCGGGCGCTGGTGGACTCGCTCATTCAAGTGCCGGCAGGCGGCGCCGGGCAGGGGGTTGTGACCGGCGACCGGACCGCGATCGTCAGAAATCTGAAAGAATTGGACGCGCTGGACGCGCAACTGCTGGCCGATGTCCAGCAGCGTCTGCCGAACATTCAAAAGGCCTTTTCCAGCCTCAAGGCGGGCGGCGCGTCCGCCTTTACGTCCAACGGAAGCCTCGAAGGAGTCCTGCAGGACGTGGTCCGGTTGCGCGACGAGGCCTTTACCGCCGGCGCTTCATCGGTGATGTCGTTTTTCAAGGGTCTGCACAGCTGGTTGTCGCTCGTCGCTCGGCAGCAGATTTCCGTGCCGCCCCAGCGTTTCGAGGCCGTCGAGTCCAGGTTGAAGTCGGCCGTGACGATGGCGCAGCAATGGGTCGACGTGGGACGCATGAAAAAAGCGAATGTCGAGCAATTTTTGGGCAAGTGATCCCGCCGAACGTTTCTTCGCAACGGTTTCAGCTTCCTGTGACATGCTTGTTTTGAATGGCCAACCGCCGGCCAGCCGGTTACTTCGGCTCCAGCCCCAATAGGTTGCGACCCGAACATGACAGGGTACAGGATTCTCAAGTGCTTGAAATGTCTGGACAGTGCCAGCCTAAATTTTGTGCAACGCGAGCGCAGAGCTTGCGTGTCGTGACAGATCGCAGGCAGGCTCACAAGTCTATCCACAACGCGCCCACAGTTTTTGTGGACAGAAATTTTTTTGTTGCCGACGCTCGCCGCGCTTATTGTCATGACGCCGCGCTCAGGTGGGAGTTTGTCGAGAGGGTTATGGCCGTGCGATGTCCTGTCTGTTCCCGTGACATTGCCGTGGAGTCGAATCCCTGGCGTCCATTTTGCTCCGAGCGGTGCCAGATCACCGATTTGGGGGCCTGGGCGGCCGAATGGTACCGCGTGCCGGGCCAGTCGTTGACGACTCCGGCCTCGTTTCAGGATGCGGATGATGATTCCGAGGGGGAGCCCACCCGGTAGGCACCATGCCCAAGCTGGTTACCGTCCATCGGCAGGAATCGGAGATTGAAAAGGCGCAGGAGTATGTGAAGACGCACATGCTGTTTCCTGCCGGCCTGCTGGGATTGATCTGCGTGGTGGCGTCGGCAGCCACGCTGGTCTATCAGTTCATGACGGAGACCTATGGCCTGCGGGCGTTCGAAGAAACGACCGGACTCCTGGCGGCCGGAGTCCTGTTGGGATGGGGGCAGACCCGTTATCACCGATATCTGCTGCGGGAGTTCCCCGGCTATTTTGCCGCCCGCATGAGGGCGTTCGGGCGGAAGGGGCCGAAAAAGTCCGGCAGGGACTCCGCGGCGGCGTTGCTGGACCATCCGGGACGGTCGCTGGTGCCGCTGGGCTATGTTCTTGGGGTCGGGGCGCTGCTGGGACTCACGGGATTCAGCATCTTCAGCGGCTATGTTGACAAGGTTGCAGCGGTCATGATGCCCTGGGCCGGATTCTTCTGGGCGAAGCTCTTTTTCTGGCGGAGAGTGCTGGCGGGAAGTAAGAAGTAAAAAGTGAGACGTGAAAAGTTGAAGAGAGAAGTGACGAAGTGGTTACTTTTTACGTTTCGCTTTTGACGTTTTGCCAGCGCGGGCCGCGCGGGACTCCAATTCACGGACGCGGTGCTCCAGGTCGCGCACCTGCTGGCGCAATTCGGGCAGGCGGGGAACCACGGCTTGGGCCTTGATCGAAATCTCGTGCGGCATGGCCGGTGTGCCGGAGACGATCTGGTTGCCCGTCAGGCTGCGGTTGACTCCCGACCGCGCGGCGATCATCACCTGGTCGCCGATCACAATGTGGTCGGCCAGGCCGGCCTGCCCGCCCACGATCACATGCGAGCCCAGCGTCGTGCTGCCAGCGATGCCCACCTGCGCGACCAGAATATTATGTTCCCCCACGGTCACGTTGTGGGCGATCTGGACCAGGTTGTCCACCTTGGTGCCCCGCTTGATGACGGTCCGGCCAAAAGTCGCCCGGTCGACGGTCACGTTGGCGCCCAGTTCGACGTCGTCTTCGATGACGACCGTGCCGATCTGTGGAATCTTGTGGTGCCGGCCCTCCTGCTGCACGTAGCCGAAGCCGTCGCTGCCGATCACGGTGCCGCTGTGGACGATCACGCGTTTTCCGATCATGCAGCGCTCCCGGACCGTGACGTTCGGGTAGAGGAGGCACTCGTCGCCCACCACTGAATCGTCCCCGATGAACACGCCCGGATAGAGCGTGACCCGCGCGCCGATCTTCACGCGGTCGCCCAGCGTGACGAAGGGCCAGATGGAGACGTCCGGGCCAATCTGGACACCGGTTCCCTGCACGACTTGCTGCGCGATGCCGCGGGCCTTGTAGGGAGCCATGAAGAACTGCTGGACGAGGCGCGCAAAGGCATATTTTGGATTGGCCGCCACCAGTTGGGGACGGGGAAGACCGGCCAGGGGCTGGACAACGACGAAGGCAGCGGCTTTCGACTCCAGCGCCGCCTTCACGAAGCGGTCTCCATCCACGTAGGCCAGATCGCCGGGCTGGGCCTGCTCCAGGCTGGACACGCCGGAAATGATCGTGTCCGCCGCACCGGTCACCTGTCCACCGATGGCGCGGGCCAGCTCGCCGAGTGTGATGGAACGCGAAGGCGGTCCGGACATGCGTTAGCCCTTCTTCCTGGGCGCTGGACGTTTGGCCGACGGTTTGGCCGGCTGTTTCGCCTGCGGTGTGGAAGCCGGCGCCGCCGGTTTGCCGACCATGCCTTCGACGTAGGCGATCACGTCGGAGACCTTCGCCAGTTTCTGGAGGTCCCGATCGGGAATCTGCAGGTCGAATACTTCCTCGATCTTGAACAGCAACTCGATCGTGGCCATGGAATCCAGGCCGAGATCCTCCCTCAGGGCGTGGCGCGGCTCGATGGACGCGGGGTCGCGTTTCAGGTACTCGCCCAGGGCGGTGCGGATGCGGAGGGCGATGTCGGATTCAGCAGCCATAAACCCCGTCAGCGCGAGAATTTTTTAAAGACCACGGCGGCATTATTGCTGCCGAAGCCGAAGGCATTCAAGAGTGCAATCGTGATCGGGCGCTCCTGCGTTTCCATGGAGATGCCTGCCAGGGCGCAGGCCGGATCGGGATCCTCGTAATTGAGCGTCGGATGGATCCGTCCTGTCTCCAGCGCCAGGGCGCAGGCGACGCCGCCCAACGCGCCGGCAGCGCCGAGCGTATGCCCGATCAGGGACTTGGTGGCGTTGACCAGCATGCGATCCGTCCGCGATTTGAACAGATGACGGAGGGCCTTCACTTCCACCGCATCGCCGATCGGCGTCGAGGTGGCGTGGGCATTGATGTAGTCCACCTGGGCCGGGCGCATCTTCGCATCGTTGAGCGCGAGCGCCATGGTTTCGGCGACCTCCAGGCCGTCTTCGCGCGGGATGACCATGTGGTGAGCCTCGCTGGTGGCGGCGTAGCCGGCCACTTCGGCGTAGATGCGGGCCTTGCGTTTTTTGGCGTGGGCCAGCGATTCGAGGATCAGCGCGCCGGCGCCTTCGCCCATGACGAATCCGTCCCTCGTCCGGTCGAAGGGGCGCGAGGCCTTTTCGGGCGTCTCGTTGAAGTTGGTGGACAGGGCGCGGAGCGAGCAGAATCCGGCAAACACCAGCGGCGTGATGCTGGCGTCGGCGCCCACCGTGATGACGGCATCCGCCCGACCGGTTCGGATGGTCAGCAGCGCCTGGCCGATCGCGTGCGCGCTGGACGAGCAGGCGGTTGAAATGGTCAGGTTCGGGCCCTTGGCGCCGTGGGCCATGGCGACGATGCCGGAGGCCGAGTTGAGCGTGATGGTCGGAATGAAATTCGGATGCACCCGGTTGGGTCGCTGGCTTTTATAGAGCTGGGTGATTTCCCGTTCCCCCATGACCATGCCGCCCATGCCGGCGCCGACGATGGTGCCGACGCGATGGGGATTGCCCCGCTCTATGCGCAGGCCCGAGTCCGCGAGGGCCTCCTTGGCCGCCACCAGCGCGAACTGCGCGTACCTGTCCACCCGGTCCACGTGAGGTCCGTCGAGGTATTGGGCCGGCGTGAAGTCGTGGATCTGCCCGGCCACGCGCGAACGGTAGGCGTCCAGCGGCAGGTCGTCGAAGGGGCGGATCGCGCTGATGCCGGAGCGGCCTTCCAGCGCCGCCTTCCAGAACTGCGCGGCGCCGATCCCGATCGGAGACACGGCGCCGAGGCCGGTGATGACGACGCGTTGATTCATGGGGAAATCCGCGCGTGCGCGATGGTGAAGCAAGCGATTGAGATGATCACGGCTTCGTTCTTTTTACTCTATGCATTTCGCGCCGTCAACTTGGCGCTAATGCCTGATTTGCAGAAAGAGCGCCGATCCCAGCGACAAAAAGAGCAGATTGGCCAGCCAGCCGGCCAGCAGAGGCGCGAGCGCGCCGCTGTGCCCCAGCGCGATGGCCACTGAATGGGCGGCCCAGTACAGAAATCCGATCGCGAGAGCCAATCCGATCCCCATGGCCATGCCGCGTCCACGGACGCTGCTCTGCCGGAGGCTCAAGGCCATCCCGACCAGGACCATGATGAGGCTGACGAACGGAAAGGCGATCCGTCCGTGATAGTCGGTCAGGAAACGGGCCACGTTGTAGCCGTCTTTCCGAAGCCGCGTGATGTAGGTGCGGAGGTCCGCCAGCGTCATCTCTTCCGTTTCGGTGGACAGCCAGGTGCTGAAATCCTCCGGAGTCTGCGACAACGGAATGGGGGTCTGCTCGAAGGCTTCGACCTGCACGCCGCCGCCCGGCAGCAGCCTGCGGTGGGTTCCGTCCAGCAGGACCCAGCCCTGCGCCGTATAGTGGGCGCCGGCGGCTTCGGTCATCCGCGTCAATCGGAAGTCTTCGCCCAATTGGTAGAGGGTAATGCCGCGCAACGTGGAGCCGTCCGGCTCGACCAGGTCGAAATTCATCAGGGTCCGGTCTCCGATCTGAATCCAGGAGCGGTCCGTCTTGACCGCCGGGCCGGTCGGTTTCTTTTCGATCCTGGCGGTTTTGACATAGTCGGCCTGAGCCGTGGCATAGGGGATGATGACGGCGCTGAAGAGGAAGAGCACGCAGGCCACCGCAAGCGAAAAGAGAAAAAACGGGGCGGCGATGCGGGTGAGGCTGATGCCGCAGCTGCGCATGGCGGTGATCTCCCGATTGCGGGAGAAGATGCCCAGGGCCAGCAGCGTGGCCATGAGCATGGCCAGGGGGGCGATCTGGAAAAAGATCGCCGGCGTTCGCAAGGCGAAGTATTCGGCCAGCGTGACGAGCTCGACGTCGTACCGGATGAACTTGCGGACCTTTTCGAAGAAATCCACGACCAGATAGACTGTCATGAGGCCGGCCAGGCACATCCCGAAGACCTTGGCCAGTTCGTGCAGCATGTATCGGAATAAAATCGTCATGGTCGTTACTGGCGGTTCATGCGGACAAACAGGGCCACGGTCACGGCGAAGAACAGCGCATTCGGCAGCCAGGCTCCGGCAAAGGGCGGCAGCACCAGGGTCGTCACGAAAAACTCGCACAGCACATTGAGCACATAATAGGCGATGACGATGCCCACGCCGACGGCGAAGCCCCCGATGCGCCCGGACCGTTTCGAGACGATGCCGATCGGCACGCCGAGGATGCCGAAAATCAGGGCGGCGGTCGGGAAGGCCAGGTCTTTGTAGGATTCCATCAGCCGGCGCAGGGCGCCGGTGTCCTGCCAGTTCGTGCGTTCGAGTTGGGCCAGCACCGCCTCGCGCGAAGGGCGCTCGTCCACGGCGGCGTAGACGCTTTGATCAAGGCTCAGTTTCAGATCGTAGGTCGAGAACGAGACTTGCTGATACTGTTCGAGGTCGCTGGGCCGGCTGTGCACGGTGCCGTTCAGCAGGCGCAGGCCGACCTGGCTGTTGCCGGGATCGTTGAGCAGCGTGTAATCGCCGGCGACGATGACGCGGCTGTCGGCCGGGTTGCGGTCGTCGGCGATGAAGATGCCCCGGCGGGACGGACCGGTCTGGCTGTCGGAGACGTAAATCACCATGTGCGGAACCGGCTCGTTGAAGACGCCACGGTCCAGTGCCAAGGTGAGCTTGTCCCTCAGCAGGTTCATGGCCAGTTTTTTCAGCGAGACGCTGGTCCAGGGCTGGCCCCACTGGGACAGCGCCAGGGTCAGGCCGAAAACCAGGCAGGAGAACAACAGGACGGGGCGGGACAGGCGCAGGAGGCTCAGGCCGGAAGCCCGCATGGCGACCAGTTCCTTGTCGAACGACAGCCGGCCGAAGGCTGTGATGGAGGCGATGATGCCGGCGATGGGGAGCGTCAGGACCAGAAAGGACGGCAGGAGGTGGAGAAAAACCTTTATGACGGCGCCCAGCCCGACGCCCTTTGATACCAGCAGCTCGACCAGGCGCAGCAGTTCCTTGGTCAGCATCACGAAACAGAGCGCGCCGAGGCTGACGAAGAAGGGCGCCAGCAGTTCGGCAAAGATGTAGCGGTCGAGAATCTTTCTCACGGCTGCTCCGGATGCGCGATCAGGCGGCAGGGAAAATATACGGGATTTCCAACGGCTTGTAAATGAAACAGGATGGCTTTCGAGGCGTATTTACGCAGGGAAACCGTACGGTTACGTAAAAGAAGTCTTGACAGTCCCACCCCCCTATGTTAAATGCTTGCCCGAATTTTTCAGCGTTTCGGGATACACATGCGGATCGTCACCGTGTTGCAAGCGCCGCAGGAGGAAGTTTCCTTCTGCGGTATTTTTTTGTCCGCTTTGTAAGGCATGGTGGGCTGTCATGGCCCATCAGTGTGAGGAAAGGAGGAGCGCGTGAGGAGCAAAGGCACCGTCAAGTGGTTTAACGATCGGAAGGGATTTGGGTTCATCCGGCTCGAAAATGGGGAAGATGTCTTTGTGCATTACTCCGCGCTCCAGGGAGAGGGGTTCAAGACCCTGAAGGAAGGCGAAAACGTCGAGTTCGACATTGTGCAGGGCGCGAAGGGACCGCAGGCGGCCAACGTGTTGAAGATGTCAGCCTAGTTTCGTAAAAGCTGCCGGCGCACCGGCGCAGGTTCCATGGCCAAGGGGTCCGCAGCAACGCTGCGGACCCCTTGGCGTTTCAGGATCGTTTCGTAGGACACCTTATCGATAAATCCGCGTCGCATCAGGCCGGTTTCTTGACAAGACGGCGGCGGCCCCTTTACTCTGCAACTACACCTCTCACGCTGGAAGGTACGCTGTGGCTCTCGATAAAAGCGCGGTTCTCGACAACGCCCAGAAATATGCGGCCCAGGGCAAGATTGCCGAGGCGATTACCGAGTGGAAGAAGCTCGCCGACCTCTCGCCGAACGACGGCGCTCCCTATAATGCCATCGGCGACCTGCACCTTAAAAAGAACGCCTCCAACGACGCGGTCGAAGCCTATTTCAAGGCGGCCGCGGCCTTTCGGGCCGGCGGGGTGGCGCTGAAGGCCATCGCGGTCTTCAAGAAAATCCTCAAGATCGATCCCAATCAGTTCCTCGCCTACAAATGCCTTGCCGATCTGAACGCCGAGCGCGGCTTGACCAGCAATGCCGTCGCCGACTACCTGGCGCTCGGCAAGCTGTACCTCAAGGCCAATAAGGCCAAGGAGGCCCTGGAGACATTCCGTTTGGTGGTCAAGCACGATCCCGCCAACCTGGAATCCGTGCGGCAGATCGCGGATCTGTGCTTGAAGCAAAACTGGCAGGAAGAGGGAGGCAGGGCATTCGTCGACCTGGGACGCGTGTGCATGAGCCAGAATCGCCTGGACGAAGCCAAGGAAGCTTACAAGCAGGCGGTGGCGCTCGATCCCAAGAATCGCGATGCGGCGCAGGGACTGCAAGATTTGACGACCGGCAACACCGGCGCTTTTACGGCGCTGCCGCCGGGAGCCGGGGCTGCCGGCCAGGTCAATCTGAATGCCTTGGATAAGGCGACAAAACCGGCGCTGTTGGAATACGCCATGGCGCAAATGGCCAATGGCCAGTATGGGCCGGCGGAAGCGGCCTTGTCCGAATTGTTGAGCCGGGAGCCGGGCGAATCCGAGGTCTGCCGGCTGCTTGCCAAGGTCCATCTCAAGGCGGGACAGATTGTGGTCGCGCGGGGCGAGATTCAATTTTTCGCGGAAACGGCCATTCGGTCAGGAGACTACAAGCTGGCCGAATCCATGATCCAGGAATTTCTCGAGGTCAATCCCACGTCCGTGACCATGCTCGAGTTGCTGGGCAAAACCTACGAGGAGAGTGGCGACAAGGCCACCGCCGCCACGCATTACGGGCGGGCGGTGGAGGTGCTGCTCGAGCATCCGGATCCGGATAATCCGACCCAGCCGATCGAGCTGTTCGAAAAGATCAAGGAGATTGCTCCGTCCGGTCCTGTCGTGGCGAAACTGGCGGCCTTGTTCCAGGCCGGCCAGGCGGCTCCCGTCGCGCCGGCGCCCGCCGTTGCTGCTGCTCCTGCCGCCGCGCCTGCGCCGGAGCAACATAGCGAGCAGGAACTGATGGTCCGTTACGAATTGGGCGTCGCGTACAAGGACATGGGCCTCTTCGACGAGGCGATGGAGGAACTGCAGATCGCACTCAAGGGGCCGACCTGTTTCGTCAACGCCTCCCATGCCGTCGCCCTGTGCCTGAAGGCAAAGGGCAAGACCAAGGATGCAATTGGCTATCTGGAACAGGCTGCGGGCGACGCCGGGTGTGCCGGCGATTTGGCGACCATCGTGCGATACGACCTCGGGTTGCTGTATGAGTCTGAGGGCCAGTTCGAGAAAGCCTTCAAGATGTTTTCCGCGATTCCTGCCTATAAGGATGTACCGAAGCGGCTCGAATGGAGCAAGAACGGGGGCCAAAAATCCGCCGCGCGATGACAACTGCTCCGGCGTCAGTTAAAGCAGGGTGACAAGGCCTCGCGTCCGCGCAGGAGGATAGCGGCTGACGAAGGGCGAACTGCTTCGGCGTCGGCATGATGCGTTGACCTCCCATGACCATTCACATTGTTCTGTTGGCCACTCGCCTCACCGGACTAGAAGAACCGGCTCGTGGCGCCCCACGGCCGCTGGTATCCCACTCCCGCCATGCCGAACGCCTCCGAGTTCAACCCTCCCAGCCGCTAATTAAGAAACGAAAGGCGACCGGCCGCTTCCAAGCCCGTCGCCTTTAACGCTTCGCCACGTTCAGCGGGCTACTCCGGTAGTGATTGTCTTCCAGTTATTACCGGTCTGATCCAAACATGTTGGCAAAGGGTCGTTTTAAGCTGCCTATTCTGAATAGGCTTCCGGCTCTTTGCTAGGGTAAAGGTAGTGGACCGTGCATTACCTGACCGCATTTATCGCATATCCATTTGTCGGTTATTTTGTTATGGGCAACTACATCTGAAAACTCTGGTAATAACATGCCAATTTTGCACTTTGGGCAGAACGGAGGTTTATAGTCTTTTTCCATTTGTTATGCTTTCCCATCACGAATCTCTAGTTTTTTAAGGAGCTCGTCCACTTTCTTCTGTAATTCGCGCCATTTTTCATAATCAGCGCTCGCTTCCTTAGCTGGGACAAAGTCATCAAGGAAAATCAGGCTACTCTCCAGACTTTTTGTGAATTGAGAAGACAGAATTTGTTGTGTCTGAGAAGGTGCTACCTCTTCGGCGAGGATTGCTCGTGAGCGGGGGAAGCGCATCGCCTGTTGTAGTATAGCTATTGCCCCCTTGATTGTTTCCTTGGGGAACGGCAATTCCGTCTCCGAGCTTTTGAACGACCCGATCGGCCTCGGATAGCTACTCTCTCGTTCCAAGCAAGCTCCGAACCCGCTCACAACCTCAACGCTTGCCCGAAGCACGGCACGTAATTCCTGCTCCGTATCAATCGTAGACGCTGTTGGTTTGGGACGTGATTTGCCGAAGTAGTGCATGTATGCGTAGGACAGCAAGAGCACGATGCCTGCTGCGGCGAGCCAGACAAATACGCTGATAACTATGGTTTGCATTTTATAGCGGCCTTCAGGCTAGGCCACGCTTCCAGGCCTGTCAAGTTCCGCAGTGATCTGCAAGGAAACAAATGAGAGTCTACCCCAAGGCATTTTCAAGGATGGTCAAAAAGGCCGTTCAGCGCGGCCGCAGCGAGCGAGGGCCCGAGGCATACTTTTTTCGGTATGTTGAGGGTCCGAGCGATACGAGAACAAAGCTGGCGGGCTTTTTCACCATCCTGCTAGGCGACACGATTCGGAGCCGGTTTGCCGTCCAGCACCGCCAGCACATTCTCCACGCACATGAGCCCCATTCGGATGCGCGTCTCCACGGTGGCTGAACCGAGATGGGGCAGCAACACGACTTGCGGAAGTTCGCGCAGGCCCGGAGAAAGCTCCGGTTCGTTTTCGTACACGTCGAACCCCGCGCCGGCAATTCGTCCCTCGCTCAACGCCGTGACCAGCGCCGCTTCATCCACCACCGGCCCCCGCGCCGCATTGATCAGAAACGCCGTTGGTTTCATGAGCCGCAGCGCGGCTTCGTTGATCAGGTGTGTGGTCTCCTGTGTCAGAGGGATGTGAAGACTGAGAAAGTCTGAGCGGCGCAACAGTTCCTCGAAGGACACCCGCTGCCAGGTCGGCCATGCGGGATTACCCGGTTGCAGTGGGCGCTCGCTCCGGCTCCAGTAGAGCATGTTCATCTCGAATCCCATCGCGCGCCTGGCGACGGCCTGTCCGATGCGCCCCATGCCGATGATGCCGAGGGTCTTGCCGCAGAGGTCCACACCCAGCATCTGAGTCGGGGACCAGCCGGTCCATTGGTTTTTGCGGACAAGTTGATCGCCGTCCACTACCCGTCGTGCGACGGCGAGGATCAGCGCCCAGGTGATGTCGGCGGTGGCGTTGGTCAGGACGTCCGGCGTGTTGGTGACGACGATGCCTCTGGCTTTGGCTGCCTCCACGTCGATGTTGTTGTAGCCGACGGCATAGTTGGCGATGACGCGAAGCGAGGGCGCGGCGGCCAGCGTCTCAGCATCGAATCGTTCGCTCAGCGTGCAGATCGCCGCCTGGGCGTCACGAATACCGGCCAATATCTCGGTGTTGGATGGCAGATGGTCGGCCGGCTGGACTGTGAACTGGAACCGTTCCTTGATGACCGCCATCACCGGGTCTGGAAACAGCCTGGAGAGATAGAGTTTGGGACGCATCGTGTGGGCATCTTAGCGAATCCATCGTGGGCGGACAATCAGGGATTGTGCACGGCACCCTACGCGCACTCAGTTGACTTGTCCGAGCACCGTTTGTTACATTTCTCTATTCTTCATAAGTCTTTGAAACATCCGCACAGATTGGGCTTTTATTCTGTCAGGCTGCAAGGGAGTGGAACCAGTGAAATGCGACGATCATGAAGGGCTGAATCGCACGAAACTTTTCGCTCAGGGCCATGCCGACGAATGGGGCGCAGGCGAGACGACGTCCGAAGAGAACCTGCCTCCCGCGCCGGCCAGTGTGAAGGCAAAACCGGGCAACGGGAAGATCACGATTACATGGGACCCGGTGCCGGAGGCCATGTATTACAACCTCTACTTCCTGACCAACAAGGGCGTGCTCATCAAGTATTCCGACCTGACCCGTCCCATCGCCAGCGCCGACGACTTCAAGCCGGTCATGGGGGTGAAGAAGGAAAAGGGGAACTGCATTGAAGGCGTGACCTCGCCCTACGTGCACGACGATCTGGCCAACAGCACCTGTTACTATTATGTCATCACCGTGGTGACGCCGCAGGGCGAGAGCCCGGAGTCAACGGAGGTGATGGCGGTTCCTTCTCCCTATCTGGTCGTGCAGGCGATCGGGCAGGAGGGCGTGGACGAGGGAGAATTCCGGTCGCCCACCGGCATTGCGCTCGACAAGGACGGGCACATCTACGTCGCCGACACGGACAACCATTCCATCCAGAAATTCGACACGGACGGGAAATTCCTCGCGCGGTGGGGCGGAGATCCGAGTTCGCAGGAAGGGCAGTTCTATTATCCGCGCGGGCTGGCCACCGGACCGGAGGGACACGTCTATATCGCGGATAGCGGCAACAACCGGATTCAGAAACTGGATGCGGACGGCACGCCGATGAAAACCTGGGGCAAGTTCGGATTTGCCTGGCGCGGCGCGGACATGGGCAAGTTCGATGTGCCGTGGGGCGTGGCCACGGATCGTGAAGGAAATCTGTACGTCTCGGACACGAGCAATTCGCGGATTCAGAAGTTCAAATCGGACGGGACGCCGCTGCTCAAGTGGGGCCGGGACGGAAGCTTCGACGGTGCCTTCTTCTTCCCGCGCGGCGTGATCGTGGACTTCGTCGGCAACATCTACGTGGCCGACGAGAGCAACAACCGGATTCAGAAATTCGACGCGCGGGGCAGCTTCCTGGCCAAGTGGGGCAAGGAGGGCAGCGGCCCCGGCCAGTTCAAATCCCCCTGGGGCGTGGCCTGCGACAAGCTGGGCCACGTTTACGTGGTGGACAGCGGCAATCACCGCATCCAAAAATTCGACGGCAGCGGCACGTTCCTCTGCCAGTGGGGCAATCGCGGTGTGACGGAAGGGCAGGTGAATTTCCCCTCCGGCATCGCCGTGGACGCCGAAGGGTACGTCTATGTCGTGGACAGCGGCAACAACCGCGTCCTCAAGTACGCGCCGACTGAAGAAGAGTTGAATCGACTGGCGCAGAAACGGTCTCAAGAAGTCGCCGGCACGACAGCGCCGCGCACGCTGATCGCCAAGGCGGGCGATACGGAAGTGGTCCTGAGCTGGATGGATGTGCCGGGCGCGGTGTCGTACAACCTCTATTTCCATACGTCGCCCGGCGTGACGGCTGAAGCAGGCACGAAGATCGAAGGCGTCTCCAGTCCCTATGTCCATGCCGGCCTGACGAACGACAACCCCTATTATTATGTGCTGAGCGCGGTCTTCGAGGAGGGGAACGAGAGCGCGTTGTCGGAGGAGGTCACGGCCACACCGGTCCTGATCGACATCACGGCGCCGCAGAATCCCTACGCGGTCATCAACCACGGCGCCTTCATGACGAACACGCCGGACGTCGTGCTGACCATCTCGGCCAACGACGTGGACACCGGCGTCTCCGCCTACTACATCGCGGAGAGCCCGATGGCGCCGAGCGCGACCATGCCGGGCTGGGTGGACGTGGAGCCGGCGAACAAGTTCGGGGCGACGATTCCCTGCACACTCTCCCCGGGTGACGGGCCCAAGATCATCTACGTCTGGTTCAAGGACGCCGGCAACAACATTTCGGTGCCGGCCAGCACCAGCATCCTGGTCAACACATCCGGCTACGTGTGCGTCTCCAAGTGGGGCAAGCCCGGCCGCGGCGCCTCGCTGCTGCACGGAGGCGAGTTTGCCTCGCCGATGTACGGTCTGGCGATCGATCAGCAAGGCTCCCTCTTCGTGGTCGACAACGGCAACAACCGGGTGCAGAAATTCGACAACGCCGGCAACTTCATCATCCTGTGGGGCAGTTTCGGATCGGCCAACTCCAATTTCCACAATCCGACCGGTATCGCCTGTGACGCCAGGGGCGACGTTTACGTGGTGGACACCAACAATCACCGCGTGCAGAAGTTCGACGGCAAGCTCGGCGGCTACCTGATGAAATTCGGTTCTCGCGGCAACGCCGAAGGGCAGTTCAGCTCCCCCTGGGGCATCGCGGTGGACCGGGTGCGCGGCTACATCTACGTCGTGGACAGCGCCAACTTCCGCGTGCAGAAGTTCGATCCCAGCGGCGAGTTCATCATGCAGTGGGGAAGTTTCGGGTCCAACGACGGACAGTTTTACTTTCCGCGCGGCGTGGCGGTGGATCCCGCCGACGGCGCCATCTATGTCGTGGACATGGGCAACCACCGCATCCAGAAGTTCGACACGAGCACGAACGTGCTGCCGCAGTTGCTGACCAAGTTCGGCGGCGGGCTCGGCCCCGGCCATGCCAGCGATCCGCGCGCGCAGGAGCCCGGGCAGTTCCGGTCGCCCTGGGGCATCGTGGTGGACGGGCAGGGGGACGTGTTCGTGTCCGACACTGGCAACCAGCGCATTCAGAAATTCGACCGCGAGGGCAATTTCATCACGCAGTGGGGCGGCTTCGGCAACGGCGACGGGCAGTTCAATTTTCCCTACGGCATCGCCGTGGATCAGCGGGGCAGTGTGTTCGCGGTGGACAGCGCCAACACCCGCGTCCAGCAGTTCATGCCGGCGGAGGAAGGCGGCGAGCGGCTGAAGGAAGAGGCGGAGCAGGCGGCGGAGCTCTCCAGCCAGGCGGCGGAAACGCAGCAACGGTAGCGGAGTCCCAGGATGCTGGATAAAGAAGTCCGAGTCGGGTTGACCTATGACGATGTCGTGCTGGTGCCGGCGAAGTCCGAAGTGCTGCCAGGCGAAACCGATACGCGCACCCATGTCTCCCGCAATGTCGCGATCAACATTCCGATCGTCAGCGCGGCCATGGATACCGTCACGGAGGCGCGCCTGGCCATTGCGCTGGCCCGCGAGGGCGGCATCGGCATGCTCCACCGTCTGCTGACTCCGGAAGACCAGGCCGTCGAGGTGGACAAGGTCAAGAAGTCCGAAAGCGGGATGATCCTCGATCCCATTACCATCTCGCCGGACGCCACGATCCGCGAAGTCCACCAACTCATGGCCAAGTACCGGATTTCCGGCATTCCCGTCACGAAGAACGGCAAGCTCGTCGGCATTCTGACCAACCGGGACCTGCGCTTCGAAAGCCGGATGGATCTCAAGGTGGCGCAGGTGATGACAAAGGACAAGCTGGTCACGGCGCCGGAGGGCACGAGCCTGGAAAAAGCCCGCGAGATCCTGCACGAGCACCGGATCGAGAAGCTGCTCGTGGTCAACAAGAAGGGCGAGCTCAAGGGCCTGATCACCATCAAGGACATCGAAAAGCGGATCAAATATCCCCATGCCTGCAAGGACACGCTCGGCCGCCTGCGCGTCGGCGCGGCGATCGGGGTCGGTCCCGAGACCGAACATCGCCTCGATCTGCTGGTCAAGGCCGGCGTGGATTTGGTGGCGGTGGATACGGCGCACGGCCATTCCCGCAGCGTGCTGGAGACCGTGAAGGTCGTCAAAAAGAAATATCCCGATCTAGACGTGATCGCCGGCAATATCGCCACCGCGGAAGCGGCGAAGGACTTGGTCAAGGCCGGTGTGGATGCCGTGAAGGTTGGTGTGGGGCCTGGCTCCATTTGCACGACGCGGATCGTTTCAGGCGCGGGCATGCCGCAATTGACCGCCATCGCCGATTGCGCCGCGGTCCTGGCGGGGACAGGCGTGCCAATCGTCGCCGACGGCGGGATTAAATATTCCGGCGACATGACCAAGGCCCTGGCGGCCGGCGCCTCGGCAGTCATGATCGGCGGCATTCTCGCGGGCACGGAGGAATCGCCCGGTGAAACCGTGCTCTTCCAGGGACGGACCTACAAGGTCTATCGCGGCATGGGTTCGCTCGGAGCCATGGAGAAGGGCGGGCGGGATCGTTATTTCCAGGCAGGCCGGCCGGAAGCCAAGCTGGTGCCGGAAGGTATCGAAGGCAGGGTACCCTATAAAGGGACATTGTCCGGAGTGATTTACCAGTTGGTCGGCGGCGTTCGCTCTGGCATGGGCTATTGTGGCTGCCGGACGATTCCAGACTTGCAGAAAAATTCCCGGTTCATCCGTCAGACGCTGGCCGGTCTTCGCGAAGGCCACGTGCACGACGTGATCATCACGAAAGAAGCGCCGAACTACCGCACGGACGGAGAATAAGACGCTGCACGTTAATCGTTATTCGTTAATCGCAAGAACTTACGACCAGACTCCGCTCCCTACGGTTCACGTTTAACGATGCACGGCTAACGTCCCCATGGAACTTTGGCACGACAGAATCCTGATCCTCGATTTCGGATCGCAATATACCCAGCTCATCGCCCGCCGCGTGCGCGAAACCCACGTCTACTCGCAAATTCTTCCCTGCACCGTCCCGCTGGCGACCATCGTGGCCTACAGGCCGAAGGGCGTCATTTTGTCCGGCGGGCCGGCCAGTGTTTACGAGAGGAAGGCGCCGCATGTCCCGCGGCAGCTCTTCGACCTGGGCGTGCCGGTGCTGGGCATCTGCTACGGCATGCAATTGATGACGCATCTCCTCGGCGGCGAGGTGGCCAGGGCGCCTCATCGCGAATACGGCCGCGCGGAACTGCTCATCGACGACGATTCCGATCTGTTCAAGGGCGTGGGCGAGAACCGGGCGACGACCGTCTGGATGTCGCATGGCGATCGCATCGAGCGGATGCCCAAGGGATTTCGCTCGATTGCGCACACGGACAACTCGCCGGTGGCTGCGATGAAGCTGTCGGATGCCAGCCGGCGGTTCTATTGCCTGCAGTTCCATCCGGAAGTGGCTCATACGGCCGGCGGGTTTCGGCTCTTGCAGAACTTCGTGCACGACATCTGCGGTTGCAAGCCGACCTGGACGATGAGTTCCTATGTGGACACGGCGGTGGCGCAGATCCGTGAAACGGTGGGCAAGGGGAAGGTCATCTGCGCCCTGAGCGGCGGCGTGGATTCGTCGGTGGCAGCGGTCCTGGCCCATCGTGCGATTGGAAAGCAGCTGACCTGCGTGTTTGTGGACAACGGCGTGCTGCGGCAGGGCGAGGGCGCGCAGGTGCGCAAGACCTTCGCGTCCCATCTGAAACTAAATCTGCATTTTCTCGACCGCGCCGCGCAGTTTGTAAAGGCGCTCAAGAATGTCGCGGACCCGGAGAGAAAGCGAAAGATCATCGGCCGGCTCTTCATCGAGAATTTCGAGAAGGAAGCGAAGCGGCTCAAGAAGGTGGATTATCTGGTGCAGGGGACGCTCTATCCGGACGTGATCGAAAGCGTCAGCTTCAAGGGACCCTCGGCGACCATCAAGACGCACCACAATGTCGGCGGGTTGCCGACGAAGATGCGGCTCAAGCTCATCGAGCCCCTGCGGGAACTCTTCAAGGACGAAGTGCGGGTGCTGGGCAAGGAACTGGGCCTGCCGGATGACATCGTCTGGCGCCAGCCGTTCCCTGGTCCCGGCCTGGCGATCCGTATTCTTGGCCCGGTCACGCAAGAGCGGTTGGATATTCTCAAGGCCGCGGAAGCCATTGTCGCGCAGGAGATCAAGAACGCGGGGCTCTATCGCGAAATCTGGCAGGCCTTCGCCGTGCTGCTGCCGATCCGGACTGTGGGAGTCATGGGCGATCAGCGTACCTACGAGCATGTCATTGCCATCAGGGCTGTGACCAGCTTGGACGGCATGACGGCGGACTGGGCAAGGCTGCCGTCAGAATTGCTGGGCACGATCTCGAACCGGATCATCAACGAGGTGCGGGGCGTGAACCGGGTGGTCTATGACGTCAGCTCCAAGCCGCCCTCAACGATTGAGTGGGAATAACGTGGACGTTCGTCTCCAAAAAGTCATCGCCGATTCGGGTCTGGCTTCCCGGCGCAAGGCGGAAGAATTGATCGTGCAGGGACGGGTGACGGTCAACGGGCAGGTGGTGTGCGAACTCGGCACCAAGGTCAATCCCGAGAAGGACCATGTGAAGGTGGATGGGCGTCATCTGAAACCGGCCCCGCCGCAGACATTCGTGATGCTGAACAAGCCCAAGAACATCGTGTCCACCATGAGCGATCCGGGCGGGCGGGGTACCATCGCGGATCTGCTCCCCGGTGTCCACGTGCGGGTGTTTCCTGTCGGCCGGCTCGACTTCGACAGCGAAGGGCTGATGTTGCTGACGAACGATGGCGAGTTGGCGCAACTGCTGCTCCATCCGCGCCATCATGTGCCGAAGACCTATCTGATCAAGGTCAAGGGCATGCTGGCTCCGGAGCACATTGCCGCTTTGGAGAAGGGCATCGTGCTGGATGACGGCCGGACGGGTCCGGCGATCGTCAAGAAAGTCGGCAAGGCGACGGAGAACTCCTGGCTGGAGGTCACGATTTTTGAAGGACGTAAACATCAAGTGAAACGCATGTTGGATGCCGTGAACCACCCGGTGCTGAAACTCAAGCGCGTGAAGTTCGGCCCGATTTCGTTGGGTGATCTTCCGACGGGGCACTATCGTTATCTGACGGACCGGGAGGCCAATGCCATGCGCGAGCTGGCGCGGGAGCGGCGGGACGCGCAGGCGGGAGGCGGGCAGGCTCGGGCGAGGGAGGCGCGGGCCAGACGGGCGCGGGCGAAGTGGGCACGGAATGCCCCCTCGAGCCGGCGGGGAAAGATGTCTTCCAAAAAGGTACCGGCATGAAGTTCCGTACTCATTCCTGCGGCGAATTAACCGCCGCGCATGTCGGCCAGACCGTGGTCCTGAACGGCTGGGTCCATACGCGCCGCGACCACGGCAACGTGATCTTTTATGACATCCGTGACCGGCAGGGCATCACCCAGGTCGTGTTCAATCAGGAAATCAATGCGAAGGCGCACGAGCAGGCGCACCAGTTGCGCAGCGAATATGTCGTGGCGATTCAGGGGACGGTTTCGAAACGTCCGGCCGGGTCGGAAAATCCCAAGCTTCCCACCGGACAGATTGAGGTCATGGTGCAGACGGTGGAGATCCTCAATCCCTCGCAGACGCCGCCGTTCCTGATCGAGGACGAGGCGGAAGTGACCGAGGCCCTTCGGCTGAAGTATCGGTATCTCGATCTGCGCCGGCCGAAGATGCAGAAGCTGATCACCCTGCGCCACAACATTGCGCAGGCGGTGCGGGGGTTTCTGAACAGGGAGGGGTTCCTCGAAATCGACACGCCGATCCTGACCAAGAGCACGCCGGAGGGGGCGCGGGATTACCTCGTGCCAAGCCGCGTCAATCCGGGGATGTTCTTTGCGTTGCCGCAGTCGCCGCAACTGTTCAAGCAGGTGCTGATGGTCAGCGGCCTGGACCGCTACTACCAGATCGCCCGCTGTTTCCGTGACGAGGATCTCCGCAACGACCGGCAGCCGGAATTCACCCAGATCGATCTGGAGATGTCGTTTGTCGACAAAGAGCAAGTTATGGGCCTCATGGAGCAGATGATCGTGACTGTGTTCCGCGAGGCGGGGGGCGTGCAACTTCCGATTCCGTTTCCGCGCATGCACTACGCGGACGCCATCGGCCGCTATGGGTCCGACAAGCCGGATCTCCGGTTCGAGATGCCGCTGCATGATGTGACGGCCTTTGCCGCCACGAGCGAGTTCAAGGTCTTCAAGGATGCGGCGATGAAGGGCGGGATTGTGAAGGCGCTGATCGTCAAGGGCGGCGCGACGCTCTCGCGGACGCGGATTGACGCGCTGGGCGAAACAGCCAAGAGTTTCGGCGCCAAGGGGCTGGCCTGGCTCAAAATCACGGCCGAAGGCCAGTTGGAATCGGTCATCGCCAAGTTTCTGGATGCCAAGGCGTTCTTTGCCGCCCTGCCGGAGGCGAGGGCGAGTGATCTGGTGCTCTTTGGCGCCGATAAACCTGCCATCGTCCATGATGTGCTCGGACGCATCCGTCTACTGCTGGGCGAGGAGCTGAAACTCATCGACACGACCGCCTGGAAGCCGGTGTGGGTCACCGAGTTCCCCCTGCTGGATTACTCGGCGGAAGAGAAGCGTTATGTGTTCATGCACAATCCCTTTGCGGCGCCCATGGACGAAGATCTCGCTTTCCTGGATTCGGAACCGCTGAAAGTCAGGGCGAAGGCCTATGACATGGTGTTGAACGGCAACGAGATCGGCGGGGGAAGCATCCGGAACCACCGGGGTGATGTCCAACTGAGGATTCTGGATCTGCTCGGTATCAACAAGGAGCAGGCCAAGGCCAAGTTCGGCTTCCTGCTGGAAGCGCTCGAGTTCGGCGCGCCGCCGCACGGCGGCATCGCGTTCGGATTGGACCGGCTCATCATGCTGCTGGGCAACGCCGACTCCATTCGCGACGTCATCGCCTTCCCCAAAACCCAAAAGGCCCAGTGCCCGCTGACCGAGGCCCCCTCGCCGGTGGATCCCGCCCAGCTCAAGGAACTGCGGATCAAGCTGGATAAGATCGAGTAGCTAACAGCGGAACGGGAGGCGGCCTATCTCTTGATGCGCTTTTTTGCTCGCCAGTCCCATGGCGAAACCGGCTCTTCGTCCTCGCTATTGACCCACAATCCAATGCGCGCCTTTTTGGCGTCTTCCTGGGCTTCGCTGAACATGGAGGTCTTGTCCATTGTGGTCGCCCATGCCAGCCCCGCCTTTACCATTTCATGGGCCAGAATTTTGCTGTTTGCGAATCGCACCGCTCCGTAGATAGGATTGCCTGCCTGGGCAGTTTCGATGGTCACGACCTTTCCCTTGACCAGTTTGGCCGCGAAGCGTTTAGCCTCCGGTCCGTAGGGCTGGTCGAGCTCCGGCGCGTCGATGCCAGGGAGCTTGACGGTCAGGCGGGTCTTGTTTCTGGCCACAATCAGAGTGTCCCCATCCTGCACATCGATCACCATGGCTTGAAAGGTAATCGAGTCCGCGGCAGCGTCCGGAATAGCGATGGGTAGAGCGCCCAATGCCAGGATGCTCGCGATACCCAGGATCAAAAATTTTGCCATATCTGTCACCTTTTCATCGGCGCAGCTATACGCCTCCCAGTGTAATGGAAAGCTGCAACGCCTGGTCGCCGCGCAGGACACGGAGGGTGATCGTTTGCCCGGGCGTTGTCCGCTCCATCAGGTAGTTCTTGAGTTGCGCAGCGTCGGTAATATCCATATCGTTGATGGCCACCAGCAGGTCACCCTTTTGAACCCCACCTGTTTTGGCCGGCCCCGAGGCCTCTCCGACAGTCACGCGCCATCTGGTGCCGACGCGGACCGGGACCATTTGTATGCCGAGTCGCGAGAACCCGGGCTGTCTGCCTTCGGTCAGGGCGGCGGCTATCCGTTGCGCCAGTATAGCAGGTACGGCAAAGGCCAGCCTGCTGCAGCGCTGGTCACCCTGTCCCTCGGTTTTAATGATGGCGTGCATGATGCCGACCAGCGCTCCGTCCGTGTTGAACAATCCTCCACCGGAATTGCCGCTGCAGGCCGACAGGTCCGACTGCAACAGACGGGTGTCGGCTGTGGGGAGGAACGTATTGGGATTGCCGATCCTTCCATAGGCCACTGAGGGGCCCCAGCCGAGCGGGTAGCCGACCGTGAAGACCTGGTCTCCTGCCAGGGCTCCCGTGCCCGCGAACGGCGTCGTGGCGCGCAGTTGATCGCGATGCATCTCGCCGATTCGATAGAGCACGATATCGAGGTAGGCGCTGCCTCCGACCAGATGGGCGGGGAGTTCGGCCAAGTCGGCGGTCAGGACAAAAATCTCATTGGGCAGCACCTTCTTGCTGCCCTGGTCTCGCTCCACGGCATGGCGCGCCGTCATAATGTAGCCATCGCGAAGGTGCACACCGCTCCCGCGAATGGAGAGGCGGCCGTGGAAGCCAGAGTCGCGCTCCGCCGGTGTCTCAGCCAGAATCCCGACGGTCGCGCGCATGGCCTGCTCGATGGAAATGGCAGCCTGCGAGCTGGGCGATTCTGCGTGGCCCGGCAGGGTGCTGAATAATAGGAGGGCTGCAGTCAGCGCAACATATCGCTGGAGCATCAGAGCCCGCAGTGCATTCTGTGGACAGCTTGCGCCATGCGCTTCAGACCTGCTCAATTTCGGAGATGATCGTATGCAGGCCGGATGCGCCGGCTGGCTGGGGGCGCACGATCTCGGAGATTTGAAGCTGGCCCCTGGTATCCGTGGCGCGGACGACGACCTGATATTTGCCTGGTTTTGGGGGCCGCCAGCGGTAGTTCCAGATGACCCAGGACTTTTTGGAGAGCGGCGGCTCGATTTCAGCCGGCTGCCAGGAGGTGCCGCCGTCAAAGCTTAGTTCCACTTTACTGACGCTGTGAGGGCCGCCAAAGGCGATGCCACGATAGGTGTGTTCCGGTCCTCGCAGCGGCTGGTAGTGGCCCGGGCTGTCGATGCGCGAGAAGATTTTGATCGTGCCGTCGTCGGTCCATCCCCGCTGCTGCCAGTAGCCCTTATAGTCGCCGTTATAGACCTCGATCTCCGTAAGCCATTTGATGTTCTTAATGCCGTAGAGGCCCGGCACGATCAGCCGTAGTGGAAATCCGTGCTCCTGCGGGAGTTTTTCGCCGTTCATCAGGTAGGCCAGCATGACGTCGTCCTGCATGGTCCGTGCGAAGGGGATGCTGTCGTGATAGCCGTCGGCAGCGCGAAAGACGATGTCGCGGGCGGTCTCTTCCTCGACCCCGACCTCCTGCAGGAGCTTTTTGAGCGAGATGCCGCGCCACTGGGCATTGCCGAGGCTGTCGCCGCCGGGAAGCGTGTCGATGCATTCGAGGGTGACGACCTGATCGAACGATTCCCGGTTGAGGATGTCCCGCCACCCCAGCGATGTCTTGTGCTTGACCTCCCCGGTGATGTGGAGGCGCCACTGCTCCTGGTTCAGATTGTGGGAGAGGCTGAACGGCGAGTTCGAGTAATTCACCAGATAGAACTTGTCGTTGGGCGTAAAATAGGTGGTGTCTCTTGGAGGGACGGCAAACATGCGGCCGAAGACGCCGCCCATGGCGTCGCAGCCGGCCAGACCGGCAAGGAATCCGAGTCCGCTGAGCTGTAGAAAAGTTCGTCGATACATGGACATCTGCATTATGGGCCATCAAATACGCAACCGCAAGGGCAGGCGAAGTTCCTGGGGATGCCCTGCGCGCAGGATAAGTCTGCGGGAGCAGGTTTTCTTTCCGGTATTTGGCCGAAGATGACCCTTGACAACAGGGGTGCCCTATAGTATTTTACGAGGCTTCCTTCGGGGAGCACTGTGTTCTTTGACAACTGAATAGAGCGAGATGATTTAGGTAAGGTGAGGTGTATTGAAGTGGTGGTCCCTGAGTCCAATTCAGTAGAGAACACTATTTGAGAGTTTGATCCTGGCTCAGAACGAACGCTGGCGGCGCGCCTAATACATGCAAGTCGAACGAGAAGGTGTAGCAATACACTTGTACAGTGGCGAACGGGTGAGGAATACATGGGTAACCTACCCTCGAGTGGGGAATAACCAGCCGAAAGGTTGGCTAATACCGCGTACGCTTCCGGGTCTCCGGATCCGGAAGGAAAGTCGCACCGTGGGTGCGACGCTCAAGGATGGGCTCATGTCCTATCAGCTTGTTGGTGAGGTAACGGCTCACCAAGGCAACGACGGGTAGCTGGTCTGAGAGGACGATCAGCCACACTGGCACTGCGACACGGGCCAGACTCCTACGGGAGGCAGCAGTAAGGAATATTGCGCAATGGGCGAAAGCCTGACGCAGCGACGCCG
>Ga0187893_10001738_pt1 | contig 50672 bp, 44 predicted proteins | sample MA1701074metaG_FD_139574 | JGI IMG/M metagenome (GOLD analysis project Ga0187893, IMG submission 139574) | White microbial mat communities from a basaltic lava cave in the Kipuka Kanohina Cave System on the Island of Hawaii, USA - MA170107-4 metaG ... | reverse complement strand
CGCATGGTGCACCGTGAGATTCATGTGATGGCATCTTATCCTTGGGATGGAGAGGCGTCAATCAAGCCCGGCCTCTGTGTGAATCATGTTACAATGATGGGCGATGATGTCAGAATCACCTCGAGATATCCCAGCCTATCGAGTGACATTCTTTTTTGGCCCCGAACCCGTTGAGGGAAAATCAGACGCGCTGGCCTGCGTGTTCAATGTCAAAAAGCGGAGTTGGAAGGCGGGCATCCAGGTTGCTGTCGAGATCAACACCGTCCAGCTCTCGACTCTTCAACAGCGGATACAACTCACCGATCGGCTTGCGAAGAGTTTGACGGCAGTCGAGCCCCACGAGCTTTCGCACTATCAAGAACGCACGGCCGATCTGTTTGCGCAAGCCCTCTGCTGGTGCAAGCTGGATCTCCGACTACAGGCGGGTCTGACTCAAGAAAATCAGCGAATCCAAGCCGACGAGTTGGCGATCGAATTGGATCATGAATTCGGCGCGCGCTCCGACTACGTTATCGCCTATATTTTGGAAGAATTGGATCTGGCTGCTGATCATTCGTTACCATCGCCCTTTGGCTCCTAAATCGGCAGGGGGTTTGCATTTACCAGCGGATTTGTTATAACGCATGGCAGTGCCACAGTATGATGACTCGCGGCTCGATTTGGCTGTCGGTTTTGAGCACAAGGAGGCGACGCACGTGAGACTCCCGATCGTTATATTCATGGTTATCATCACCTACTGTTCGATGGTCGCGGCTCCGGCCTGGAGTCAGTCGTCCTCCGCCGATACGCAGCAAGGGACGGCTTCTGGTGCGGGTATGGGAGCTGCGTCTGCCGCTGCGACTATTTTATATTTTCCGTTTAAAGCGGCATTTGCCATCGGTGGGGGTATTGTCGGTGGTTTGGCCTATGTCTTCTCGGGTTTTAGTGAACCAACGGCAAAGAGTATCTGGATCCCCAGCATGTACGGGACCTACGTCATTACTCCCGAGCATCTCAGCGGTGATCGTCCGGTGCGGTTCCTCGGTGTGGCTGCTGAAAACGAGGGAGCGCCGGCTGCCTCTGCGCCGATGAGCCACCCAGCTCAGTGATATGAATCCTGTCATCGGTGTGACGCCAGACTTCAATGCCGGTGACAGGAAAGACATGGGTGGACGCGAGCCGACCTACTTCCTGCGAGCCCGTTATATTCGGGCCATCGAAGAACTCGGTGGAATTCCTCTCATCCTTCCCTTAGTGGCTGAGCCTTCGGCTCGACGCCGGCTTCTGGACCGGGTCGACGGACTCCTCATGACCGGCAGCGGACCGGACCTTCCGCCCAGTCTCTACGGAGAGCGACAGCGCTACAAGTTTCCGCTGGTCAGTGAACGCCGTGCTGATTTTGAGCTGGAGTTGGTCCGCCAGGCCAGAATGCGAGACCTCCCGTTGCTAGGAATCTGCGGAGGCATGCAAGCGATCAATGTGGCGTGCGGAGGCAGTCTCTTTCAGGACATTCCCGCGCAAGTTCCGAATGCGATGGACCATCGTCAAAAGACGAAGGCGATCCATGTCTCGCATCCGGTAACCGTGGCACCCAAGAGTCTCCTGAAAAAGGTCGTCGCAAGCGGGAAGCTCATGGTCAACAGTTCCCATCACCAATCGGTCAAGGCGGTTGCTCCGTCGCTCATCGCAAGTGCCGTTGCGCCCGATGGTATCATAGAAGCGATCGAATCTCCCCGGCATCGATTTCTGCTCGCCATTCAGTGGCATCCCGAATTTTTATTTGAGCGTCACACGGTCCATCGGCGGCTGTTCGAAGCCTTGCTGCGCGCGGCGCGACGAACACGCTCATGAATGTGATGTGCCGTTCAAGCGATCACAATCGGTCACCATCAGCATTCCCCTGCTATACTTGACCTTTATGGAACCTCCAGTCATAGATCCCACCACTGCGAATCCGAGCAGTTTGGGCTGGGAGAGACCGTGAGAAGCCGACTTCTCCGGACGAAATCCATCGATCAAATCCTCGCCGACGCCGACCGTCCGGAACATCGCCTCAAGAAGACATTGACGGCCTGGGACCTGACGGCACTTGGGATCGGCGCAATTATTGGGACCGGCATCTTCGTCCTAGTGGGGACCGCCATTGTGGGCGATGCTCAGCGGCCGGGAGCTGGACCTGGGATTATTCTTTCGTTCGTCCTCTCCGGGCTCACCTGTGGATTAGCCGCGCTCTGCTATGCCGAGTTCGCGGCCATGATCCCCGTCGCTGGGTCGGCCTACACCTTTTCGTACGCCACGCTGGGAGAGTTTCTCGCCTGGCTCACGGGGTGGAATCTGATCCTCGAATACGGTGTCGCCTGCGTAGCGGTTGCCATCGGCTGGTCCGGCTACTTCAATAAATTACTGAAGCTCGCTGGGCTGGAATTGCCCTATTGGGCAACCAATCCACCTCATTGGGCCGGCGGACCAGAGGGAAGTATCGCTAATTTTCCGGCCGCCATCATCGTGCTGCTGGTCACAGCCATCCTCGTGATAGGAATCAAAGAAAGTGCTCGGGTGGCCGGCGTGATCGTGTTGCTCAAACTTGCGGTCATCCTCTTCTTCATCGCCGTCGGGGCTCCCGCCGTGAACGCGAACAATTGGACACCGTTCATGCCCAACGGGTTCGAGGGGGTCCGGGCCGCTGCCGCCATCATCTTTTTTGCGTACATCGGATTTGATGCCGTCTCAACTGCGGCAGAGGAGGCTCGAAACCCTCAACGAGATGTTCCGTTGGGGATTCTTGGCTCGTTGGCTGTCTGTACCGTACTCTATATTTCCGTGGCCGCTGTGCTCACCGGCTTGGTCCCTGCGAATCAAATCGATATTCATGCCCCGGTAGCCGAAGCGCTCAGTCTCGTTGGGTTCAAGTGGGGCGCGGCCATCGTCGCCATCGGAGCTGTGGCGGGTATTACCAGTGTGCTGGTCGTCATGATGCTTGGACAAATTCGCGTGTTCTTTGCGATGTCGCGCGATCAACTTCTGAGTCCAGGCTTATCCAAGGTTCATCCGACGTTCGGAACCCCGCATCGCGCCACGATTATAACAGGGCTGGTTGTCGCAATCCTGGCGGCGCTGTTCCACATCGGGGACGCGGCCGATATGACCAACATCGGAACTTTCTTCGCCTTTGTGCTCGTCTGCTTCGGTGTCATGCTGCTCCGGTACACGAAGCCGGATCAGCCCCGTCCCTTTCGTCTGCCCTTCATGCCTCTCGTACCGATCCTGAGCATTGGGGCGTGTCTTTACCTCATGGCGGGTTTGCCTTGGGTCACGTGGATCCGCTTTGGGGTGTGGACTACCATTGGCATTCTCGTCTACGCCCTCTATGGGATGAAACACAGCAGACTGGCGGTGCAACCCGCCAACCGTGATGGAATATCTCGATGAGTCAGGGGTAAAGAAACTAGTCCGACTTTCCGGTCGGCTGTGTCGCAGAAGCAGGCGCTGCGGTAGAAGTTTCTCCGACCGGGGCAGTAGCGGCTTGAACTGCAGCCGTAGCCGGAGCTGGGCTTGGAGAGGTACCTGCCGGAACTGCAGCAGGCTTGGGGGCAGCAGCAGGTTTGGGCGAAGGTGTAGCCGGCTTCGGTGGCGCGGGTTTCTCCGGCTTAATGCCTCTTTCCCAGGCCGGACCCGAATACATATCCGCGGTTAACCCCTTCGTCTTCCATTTTTCCTCGAAATCGGCCGCGGCTTTGTTGGGGGTTTCACCGATACCCGTCACATCGTTCCAAGGATACACCTTCGGCCCAATCTGGCAACCGGACTCTGTCCGTTTCAAGTACAAAGCGATGGGATTGCCCCGATAGGGTCCAAGAAAAATATGGACAGATCCGACGTACTCGAGCAATGAGGCCATAAGGCTCCCCAGAAATGCCCATGATGCCATAAGAAGTGAGAAGGGAGCAAGGCCGACTGAGGCAATCGCTGGGTGTCGGGGGCTGGAGAAAAAGGAAGAGGCGAATTGTCCCGTTCAGGCGTCTATTTTCGCGAATCGTTCGCGAGCCTGATTGATGGAACGCAACAGAGCCTTGTGGCTTCGGCAGCCAACCGCAAGTTTTGCATCGGAAATCGTGACCGGTCGATAGGGAAGTAAGAAACGCTCTTTCAATCGGCGGATCCGGGCAAGGGATTGTGCCAGCCGTGCAGCAGAAATGTCCCCGTTCCCGACGGCCTTGTCAACCGCGTTGAAGGCCGCCACGATCCTGTTGCGATCTTTGCAGATCAGAGGCATATCGCAGCCGGCCTGAATGGCCTGAACGGTCGCGTCCCCGATGCCGTAATGATCGATGATCGCGTGCATTTCGAGATCGTCCGTCAATACGACCCCGTCATAGTGCAACTCCTCGCGAAGAAATCTCCCAATAATCGCTGGAGACAGCGTCGCCGGGCGCGTCTCGTCCAACGTTTGATACAGAACATGGGCCGTCATCAGCGTCGCCACACCGTTTGCCACCGCATGCCTGAACGGTGGAAACTCAATACGCTCGAGTCGTTCGCGTGCCGCCGTCACGACGGGCAATTCCTTGTGCGAGTCCGAGGTGGTGTCGCCATGTCCGGGAAAGTGTTTCCCGCAAGCCACCACACGATTGTCCTGGAGGCCACCCACCGTAGCCAACCCTAATTGAGACACGAGCTCAGGGGCTGAGCCGAATGCCCGATCACCGATCACCGGATTCGTCGGGTTGCTGTTCACATCCAGCACCGGGGACATATTCATGTTGATGCCGACGGCCTTGAGCTCCTTTGCGGTCGTTGCTGCTGCGGCGTAGGCCAGTTCAGAGGAGCGACATCGTCCCAGAACCTCGCATGGCGGGAAGATCGTGAATTCTTTCGGCAACCGTGAGACACGACCGCCTTCTTGATCGATGGAAATTAATAGTGGGGAATGGGGGCTGCAGCGCTGGAGGTGGTTCGTCAAGTCAATGATCTGTGGCACTGATTCGAGGTTTCTCGCAAACAGGATCACTCCACCCGGCTTATACTCTGTGATAAGCGCGGCCAGGTCGGATGAAACGGTGGTACCGTCGAACCCTATCATGAAGAGCTGGCCGATCTGGTCGCGAGAAATGGTCTGCATTCGTTCTCTCGTTTACAGGGAGCGAGTGATGAGGAACTGGATCAACAGCCTGGTCCCAATGCCGGTTGGGCCTTTGGGAATATACGCCCGTTCTCGTTCGCTCCAATCGGTGCTGGCGATGTCGAGATGGATCCAGGGACAGTCGCCGACGAACTTGCTCAAGAACAGAGCCGCCGTGATCATGCCGCCCCCACGTCCGCCGATATTCCGCAGGTCGGCCACATCGCTGCGTAATTGCTCAAAATACTCTTCCCACAGCGGCATTTCCCATACTCGCTCACCCGCGCGGAGACCGGCCATACGGATGGCTTCTTTCAAGTTCGCATCCGTGCCGAACATGCCGATCGCGAACTGACCGAGCGCGACGACACACGCCCCTGTCAGCGTGGCGATGTCGATGAGCGCGGCGGGTTTGAATCGGGTTGCGTAGGCAAGGCCGTCAGAAAGGATCAGGCGACCCTCGGCATCGGTGTTCTGCACTTCCACCGTCTTGCCGGAAAGCGTCTTGACGACGTCACCGGGCCTCATCGCCCGTCCCCCGGGCATGTTCTCCGCCGCCGGAAGAATGCTGATGAGATTGAGGGGCAGCCTCAGCCGAGCTGCCGCGCGCATCGCAGCCAGCACCTCTGCTCCGCCGGTCATGTCGGCTTTCATCTGTTCCATATTCTCTGCGGGCTTGAGAGAGATCCCGCCAGTGTCGAACGTGATGGTCTTCCCGACGAGAACCACCGGCCGGTCGTCTTTCTTTTTGGCTCCGTTGTACTGGAGAATGATGAATTTCGGCGGTTCATGGCTGCCTTTCGCCACACCGAGTAACGCGCCCATGCCGAGTTCTTCCATGTCCTTCTGTTCGAGGACTTTCAGACTGACGCCGGCTTCCTTCGCCACAGCCTTCGCCTCGTTGGCGATCTTCGTCGGCGTCATCACGTTGGATGGATGGTTGCATAGGTCTCGGACAAACACGGTGGCTTCAGCCGTCGCGACGCCGCGACGAATCCCTTCAGACAACTGGCGCAGTTGGGCTTTCTGAGGAGCCAGAATGGTCATCGCCGTCACGTCCCTACCTGTTGGAGTGTCACTCCGATAGGCGGTGAATTGATAGCTCCCCAAGATGGCTCCTTCGGCCATGGCCTGTGCCACATCCATGGGTGAGGTGCCGCGAGGCGTTAGGCTCGGTAGCGCCACCGTAAAAACGCTGGATTTCGCTTGGCGCACTCGTTTAACCGCATGCCCCAGAGCTTGGCGAATCTGATCCAAACCCAGCTCATGTTTCTTGCCGAGACCGACAAGAATCAGCCGCTTTGCTGGAATTTTGCCATGCGTATGGAACAGCACCACCTCATTAGCCCTTCCTTCAAACTCTTTTGATTGCAACAGTTCGTTGAGCGATCCACCGAGAGATCGGTCCAACACCGCCCCATCTTGTTTGGACCACCCCTCCCCTTCACAATGCAGGATGACCAGCGCATCCGTCATCTCGGTGTCAACGCGTCCTTGTTTTGGTTCAACCCACATGATCTGCATTCGGTTCTCCTTTGTATGTCAATCGGCCGATGTCATCCGTCGATCACCGATCATCCCCGGCCTTCACACATTCCGAGTGACGAGGGATGGTCTTATACTCCCCGCATATCGGGTGCCCAAATATGCTTGTGCAGTTGCAGCTGAAGGCGAATTGGTAGTCGATCTGCCAGCAACCATTCAGCCAAGTGGCGGGGATCCAGTGTGCCGAATACCGGACTGAAGAGGACAGGACAGCGCTCGGGCAATCGGAAGCGATCCAGAACGTGTTTCGCCCATTCATAATCGCTGCGGTCTTGGATGACAAATTTCGCTTCATCCTGTGGTCGTAACCGTTCGACATTGGGCCAGTGCATCCGTTCCATCATGCCGCTCCCTGGACATTTCACATCCAGAATGATGCGCACGGAGGGGTCGACGACGGACGTATCGACGGCCCCGCTGGTTTCGAGGAGAACCGTGAGTCCTTCTTCAGACAACCGACGCAGCAACGCGGCCGTGTCCGGTTGGGCCAACGGCTCACCTCCTGTGACCTCCACCAGCGGACAACCGTAGGACCGCACCTGTTCGAGAATGTGCTCAATGGACTGGTCCGTTCCTCCGAAGAACGCGTATTCCGTGTCACACCAGACGCAACGGAGTGGGCAACCGGTCAGGCGTACGAATACGCAAGGCCGCCCGGCGAAGGTGGATTCGCCCTGAACACTATGGAAGATTTCTGTCACGCGCATGAGAAAGGTGTGGGCTCGCCGATGTGTCGGTCGGGGGATTCGGCGAGGAGATAGTCGATCCGATCACAAGCCGCCGCTCATTGCCATTTGACAACAGGCCAGTTCTTACGTCGGGCGATGGAGGCCATTCCACGAATGGGATTCACCACCGTCGGGTGTCCTACGGCACGGAGCAAGTCCAAATCACCGGGGCTGTCTCCATAGGCGTAGCACTGGGACAGATCAAGCGTCAGTTCATGGGTCAATCGGTCGATGAGTTTGCGTTTCCCCTCTCCGTAAGGGAGGGGAGGCACAAGGAAGCCGGTGTAGAGGCCGTTCTGTTGCTCCAACTGACTGGCAAAGCACCGATCGGCCCGGAGTGCGTCAGCGACAGGGGCGATCAGGAAATCGATGGATCCTGTGACGAAGATGATGGCATGGCCGGCTCGGCGATGCTCGTCGAGCATACGCATGGCTGTGGGAGAGACACGAGGACATAATTCCTCCCGACAAAATTCCTCACCCAAGGGTTGGATCACCTGCGAAGGCTTCCCGGCCAGGTAGAGCTTTCGTTCGCGGAGCGGATGTAACGACAGGGGCGGGAAATGCCGCAGGAGCCAAGACGCACTTTCGCGAGCTTCGGGCCAACCGACGATACCGCGGCGCCACAGCCAGCGGAAAAATCTCACTTCGCTCGCTTCGCCGGGCAAGATGGTATTGTCGACATCAAAGAATGCCGCAATGGTGGCCGAGAGGCTTCGTTGATCAGTCCGTATCATAAAGGCGCCAACCAAGTCACAAAATGAGAGGCCAATTCTACCGGAGGCATAGTTCATTGACAAGAATTTTACCCTACTTCTATAATGCACCTCCTTTCCCCTCTATGCTGACTAAAAGCCTTGATGCAGGCTTCGTGTCAACATCCTGCTGAGTGCCGAAGTGGTGGAATGGCAGACACGCACGTTTGAGGGGCGTGTGGCGAAAGCCGTGCGGGTTCAAGTCCCGCCTTCGGCACCATCTTTCTTCGTAGTCCAACGGATTCAGTAACTTGGCGGTGAGCCGCTTTTCTCACCAAACACACCGTGTCCCGTCTCTTCTCTGGCAACTCACCCACACCATCTTGTTGTATGGCTTGGGTCGCTTCTTGGCTGCCTCATAGCTCATCTTGAGGGGCGTTCAGCAGGAGAAAGAGGCGCTGTGAGGGTCTCGGCTTCCGGCCATCGAAACGATGGCCAATATCTCGGTGCCAAGCGCTCATAGACTTCTGTAATCGACCATGGGGGGAACTCATACATAGGTCCACCGCTCGCGTTATGCCCCAGATTCCACTGGCGCACGTGGTATCTGCGCGCCAAGAGAGAAATCGGATGCATGGCAGACATGTCGAGCGTGACCGCGTGGTGGTCGTCTTCTCTGGGATCGGTCATCGCAAAGTGGCCCGCAACTTTACTCCGCCAAATGAGGACGTCTTTGATCTCAGGGATCCCAGTTACGTAAGCCTTGCAGGCAGCGGCAATACGCTTTCGTCCGGCCTTGTTCTTCAGGTCCTTGCGACTGGCTGCGCCGCTGTTTAGGGAAGCCAGAAGGCCCACGAGATTCACATAGGTACTCAACGACACTCCAAACCAGTGGAAGTAACTTTCCAGCAAGCGAGCCTCCCGTGGGTCGGTACCGGGGTGAGCGGCACGCTTCGCTGCGCCGTCCCTGCGGCGCAAGGGCTCTTCCTTCTGCCACACGGTCATCGCAATGTGATTCAAGCCCGTCTCAAGGGACATGAGAGTCGAGAGCTCAAAGATGCCGGTATCCGCTGAAATCTGCGTAGGCACCAGGTGGTCGATGATGACGTTTATGCTTGGCTCATCTGTTGGCACGACACCGCCTCCCAAGGTCAATGGTTTGTGAATAGGCTTCGTTGCACGGCGGAGACTCGAGTTGTCCGGTGACTACTCTATCCCGCACGGGCGTCTTTTGACTAGATGTTGCAACCCTATATATGGCACCCATGCTCGTGAGTGTGGGGGGCAGTTCGAGAGTGGAAGATATGTGTGATAAGCGTGTTTTGAGGAGCAGCAAATCAGCACGAAATTGAATTATATGAACCGAAGTCAAGCAGCCCTCTATGATGTTCTATACAGATATAACAAGAGATTGCCAAAATCTTCAATGACTTACGCAATCCATCTCGATACAATCTCGCTTTCGGCACTAGTGATTCCGAACACCTCTCCTCGGTTATCTTCCTAGGGTCTCTGGCTCATTCGGATCTGGACTTTCACCCCCATCTCGTAGGACACTAGCCCATTTTTGATCTCTTCTCGTACGCCTGAGTGACCTGCGATGAGATCGCCTCGTCCCAAGCTGACTCCTACCATCTCATCGCCGTTTGATTCGTTCATTTCTGTGATCCCCGCCTCATCTTCAATCGGTCGGCCCCATCACACGGCAAGGAGTCTCACATGATCTCTACTGGTAATCTTTCTGTTTTGGATCTGCTGCGCAAGCGGGTCGCCGATCTGTCCCATGAACTGGCCGAGCGGGACAGTGTGTTGCACGAACGAACTCGGCACCTCCGTGTTGCCCAATCTCTGGCTCATCTGGGCAGCTGGGATTGGGAGATCGAGAGCGGCGAAGTCCGATGCTCGAATGAACTGTATCGCATCTTCGGCCGTGAGCCTGGGTCACACCACATGACCTTCGAGATCTTCGTATCGGCACTGCTTCCAGAAGACCACGACCATGTTGTCGCTTCGATCAATGATGCCTTGAGGGGAAAGGCGCCGTACGATGTGGAGTATCGAATCGTTCGTCCTAACGGCGACGTGCGGATCATTCATTGCTGCGGCGAGGTCCTCCGTGACGACAATGGAAAGCCGTGTCGCATGTCCGGCTCCGTCCTGGATATTACGGAGCGGACGCGCACAGAGGCGATGTTGCGGTCCTCACAGGAAAAGCTCCGGCAGGCCCTCCAGGCATCGGGAATTGGACTGTGGGACTGGAATACTGAAACGAGGGATATGACTCTTTCAGAAGAGTGGAAACGCCAGCTTGGGTACGGGGAGACGGAACTCCAGGACTCATTCGAGACCTGGGAGGCGCTGTTACACCCGGATGATCATGATCGCGCCATCGGGTATGTGCGGGAGTACGTGCGTGTACGTCAGGGAGAGTATCGGCAGGAGTTTCGCCTGCGGCATCAGGATGGAACATACCGATGGATCGAAGCCCGTGCCTCATTTGTGGCGGAAGCCGACGGTCGCCGGATCCGCCTTCTCGGCTCGCATACCGACATCACAGATCGTAAACGGATGGAGGAAGCGGTACGGGAGAGTGAAGACCGGTACCGCGCGTTGGTCGAACTGTCACCTTCCGGCGTCTTCGTCTTCCGTGACGGACAGACCGTGTATGTCAACCACACGGCCGCCATTCTTATGGGAGCGAATGATCCCCGGGAAATTCTCGAACGGCCGATGTGTGATTTCATCCATCCGGATTATCACCACGACGTCCGTGAAAATATGAAACGGTTACTCACCGGGAGAGATTCCGTTCATAGCGCGGAACGAATCTATCTGAAGAGTGATGGAACACCGATTCACGTTCAAGTTGAAGCCGCACGGATCATGTGGGACGGCAAACCCGCCATTCTTAACCTTGTTTCCGATGTCGCTGAGCGTAAGCAGGCGGAAGAAGCGCTGCGGGCCAGCGAGGAACTGTTCTCCAAAGCGTTCCGGTCCAGTCCGGACCCGATGATTCTGGTGGAGCTTGACTCGGGCCGGTGGCTTGACGTCAACGAAGCCTGTCTCACCTGCCTTGAGTATCCTCGAGAGGACGTGGTCGGACGCAAGGGAGATGAGATTGAACATTGGTTGCCGCCGGACACTCAGGTTCGCTTCATTGAAAGATTGAACCGCGAGGGCTCGATCCGTAATTGCGAGGCTGCTTTTGAAACGGCCAGCGGTGAGCACCGCGATTGCCTGATGTCCGCCGAGCGAATCGAGTACAACGGCAAATCCTGCATGATCGTACTCAGCAAAGACATCACTGAACGACGGCAGGCGGAACAGGCTCTCTGGAAGAGCCGTCAAGCCATCCGCGCGCTCCACGATATCTCGTCGGCGCAGGGGCAGTCGTTCAAGGAGCGGGTCGAAGCCTTGCTACAGCTCGGGTGCCGATTTTTCGACCTGCCGATCGGCGTCGAGACCTTTGTCCGGGGCGAAGCGTTGGAGATGGGACCGGTCAACGCACCCGACCCGGCTTTCCATCCAGGCATGCGTGTGCCTCTGTGCAACACGTACTGCAGCGAGACCCTTCGCCAGAGCGGGACGTTGAGTTTCGAGCATGCCGGTGCGTCTCCGGTGTGGCGCCAGCACCCAGCCTACGCGACGCTGAAGTTGGAATCCTACATCGGGGCCGCGGTCAACGGACTGGAACGCACCTATGGAACGCTGTACTTCGCGAGTGTCGAACCCCGCGAAAGACGTTATACCGAGTCCGAACGGGATTTCATCCAACTCATGGCGCGGTGGCTCGGCAGTGAGCTGGACCACCAATCGGCTCTGGACGCGTTGCGTCAAAGCGAGGAACGATACCGGACCCTCTATGATGAAACGCCTTCTATGTATTTCACCGTGGACGGTACGGGAATTATCCGGTCCGTCAATCAGTACGGCGCGCAGTACTTGGGCTATGGCGTCGAGGATCTGGTGGAGAAGTCAGTGACGACGATCTTCTTTGAAGAAGACCGAGAGCGTGTTTGTGCTGAAATGGAAGCGTTCTTTCGTCATCCGGAAGGCGTGGCGCAATGGGAATTCCGCAAGGTGCGACACGATGGCACGGTGTTGTGGGTCCGCGAGTTTGCGCGTGTGCTGCAAAGCCTGGACGGAGAACCATTGGCACTGATCGTGTGCGACGATATCACCGAGCGCAAGCATGCGGAAGAGGCACTGCGTGCCAGCGAGGAACGGTTTGCCAAGGCGTTCCAGGCGAGCCCACATCCTGTGGTCATCAGCGAGGTAGACACCGGTCGGCTGGTGGAGGTTAATGATGCCGCGTGTCAGCTGTTGGGCTATCGCAAGGATGAAGTCGAGGGACACACCACCTTGGAAATAGGCGTCTGGTATTCGGCCGAGGAACGAACGCGTTTTGTTGATTTATTGAAGCGGGTGGGGACGATCCGCAACATGGAAGTCAAACTGCGGAGCAAACATGGCGAAGTTCGCCAGTTCCTGTTGTCGTCTGAGCTGATCGAGCTCAAGGGTAAACAATGTAGTGTGACGGTGGGGGATGACATCACGGATCGAAAACGTGCCGAGGACGAATTACGTCGGTCTCATGCCTTCTTGCGGCAGGTGATCGACGGCGATCCGAACTTTATCTTCGCCAAGGATCGCGAAGGACGCTTTACGATGGTCAACAAGGCGGTCGCTGATTGTTACGGAACCACTGTGGAAAACCTCATCGGTCAGTCGGATGCTGATTTTAACCCCAACGGGGAAGAGGTGGAGTTCTTTCGTCAGAAAGATCTCCAGGTCATGAACTCCTTGCAGGAATGCTTTATCGCGGAGGAAAAAATCACGGATTGGTCCGGAAAGATGCGATGGTTACAGTCCATAAAACGGCCGATTATTGATGACCATGGGCAGGCCCACATGGTGCTTGGCGCGTCGACCGACATCACCGAGCGGAAGCGAATGGAAGAAATGCTCCTGCAACGCGAACGGGATTTGAGTGCGGCCCTTCAAGAACGGGAACGGATCAGCCAGGATCTCCACGACGGTATCCTCCAATCGCTGTATGCGGTCGGGCTCGGGCTAGAAACGTGTAAACCGCTGATCAGGGAACAACCGGAACACGTGGCTGAAAAATTTCTGGCGACACTTGATCAGGCCATTGGGCAACTCAATCAAGTCATGGGAGAGATCCGCAATTTCATCGCCGGTCTCGAGTCTCACCTTATGCAAGGCGGAGACCTCCCGACGGCCTTACGCACCATGGTCCAAACCATGTGCGGTTCCTCGTCGGCCACATGTCGGGTGCGGATCGACGATGCAGCCGGGCGGCATATCTCAACCGAGCACGCCCTTCATATCATCAACATTGTGCGGGAGGGGTTGAGTAACTCCCTCCGTCACAGCCATGCCACACGCATTACCGTGTCATTGCGACAGCTGATTGGTTCGGTCCGTCTGGCTATTACCGACAATGGCATCGGATTCAATCCACGGTCGGCCCATGGGGTCGGCCACGGGTTGGAAAATATGGCGGCGCGGGCTCAAAAAGTCGGCGGCCTGTTCGCCGTACGGGCGGAGCCTTACAAAGGAGCAAGAATTCTACTTGATCTTCCCAAAGACGCCGATGAGAATTCCAACTAACGCGCACCTTTGAGAGGTGTGCGGCAAAAGCCGTGGGGGTTCGAGCCCCGTCCTTGACGCCATCGGCCTGAACGCCTGCCCCGAGTCTGCTGCTGGCTCTGGGTCCATTTGGATCTAGACTTTCCTCCATTCCCATAGGACACTGGTGCCCTCTTGAGGCCTTTTCTTAGGAACCAGTAGCTTCGGTCCAAGGCGAAGAATTATTCTTGGCGAAAGCCACATTCACTCATCGATTCGCGAAGGGGGAAGCGGTTACTCCCATGAGCTGAGCTGACCATCGATAGAGGATCGGTGTCGCGCAGCGAGGAGCCTCATCATGAGTCCAACGAGCCACCTTCCTGAATGGGATCTGCTGCGCAAGCAGGTCGCCGACTTAGCGCGTGACCTTGCCGAACGGGACCGTGTGCTGCACGAACGAACTCGCCACCTCCACGTGGCTCAAGCCCTTGCTCACTTGGGGAGTTGGGACTGGGACATCGCGAACGGCGCGGTGCACTGGTCGGATGAGCTCTACCGTATTTTCGGGTACGAGCCTCAATCACGAGAGGTGACGTTCGACACCTTTGTCTCGGCAATTCTTCCGGACGATCATGACCGGGTCCTGGCGTCGTTCGATGGCGCCTTGGCCGGAGCGTCAACATATGACATCGAATGCCGAATCGTCCGCCCCGACGGCGAGATACGAACCATTCACTGCTGCGGCGAGGTCGACTGCGACGGCGGCGGGCAGCCCCTTCGTCTGTCCGGAACAGCCTTGGATGTGACCGATCGCAAGCGAGCAGAGTCCGCGCTGCAGCAGCGCGAAGCTCACTTCCGCGCGCTGATTGAGCATTCCTCGGACATCATCACGGTCCTTGATTTGGACGGCACGATTCGGTTTGAAAGCCCCTCCTTCGAACGATTGCTCGGGTACGCGCAACACGAGCTCGACGGGCGTATCGCCTTTGAGTTCGTTCATCGGGAGGATCTTTCCGTTGTGATGGAAAAGTTCCAATTGCTCATCCGGCAGCTTGGAATACCTCAAATTGCGGAATTTCGTTTTCGTCACAAGGACGGCTCATGGCGCAATTTCGAAGGAATTGGCCGGGCGGTGTGTGATCCTGAAGGACGATGCAGCGTCATCGTCAACTCACGGGACATCACCGAGCGGAAGCGCACGGAAGCCATGCTACGAACCTCACAAGAAAAACTCCGACAAGCCCTCCATGCGTCAGGGACGGGATTGTGGGACTGGAACACGGACACGAAAGAGGTGGTGCTTTCTGAGGAATGGAAGCGACAGCTTGGATACGAGGAGACGGAGCTGGCGGACTCGTTCGAGACATGGGAAACACGGCTGCATCCGGATGATCATGATCGAGCCATCGCGTACGTGCAGGATTACCTGACAAGCACCGAGAGCGACTACCGGCAGGAATTCCGCATGCGGCACAAGGATGGCACGTATCGATGGATCGAATCGCGAGCCTCGTTTGTCATAGAGGCCGACGGCCGACGGATTCGCCTACTCGGATCGCATACCGACGTTACGGATCGCAAACGGATGGAGGAGACCCTCTCCATCGCCCTCCATGATCTTCAGAACATCACTGAGACCGTCCCCGACATCATGTATACCCTGGATCTCGAGGGGAAGGTCGTCAATTGGAATAAGCACGTCTGGAACATCAGCGGCTATTCCCCCGAAGAATTGATGCATCGTCCGGCGCTGGCATTCGTTCCGGAAGATGAGCGGCCGAAACTTGCGGCGGCCATGCAACAGGTGGTTGAAGCGGGGACTGCGGAGGTTGAATGTCACTTGGTGACGAAAGACGGACGGACCATTCCCTATCACTGGACCGGCGCCGTGCTGAAGGATCGTAGTGGCCGGCTCATCGGCATGACCGGTATTGGGCGAGATATTACGGCATTGAAGCACGTTGAAGCGGCAGTGCGGGAGAGCGAAGAACGGTACCGGACGTTGGTGGAGCTTTCCCCGTCAGGCGTCTTCGTCTTCTGTGAAGGTCGGACGGTCTACATCAACCGAACCGGTATCTTCATCATAGGCGGGAGAGATCCCAAGGAAATTCTGGATCGATCGATTTTTGAATTTATCCATCCGGACTATCATCAAGAAGTCCGTGAGAACATCACACGGTTGCTCGCCGGCGGGGTTTCCGTCCATAGCGCGGAGCGAACGTATCGCAAGATAGATGGAACATCCGTTCCAGTTCAGGTGGAAGCCGCACGGATCATGTGGAACGGCAAGCCCGCCATTCTTGGCCTGTTTTCCGACATCACGGAACGCAAGCGGGCAGAGGAGCGGTTGCGCCAGACCCAATTCGCCATGGATCAGGCAGTGGACGCGATTTACTGGATCGATCCTCACGCCAAGATCCTCTACGCAAACGAGGCGGCCAGCCTCATGATGGGCTATTCGAAAGACGAACTCCTCGGCATGACGGTGCATGACCTCAATCCGGACTTTCCGGTTTCCATGTGGCCGGGCTTCTGGGAGGAGACACGGCGAAACAGGACCATGTCCTTCGAGACCAACCATCGGGCCAAGGATGGGCGGCTCGTCCCGATCGACATTCGCGTCAGTTTCCTCGCCTACGAAGGGCAAGAGTTCCACTGTGCCTTCGTCCGCGACATCACGCAACGCAAGAGAGCAGAAGAAGCGCTGCGGGTGAGCGAAGAACTGGGCCGCGGCATTTTGAATTCATTGTCTGCCCACATCGCCGTGCTGAATCACAAGGGCGCGATTGTGGCCGTCAACGAAGCCTGGAGACGATTCGCCAGTGCCAACGGGACGGTGCCTTCCTTGAATACAGGAATCGGCATGAACTATCTGCGCATCTGTCGCCAAGCCCTGAAGGAAGACGTCTCGACGCAGATGATTCTCGACGGCATCGAAGAGGTCCGCACGGGACGGCAAGGGGCCTTTACCATCGAGTATCCCTGCCATTCACCCACGGAGCAACGCTGGTTCGTCCTGCGTGCCACTGCCCTCGCGGGCGACGGGGAAGGAGTCGTGGTTGCCCACGAGGACATCACCGACCGCAAGCGGGCCGAAGAGGCGTTGCGGGCGAGCGAAGAGCGCTTTCGATTGCTGGTCGAGGAAGCTCCGCTGGGCATCACGGTACTGGATGGAGAAAAACGGTACGTGAAGGTGAATCAGGCTTTCTGTAAGCTTGTGGGATTCTCTTCGGAGGAGCTCCTCGGACAAACCTATGCGCGCTTCACACATCCCGACGATCTCTCCAAGAACCTGGCGCTCACCGACGAAATGCACGCCGGCCTCCGACAAGGCTATCGTATAGAGAAGCGATACGTGCGGAAAGACGGCCAGGCTGTCTGGGTCGTGGTCAACGCCACACGATTGACTCTCGCGGGGGCCACTGATCATTTCATGGTCGCCATTATCGAGGACATCACCGAGCGCAAACGGGTGGAAGAGGCGCTACGGTTGACCCAATTCTCCGTGGATAGGGCGGTCGAGGCGGTGTTGTGGGTGGACTCCAGCGCGAGAATTCTCAGCGTCAATGACACCGCTTGCCGAATGTTGGAATACCCGCGCGAAAAGCTGATCGTCATGACGGTGCAGGATATCGATCCGAGTGTGCCGGTAGAACGGTGGCAGGATCATTGGAATAACTTGAAGCAGCAAGGATCGCTCACATTCGAGTCAACCTATCGGTCCCGAACCGGAAGTGTCTTGGATGCGGAAGTCACCGTCAACTACTTGCAGTATGCGGGCAAAGAATATGGCTGCGCGATTCTGAGGGATGTGGGAGACCGGAAGCGCGCGGAGGAGGAGTTGCACCGCTCCCATACATTCTTGCGACAGGTCATCGACACGGATCCGGACCTCATCTTCGCCAAGGACCGGGAAGGCCGCTTTACGATGGCCAACAAAGCCGTCGCCGATTGGTACGGCACTACGGTGGAAGGCCTGATCGGGAAGTCCGACGCTGCGTTCAATAGCAATGCGGAGGAGGTTGAGTTCTTTCGGCAGAACGATCTTGAGGTGATGAATTCCGGGCGGGATCGGTTCATCCCGGAGGAGAGAATCACCGATGCGAGCGGACGAACTCGCTGGGTGCAGACCGTCAAGAGGCCGATTTTCGACGACCACGGGCGGGCTCACATGGTGCTTGGCGCCGCAACCGATATTACAGAACGGAAGCGCATGGAAGAGATGCTCTTGCAACGCGAACGGGATTTGAGCGCGGCCCTTCAAGAGCGGGAACGGATCAGCCAGGATCTCCACGACGGTCTTCTCCAATCGTTGTATGCGGTTGGCCTCGGATTAGAGACGTGCAAGCCGATGATCAGGCAGCATCCGGAACCCGTGGCTGGAAAATTCATCAGGACACTCGATCAGGCGATTGGGCAACTCAACCAAGTGATGGGCGAGGTACGGAATTTTATCGCCGGCCTAGAGTCTCACGTCATACAAGGCGGTGACTTTCCGACCGCTCTGCGAACCATGGTGAAAAGTATGGCGGGTTCTTCTGCGGCCAGATGTATGGTAAGAATCGACAACGCAGCCGCGCGTCGACTTTCTACGGAACACGCGCTCCATATCATTAATATTGTGCGGGAAGGGTTAAGTAACGCGTTGCGTCACAGTCAAGCCACACGGATCACCGTGTCGTTCCGAGAGCTCAGCCGTTCGGTTCGTCTGGCCATTACCGATGATGGAGTCGGCTTCAATGCAAGATCGGCTCAAGGAATTGGTTATGGGTTGGCCAACATGGCGGCACGGGCTCAAAAGGTCCGTGGCTCGTTCGCGCTGCAGTCAAAACCTTTCAAGGGAACGAAAATCTTGCTCGATATCTCAAAGGACGCGCACTATGCTCACAACTAAAACTCACACCATTCGAGTGTTGCTCGTCGACGATCATGAGGTCATTCGTGTGGGCCTTCGGACGGTACTTGGCCAAACCCAGGGTGTCACTGTGGTGGGGGAAGCGGGCACGATGGCTGAGGCGGTCCAGCAAACGCAGAAGCTGAAGCCTGACGTGGTCTTGATGGATGTCCGTCTCCCCGACGGTTCCGGGGTTGATGCGTGCCGAGAGATTCTCGGAGTGCTGCCGGGCACACGGGTGATTTTCCTGACATCCTACGCCGACGATGATTCCGTTCTCGCTGCAGTACTTGCCGGGGCTCATGGTTACGTCCTGAAGGAAATCGACTCACCGGGCTTGCTGGAAGCGATCCGTTCGGTCGCCAGGGGCCAATCGATCTTGGATTCCGGTGTGACAGAACGGGCGCTGCGGTGGCTGAGAGGACTGCACGATCTGCCGGCGACTCCGGGCTCAGATCAGCTGTCGTCCCAGGAAGAACGGGTTGTCGCACTGGTGGCCGAGGGGAAGACGAACAAGGAAATCGCAGTCGCTCTGGGCCTCAGCGACAAGACCGTGAAGAACTATTTGGCGAATGTGTTTCAGAAGCTCCGCATCACGCGGCGCGCACAGGCAGCCGCCTTTTTCGTGAAGCGGCAAGGATAAGCCGACAGCATTCGGCTCTACCATTTCTAGGGGCAAAATTCTAGCCTCGTGGATAACTTCACATCTGGGCATTTATCCAGGAATTCATATAGATTGAATCAGGTTATTCGTATTCATAACAAATCTATGTGTGCAGACCTGGAGGTTGTCCCGCATGATTGCTGGTCTCTTCCTAGGGTTGCTCCTACTCGCAAGTCTCTCTCTCTGGATAGCAATTCGATACCGCCGTGAAAATGTCTTGAAGTCACGGGTCATTGCGGCGATGAATTGCAGTGTGCTCGTGACGGATGCGACGTTCCCACACCATCCCGTCGTCTACGTTAATCCGGCCTTTCTTTTACTGACCGGTTACGCTGAACGCGAGATAGTCGGTCAGACGACAGCGATCTTGAGTGGGCCGGATACCGATCGAGCTTCGATTGAAAAGCTCGCGTTGGCTCTCCAAGACGGAAGGGCCTGCCGAGTGTCCCTGCGCCACTACCGTAAAAACGGCACGTCGTTTTGGAATGAGGTGACGCTGACTCCGGTGGAGGATCAGGCGGGACGGCTGGCGTCGGTCATCTGGGTGATGAGCGATGTTTCACACATCCGGCAGCTGGAAGCGGATCTGCACAAGATGCCTTCCCCGACCTTCCTGTGTGATCTCGCCTCAGAAGGAATGTTGGTAACGACCGAGACAAGGGTCGCATATGTCAACAGGACCGGTCTGAAGATTCTCGGAGCGTCGTCGGCCGAACAGCTTATTGGAAAACACTTTTTTGACATCATCCATTGCGACTCCCAGGAGGTCGCACGACCATTGATGGTGCAGATAGAGGCGTCAAGTTATTCGAACAAGACGCTTGAAACGCGATTCCTGCGTCTTGACGGACAGGCCGTTGATGTGGAGTTGTCGGCAGTTCCAATCATGTGGGATGGAAGCGCGTCGTTCCTAGTCTGTTTCTCGGACATGTCTTGCCGGAAGCGGACGGATCTCCAAGGCCGTCACATTCACAATCACCGTGAGCAAGCGCACGCGATTGTTGAAATGAATCATTGGGCATGGGGTCTCGACCATGGCGCGGAGGTATGGTCGGCTGAGCAATACCGCATCTTTGGGTATGAGCCCGGTTCGGTGCCGCCGACATATGACACCTTTAAGAAGGCCCTTCATCCGGAGGACCGCGATCGTGTGTGTACCCTCGTCGAAGAGACGCTCAGTTCCGATCGTCCGTACGACATGGAATGCAGAATCATCCAGCCCAGCGGCGATATTCGATTTATCCGCTGCCGCGGAGTCCTCATGCGAGGTTCAGCAGACCAGGCAATTCTTATGTCTGGAACCATTGAAGACATCACAGACTACAAGCTCGTCGTGACTATGGCGGAAGAGCGAGAGCTTCAATTCAAGACCGCCATGGAATCGGTCCCCAGCGGCATGCTCATGGTTCACCACGACGGAACTATTTCCGTGGTCAACGGGAAGATCGAACACATGTTCGGCTATGTTCGTGACGAGTTGTTAGGCCGGCCTGTTGAATGCTTGCTGTCTACGCGAGGTCGTGCGTGGCAGCAAAACCTCCGTGCCAATAACCGTGCAGCCTCTTCATCGAGCAGTACGGAGGCAGGTCTGGAATTGCACGGAGTTCGAAAGGACGGCTCGGAATTCCCGATCGAGGTCGCCTTTCACCCCATCCATCTGTCGTCAGGAACGTCGTTCTTAGCCACGATTGTCGAGATGGGGACGGTCAATCCGTTGGCCGGTGCTATGGCGCACGAGTTTAACAACAGTCTTACGGCCGTACTGGGCTTTAGTGAGTTGGCACTGGCGTTGATTCCGACCGAGAGCAAAGCTCATCGCCATATCAGTCAGGTCATCACGGCGGGGCGCAAAGCCCGCGAGCTGGCGCAGCAGATTCGCCGAAGCATGACACGCTCCTTGCCGTATCCGGTATCCGCCGCTCCGCCGACGCATGTTGATCAGGACCCATCGCTGTTACCGATAGAGGTGTCGGATGCCGTCGGTCCTCGTCGTTGATGATCAAGACCAGGTTCGCCAGCTCATACGGGAAGCTCTGGAGCAGGCAGGCTATGAGGTTGAAGAGGCTCGTGATGGGAAAGAGGGACTCGAACGCTATCGGGCCAGATCGGCGGATCTTGTCATCATGGATATTCTCATGCCTGACCAAGATGGATTAGAGGGTATCATGAGGCTTCGGCGGGAGTTTCCTAATTCTCGTGTCATTGCCATGACAGGCGGAAGTGAGGCGATTGGCGTCGTCAATTTCTTGGATGTCGCAAAGATGCTTGGAGCTCGACGGACTCTTCAGAAACCATTCGAGCTCAAGGTTCTTCTAGACACTGTTGCTGAGGAAATGATCGCCTAAACGGTTTGCCGCGCAGATTCCCCCTTTCTTCCCATTGACATCACATCACGGTCCCGTCAGACTCTCCCCCTTTGTTTTGTCCTCATCCTTGTCATGAGACTCCTCAACCTGTTTCTTGGGACTCTGGTTACCGTCGTTGGGTTCTGGCTCATCTGGGGAACCGTGTCTCCATTCCTCGTGCTCGGATGGGGCTTGGCCGTAGGGGTGTTTCTATGGTTGAAGGCGGAATCGATCACGGAAATATGGGCGTGGTCGACCCTGTTGCTCGGCCTGGAGAGCTTTGCTTGGCCATTGGTGTTGATGATTCAAATGAAGGGCACTTCGGACGCACTTCCCGAAGCCGAGATGGGGACGATTCTTTCAGCCGTTGTGTTGGGCCTCTTTTCATCGGTGTTTTGGGTCTCGTTTTCTTATGGGCTGTTCAGCCGAGCACGCAGAGAGCATCAGGGTCTGTCCGGAGAGAAATCAGCGGCAGTGCCGACGTCCCGGGCAACCAAGAAGAAGAAAGTCGTGTAACGCTATCCAGTCTCAACTGGATCGACGTCGACGGTAAATTTGATCCGTCCCTTGTGATACGCTCGCTCCATGTTCTGGACAGAGTCATGGATCCGACGGCTAAGGATACTGAGATCGGTCGCTTTTACCAGCATGCGATGGTGATGATGACCGGAGGGCCGTCCGCTTATTGCCGGCACCGGCCCTAACACGACGATGGGCTCCTGATCGCGGGCAGTTTGTCCAAGCTCCGCGCCCCAGTGCTTGGCTGCCTCTTCGACAATCTTCGCGTCTTTTCCGGTGATCGAAAGATCGGCCAAGTGACAGACTGGCGGATAATTCAGTAGCTGACGCGCAGTGAATTCTTCATCATAGAACTGACCAGGATTTGCTGATAGCACGGCCTGCACGGCATGGTGTGCCGGGAGCCGCGTCTGTAAGATGACTCGACCCCCGGCGGATGCCGGACGGGCCAGGCTTACGGCATCCACCAGCAGGTGATAGGTCCGTTCCGCTGCTCGAAAGTCTGAGACGTGTAACCCGGAATCTGCTTGAAGGATCCCGACCAGTTCCTGCTGAGGCAGTGGCTCTCGGCCAAACAAGGCTTGCGTCCCAATCAGAATATCCCAGGCCCCCGATCTCACACGTTCCCACAGAGAACGAGCAGAAGTAGGACGGCCGAGTGTATCGCCATCGAGCCGCGCAAGCTTGGCATGTGGAAACAAACGATGAGCTTCGGCTTCAACCCGCTCAGTACCGTCTCCAAGGGGGCTCACACGAGATGCACGGCACAAGGGGCAGACGTCCGGCAACCCATCCGCGCTCCCACAGTAGCGACAAGTCAGCCTACCGGCTTCCCGGTAGTATGTGAGCGGCACAGCACAGGAGGGGCAACGGGGCACCCAGCCGCAGTCTCGACACACTAGGGTTCTGGCATAACCTTTCCTGTTAAGAAACAACAGGATCTTGGCATGGTTCTCGAGCGCTTTCCGCATTGCCAAGATGAGTTTCTGGCTGAACAAGGTTCCTCCTGCTTCATTGCGGAGGTCGACGAGCTCAATGTGAGGCTGCGGACCAACATCTTGTGGAACGTGGTAACTCTCGGCTGCGGTGTCGAACCGCGACTCAAGGGATGGATGAGCCGATGCGAGGACAAGGAGCGCCTGCTCACTTTCAGCTCTCAAACCAGCCACCTCCCGGGCATGATAACGAGGCTCTTGAGGTTCTTTGAGCGCCGGATCTTCCTCTCCGTCCACCCAAATCAGTCCGATGGATCGAAGGGGGGCAAAGACGGCTGAGCGAGTTCCCACGACAATCGATGGAGTCGATCCTTGCCCCGGTTGCCATTGGTCGAATCTTGACGATGAGTGCGCGAGGGTAATCGGAAGTCCCGTGAGAGTTGAGAGCAGGTTTTTCAACCACACCGCTCTCGCTATCTCGCCGCAGAGAACAATGGTAGACCGCTCCGTTGCGTGCGTCTGTTGAATGGCGTCGGCAAGCCTTCTGATTCGATGTTGCCATGGAGCATGAAGAACGATTTTCCTCATGCGGTGACTTTGCAGACAATGGGCAACGTGAGTTCTCCAGGAAGAATCCACCTCAGGAAGCCTTTCTGTAGGCAGAAGAGTCTGCATCGGCGTTCTGCGATCCTGCTCGTCCGCCACGAGTCTCCCATGCCGCTTTGGTGGACCGACCTCGGAGTTGTTCGAAGGCACGAGCGTTATCCACGACTTTTTGATGAGGGCATCGATCGTCCGCGAGGCGGCTCGCTGACGAGTCGGTTGAAGAGTAGACGACGATATTCCCGTAGCTCGGCGTGCAATTCGCCTAAGAGTCGGCGCCAGGAGGTCGGGGCAACTCTCGGTCGCCAATGCTTCGTGACCCTGCTGAGTGGCAACGTATCGTGTGGATGAGGTTTTCCTTGTTGCGGTCGGGGGAAATACAAGCCGAAGACACTGACCCCAGGGTGCAACGTAGTAGGTTGCAATCTTACGGGATAGTTCGAACAGTCCGGGAGGAAGTGTCGAATCTTGTCCGTCCTGAACGAGCGAACGGACTTCTTTAAGGACACCAGCCTTCATCTGGATTGAAAGGTGATTGCTCAGCGAAATGACAACCCCTTCCAGCACCACTCGTCCAAACGGCACAAGGACACGGCTTCCTATTTCAAGAGTCCTGGCCAAGGTGGGAGGCACGAGATACGTGAATGCCTTAGCAATATGACGAGGAACGATGACGTCCGCATACAATGCCTCCGTTCGACGAAGGAGGCTCGAAGAACCATCCAAAGCCATGCCGCATTCTAACAGTGTGGGAATATGAAGGACACCGAGTATACCGGTATCCTTGGTCAGGAAAGTTCGGGTGAGTGAGGTCGAAGAGCGAGGGAAACTCGGGTATAGATGAATCTCACCTAAAGTCGATCGATCCTACTCCGTTGGTGTCCCAGCGGCTGGTTGCTGCTGAGGAGTGTCTTGTTTGTTGATATCTGTTGAAATAGAGCCACTCGCACTAGCGGCACCCGCTCCATCCTTCACGGAAGCCTGTGAAGAATCGCCCACGGACAAAGTCCCTCGACTTAGGGAACCAGCGGTCTCTGCCCCAGCAGTAGGGGTGAGCGGCTGATCGTTATTATCACGTGCGCTCAAACTGGAAGCATTGCCACCTAGCGTTTGCGCTTGAGTCTGAACGTCAAGTTTAGAGGCCGGTGGATCACTTTCGGAGGTGTAGAGAAGAATCTCCACACGCCGATTCTTTGTACGGCCTTCCTCGACCGCATTCGTGGCGGCCGGCTTAGTATCGCCGAGTCCCACCGCGCTGATCCGTGCCGAGTCCACGCCGCCCTTCTCCACGAGATAGCGGAGAACACCGTTTGCGCGCACTCTGGACAGCTCCCAATTGCTCGGGTACCGCGACTTGAGCGAAGGGCCAATCTCCACATTATCCGCATGCCCTTCGACTCGGATCATCCTCGTATCCCCGCTGGTACGCAAGTACTCAATCAACTGATCAAGAACTTTGTAACTCTCGTAGGTAATGGCTGCGTCCCCAGAGTCGTAGTGCAGGAATTTGGCTAGTTCCCCAAGGTTGAGACGGCTTTGTCCGGACGCATCTTGCATTTTCAGTCTGCTGGCTATCAGATCGGCTGGGACTGTTTCACTGGCTTGGGGTGCGGGTGATGCCGGAATCGCGGCGACGGGCGGAACAGTGAGTGCAGAATGTCCCACGAGCTTGAACCGGTCCCCTTTCATGACACGGGTGTTGGCCTTGAGAACTTTCGCGGCTGCCGTATGTGGTTCCGTCGACAGCACCTTGAGTTGGCCGATCTTTCGTGGAGGGAGTCCGGCGCTATGACGGTGGATATCTATGAGATCGCCGGTCTTGAGTCCATCTTCCCTTCCTCGATCCAGGTACACGACATTGTATTGTGAAACCAGTGTCATCGGCCGGTCGGCCTGAAGTTCGACGATCATGCCTTCGAGGTCGGACACGTCCGACACAGGACTCATATCTGCGTCTGGAGTCGGAGGAACAAACCGCGCGACCGGGTCTCCAGGGGAAATCGGTCCGTAGCTGAGGACAGCCTCCGCAGTTGTGAGGGCGTGATCAGCGGCAGTCACCTTCACGACCGCCGAACGATTCACGACAAAACCCAGGTATTCCCTGGTCACGGGATGGAATACCTTGCGAACCCGCCTATACACGGTAAAGAGATCGCCAACGGCTACCTCGGTCGGGTTATTCAGTTTCAGGTAGAGGGAATCCCGTTTACCCAGAAGCATTCGATTGCCCGATGATTGATTATCACCTGTGATCAAGTTCACGGTTCCATCGATGGGGGAGATTTTCTGGATGGCGCCGGTGGAAAAGGCAAGCGCGCCATCGGTAACCCTGACCGAATCGAGGTCTGGGGTTTGTGCGAGTGCGTTATCGATCGAAAGGCCGATGCCCGAACACAGGACCAAGATCAGGGACGTCAAGGTTTTCATAGATAGATTCCTTTTCGAGCTAGTGCTACTTGAAAACCATAGCAAAAGGCGCTGTGTTGTCAAGAATTTGAGCTTGATTGGCACGAGTTTGACGAGCGTTTCCTGCGGGTGTTAACGTATGAGGCAGCGCACGTCTGTCCGGAGGTATATTGGTTCAGCGATGAATGGTCATGAAAAAGAGGGGCATCGTCCCGAGCCGTTCCGTGAGAAGGGACGACTCGAAACACAGATCCATCGGCGACGGAAGATCAAAGCGTTTTCTCCCTTGGAATTAGAATGGGAGAGTCCCAATCCTTCCGTTAGGGCGAGCGACAACGCAACAGTGACCACCACTGGCTCCATGCCAGGTTGCGAGCTACAGGAAGAGCCTCACCACTCAACCGTCATACCACTCTCAGACCGCCATACCTAGGGCTTTCGGGTCGGCCGGAATTAGGTCCTTTGTTCGCTTGCTATCCCCGAGAGCAGGGCACTAAGATTCTACCTGTCAGATTTAGAATACCCTTTCCAGGTCAATGCCTTGTGAGAGAAAAGTAAATGAGCGGAGCCGAAGTTCTCCTCGAGTATCTGACACGATTTTTCCCGGTCTTTCTCTTTATCTTCGTGACACTGGTTTTTGGAGTGTTGACCTTGCTCGTCAGTCATTTTGTTCAGCCCAGGTACCCAGAACCTGAAAAGTTATCGACCTACGAATGTGGATCCGAACCATTTTCTGACGCCCGTATGCCGTTCCCTGTTCGGTATTACATTTTTGCGATGTTGTTTGTCATCTTCGATATCGAAGTCATCTTTCTCTACCCATGGGCGGTGGTCTTCACCAAGATCGGGGTGATTGGGCTGATCGAAATGCTGATCTTTATCGGGCTGTTCATCGTGGCGTACGTGTATGCCTGGCGAAAAGGCGCATTGGAATGGGACTGAGGGTTGTATGGGACTGATCCAACTGGGACGGCATGACAAAGACGGTGCTCCGGACGTCATTACGGGGTCTCTGGAAAAGGCCGTCAACTGGGCCAGGAAGGGCTCTCTCTGGCCTATGACCTTCGGGCTTGCTTGCTGCGCCATCGAGATGATGGCTGCCGTCTCCTCGCGGTACGACATGGACCGGTTCGGGGCGGGAGTATTTCGGGGTTCTCCGCGGCAGTCTGATTTGATGATCGTTGCCGGTACTGTGTGTCGGCGGATGGCCCCGGTGATTCGAAAGATCTACGACCAAATGCCGGAACCCAAATATGTGATTGCAATGGGATCTTGTGCCACTTCAGGGAACATCTACGACAGCTATCCCGTCGTGCAGGGGGTCGATCGGTTCATTCCCGTCGACATTTATGTGCCCGGATGCCCTCCGACTCCAGAGGCTCTCTTGGACGGTATCCTGAAGCTGCAAGAGCGCATCATGCTAAAGCGTGTGTTTGTGACTCAACCGGAACAGGTCAAGGCCAATTTAAAGGTCTGACACGTGAGTATGCATCCATTATTGCAGCGGATTCAGCAGACGTTTTCGGTCGGAATCACCGGCTTGACTGAATGGCGAGGCGATGTGGCCGTGACGGTCTCCCGGGACAAGCTTCACGAGGTCGCTCAATTTCTGCACGACGATCCCGGGATGGATTTTGACTATATCGTTCATGTGAGCTCCGTAGACTGGCCCGACGACGAAGAGCGATTCGAGGTCGTATGGGAATTCTACTCGATCCGGAAGCGGCAGCGTATCCGGCTCAAGACTCGGGTGCCTGAATCGGATTGCGTGGTCGATTCCTTGACGGATCTGTGGAAAGGCGCCGACTTCATGGAGCGTGAAGTCTTCGATATGATGGGGATCCGATTCCGAAATCATCCGGACCTCCGCCGCATTCTCATGCCGGATGACTATACCGAGGGCTACCCTCTGCGGAAAGATTTTCCACTGCGTGGCAAGGGCTGGCGCGACACGTTTGAATTCCTGGACGAAGTCCCGAAGTAGGACTTAGCGAAGTTATGGCATTCGAAGACCAACGAACGACCGTCTATAAGATCCACCCGGAGCATCCGGAAAGCGAGACGCTTCCGACCTTGCGAACCGAGGAACTCCTGCTCAACATGGGACCTCAACACCCCAGTACGCACGGTGTTCTCAAGGTGATCCTGGAGTTGGAGGGGGAGCGGCTGGTGAAATCCACGCCCGTGATGGGGTATCTCCATCGTGGAGTAGAAAAACTCGCGGAAGACGGTACCTATCATCAGTTCATTCCCCATACGGATCGGTTGGACTATGTCTGTGCGATGTACAACAACTTTGCCTACTGCCGCGCCGTCGAAAAACTCCTGAACCTGCAAGTGCCGGAACGGGCGGAGTATCTTCGGACGATTGTCGCGGAAGTCCAGCGCATCATTGGGCATCAATTTTGGCTGAGCGCCCAGGCGCTTGACATCGGCGCCATGACCGTCTTTTTTTATTGTTTTCGCGATCGGGAGATCCTGCTCGATTGGTTCGACGAGCTGTGCGGAGCCCGTCTCACGACCAGCTGGTACCGAATCGGCGGGATTGAACGCGACTTGACCCCTTCATTGATCGACAAGCTCAAACAGTTTCTGGACTATTTCCCGCCGAAGATCGACGAGTATCAGGTGTTTCTCGAAAAAAATCGCATTTGGCTTGGGCGCACCAAAGGGGTAGCCGTCATCTCTGCGGAAGATGCCGTAAATTTTGGGCTGAGCGGACCGGTTCTGCGGGGGTCCGGCGTGGATTATGACCTTCGCAAGTACGAGCCCTACAGCGCCTATCCAAAGTGTGAATTCAGCGTACCGGTCGGAAAAAACGGTGATACGTACGATCGGTATTGGATTCGGGTGATGGAGCTCTACGAGAGCGTCAAGATCATTCGACAATGTCTTGAGCAAATGCAGGATGGGCCGATCATGGCGGATGCTCCGAGCGTGACGCTGCCGCCGAAAGAACGGGTCTTCACAAACCTGGAGTCGATGATCCAACAGTTCAAGCTCTTTTCGCAGGGATTCGACGCTCCCCCAGGGGAAATCTACTGTGGGACAGAGGCGCACAAAGGTGAACTGGGCTTTTACATCGTCAGTACGGGAGGAGGAAAGCCGTATCGGCTGAAGATTCGCGCCCCTTCTTTCATCCATATGGGCGCGTTCGATCATATGGCCAGAGGCTACATGATTTCGGATGCCTGTACGATCTTTGGGACGTACGATGTCGTGATGGGTGAGTGCGATCGGTGAGTCATGGTGCGTTGGTGTTGTGAGATCGGATTGTTAGGCCAGCACTAAGAACCGGGAATTCAGGACAGGAACCAAACATGGGACTCAAGCCGGCTACGAATCCCGACGTGGAAGCAGCAGCGATCGAGCTGAGCATCGACGGCAAAGCTGTGACGGCGAAGGACGGGGTGTCGCTCTACGACGTCATTTCCATGACCGGCAAGATCATCCCGGCCATGTGCTACCACTATACGTTCGATCCGTTCGGCTCTTGCGGCATGTGTCTTGTGATGCAAGAAGGGAAAAAGGCCCCCGTTCGGTCTTGCACCGCCAAGGCGGCGGCGGGAATGGTGATCCGTACCGAAGGAGAAGATCTGTTCCTCGCCCGCAAGAAAGCCGTGGAGAAACATCTGTCCGTGCATCCCCTCGATTGTCCGGTGTGCGACGCAGACGGCCATTGCGAACTGCAGGACATGGCCTTCCAGCACGGCGTGACCAACCTGGCCAATGCCAAGCAAAAATTCATTCCGGAAGATACGCGTAGTCCGGTGCTCGATTTCAACATGAATCGCTGCATTGCCTGTGCGGAATGCATCAATGTCTGTAAGGATGTGTTGATGATCGACGCCTTACAGTTCATGAAAAAGGGCGGGTTCAACCAAGTGGTCCCCAAAGGGGACCTGGCCCTCGATTGCGAATTCTGCGGAGACTGCTTGGCGGTGTGCCCTGTCGGCGCCATCACAAACAAGTTTTCCAAGTATTTGTATAAGCCTTGGCAGATGAAGAAGACGACGACGACCTGCAACTACTGCGGAGACGGCTGTCAAATGTACTTGGAAACGAAAGACGCGGAAGTGGTCCGCGTGACGTCGCCGTTATCCTGGAAGAACAAATGGGGAGACCGTTCGGACACAGCCAAGGGTCATGGGGGCCTGTGCGTGCGGGGACGCTTTGGATTCGAGAGTCTGGACAGCCCAAGCCGGCTCGTACACCCGTTGGTCCGTGAAGGCGGCCGGCTCGTCGAAAAGCCCTGGCTGGAAACGATGCATCTGCTCGTGGATCGGGTGACTGAAATTAAGCGCAAGCACGGCGCCGATGCCATTGCCGGTCTCGTGACGGCACGCTGCACGAACGAGGAGCTGTATCTGTTTCAAAAGCTTATGCGCACAGCCTTTGGAACCAACCAGCTTGATAGCAGCGCCCGCTATGGGCATATGAATTTTGTGCTCGCGTCCAGGCATGCCGTCGGACTGGGGAGAACCCCGAACGATTGGGAAGATCTGACGAAGGCGAAGGCGATTCTGATCATCGGTTCCAACATCACCGAGACGAACCCATTGACGGCCGTGCGCATCAAAGAAGCCATGCGAGTGTACAAGGCTCAAGTGGTGACGCTCGACAGCGCCATTACGAATATTGCCAAGTTGGCCTCGCACCCGTTTTTGATTAAGCCTGGAACTGAGGGCGCGGTGATCGATGGGTTGGTCAAGGCGACGATCGACCAGGATTTGGTGGATGAAGAAACCGTGGGGAGGCACCCTAAAGCGTTTGAAGCACTCAAGAGCGCGGTGGCGAATGTCTCGTTGGAGCAACTGTCCGCTCAGACCGGCCTGACGGTTGAGGCTTTTAGAGAAATTGTCGGCATTTTTGCCGAATCGCCGAGGTCCATCATCCTGTGCGCGGAAGGGATTGTCAGAAGGACGAACGGCTACCAGAACGTCTTAAAGCTGATGGATCTAGCCTGGATCACCGGGAAGCTCGGTCGACCGGGCTGTGGTGTGAATACGGTGACGGAGGAGCCGAACGAACAAGGGGCCGTGGATATGGGCGCAGCCCCTGAGTTCTTACCGGGACAGGCCCGGTTTGATGACCCCGGCGCGCGTGAACGTTTTGCCAAGGCATGGGACACGTCGCTTCCTCCTGTCGGGTCAGGTGCCAATCTGGTCGAAATTTTGAAGCGGTGCAAAAGCGGACAGATTAAGGCGTTGTATGTGTTGGGCGAAAATCCGCTCGCGACTCTGCCGGCCTCGATGGAGATACGAGCCGCGCTCGAGCGTCTGGAGCTGTTGATCGTGCAGGATCCGTTTTTGACGGACACAGCGAAGCTGGGTCATTTCGTGCTCCCGGCCTGCACCTATGCGGAAAAGGACGGCACATTTACGAACTTCGAAGGTCGCGTTCTTCGCGTTCGAGAGGCGATGGATCCGCTTGGAGAGAGTTTGCCGGACTGGCACATCATGACGGCCCTTGCCAATGCCATGGAATGTCGATGGGAATACCAATCGGCCAACGACATTCAAGGCGAGATCATGAAACTATTGCCCGGATATTATAATCTCGGCCAGCCTCGCAAGGTCACGCCCCTACCTGATCAGTGTTTGTCGAACGGTTATGCAACGGAGGTGAAGGCTCGTTATCGACCGACTCCGGTATCAGCGGAGCCCACGCGTCCCTTTGCGCTGTTCATGGGGCAGTTGCTGATGCATTCGGGAAAATTGTCGACGCAAGCGCCTGGGCTGATCAAGATCGCACCGAACACCGGAAAGTTACGAATGAATATACGGGACATGGAACGTCTGGGATTGCAAGACGGCGCGAAGGTACGGCTGACCTCGGACCGTGGCTCGCTGCAGCTCGGCGTGCAGCCCGATCAGTCCATTGCACCGGGCACCTGCTTTTTCCCGGAGCATTTCAATGAACCACCGGTGAAGGACTTGATGACCGTCTCGGTCGATGCCACGACCGGTGTCCCGTCGTTCAAGCAGATCTGGGTAAGTGTTGAGCAGGCGTAAAGGAGAGGCGGGTGAGCGCCCGTCCGTGACGAGGAACCAGCAATGAGTGTCGCCGCCCTGACCAAAAAAATCCTTCAAGCCGCGTTGTTCTATGAAATTTGGGACGCGATGAAGGTCACGTTTCGGCACATGCTTCATCGACCGATGACCTTTCAGTACCCGCGGGAACACCGAACGATCCCTGATGCGCATCGAGGAGCGCTGGGCTTGCTTCGATACGACGACGGGCAAGAACGTTGTGTCGGTTGCGACTTATGCGAGGCCGCCTGCCCATCGCATTGCATTAAAGTGATTAGTGCGGAGGATGTGACTCGTCCGCTTCAACGCTACGCGAGCGAATTCTACATAGACATCACCAAATGCGTGTTCTGTGGTTATTGTGTTGAGGCCTGCCCGGTGAACGCGCTGGCGATGACCAAGATGTACGAATATTCAACCCATGACAAGCGCACTCTGCTGTTCGATAAGAAGCGGCTGTATGACATCGGCGAACGCCATCTCGAGGACGGAAAAAAATATTTGTACGCGCATAACCAGGAGAAGGACGTCGAGCAGAGCCGCGAGTACCGGTACTACTTTCCTCAATCAGTGGCGAAATCGACCCAACCACCTCCCAAGCATCTGAGCTGAGCCGAACACATGGTCTTAGTGTTTTTTGCCTATTTCGCGTTGATCAGTATTGCCGCCGGCGTTCTGACTGTAACCTTACGCCACCCTGTCCATTGCGCACTCGCCCTACTCGCATTACTGACGCACGTCTCCGGCCTGTTCATCCTCTTGAACGCGGAGTTCCTTTGGGCGGTGCAGGTCATTGTCTACGTCGGGGCCATTCTCGTGCTGTATCTCTTTGTGTTGATGCTGTTGAATCTCAAAACGGACGAACGCTATTTCCACCCTTCGGCCCTCTATTTTCTCGGACCGGCCGTCCTGGGGGCCGTCTACGTCATCTTTTTGCTCATGCGGTCTCCATTCGGTGGAGCGAAGGGAAACGCTCCGGCCTCGGCCGTGCTGCTGGAAGGCGATACATACGCAGTGGGCATCAAGATGTTCAGCGACCACCTCTTGCAGTTTGAGATCGTCGGCATATTTCTACTGGGCGCCATTATCGGCGCCATCGTTCTGGCTAAGACTCCGAAGCCACTGGATGCGGAGAAAGACCGTTTATGATCCCGCTGTCGGCGTACGTAGCCGTGAGTGCCATCCTGTTCATGACGGGACTCGTTGGCGTACTCGTCAGGCGCAACTTCATCATTGTGCTGATGTCGGTCGAAATCATGATGAATGCGGCCAATATCAATCTTGTCGCATTTTCGCACTATCTGGAATCTATGGCAGGTCAGCTCGTGGCCCTGTTTATCATCGCCATTGCCGCCGGTGAAGCCGCCGTCGGCCTGGCTATCATCATCGTGGTTTTTCGAGGCAAGATTTCTACCAATGTAGACGAAATGAACCTTTTAAAGTGGTAGCAGGAAGTTGAGAAGGGGCATTGGGCGACGTGCTCGGTACCTTGCATACATGATGCAGCCCCAAGCGAGACGCTGTATGACTCAGCTCCATACGGCGTCGTTGCTCAGCTGAACACCCTGCGAATCGTAGGATACTGTGTCTGATCTGACGGATCTGCTCATCAAACTGATTCCCATTTTTCCGTTGTTGGCGGTCATCGCGAACGGTCTACTAGGGAGTCGCTACTCTCATGACATGGCCCATCGATTGGCCTGGGGATCGGTCGGGCTATCCTTCCTCTGCACAGTCGCGGTATTCGCCGATGTCTTGCGGACCGGAGCTACCCACGAAGTCATTGCCTACCAATGGATTTTCGGCGGTGATCTCACGATCAACCTCGCGTATCTGGTGGATCCTCTGACATGTGCTTGGTTGTTGGTCGTCACCGGCGTGGGTTTTCTCATTCACGTGTATTCCGTCGGCTATATGCACGGAGAAGTCGGGTTCACGCGTTTCTTCACCTACATGAACTTATTCATGGTCTCCATGCTGCTGCTCGTCATGGGGAACAACTATCTGGTGCTCTTTATCGGGTGGGAGGGCGTCGGACTCTGTTCGTATCTCTTGATCGGCTACTACTATGACAAGGTCTCCGCTGCGAAGGCCGCCACCAAGGCGTTCGTCGTCAACCGGATCGGTGACGCTGGATTTCTCGTCGCCATTTTTCTCGTCTTTATCAACTTTCGGACGCTCGACTATACGAAGGTCTTCGCCCAGGTTGGACAACTATCTCCCGATATGGCCACTGCGATAGCCCTGTGCCTTTTCATTGGGGCGATTGGGAAGTCCGCGCAACTTCCACTGTACACGTGGCTCCCCGATGCGATGGAAGGTCCGACACCGGTGAGCGCACTCATCCACGCCGCGACGATGGTCACGGCCGGTGTCTATATAGTGGTCCGGAATCACGTGATCTTCGATCTCTCTCCTCTCGCGATGTCCGTGGTCGCGTTTGTCGGCGGAGGGACTGCCTTGTTCGCGGCAACCATCGGACTCGTACAAACCGACATCAAACGTGTCTTGGCCTATTCGACCGTGAGCCAACTCGGATACATGTTCCTGGGTTGCGGAATCGGTGCCTATACGGCAGCCGTGTTTCACGTCATGACGCATGCATTCTTCAAAGCGTTGTTGTTTTTGGCTGCCGGCTCGGTCATCCATGCGCTGTCGGGCGAACAGGATATCCGAAGGATGGGTGGATTGAGTAAACGCATACCATGGACCCATCGTCTATTTCTGATCGGTACGATCGCGATTGCCGGGCTTCCTCCGTTGGCGGGCTTCTGGAGCAAAGACGAAATTATGGCCCATGCCTTCACCCACCATCACTACCTTTTGTATAGCATGGCTGCCGTCGGCGCACTGATGACCTCTTTTTATATGTTTCGTCTCACGTATCTCACCTTCTACGGTTCCTCGAGGATGGACCATCATACGGAAGGGCATGTGCACGAGTCTCCCACGGTGATGATCGGGCCTTTGATGGTGCTTGCGTTCCTGTCGTGCGTAGGCGGATTGGTCTTGGGATTTCCTCCCGAACAAGGTTGGCTGCACGGCTTTTTGACATCGGTCGTGGGAGCCGCGGGTGAGCATGAAGCCGGTGCGGGAATGGTGTTTCTGTTGATGGGTGTGGCCATCGTCATCGCCTTGATGGGATGGGGGCTCGCACATTTCCTCTATGCGGTGAGCCCGGTTACCGCGGACGGATGGGCCGAACAATTTTCCGGCCTCTATCGGATTCTCTGGAATAAGTACTATGTCGACGAACTGTACGATCTGATCTTCGTCGAGCCCTTCAAGCGTCTAGGCGCGCTACTTGACTGGTTTGATCGCACGGTCATTGACGGCATCGTGCGGGGCGTCGGGCGGCTCGCTGATTGGGGTTCTGCGGGGTCCACGTGGATCGAGAAATACATCATCTACGCCGGCCTGAACGTGATCGGATACAGCAACCACCTCGCCGCCCGCGAGGGACGGAAAATGCAGAGCGGGATGGTCCATCATTATGCGGCGATCATCATTGCAGGGATCTTCCTCCTGGCTTTGGTTGTTCAACTTGTCGTTCAGATGTAGCGCGAACAGATTGTAATCATGCTCGAAGAACTCACAACCGGATTCCCGATTCTTTCCTGTATTCTTTTTCTCCCGGTTGTCGGGGCGGCCGTTCTCTGGTTGTTCGACGATGAGGACATGGTCCGGACCTCCGCACTCACCATTGCGCTGGTCGAGCTTGCGCTCTCGGTCTTCGTGTTGATGCGGTTCGTGCCGGAGTCGGCTGCCATGCAGTTCACGGAACGTGTCCGATGGATCCCCGCGCTAGGCATCAGCTATCACTTGGCTGTTGACGGGATCAGCGTACTGTTCGTGGGACTCACGGCGTTTCTGACGGTCCTAGTCGTGGTGTACTCCTGGGATACGATCCGACATCAAGTCAAACTGTACATGATGTGCCTATTGGCGCTCGAAACGACGACCATGGGCGTCTTCGTGTCATTGGATTTGATCCTGTTCTTCGTGTTCTGGGAGCTGATGCTGATTCCGAGCTACTTCCTGATCAAGCTGTGGGGCGGAGGAGCGGAGCGTCATTATGCCGCCCTGAAGTTCGTCGTGTATACGCTCCTGGGCAGCGTGTTCATGCTGGTCGGCATCGCGTTGTTGAACATCAACTTCCATCAGTGGGCTTCCTTGCATCACACCGATCAGCTCTATTCGTTCGATCTGCTTGACCTCCTGACGGTGCCGATTCCCATCAGTCAACAAATCCTCATCTTTTGGCTGATGTTCATGGGATTTGCGTTCAAGGCACCGGTGTTTCCCTTCCATACGTGGTTGCCTGATGCGCTGTTGGAGGGACCGATCGGGATGGCCGTGGTGTTGGCCGGTCTCAAGCTCGGTACATTTGGCTTCATACGCTTCAGCATTCCGCTGCTGCCGGATGCGTCAAAGAGTGAGACAGTCGTCACGGTCGTCGTGGCTCTCGGTCTCTGTGCAATCCTCTATGGGGCCTGGATGGCGTTGGTTCAAGCCGATTTTAGGCGCTTGCTGGCCTACAGCAGTGTGAGTCACTTGGGCTTCGTCGTGGTGGGGTTGTTTGCATTGAATTATCAAGGTCTGCAAGGCAGTTTGCTGACCATGATCAATCTGGGGTTCAGCACGGCCGGACTCTTCTTTATTGCCGGGTTTCTGTACTCACGCCAGCAGACGACCCAATTGTCCGCATTCGGTGGAATGGCGAAGCAAGTGCCTCTCCTCGCGACCTTCTTTCTCTTGATCGGACTGGCCTCGATCGGACTTCCGGGGACGAACGGCTTTGTCGGTGAGTTTCTCATTCTTTTGGGGGCGTTCGAAGCCAAGTGGTGGTTCGGCGCCATCGCCGTGCTCGGGGTGATTTTTGGCGCCGCGTATTTTCTCTGGTACTACGAACGTTCGATGATGGGTCCGCTCGGCAACGCCGTCAAAGCGACGATGAGCGACCTCCAACTCCGTGAGATGATCATTGCGGTTTCACTTTCGGTCATGATTCTCTGGATCGGGCTTTATCCGTCGCCGTTCTTGCGAATCATGAACGGGTCCGTTCAAGCGCTCGTCGATCGTCTGCATCACGAGAAGACAGCAGAACTGGATATCAGCCGGATGGAACGAGGGTTTTAGGTCGCCACATGGGAGAATACGCCCTACTGTATATCCTCTTCGCACCGTTCGCCGGAGCCCTGACGTTGATTTTTGTGTCCAATCGTCAGCCCCTGCTGGTACGAAGCATCGCGTCGAGCGCCGCCTTTGTGTCGCTGATGGCCTCGCTCTATATCTTTTATACCTATGATCCGGTGAAAGGCGGATTCCAGTTCATTCAAAAGTTTGAGTGGTCGAGACAACTCGGCATTTCATTGTACCTGGGCGTGGATGGGATCGGCACGCCTCTCGTGCTGGCTTCATCGATTTTGCTGTTTGCCGGTATCTTCGTGTCATGGCACATCAAAGATCGCACGAAGGAGTTCTACATCTGGTTGCTGATCTTGGCGGCCGCCACGATCGGGGTCTTCATGTCTCTCGACCTCTTCTTCCTCTATTTCTTCTACGAGATGTCCGTGATCCCGATGTACTTGCTGCTGGGTATGTGGGGTAGCCACACGAAGAACTATTTGGAGATGACGGACCCTGAGGGGCTGAAACGGAGAGACTCCGTCGGCTTTATCCTCAACTTTGGGTCGAACAGCAAAGAGTATGCGGCGATGAAGCTCGTCCTGTTCCTGTCGGCGTTCGCGGTCGTCGCATTGATGGGCATTCTGCTGATCTATAAATACGCGGGGCTGAACACCTTCGATATTCTGGTGCTTCGGGAACAGGCCAAGCTGATGAATATCCCCGTGCTTGGCACGACCTTGGACAAGATTATTTGGGTGTTGGTCTTCTTCGGCTTTGCGTCGATCGCCCCGCTATGGCCGTTGCACTCCTGGTCCCCGGTCGGTCATGCGGCTGCGCCGGCTGCCACGAGCATGCTTCATGCCGGGGTCCTCATGAAGCTGGGGCATTTCTCTATTATACGGGTCGCCTTTGAAATTCTCCCTGACACGACCCGGGAACTGATGCCGATCGCCGCTGTTCTGTGCATGTTCAGCATCATCTACGGCGGCTTCGTTGCGTTCTACGCCAAAGACACCAAGTACGTCATCGGCTATTCAAGTTCCAGCCACATGGGTTATGTGTTCCTCGGAATGGCGGCCTTGAATTACATCAGTTTGAGCGGCGCGGTCATCTACATGTTCGCTCATGCCATGGCGACCGGCATGCTCTTCGCGATGGCGGGTTGGGTCTATGACCAGACCCACTCACGCGACATCCCTTCGCTGGGTGGCCTGGCGAACAAAATGCCGTTTATCTCGGCCTGTTTTATCGTGGCCTGTATGGCCTCGATCGGGATGCCCGGCACCGTGAATTTTATCGCGGAAATCATGATCGTCGTCGGAAGTTGGAACAAGTATCCCCTACAAGTCATCGTCGCCATGTTAGGCATCGTGCTGACTCTCGCCTACCTCTTCAAAATGATGCGTGGCCTTTTCTATGGCCCGATGAACCAAAAGTATAGCCATGCGCATGATGCGATTTCGACGGTCGACCGTCTGCCTCTGTTGATCATGATCGCGATCAGCATCGGGTTCGGTATTTTCCCGATGCATTTGTACGATGTTGTTCGCTCAGGGGTAGATCCGCTAGTCGCGAGGATTACGCGAGTCGTCCCAGTCGCAGAAACGGGCGAAGGGACAGGGACAGAGAGTGAGGTGATTGTCCACGGAACGGCTTCCGAGGCTCCGGTCGTTGCGAACAAACGTGTACCGCTTCCGTCCGAAGCCTCACGAGGAGACCGGGAATGACCTTTTCATTGAATATGTCCTTCTCCGATCTGCTGCTCCTCTTACCGGAGATCCTCCTCACCTGCTGGCTCTGTGTGGTCATTATCGTCGACTTTGCCTCGCCGCGCCTCCCCAAAGAGCGACTCGCGTACCTCAGTGTTGCCGGCCTGATGGGGACACTCGTCTGTTTGGTGTGGTTTGACTTCAATCAAGTTGCCGGCACGCTTTTCGGCAACATGTTCGTCCTCGATCGGATGGCCATCTTCTTCAAAGTCTTCATCCTCGGATCTACGATACTGATCATTCTCTCGTCGATCGAGTACGTCAACCGCTTTACCCTTTTCCGGGGAGAATATTACGTTCTGGTCGTCATGTCGGCGCTCGGCATGATGTTCATGGCGTCGTCCAACGATCTGCTGTCCGTCTTCGTCAGCTTAGAATTCTCGACGCTCGGGTTCTATATTTTAGTGTCTTACCTTCGGGATGATTTGGCCTCGAACGAGGCGGGCCTCAAACTTTTCATCCTGGGGGTCTTTGCGGCCGGCCTCTTCGCCTATGGCATCAGCCTCGTCTACGGTGAAACCGGCAAACTGGTATTCTCGGAAATGGCGTCAGCGCAAGCGACGCCTGGTTTGATCATCGGGTTTCTGCTGATCTTTGCCGCCTTGGGATTTAAGATCGGTGCCGTTCCCTTCCACGCGTGGATTCCGGATACGTACCATGGCGCCCCGACTCCTGTGACAGCGTTCTTATCGATTGCTCCAAAAGGCGCCGCCTTGGCGATTTTGCTCCGTATTTTCCTCGTGGCATTGGGAACGTTTAGGCCCATCTGGGTTTACCTATTGGTTTCGGTATCAATCATATCCATGACCTACGGCAATATCGTGGCCATCGCGCAGCGGAATATCAAACGGCTGTTGGCCTATTCCGGCATTGCTCAAATAGGAAATGTCCTGATCGGTCTTGCGGCAGGGACTAAGATGGGAAGCGATGCCATTCTCTTTTATCTCCTGGCATATCTCTTCGCGAATATCGGGGCCTTTGCCGTCGTGATTGCGGTCAGCCAGGCCATCGGCCGGGATGAAATCGAAGACTATCGGGGCTTGAGTCGGCGCTCGCCGTTTCTGGCGTTCGCGATGCTACTGTTTCTCTTGTCGTTGGCCGGGGTGCCTCCGCTTGCGGGGTTTATCGGCAAACTCTACATTTTTGTGGCTGCCATCAAAGAGGGACTCTATACGTTGATCGTGGTCGGGCTGATTAACATCGTGATCTCGATGTACTATTACCTCATCGTGGTGAAACAGATGTACATCAATGAGCCGATTGATCCCTCTCCTATTGGAATTTCAGGACCGATGAAGGCGGTCATCTATGTGGGTTTGGCCGGAACCTTAGTGATCGGCATTTACCCCCAACCCTTTGCAGACTGGGTCGTGGCCGCGACGCTCATGTTTGCTAATTTTGTCGGACCTTCAGCGACGGTCATACCCCCGAGTCTCCCATTAGGCAGCTAGTTTTCTGCTTCCGCCTCTCGAGAGTTCTGCTACAATTAGAACGGTCTAAGGAATCTTACCGGTACGGCTTTCGCAAGATCGCCCTACGCGTGCTGATGCAGGTCGTCCTGATCCATGGAATCAGCCACGAATCAGCAGTCACAGACGCCTCTTCTAGCGACTGAGGGAACCAAACCTCTTGCCGACGTGGCTCCGGGCGCAACGGCTTTCTACCGAGTGGCCGTTGCGTGGTTTAACAGGATGACCATTGAGCAGCGGGTATTGACCGGGTTCAGCCTTGTGTTCGTCGGTATCCTGATCATCAGTGCCATATCCTACCGCAATATGAGCACCCTGCTCACAAATAGTGGGCTGGACGGTCGCAGTCATGATCTCCTGCAACTCCTCGGTACCATCGACGTCACGATGAATGAAGCGGAAGATACCCACCGACGTTATCTTGTGACCGGAGAAACATCCTATCTGGAGGCCTACCAGAAGCTCGTGAAGCAGAAGCCGGCGTTCACTGTGTATCTCAATGATTTGACCCGGGGGTCACCGGAACAACAGCAACGCGTCGGAGTCCTGGATAGGATGATGGACCGGCAACTGAACGCTGAGTCAAAGGCCATCGGCCTGTTCCAACAAGAAGGCTTCCGATCAGTCAAAAAAATGGCACTTGAAGGAGCCGGAAGACGTGAGCTCGGGGTGATCCATCAACTCATTGCCGAGATGGATGCACATGAACGACAGGCCGTAAGTCAACGTGTACTGGAATCCGCCGCCGGTACGAGAAATAGCATCGTGCTGCTCGGTATCGGCGCCGTACTCCAACTGGTGCTGTTGGCATCGGTGTACTACTTGATTCGGCATGACATTACGGAACGGCGGCATGTTGCCGAGGAACTGCAACACCGAGGCGAGCTTCTGGAGGCTGCGAACAAGGAGCTTGAGGCCTTCAGCTATTCAGTCTCTCATGACCTCCGTGCCCCGCTGCGACACATCGATGGGTATGCCGCCCTCTTGCGGAAATCGGTTGAACAATCGCTCAACGAGAAAGCCGCCCGTTATTTGCAGACGATCTCCGATGCCGCCAAGCAGATGGGACAGCTGATCGATGATCTCCTGGTCTTTTCCAGAATGGGTCGGCAAGAAATGCTGGCCACGACCGTCAATCTGGATCAATTGGTCAAAAGCATCCTGGCCGATCTACGGCTGGACTTGCAAGGACGCCGGATATCGTGGACAATCGCCGCGCTGCCCGACGTGCAGGGCGATCCGGCCATGCTCCGACAGGTGTTTATGAACCTGATCGCCAATGCCGTGAAGTTTACGAGCACCAGACCGACGGCCACAATTGAGATCGGCGCAGAACATTCCACTTCCTCGGAAATTGTGTTGTTTGTCCGGGACAATGGAGTGGGGTTCGATATGCAGTATGCCTCAAAGCTGTTCGGAGTCTTCCAACGACTGCATCGCGCTGATGAATTCGAGGGAACGGGAATCGGTCTTGCCAATGTTCGTCGCATTGTTCATCGCCATGGGGGCCGGACTTGGGCCGAAGGCGTACCTGATAGAGGAGCGACATTCTACGTCGCGCTACCGACAAGGAGAACCGAATCATGAACATGGCCAAGCCGATCCTGCTTGCCGAAGACAATCCGCGCGACGCCGAACTGGCTTTGGCGGCCATGGAGGAGGAACGCATATCCGACAAAGTCATTCTGTGCCATGACGGGGCTGAAGTGTTGGACTATTTGTACTGTCGTGGACGCTTCAAGTCACGACTGAAAGGCAACCCTGCTGTGGTGTTCCTTGATCTGAAGATGCCGAAAGTGAACGGACTGGAGGTCTTGCGGACCATCAAAGCGGATAGCAACCTTCGCCCGATTCCCGTTGTGATGCTGACATCCTCGCGAGAAGAACGCGACCTTGCTGAGAGCTATGCCTTGGGGGCAAACGCCTATGTCGTCAAGCCGGTTGAGTTTCACAAATTCTTGTCCGCTGTCAAGGAACTGGGGACGTTTTGGGGTCTCATCAATGAGCCGCCTCCTGAAAGCTCCCGTTCCACTCACTGACCCTTCCTATGATGACTCCGCTGCGGGTAATTCATCTTGAGGCCAATCGTCACGATAGTGATCGTATAGGGACGATGTTGACCGATGGTGGCATTGCTTGCGTGCTGGACCGCGTAGACACTCGCCGCGCGTTCAAATCAGCCCTCAGCGAAGGGCAGACCGACCTCATCTTGGCTGAATTCGCCATTCCCGGGCTTGACGGGAGGGCCTCCCTAGCGTTGGCCAAAAAGGTGGCCCCTGATGTCCCGTTCATCTTTGTTTCGTCCACTCTTGGTGAGAAACCGGATATTGAGGAGCTGCATCGCGGCGCGACGGATTGTATTCCCAAAGAAGAACTCCATCGCCTTCTTCCCTCGGTGCGGCGCGTCGTGCGTGAACGAGAGGAGCGGGCGGCACGAAAGCGTGCGGAAGAGGCCCTCTTACAGAGCGAAGCGCAACTTCGACAGATGCAGAAGCTGGAAGCAGTCGGCCGTCTGGCGGGAGGACTCGCTCACGATTTCAATAACTTGCTGACCGTTATCATAGGGCAGAGCCAGATCCTGCTCAACGAAATGAGCCAGAACCATCCGCTGAGGAGCAGAGTTGAAGAGATGCAGAAGGCGGGCGATCGTGCAAGGGTTCTCATTCGCCAGTTGCTCACGTTCAGCGGGAAACAACCTTCTGAGGCGAGGATTTTTAGCCTGAACACCATCCTCGGTGATTTTGAGACGATGCTCCGGCGGCTGATCGGTGAGGATATCCAGCTGACGTTGAAACCGAGCCGGGATGATCTCCGAGTGAAGGCTGAGCCTGTCACCCTCGAGCAAATTGTGATGAACCTGGTCGTCAACGCTCGGGACGCGATGCCGACAGGCGGAAAGCTCACGATCGAAACCGCTTCGGTCGATCTCGACCACACGCCGACCTACCACGCGCGACCGGTACTGCCCGGAGAGTACGTCAGACTTTCGGTATCCGATACCGGGTGCGGAATGACTCCTGAAGTGCAAGCACATATTTTCAAGCCATTCTTTACGACCAAGGAAGAAGGAAAGGGAACGGGACTTGGGCTGTCGACTGTGTTCGGCATCGTCACCCAGAGCGGTGGAGGATTGGATGTGACCAGCAAGATCGGAGAGGGGACGCGGTTCGATGTCTACCTCCCGCGTGTCATGACCGAGGTTGAGCCCCCACCGGGAGACAATGCGACGTTCCAATCGATGGGCGGTCGTGAAACCATTCTCCTTGTCGAGGATGATGAAAGTGTTCGCGTACTGATTCGTGATGAGCTTCGCAAACTGGGATATCGAATCGTCGAAGCGAGAAACGGTATCGAGGCGTGTCTCGTGGCCACACCTTATATAGGGAAGCTCCGACTGTTACTCACAGATATTGTCATGCCGGGGATGAGCGGGACGGAACTCGCCAGGCATCTTCGCGTCATTAAGCCGGAACTAAAGCTTCTCTTCATATCCGGTTATACGGATGATGTCGGTATCGGTGCCGGTGATGCTGCCAGCGCGTATCTGCAAAAGCCGTTCACGCCGGAGGCCTTAGCCGGCAAGGTTCGCGAGCTTCTCGACCTACTGCCAACCGAGCGAACGAAAGTCGATCAACAACCGGAGACGATTGAGCAACCATCAATCCCAGAACGATCCTGAACCATGAGCCATCGATACCTGCATGCCCTCCACCGCTGGGTCTCCGCAGGGCCCATGATCAATCGATGCCGTCGATCACATGGAAACACACATGGGGTGAGCTGCGTCGTTTTAGCTGTGTTCCTGCTGCCCAGTCTGAGCCTAGCCCAGAATATTGCGTGGGAGCGCCTGTCTGACGGCCTCACGGTCTCGGTGTGGAAGCCAGGGGACTCTTGTCCTACCGTGCCGACCATGCTGGTTGTGGATATGGACCCGGAACGCGCGCGATTCTCGATCCACCATTATGCACAGGAGGGACTTTCACACCCTCTCACGATCGAGGAATGGCAAAAGCGCACTGGCCATCATGTGATGTTCAACGCGGGGTTGTTCCGTGAAAACTTCACCTATCTCGGTCTGCTTTTTAAAGATGGCCGCTCTTTGGGAAGCCGGCGCCACGCGCAGTGGCAAGGGTTGTTTGTGGCAGAACCGTCCATGACTGGAGTGAAAAAAGCACGAGTCCTTGATTTGAAATCGGACAGCTTCGACGAAGATCAACCGCCCTACCGGGAGGCCGCACAGGCCCTGATGCTTCTCGATCAATCCGGGAAAATCCGTGTCCGCGAGACCGGGAAACATGCCTATCAGACGATCGTAGCCGAAGCCGAGAATGGACACATTCTCATCTTCAAGAGTCTGGGGGTTGTCCCCCTGTACGATTTGGGTCGGTGCTTTAAGGACGGGTTTCCGGCTGTGCGCCAGGCTATGGCGATGGATGGAGGGTCTTCATCCGATGTCCGAATTTTGGAGTCGCTGTGGCAGAAAGACTTGCCTATGCTGGGACATGCTTCATGGAAGAGCTTGTTCAGCGGGAACGCGGGTACTCATATTCCGTTGCCCACCGTGATCGGGGTGAGTTCAAGGTAATGATCAATCCTTGGCCAATAGCCGCAGCGGCAATGGCCTGTCTGATTCTTGGAGGCTGTGCCGACGGGGCAAAGATCGTTCAGGAACACGACATGGGTGGGGTCGTCATTTATCCGTTCAAAGATGGTCAGGGCCACATGCTTTCGTCGTTTCGCAAAGATGCCCTCGACCTCATGAAGCAAAAATGCAACGGCAAGCCCTACAGTGTCGTTCGCGAAGGAGAAGTAAAAGGACGGACTCGGGTCGTGAGTCCCCTTGATGGAGCGCAGGAACTTGTGGAGGAGCGGCGATGGGGGATTCAGTTCGAGTGCAGATGAATGGGAGTGTAACGCTGTGTCGTCCAGCCGGTCATATTAGGAGCTTTTCATGGCATGCATGAGATCCTGAATAGTCAAAAGACTCAGCACCCGAACCCCCTCTCTTTCTAGTCGCGCTTTTCCATCCTGTTCTTGGCGATCCACGATCACCAGCGCATGGTCCACTTTGAGGCGGGCTTCCCGCGCGACGCCTATCGCCTTCAGCAGCGACCCACCGCTCGTGAGTACATCGTCGACAATCATTGCTCGATCGCCAGGATGAATACTGCCCTCAATCAGTCTGCCCAATCCGTGGTCTTTGGCCTGTTTTCGTACGACGAACGTCCTCCAGACGCGCTGACGAGAGGCGGCATAGGCAAAATCCGAAATGGTTGCGGAGAGAGCGATGGCTCCAAGTTCGAGGCCACCCAGACAGTCAAATTCCACTTCAGCGACACTCTCATAAGCGAGCTCTCCGACCAGCCGGCGAGCGCTCGGATATGCCATGAGCGTGCGACAATCGACGTAGAATGGACTCATTTCACCCGATGCGAGCTTAAATCCGTTTTCGCGATCCCACCTAAAAGATTGGGTCTCGTGGAACGCGTTCGCCAATTGCTCCCGAAGCGTCACCGGTCATCCTCCTTCGTGTGGCAGTCGATGGGCGCCGACATTCTACACCGCTTGCTCGGCTCATGGCATGCCTTTTCACAGCTTTCCATGGGACGTGCTTAAGAGTACTGTCGAATCTGTTCCGCCAAGGTGGTCGCGACCAGTTGAAGATCGTATGGCCAGGCATAACGCAGCTCGACTCCAGGGTACTGTGGGCGTAAATGATCGAGAATTTCAGGAATCTCGACTTCCGAATGTGAACCTCCTGGGGTGAACATAGTGGTCGCCACGGTAATGTGAGTCGCGCCCTGCTTAATCAGCGACTCAATCGATTCCTCCAACGTCGGCGCACAAAACTCGTTATAGGCCACGGCAAACAGCGCGCCGTCGAGCTGGGGTCGAAGGCGTGCGGCAACTGTCTCGAGACCTGCTTGATACGGGTCCGTTTCTGAGGTCCTATGCCAACGCCGGATCTTCGTGTCCAATTCGAGCTCTTCTTGGGATGGCGGTTGTTTGGCGGCGCGCCGTTGGGCTTCCAACCGCTTCAGTCTGGTCACCAATTCCTGTGGGCAATCCTTCGGGATGCCGCCATGACCCACCAAAACCACCCCTCGCCTTTCTGTCGCCATGGATCCTCCTATGCGTGATTTCGCAGCATCAGTTCCTTCGGGTGTGGATGGAGATAGACTTGATCGCGGATGTAGCTCACGTCGAACACCCGGACATAGTGCTGAATCAGCGTGAGCGGGACGATCAAGGGAGTAAGTCCTCGATGATAGTCGTCGATCACGCCTAACAGCTCGGCCTTTTCGTCCGTCGTCAGTCGACTCTTGAAGTAACCCACAATGTGGTGCAGCACATTCACATGCTTGCGGACCGTCGTTTTCACGGCGAGAGCCTTCATGAAAAGGTCCCCATACTTCACCGTCAATTCCTTGGGCCGATATCGTTCCGCTTGTCCGACCAGCCGGCCCATTGTCGCATAATGCTGTTGGCTATGGGACAGGAGCAGGTACTTGTGGATCGTATGGAAGCGTACCAGCGTCTGTCGCGTGAGCCCGTTCTGCATCAGATCTTGGAATCGGCGGTAGCAGAACACCCGTTCGATGAAGTTTTCCCGCAGTGAAGGATCGCAGAGCCGACCTTCCTCCTCGACGGGAATCAACGGAAACGTCTCCATAAAGGCACCCGCGAAGATCCCTGATCTGCTGTGACTCGGCATACCTTGGACGGTATACACGCGCACCCGCTCGACGCCGCAACTGGGTGAGCCCTTCTTGAAGACAAACCCGGAGAGATCGAGTCGCTCGAGAGAGTCGAGGCGCGCAGGGATGATGGCCTTCATCGACTCGGTGTGATCGCGCTTGCTGGTGATCGTCATCAGCCGAGGATGATGCGGATTGCCCACCAACCGCATGGCTTCTCGCGGGGTGCCGAATCCCGCCTCAACCTCAGGGCAGACCGGCACCCATTCAACATAGCGGCCTAAGACATTGGTTAGAAAGTGATCGTGCTTGTGGCCGCCGTCGAAGCGGACCTCATCCCCGAGAAGACATCGACTGATTCCTAGCCAAAGTGGCGTGGTCGTCATCCCATCGCCTCCGGCTTCCTCAGGTTGAGGTGCGGCTCCCCGCGCCGCCACCGAAGAGAGATTCCCAATTCTGCCAACGAAGATCCAAGATGCGCTAAACATCCGAGCATGAAGTTCACACAGGCTGACCCGAACTCGTGTGCCTGCAGCAGCGGCTCATCGAACACGAATAGCGGAATGACTTCGTCGCATTCTTTGCAGGCTGCCGTCAGGGTCGGCTGATCGTGCAATCGAAGGTCGCGTCTGAACCAGACGATCCCGCGCATCTGCTCTCCTTCTACCTCGAGTCGCTACCGTTCCGGATGTCCAGGACTATCCAAGACTCACCAATCCAAGCAGACAAAGTGCCGCCACTGCTAGAAAGCCTGACATCAAGCCTGCGGCAACATAACCAGGGATGGCGGACATTCTCATGAGCCCAATTCTTTCCGGGCTACGGTGTGAGCGCTGCGCGCAGGCATGGCTCCAGCGTCGGATACTGAAATGGATAACCTCCCGCGATCGCTTTTGCGGGAATCACGCGCTGGCCGGTTGTCATCAATGACCCCAGTTCACCAAGCAGTATGTTCAAGGCAATACCTGGAACGGGAAGCCACGACGGACGGTGAAGCACTCGCCCCAGGACCTCACAGAACGTATTCATCGTGACAGGCTCCGGGGCCACGGCATTGAGCGGACCGGAAAGAGTTGTCGTCGAGAGCGCCCATTGGATCAGACCGATGTGGTCACGCCGGTGGATCCAGGAGACCCATTGGCTGCCCGGCATGATCGGACCGCCTGCAAAGAGTCGAAAGGGCAACAGCATCTTGGGTAATGCTCCACCATCGTGCTCGAGCACCATTCCGGTCCGTAACAGGACGACGCGCGTCCCGAATTCCGCAGCCCGAAGAGCCTCCGCTTCCCACGCGAGGCATAGCTCGGCTAGGAAACCCTGACCACGCGCCGCTCCCTCCTCGAGGCAACGATCGTCGCTGGCACCGTAATAGCCGATGCCGGACGCGCTGATGAATATGGCAGGCCGAGCAGAGCGCTGTGAAAGGGCTCTGACCAGTAGACGGGTGGTGAGCACGCGACTATCGGTAATGAATCGCTTGCGTGAATCTGTCCAGCGTGCCTCGGCAATTGGTGCACCGGCGAGGTTGATGACAGCATCTGCTGCTTCAAGAGTCTGCTCCCAGGGTCCTGTGTCTCGTGCGTTCCACGGGACTTGGTTCGCGCTCATCCCAGGCTGGTCAAAGACCTGTCCAGCATTTCTCGTGAAGATGCTGACTCTGTGACCTGCATGGAGTAGCGTTGTGCATAGTGCCCGGCCAATGAATCCAGTTGCTCCGGTTACTACGATATTCATAGGCCCATCCCCGGAATCGCCGCTGATACAGCATCGTCAATCTTGCGCATGTATTTGGATTCTATCCTAACGTAGATTGGTTGAGTCATGTGCGACAGACTTGTTAAAACTCATGTATTGCACCAACGGTTCTTTTCTCGGGCGATCAAGTCCACGTGATCTCTACTATTATCCAAGCCTGAAACATAGGTGGACGGCAGCGGTTGTGCACCACCGAGGTGACAGGTCCCCCTCATGAAAGGGAGACCTGTCTGCCTCAGCGGGTGACGCCGTGCGGAGTTCCGGCGTCACCTTGACCAAACCGGAAGCCAACCTCCAGCAGTGTTGATTGGTTATTCTATTACAACGCAGCATGAGGGCGCTCTCCAATGTCTAGTGACTCGTTCTCTCGGGATTGCAAGCGCACCGAAACCCAGTGCCATGGGTTTGTAAGATGAAGCAACCAGCAAGCTGTTAGACGAGCTGAAAGGGCTTTCAGCGTCCTGGTCTGTTGCGATTGGAGGCCAGGGCGCGCGGGTTATCGAACATCTTTTAGAGAGCAGTGGAGTCGAACTTCTTGATGAGCTTGCCGCACTGCACAACCGTCTGGCGATTCTTCTTTTGAGGCAGCAGCGGGTTATTCGCTAAAGTCTGATCATCTCCGCACAAAGCCTATTGAGAGCTTTGAGGGTGAGTTGACGGAGGAATGTCTTGAAAACTGTGCAGTGCGAGGGCTAAAGGACGAAACTGCCGTAAGGAGATGTCCGTGAGAGCGATGGTTCGGCAGCTAGTCCAAACCCTTAATCGGCCCGCGAACGCACCAGACTGGATAGGTGTATATCTTGATGAAGCTGAGCACATTGCCCAGGAATGCGTCCACGTACCGTGCATAGGATGGCTGATTCGCTTCTGGAACCACCGTCCAATAGGATGTCGGCTGGATATTCGAGAATGGATGACCCGGTGGAAGATTGGGAATAGGTGAGTCAACTGCAGGCCCCACGAGGCTACGCATTTCGGCCGGTGCGGGAAGGCGCCAGCCCTTCTGTCCCCCTGTCGCTCTGGTGACGCAAGTGGCACGAGCCTCATTCCACGTCACGGTCGTTGGTTGTGGAGAGATCTCCCAGATGAGGCCCGTATCCTTATCAAGAACCGCGTCGTTGTTGAAGTCAGGCAGTATCACAAACCGGTGTGCCGCAGGATGTGTGTTTTGCCAGTTTTGAATGATATCAGCAATCAGCGCTTCCTTGTGGGTCGCCGGACGTGTCAGGAGCTGGTATCCCAAAAGAGAGGATGCGCCAATAATGATAAGGATGGCGAATCGAGTTACCCATTTAGGTAGCGACACGTTCCCCCAAAATCTAGACGATGGAGAGAGGTCAAACAAGTTATCCTACGCCATGGCTATGAGTGTGTAAACATGACGTGTATGGCGATCGATAAAAAGACGGCATTGATCACGTGGCAAGGGCATCGATGTTTTCGTATTCCGAAATGAATCTGGTGATCAATGGTAAGCGTAACAGGGCGAAAGAATGAATATATTGTAAGAGGCGGCAAAAGACGAAATGGTGTTGAAAAGGGTTATTTGAGAGGTATAGAATGCGCAGTGCGTGAGAGAAGGAGGGTCATTTTGTTCGATGCTCGTTGATGGAGAACAAGAATTATTATAATAGTGGGTCTATTTTCTGGGTAGCAGTGGAAGGAGGTTAGTACTATGGCAAGTGACCGAGGGTACGATATTTCGCAGTGGTACGACTCGAAGCCGGTGAAATTGGGCTGGCTGGCGATCTTGGGGATCGGGGTGTTTTGGGTGCTGTATCAACGGGCATTCGGG